>Ga0209056_10000070_pt1 | contig 102821 bp, 92 predicted proteins | sample GraSoiAngelo_114_FD_185876 | JGI IMG/M metagenome (GOLD analysis project Ga0209056, IMG submission 185876) | Grasslands soil microbial communities from the Angelo Coastal Reserve, California, USA - 14_0903_13_40cm (SPAdes) (version 2) | ecosystem: Environmental > Terrestrial > Soil >... | reverse complement strand
AGCTCGTCGAGATCGGGACTTCGGCCAGCAGCGCCGTCGCGCGGCTCTCCGAGACCGTTCGAGCCCTGGAGGCGATCCAACACTGGCAACCCAGACCGCTGGCCGCCGAGGCCCGCCAAGAGCCCCCGCCCGCCCGCAGCCGGCGGCGGCTCGCCACGCTCCTCGCCGCGGGGGCGACTGCCGCGCTGCTCGCCGTCGCCGCGCTAATGCTTCCGTCGAAGCCGATCCCCCCGGCGACGCCCGCGCCCGGTCCCGCCCTGCCCCAACCCGCCGCCGCCCCGCCGACGAGCGATCGGCCGCCCGCTCCCGAAGCGCCGGCGCCACCCGAAGTCGCCCGCCTGCCAGACAAACCCCCGACTCCACTCCGTGACGAAATTAGACACTTCCGTGTCGTCGACGTGTCCGGCCACGAGATACAGGTGATCGTCGACTACGCCTACGGCGGCGACCAGGGAACGAGGGACGTCTTCATCCACGCCGCGGCGCTCCAGGAGGGCGAAGAGTTGCGCAGCCGGGTCCCGGGCACGAGCTTTCCGTTCGCTCCGATCCGCGTGGGAGGCGGCAGCGCGACCATCAGTATCACAAAGCAGTCCGACACGGGCCCCTCGGTGAGCACCCGGATAAAGATCTGCATGGTCAGCATCAGGACCCAGGCGGCCTTCGTCTGCCAGACCTTTCCGTACACCAAGGCCTGGGACTCCTGACCCGTCCCGAAGCGACCCGCCCGGTCGCGCTTGACCGGCGTCCCCGGAAGGCATATCTCTAGTCGTGAGAAGACTTTCTCGGGAGGCAGGTCATGATCACCTGGCCGGCGCGCCTGGCGCCCGCCCTTCTGCTGCTCCTGGCCGAGACGACCCTCGCCGGGCAGCGCGGGCAGCCCGATCGAGCCGCCCCCCCGACGACGAGCGACCCGCCACGCGCGTGCTGTCCCAAGCGCCACGAGCCAGCGGTCGGGTTCCTTCGACCCTTCCCGTTCTTCGCGGTATTCGGCCCGCCGTTGGGGTATCTGCCGCCAGCGCCGGTCGAGATGCCTCCGGCGGTCCTCTACGTAATGCCCCCGCCAGCGTTCGCGCCCGACCTATCGCTGCCGGACGTCGCGCCCCCGCCGCCGCCGGTCGAGCCCGCCCGAGAGATCGTGCTCCCGGCCGGGCGCTGGGAACTGCACGGCGACGGGCTGACGTCCCGTCACGTGTGGGTATGGGTTCCTGCCTATCACGCGGAGCTCCCTCCGCGTTCGGTCGAACCCGCGCCGCCCACCGGGCCGCCGCCCAATCCTTGACCCCGCTCCGGCGCGGGCGGACGGGAGCGTGGGCCGCGGCGCTCCTGATCTGCGCCTTCCTTCCCCACGGAGTCGGCGCCCAGGTCTACCACTGGGTCGACGATCAAGGAACGATCCACTACAGCACGGGGCTCGAGAGCGTTCCCGAGCGCTACCGCCCCGAGGCCCGCGCCCTTCCCGTTCCGGCGGTCCGGGCCGAGCCGGAGGCGGTCGCGTCCGCCCGAGCGGTCACGACGATCCAGTTCACGCCGGGCGCCCCGATCCTGGTGAGCGCGAAGATCAACGGCGCCGGCCCGGTCACGCTGATTCTGGACACGGGCGCCGACCGCACGATGGTGGCGCCCGCGGCTCTCGGGCGACTCGGCGTCGCCGTCCCGGACACGCTGGAGGCCACTGTCAGGGGGGTGACTGGCTCGAGTCGGGCGCCGGTCGTCTGGGTGAGCTCTCTCGAGGTGGGAAACGCCACGGCGGGGCCGCTGCCGATCGTCGCCCACGACGCGGACCTGCGACAAGCCGATGGTCTCCTGGGCCGCGACTTTCTCGCGCTGTTCACGGTCACCATCGACGCGAATGCGGGCGTGGTCACGGTGAGCCGTCCGTGAGCCTCGGTCGGGGCGTCTGGGCCCCGGGGCGGGCGGTGACTGGGGACGCTGGCGAGATGTCGCGGGAGAGGACAAGCGAGCTCTCGCGGGCTCGGGGAGAGGGCGAGGATCGGGTCGGTGGTCGCCGGCTGCCTGAACGCTATCCGTCGGTTCTGCCCGCCCGGCCGCGTCCATCGGCCCGGGGGTGGGCGCGCGACGCGCGCGGCGCGGGGCGGCCGTGAGCGAGTCGCGCACGCGACGGGCGAGCCCCGTGCCGTCGGGTAAGGCGCGGAGCCGCCCGGGTACTCCCGGGACCCCAGACGCTGCGGAAGCCCTCGTGCCCGGTTCCGCCCGGCTCAGCCGGGGCGTTCCGAGCCGCCTCGCGACGCAGACCGGCGACGCCCGCGCGGACGCTCGGTCCTGTCGCCGTCGACGGCCCGGCGTCCGAGCCGCTTCACCTGCCGCCAGCGGAAGCAGCCCACAGTGTGATCGTTGACCAGCCCCGCCGCCTGCATGAACGCGTAGCAGATCGTCGGGCCGACGAACCGGAAGCCGCGTTTCTTGAGGTCCCGGCTCAGCGCCCGGGACCCCTCGGTCTCGGCGGGCACCAGCCGCGCAGACCGCCAGGCGTTCTGGAGGGGCCGGCCGCCGACGAACCCCCAGAGGTAGGCGTCGAAGCTGGCGTGCTCGCGCCGCAGCGCGAGAAACGCCCGCGCGTTCGCGATCGCCGCCTCGATCTTGGCGCGGTTGCGGATGATGCCGGGGTCGGCGAGCAGCCGCCGCACCGTCCGCGCGGTGTAGCGCACGATCTTCGCGGGGTCGAATCCGTCGAACGCCTTCCGGTACCCCGCGCGGCGGCGCAGGATCATGGACCAGCTGAGGCCCGCCTGCGCGCCCTCGAGGATCAAGAGCTCGAGCAGCTTCCGGTCGTCGTGGAGCGGCACCCCCCACTCTCGGTCATGATAGCGGACCTCCAGCCGGCCTCGGGCCCACTCGCACCGCCTCACGCGTCACCTCCTCCGGCGATTCGCCGCCGGCGCCGGCCGCGTATGGTAGCGCGCCCGGCGGCGCGGGTGAACCCGCGTGTGCGGCCCTGGCGTCCCGGGGCCGCACTCCCTATGATGACAGGGTCCAGTCCAGCACCGGAGGGAGACCGCATGAGTCCGGAGCGCCGGGCCGGCCGATGACGCGCCCATTCGAGTTCCCCGCGGGCGCCTTCCGGCGCGCCGACGAGGAAGACGACCGCGTCTTCTACGCCTCGGCGCGACGCGTCGTCCACCTCGACGCGCCCGCCCTCGCCGTGCTCACCCGAGTCTACGGAAGCCTGGTGCCGTCGACCGGTTGCGTCCTCGACCTCATGGCCTCCTGGCGGAGCCATCTGCCCGCGTCGTTTACCGGCACGGTGATCGGTCTCGGGCTGAACCGGGCCGAGATGCTCGACAACCCGCGGCTCGCCCAGGCGATCGTCCACGACCTCAATCGGGACCCTCACCTGCCGTTCGCCGACGACGCCTTCGACGCCTCCCTCTGCGCCGTCTCGGTCCAGTACCTGACCCGTCCGGTCGAGGTCTTCCGTGAGGTGGGCCGGACGCTCCGGCCCGGCGCGCCGTTCATCGTCTCGTTCAGCAACCGCTGCTTCCCGGACAAGGCGGTCGCGATCTGGCGGGTCGCCACCGAGGCGCAACACGTCGCGATCGTCACCGCCTACTTCGCCGCCGCCGCCGATGGCGCCGGGCACGGCTGGGGACTGCTCTACGAGGAGGCCTTCACGCCCGCCGACGGCGACCCGCTGCGAATCGTCTGGGGCGTCAAGACGATCGGAGCGGACCGGCCGGCATGAACCTCCCCGTCGCCTTCGACGAGGCGCTTCGGGCCCGCGCGGGCGCCAATCTCGGACGGTTCGACCGTCGGCCGATCCCGCCCGACGGCCGGCGGCCCGCGGCGGTGGCCGTGGTCCTGCTGCCCGACGACGCGGGCCGCCCGTGCTTTCTGCTGACCCGCCGAGCGGCCGGGCTCCGGGCCCACGAGCGGCAGTGGGCGCTGCCGGGCGGCCGGATCGAATCGGGCGAGCGTTGCGAGCGGGCGGCCCTGCGCGAGCTCCACGAGGAAGTCGGCCTCGGGATCGGCGAGGAAGCCGTGCTCGGGCTCCTCGACGACTACGCCACGCGGTCGGGGTTCGTGATCACCCCGGTCGTCGTGTGGAGCGAGCACGCGGCCGCGCTCACACCCAACCCGGCCGAGGTGTCGAGCGTGCACCGGGTGCCGCTCGCGGAGCTCGACCAGCCGGGCGTCCCCCGGACGGTCGCGATCCCGGAGTCCGACCGGCCCGTGATCCAGATCCCGCTCCTCTCGACCCTGATCCACGCGCCGACGGCGGCTATCCTGTACCAGCTGCGCGAGGTGGTCCTTCACGGTCGCCCCGCGCGCGTCGCCCACTTCGGCGAGCCGGTCTGGGCCTGGCGATAGGGCCCCGGAGGCGCGCCCCCCGCCGCGCGGCGCGCCGCCCGGCCCGAGCCGGCGCGCGGGGCGAGGGCCGCGGAGGTCCCGCCCGGCGCGACGGGACGTCCGCTGACGACCCTGTCCGGGCCCGGCGTCGGACCGAACTCCGCGGCGGAGGTCGCGACCGCCGACCCCCCGGCCCCGCGATTCGGCCGCGGGCGGCGATCGAGACCGTCGAAGGGGCGGCGCCTGACCGTGTCGCGGGGGCCGGTCGGGATCAGCGCGCCGCGAACGGCGACGAGGCCGGCAGCGGCAGCACCGGCGTCGCCGTCGCGACGCTCTTCGGGTAGACGACCTCGAACCGGCCACCGATCACCTGATACACGGCCGGGAATGCCCGGGCGTTCTGCCCCGCCATCTCGTGGCCGGGCGGGTAGAACTTCACGCCGTACCCCTGGAGCGTCCCCCCCTCGGGGATGTCGGTCTCGCGCGCGGCGCGCGCCAGCCGCTCGGCGTCGAACCCGCCGTACTTCTGGATCGCCCGGGGCAGGACGTCGGTGAGAAGGATCCAGACGTTGTTGAAGCCGATCGACACGTGCAACGGGACCTCCCCCGGCCCAAACTCCTTCCGGTAGCGTCTGATCATCTCCTGCGTCGCCTCCCCGACGCCGGGACGGAGCCGCCCGGGGTTCAGGAGTTGAGCCGCCACCGGATCCACCGTGTGGATCCCCTCGACGTCGGCGCCGAACGCCTCCTTCAGCTTGTCGAGCTGGCTGTGGCCGGCGCCGTGGCCGATCATCGCCTTCACCCGGAACCCGAGCTCTCTGGCTTGGCGGAGGAAGAGCGCGATGTCCGGGTTGTAGCCAGTGTGCAGGAGGACGTCGGGGCGCACGGACCGAAGCTTCGTGACGAGCGGGCTCAGATCGGGCGCGGCGACCGAATACCCCTCCTTCAGCACGACCGCCATGCCCAGCCTCCGCGCCTCGGCGTCGTTCGACCGGGCCACGCCGGTGCCGTAGGGACCGTCCTCGTAGATGATCGCCACGCGGAGGTCCGCGGGCGCCTTCTTCAGCCGGTCCGCCGCGTAGGCGGCGAGGTACTGCACGGAGAGCGCGCCGAACATGTCGCTGCTGGCCTGGGGGCGGAAGACGTAGTGAAGATCGCGTCCCCGGAAGACCGCGTCCGAGATCGCGGTCGTGATCCAGAGGAACTTCGTCTGCCGATCGACCTTCTCCGCGAGCGGGACCGCGTGCGCGCTCGAGAAGATCCCGGCGAGGATGTCAACCTTCTCGACCTCGAGCAGCCGCTCCGCCTCGTTCAGCGCCACCTCGGCCTTCGACTGGCTGTCGGCGTCGATCCGCACGATCGGGTACCGGCCGAGGACGCCGCCCCGGTCGTTGACCAGGTCGATGGCGAGCCGGGCGCCGCGCCAGTTCGCGAGCGAGCCGGCGGCGGAGAAGGGGCCGGTGTGGTCGAACAGGAGCCCGATCCGGATCGTCCCCGCCTGGGCCCCCGCGCGATCGCCGGCCGGGACGCCGGCCAGCACGGTCGCGACGATCAGGGCCAGCACCACAGTGAATGTCCTCATCACGACTCCTCCCTCGGCGGCGCGTCTCCAACCGAGCCGCGCGGCAGCGTGGCGCCGGCCCCGTCACGATCGCCCTCCCGAGTTTCGTCGGTGGCCCGGTGCTCTCGCCGCGCGCCGGCGGCCGTCAGGTCGTCGCCCCTCGCGTGGACCGGGACGAGGGGGCTAGTCGTCGGCGGCGGGCTCGACGTGCCACTCGGCTTCGAGCCGTTTCATCAGGAACGCGGCCTGCAGCGTCTGGCTGAGGGCCTTCAGGTCGGGCGGCTTCGGAATGAAGTCGAAGGCCCCGTGGGCGAGCGTCTCCGTGGCGAGTTCGAAGCTGGCCGCGCCGCTGATCATGATCACCTTGACGCCGGGCGCCGCCTCCTGAATCGCCTTGAGCGCGTCGAGGCCGCTCAACCCCGGCATCTGGATGTCCAGGAGCACGACGTCGGGCGGGTCGGCCCGGATGAGCCCGAGCGCGCTGGCGCCGTCGGCGGCCACGCGCGCCTCGCAGCCCTGCGTGGCGACGTACTGCTGGAGGGTCGAGCGGACATCCGCCTCGTCGTCGACAATGAGCACCCGGCCCGCCGGGGTCCCGCCGGCCGCGGGCGTCGGCGCCGGGAGCGAGGGCAGCGGCGCCGCGCCGGTGAGCGCGACGGCCTCCTCCTGGTCGCTGCCGAGCGCCGCCCAGAGATCCTGCAGCCGGACCGGCTTGGACAGGATCGCCGTCGCCCCCGAGGCCAGGATCTGCGCCCGCAGCTCCGTGTCCAGCGACCCGGTGACCGCGACCACCGCAACGTGCTGATCCAAGGCGCGGATGCGCTGGAGCGCCTGGAGGCCGCCGAGGCGGGGCATCAGGATGTCGAGGACGACGGCCCGCGGCCGGACCAGCCGGAACTTCAGGAGCGCCTCGAGCCCGTTCGCCGCCTCGACCACCTCGAGCCCGCGCGCCCGCAGGTAGCCCGCCATCAGCTCGCGCACCTCCGCCTCGTCGTCGACGACGAGGACCGTCCTCGGCGCCTCAGCTGCGCGGAAGCGCGTCGTCTCGTCCAACTGACTCGGCTTTCGGCCGCTCACGGCCATTTAAGCAGACATTTGGCCGGCAAGTCCATCGGCGCGGGCGGTAAGATCGCCCTGGTGAGTCTGGTGCGCATGGCGCCGTGTCTCATGGTGCAGGGGACCGCCTCGGGCGTCGGCAAGAGCGTGCTCGTGACCGCGCTCTGCCGCCTGTTCGCGCAGGCGGGCTACCGCGTGGCGCCCTTCAAGTCGCAGAACATGTCGCTGAACGCCGCGGTCACGCCCGACGGGGGGGAGATCGGCCGGGCTCAGGCGGCGCAGGCCGAGGCGGCCGGGATCGAGCCGACGGTGGACATGAACCCGATTCTCCTCAAGCCCGAGGCCGACGACCGCTCCCAGCTGATCGTCCGCGGCGTCCCGCGGGGCAGCCTCGGCTTCGCCGAATACGCGCGCCTGCGCGCCGAGCTGGTCGGGGTTCTCCGGACGAGCCTCGAGCGTCTCCGCGCCGCCGTTGACGTCGTGGTCATCGAGGGCGCGGGGAGCCCCGCCGAGATCAACCTCCAGGCGACCGAACTCGTCAACATGAGCGTCGCCCGGATGGCGGACGCTCCCGTGCTGCTCGTCGGCGACATCGACCGCGGCGGCGTGTTCGGGGCGCTGGTCGGCACGCTCGCCCTCCTCGAGCCGGCCGACCGGGCTCGCGTCGCGGGGTTCGTCATCAACAAGTTTCGCGGCGATCTCGCCGTGCTCGCCCCCGGGCTCGAGCTCCTCCGGGCCCGCACCGGCGTGCCGGTCCTGGGGGTCGTGCCCTGGCTCGACGGTCCGCTGGCGCCGGCCGAGGACTCGCTCGGGCTCGACCTCCCGGCGACGCCCGCCGCGCCGGCCGCGCTCGACGTCGCGGTCGTCCGCCTGCCCCGGATCGCGAACTTCGACGACTTCGAGCCGCTCGCCCGCGAGCCCGGCGTCCGCGTCCGGTTCGTCGGCGACCCCCGCGAGCTCGAGGGCGCCGACCTCCTCGTGCTCCCTGGGACGAAGAGCACCGCCGCCGACCTCGGCGTCCTCCGCGAGCGTGGCCTCGCGGACGCGGTCGCGCGCCGCGCCGGGGCCGGGGAGCCCGTGATCGGCATCTGCGGCGGATACCAGATGCTCGGCGAGGCGCTGCTCGACCCGCGCCGCGTCGAGTCGGCCGAGCCCGCGGTGGCGGGCCTGGGGCTGCTGCCCGTGGTGACGACCTTCGCGAGCGTCAAGACGACGGCCCGGGTGCGGGCCCGGGCGCTCGCCCCCGTCGGTCCGTTCGCCGCCGCGCGCGGCGCCGAGCTCGAGGCCTACGAGATTCACATGGGGCAGACGGAGGTGCGGGACGTCGCCCGGCCGTTCGCCATCACGGCGCGGAGCGCGGCCCCGGCGGAAGACCTCGACGGCGCGCTCGACCCGCGGGGCGCCGTGCTCGGCACCTACCTGCACGGGCTCTTCGCCAACGACGCCCTTCGGCGGGCGCTCCTCGGGCACCTGGCCGCGCGCAAGGGGGCGCGCCCGGATCCGCGCTGGGGCCGCCCGGCGCCGGCCGCCTGGGACCGCCTCGCCGACGCCGTGCGGGCCGCGGTGGACGTCCGAGCGATTGGACGGCTGGTCGGCCTGAGGGTGGTAGCATGACGAGCGCCGACCCCGTGACCGTGCGAGCGTCAAACGCCCCCTGGATTCTGGTGCTGATCGCGAGTGCCGGCCTCGCCGGCGTCCCCGCGCGGGCCGCCGCCCTGTCCGTCCAGGAGGCGCTCCTCCGTGCCAAGCCCGCGGTCGCGCTCGTGAGCGCCGAGGTCCGCGCCGAGGTGACGATGAGCTGCGGCCGCGGCCCGGTGACGGTCACCCCCAGCCCCTTCATCGAGACGGGCACCGCCTGGTTCGTCGACGGGCGCGGCTTCCTCGTCACGAACGCCCACGTCATCGATCCCGCCCGCCGGCTGCCGCCCTGGGTCATCTACGAACTGAAGAAGAAGGCCGTCGAGCAGGGGTGCGTGGAACCCGCGTTGCGGGCCCGGAGGCTCACGCCCGGCGAGCGACCCGACATCGAGGACGAGATCCGCCGGTCCGTGTCGCTCGCGGCCGCCAAGCTCACGCCGACGCCGCAGGTCACTGTCCTCCTCTCGAACGGGACCAGCCTCGTGGCCCAGATCCTGAAATTCAGCCCGCCGCTGCTCCTCGACGCGAGCGGCCAGCCGCTGCCCGACTCGGGGCGCGATCTCGCGCTCCTCCGGATCCCGGCCGGCACCTATCCGGCCCTGCCGGTGATGGACCGCGACCCGAACCTCGGCGACCCGGTTCACATCCTGGGCTTCCCCGGGGTGGTCCTGACCCACGAGCTCCTGAGCAAGAGCGCGCGGCTGGAGGCGTCGGTCACGAACGGCGAGGTCTCGGGCTTCAAGCAGGACGCGATCGGCCAAAACGTGATCCAGACCGACGCGCCCGCGGCGCACGGAAACAGCGGAGGGCCCGCCATCACCGACGACGCGACCGTCGTCGGCGTCATGACCTTCATTTCCCTCTCGCCGACCGGCGGCGCCGTCCAGGGGTTCAACTTTCTCATCCCCGCCAAGGACGTGCGCGGGTTCCTCCGGGGCACCGACGTGAGGGCGGGCGAGAGCCGGTTCAACCCGGTGTGGTCGGCGGGGGTCGCGGCGCTGCTCGACGGCCGGTACGCGACGGCGCTCGCCCGGTTCCGCGAGGCCGACCGGCTGTTGCCGGGCCTGGCGGACGTCAAGCGCGCGACGGCCGAGGCCGAGGACAAGATCCGCCACCCGCCGCCGCGGCCGTTTCCGTGGGCGTGGGCGACCGCGGGCATGGTCACGCTCCTGAGCCTCGGCGCCTGGGGCGGGCTCGGCGCCCGGCGGTGGTGGCGCAACCGCTTCCGCATCCACCCGGGCGGGGTCATCGACTTCCTGGAAACCGGGCGGAGCCCCGTCCTGCTCGACGTGCGGAGCCGGACCGACTACGAGACGAGCCCGCTCAAGCTGCCGGGGGCGATCCGCCTCGACCCCGACGAGGTCGCCCGGGGCCGCATCGACGTGGTCCTGGACCCGAAGCAGCTGATCGTGACCTACTGCACGAGTCCCGAGGAGCAAACGAGCGCGCTCGTGACGCGGCTCCTCCGCCAGCGCGGGTTCACGAACGTCCACATCCTCAAGGGTGGACTCGGTGGCTGGACGAACGCGCGCCTGCCCGTCGAGGCCAAGTCGCACCTGCCCTCGATCGGCATCGAGATGTACCGGAACCTGACGCTCGGCGACATCGAGCGGCGTCGCTTCGCGCCGGGCGCGGTGATCTTCCGCGAGGGCGACGACGCGCACGGCGAGGCGTACGTCGTCCACGCCGGGACGGTGGAGATCCGGAAGCGGTTCGACGGTGCCGAGCGCCGGCTGAACACCATGGGCGAGGGCGAGCTGCTCGGGGAGATGGCGCTCTTCCGGAAGGCGCCGCGCTCGGCCTCCGCGGTGGCGGCGAGCGAGGTGGAGCTGCTCGTCGTGCGGAGCGAGCGCCTCGAGTGGCTGATTCGGAACCGGCCGCAGCTCACGCTCGAGGTCCTCAAGCGCCTGTCCGACCAGATCGTGTCCGCGGACAGGGACCGGGCGGGATCCCCCGGCTAGCCGCCCCCGTCGCCGCGGTCCCCGCGGACCGCCGCTGCGGACCGCGCGCCGCCCGTCCGGCGATTGACAACCTCGTGAGCCGGTGCCAGAATTCCTCCGGCTCGCCAAAGGTCGTTGCGCGCCTGCTGAGCCCTGCACGCCGCGCAGGACACGAGAGGCCACCGCGCCCGAGCCCGTGCCCCGCCCCGCCTCCGATCCGGAACGGCCGGGCGCGTCGCCGGGCCGCGCGGATGGGAGGAAAGGAGGCCGTGGCGTTCGTCGAGTCGGTGTTGAGTCGCTCAGATTCGTAACCGTCGAGGAGACCCGCCCATGAGGCGCTTCGCTACCCTTGCCGTGCTCGTCGTCGTCGCCGGCCTGCTGCTCGGCGCGACCGGACCCGCCGCCGCGCTCGAGGTCGGAGACAAGGTCCCCGATTTCACGCTACCGGCGACGACCCAGGAGACCCTGTCGATGCACGACTTCCTGGGAAAGAAGAACGTGCTCTTGGTTGGAATCATTGGAGCCTTCACCCCGACCTGAACGACCGAAATTGCCGCTCTCGAGCGGGACCTGCCCAAGTTCGAGAGCCGGAATACCCAGGTCGTGGGGATCAGCACCGATTTCCCGATGGCGCAGAAGCCGTGGGCGGACAAGATGGGCCTCGAGTTCCCGCTGGTCAGTGACTGGCAGCGCAAGGTCCTCCCGGGGTACGGGCTCCTCGAGACCGATCCCAATAGCATGATTTACCGGTACGCGAAGCGCTCCTATCTGATCATCGACAAAAACGGGATCGTCCGGTGGAAGAAGATTCTCGACGACCCGCGCCAGGCCCTCACCGACGACGAGCTGCTCGCGGCGCTGGACAAGATCACCCAGTAGGAGACGGATGGCGCTCGACCTCGGTCGTCGTCGCGGCGCCGCCGGCGCGCCGCCGCGGGTTGCCGCCCGCGGCGGCGCCCCGCCGGGGGCGGGGCCAGCGCCCGGGCGACCGTGACGCAGTCGCTGGGCGTCCTGGTCGCCTTCACCGCGGGGCTCTTCTCGTTTCTCTCGCCCTGCGTCCTCCCGCTCTTCCCCTCGTACCTCTCGTTCATCACGGGGATGTCGGTGAACGCCCTCACCGAGGACGTGACCGCCGAGACGCGGCGGCGGATCGTCCTGCACTCGCTCGCCTTCGTGAGCGGGTTCTCGATGATCTTCGTCGCGCTCGGGGCGTCGTTCTCGGCCGCCGGGCGGTTCCTCTTCGACTACCGGGACTGGATCCGGGTGGTCGGCGGCGTGCTGATCATCGTGTTCGGGCTGTACATCGCGGGCGTCCTCAGGATCGGGGTCTTCGGACGCTATCAGCAGATCCAGCTCCGGCAGAAGCCGGCGGGCTACCTCGGCACGCTCCTGGTGGGGGTGACGTTCGCGATCGGGTGGACGCCGTGCGTGGGCCCGATTCTCGGCTCGATCCTCTCGCTCGCCGGGACCGCCGAGACGGTGGGGCGCGGCGTCGGCCTGCTCGTGGCCTACTCGGCCGGCCTCGGCGTGCCGTTCCTGCTGTCGTCGCTGGCGCTCGGGGGCTTCCTCAGGTTCTTCAAGCGCTACCGGCCGTTCATCCCGATCGTCGAGCGCGCGGCGGGCGCGCTCCTGATCGTCGTGGGCGCGCTCGTCGTGACCAACTACTACGTGGTCCTGAACGCCTGGGCCCTCTCCCTCACGCCCAACTGGCTCCTCCAGCGCCTCTAGGTCGGCCCCGACCCGGCGCGCCACGGCGCTGAGGCCTCACCCGAGGCCCGCCCGACGCTCGTTCGGACGGCCCTGGGGGTGCCCGCCGTGAAGGCCCGCGCGGGACCCCGGCGGGCGGCCGCCGGGTCCGCGCGGGCGGACGCGGCCCGGTAGTCGCCGTCGACGCCGGGCCCCGGTCGGTGGTCACCCCTTTTCGTGCCCGGTTTCCGCGCGGGCGCCCGTACGATGAGCGGGCGGTGAAAGCCATCCTCGGCGCCCTCGCCCTCCTCCTGCTCGCCAGCGGCTGCTCGACGGTGCCGAAGAGCGCGTACTTCCCGGGCCTCTCCGCGCCCGCGACCGTGGCGCTCTCTCATTCCCTCTACCGCGCGGCGGAGGCGGCGGGCGACGATCCGCGCCGCTACTCGTTCGCCCTCGTCCGGACGGAGGAGGCCGTCGCCTGGAGCGACACGGACGCGACGTTCTACTTCTCCGACGGGCTCGTCCGGCTGCCTGCCTACGTCGTGGAGCCGATGGTCGCCCGCGAGGTCGCCCACGAGGTGCTGGCGCACTACGCCGCCCGGCGGACCCTGTCGCTGTCGATCTCGGCCGGGTTCACGGCCCTCGGCTTCGTGTTCCCCGGCGCGAGCGTCATGGACCTCGTCGTCAACCCGGTGGTGGTGCGGATGTTCACGGGCGGGCAAGAGTACGCGGCGGACCGGAAGGCCGTGGAGATCCTGCCCGCGATGGGCTACCCGACGCCGCGCCGCGCGCTCGCGCGCGCCCTCGTCGCCGTCGACCGCCTCAACCGCGTGCGGAGGGCGTCGGCGCGCGCCGCCGGTCCGGAGGCCGGGATCGAGGGGCGCCTGGCCGCGCTCGAGCCCCTGGAGGCGCCGGGCCCGCAGGCCGCGACCGACCCCTTCGTAGCGCGCTGAGCCTCAGCCGTCGTCGCGGACGACGCGGGTCCCCGCGATCCGGTCGTGCACGCCGCGCCGCTCGGCGTCGAAGACGGCGACGATCCAGCCGAGGCCGAGCGTCGCGAACACGAGGCCGTAGCCGATCCAGCGGCCGAGCGCCCGGCCGCCGCCCACGCCCCCGCCGTCCCGCCGCACGACGCGCACCCCGAGGAGCATCTTGCCGGGAGTCTGGCCGCACCCGCTCACGAAGCCGACGAAGTACACGGCGTGGAGGAGCACGCCGAGCCCGGCGCCGGCCGCCACGACCATCGCGAGCGCCGAGAGCGCGACGGGCGCCTGGGCCGTCAGCAGGTCGACGATCAGGAGCCAGAGGACGCCGGTGAGCCACACCGCGCCGACGATCGCCTCGTCGATCAGGAACGCCAGGCCGCGCTGGAGGGCCCCCGCCGCTCTCACCACCCCGTCCCGGGCCCGTAGAGGCGGCGGTACTCCTCCCACGACACGATCACGCGCTTGACGTACTCGCGCGTCTCCTCGTACGCCATCTGCTCGACGAACGCCTCGACGTCGCTCGTCCGGCGCGCGTCCCACCAACCCCGGACGACCGCGGTCCCGGCGTTGTAGGCGGCGATCGCGAGGCGCGGGTCCGCGAACTCCTTCAGGAGATCCGCGAGGACCGCGGCCCCGATCCGGAGGTTCGGGCCGGGCTCGTCGAGGAGGTCGCCGTCCTTCCACTGCAATCCCCGCCGGGCGGCGACCGTCCGTGCCGTCTGCGGCATGAGCTGCATGAGCCCGCGGGCCCCCGCGCGCGACCGCGCGAGCGGGTAGAAGGCCGACTCCTCCCGCACGACCGCCGCGAGGAGCAGGGGGTCGATCCCGGCGCGCGCGGCCGCGTCGCGGAGCTCGTCGCGCCAGCCGAGCGGGTAGGCCGTCTCCCAGAACTCGCGGGGGAGCGCCGGGTGCCCGCTCCGCGTGAGCCCGGCGAAGTGCCGGCGGACGATGCGGAGGGACAGATCGTAGTGCTCTACCTGCCGGTAGGCGGTCGAGAGCCAGTAGAGCTTCACGGCGTCGGCCACGGCGCGCGGCAGCGCCTCGTCCATCTCGTCGGCGGCGAACGTCGGGAGGCCGAGTCGGCGGAGCATCTCGATGCGGACGACGTCCGGATCGGCCCCGAGCGCGCGCGCGGGGTCCCGCGGCAGCTCGACCGGCGGGGACGGCGGCGCCGGCGGCTTGTCCGGGAGCCGGGCGGCCGCGAGGATGCCGTAGTAGCCGCGCGGCGCCTCCGACCGGACGCCCTCGAAGAGCCGGGCCGCCTCCGCCCGCGCGCCGAGCTGCTCGCGGGCCCGGCCGGCCCAGTAGGCGGCCGGCGTCCGGTAGCGCTGGCCGCCGGCAAGCTCGCGCAGCCGCGTCCAGCGATCGGCCGCCCCCGGCCAGTCGTGGGCAAGATACGCGAGCCAGCCGAGCCGCCAGAGCGCCGAAGCCGCGACCTCGCGCCCCGGGTAGCGGGCGACCGTCCGCTCCCAGGCGAGCGCCGCCTCGGCCAGCTGGCCGGTGTCCTCCTGGACGAGGCCGCGGAGATACTCTGCCTCGGCGGCCTCCGCCTCCTGCGAGTCGTCGACGCCCTCGAGCGCCGCGAGCGCCTCGCGGGATTTGTCGGCGCGGTAGAGGAGGCGGCCCCGCTCGAGGGCCAGCGCGGGCCGGCCGTCGTCCGGCGCGCGGGCGAGCGCCTCCTCGAGGACCGCCGCCGCGGCCTCGTAGCGTCTCTGGCGCGCGAGCGCCGAGGCGGTGACCCCCAGGGCCCGGACGGCCAGGTCTCGATCGCTCGTGGTGCTCGCCACCTGGGCGGCCGCGGCGCGCGCCTCGTCCGCGACGCCCGCCCGCAGGAGCCGCTCGGCGCGCGCCAGCTGGTCTGCGGGCGCCAGCGGGGGCAGGGTCACGCCGGCCTGCGCCAGCGCCTGCAGGCGGTCCTCGGCGCCGGCCGCGTACTCCGAGGCGGGCGCCAGCAGCGTCAGTTCGCGGTACGTGTGCGCGGCGTTCTCCCGCGCTCCCTGGGTCTCGAACGAGGCGGCGAGCAGGTAGAGCGCCTCCGGCGTGTCGGGGGATTCCGCGTTGTTCAGCAGATACCGGCGCAGCAGCGCGGTCGCCCGCGGCTCCTCGCCCGCCCGCGCCGCCAGCTGCGCCGCCAGCAGGAGCGCCGCCCGTCCCACGCGGCCGTCCGGGAAGCGCGCGGCGAGTGCCTCCGCGGCGCGGCGGGCACCGGCCAGGTCGTCACTCCGGAGCAGCGCTTCGACGCGAAGGTAGCCGAGGTAGTCGGCGACCGGGAGCAGACGGTCCGCGGCGGCGAAAGCGCCGAGCGCGGGCTCCGGATCGCCCCGGCGGAGCGCCTCGATCGCGCCCGCGTATCGTTGCTCGGTCGCCGGGGGGAGCGGCCCCGCCGCGTCGGGCGGCCCGGCGGCGACCCGGGCCCCGGCCAGGAGGAGCCCGAGGACACAGGCCCGCGACGCGCACCGCACCCCGCTCCTCATCGCTAGTCCATGAGCCGTGGGCTGTCGACTCCGCGCGTCGCGTGACGCGTAAACGCGATCCGGTGCACCGCCGTCGCGTTGGTGGCGAGCGCCAGCACCCAGAGCGCCGGCTCCAGCACGTCGAACACGGCGCCGACGATCAGGCAGATCATCCGCTCGGGGCGCTCCATGAAGCCCACGTTGCAGGCGACGCCGATCGACTCCGCGCGGGCCTTCGTGTAGCTGACCATGATCGTGCCGACCAAGGCGACCATCGTGATCGCGACGCCGCGTTGGTTCGGCTCGTGAACGAAGAGGAGGATGATGCCGAGCAGCACGACCAGGTCTGAGTACCGGTCGACCACCGAGTCGAAGAACGCGCCGAAGGGCGTGACCCGGCCGGACGCGCGGGCCAGTGACCCGTCGAAGTAGTCGAACAACCCCGCCAGCACGAGGACGAGCCCGGCGACACGGGGGCGCCCCGACGCGAAGGCGGCGGCCGTGAGGAGACTCAGGCCGAGGCCGCACACCGTGAGCTGGTTGGGGCGGAGGTGCAGTCGCAGGAGCGCGCGCCCCACCGGGTCGGTCCACAGGCGGAGGCTCTCGCGATAGCGGCTGAGCATGCGGTCAGAGCGGCTTCATCAGCGCGTCCTCGAGCGCCTCACGGATCCGGGCGATCGCGGTCTCGTCGGTGACCTTGTGACCCGCGCGGTCGGTCACGTAGAAGGTATCGCAGGCCTGGTCGATCTCGGTCGCGATCCGGGCGCTCGCGATGTCGAGGCCGGACGCCGAGAGCGTGCGGGTGATCAGGTAGAGGAGGCCCGGTCGATCCGGCGACTTCACCTCGACCACGGTGTGCGAGTCGGAGAGCTGGTTGTCGACGGCGACCTTCGGCCGGCTCTCGACCACGGGCACCTCGCGGGAGCGCTTCGACGGGCGCTCCCCGAGCAGGTCCTCGACCCGACGCTCTCCGCTCAGCACCGCCTGGAGGCTCTCGAGCGTCCGGGCCCAGTGGGCCGCCGACGTCACCGCCGCGCCGAGCGGATCGCTCACCTGGAACGTGTCGATGGCAACACCGTCCCCGCGCGTGTGGATCTGGGCCGACATGACGTTGACGCCGTTCGCGGCCAGCGTGCCCGCCAGCGCCGCGAAGAGCCCCGGCAGGTCCCGCGTGACGACGACGAGGTCCGACGTCCCGAGGTCGGGGTGGGGAAAGAGCTCCGTCACCACCGGCGCGCCCTCGGCCTGGAGTTGCTCGACCAGCCGAAGGTGCTCGGCGATGCGCTGGACGCCGGTGCCCGCCAGGTACCGGTCCGACATCATCGCCAGGTGGCCCATGACGGCCTGGCGCGAGGCGTCGTCCCGGATCGCCGTGTACACGCGGTCGGTGAGCTGGGTGCGGGTCGGCCGCGCCGCCTCGCCGCCGGTCAGGCGGGCGAGCGTCAGCGTGTAGAGGTCGAAGAGCATCGCGGCCTGCCACCCCGTCATCACGCCCGGCCCCACCGCCCGCATGTCGGCGTACGTGAGGAGGTAGAGCATGCCGAGCGACTGCGGGTCGCGCACGGTGGCGGCGAAATCCTCCACGGTCTTCGGGTCGTGGAGGTCGCGCCGCTGGGCGGTGTGCGACATCGTGAGGTGATGGGCGACGAGGAACTCGAGCGCCGCCGCGTCGGCCGCCGGCAGCGCGAGCCGCCGGGTGAGCCGGCGGACGAGCGGGATCCCCTTGGCCACGTGGCCGTGCCCCTGGGCCTTGCCGATGTCGTGGAGCAGCATCCCCAGCAGGAGCAGGTCCGGCCGCTCGATCGTGCTGAAGACCTGGGCGGCGCCCTCCGATTCCGCCGACTGGCCCGGCGCCAGCGCCTCCAGGTTCTCGACGGCCAGGAGCGAGTGCTGGTCGGCCGAGAACTTGTGATAGACGTCGTACTGGACGAGGCACGTCAGGGCGCCGAACTCCGGCAGGTAGCGGCCCAGCAGGCCGAGCTCGTGCATTTCCCGCAGGGTCGGCGCGACCCGCCCCCAGTTCCGGCAGATCTCGAGGAAGAGGTCGCGCACGACCGGGGCGGCGCGGAACGCGTCGTCCACGAGCTCGAGCGAATCCTCCACCGCCCGCTCGAGGTCGCTGGACAGCTCGCCGCCCAGGCGGTGCAGGTGCCAGAAGACCTTCATCAGCCGCGTCCGGTCCTCGGCGAAGGTGCGGGGATCGGCCTCGGCCAGATGAAGCCGCCCGTCGAAGAACACGAGCCCGTCGGCCAGCGCCGCCTGCCGGTGCCGCCGGGCCGCGGAGGCGCGCCGGGAGAGCCCCTCTCGGCAGCGGGCGATCAGGCGACGCGACACGCGGTGGACCGCGCGGGCGTGCAGGTAGTAGTCGCGCATGAACTTCTCGACCCCGAGCGAGGTCTCGTCGTCCCCGTAGCCGAAGCGCTTCGCGATCTCCGGCTGCACGTCGCGCGCGAGAACGTCGTTCTTGTGGCCGGCCAGAAAGTGCAGCTCGTTGCGGACGCGCCAGAGGAAGGTGAGCGCCTCCTCGGCCAGGCGCTGCTCGCGCGCGGAGATGACGCCCTTCTCGGCCAGCTCGCGGAGCGTCCGCGCGCCGAACTTCGTCGCCCCGAGCCACATCGCGGTGTGGACGTCGCGGAGCCCGCCGGCGGACTCCTTGATGTTCGGCTCGCCGATGTACGGCGAGGCGCCGTACTTGCGATAGCGCTCGTCGCGCTCGGCGAGCGCGGTCTCCAGGAACTGGGCAAAGTCGCGGCGGTAGACGTTCTCGGCGAGCACGCGTCGGAAGCGGTTGAAGAGGCGCCGCGAGCCCGCGAGGTGGCGCGCCTCCTGCATGGAGGTCCGGCTCGGAAAGTCGGTGCGGGCGATCGCGACGCAGTCCGTGAGCGAGCGCAGGCTGTGCCCGACCTGGAGCCCGAGATCCCAGAGCGTGTACAGGATCTCCTGCGTGATCCGCTGCACGAAGGGGCTCAGGTCGCCGTCGTGGATCACCATCACGTCGATGTCCGACGACGGGTGGAGCTCGGCGCGGCCGTAGCCGCCCAGCGCGACGAGCACGACCGGGCTCGGGGCGAGCCCCTGGGCGACGGCGTCGGCGGCGACCAGGCGGAACAGCGCCTGGAGGATGCCGTCGATCAGGCGCGCGTGGCCCTGCACGGAGGCGAGCCCCGACGCGCCGCCCTCGTGCAGCACCCGGAGCGACCCGAGGCCGGCCGTGAGGGTGTCGCGGAAGAACTCGAGCCGGATCCGCCGTCGGTCGTCGTCGCGAGCCGCCCTGGCTTCCGCCCGCTTCGCCCGACGGTAGAGCTCCTGGGCCATGACGCTCGTAGCCTACATGCCAGGCCCAATATTGTCAAACGTGGCGCAGACTTATGAAGGTCCTGGCGGCGCGGGGGAGGCGCTTCGCGCTCGCGCCGCAGGCGGCCACGGCCGTAGAATGGCTCCGTGCGCAGGCTCTGGCGGACGGCGATCGACAAGGTGGTCCCGTACCCGGCGGGCAAGCCGCTCGAGGTCCTGGCCGCCGACGCGGGGCTCCCGAGCCTCGTTCGGCTCTCGGCGAACGAGCATCCGCTGGGCCCGTCGCCGCGCGTGATCCGGGCGATCGCCGACGAAGCCCGCCGCGTGCATCTCTATCCCGACGGGGACGCGAGCCGGCTCCGGGCGGCGCTCGCGACGCGCCTGGCCGTCGCGCCCGAGCAGATCATCTTCGGCAACGGCGCCGACGAGCTGCTGGCACTGCTCGGCTGGGCCGCCTTCGAGCCCGGCGACGAGGTCGTCGTCCCCCACCCGTCGTTCGAGCCCTACGCGACCGTCGTCGCCATCGCGGGCGCCGACCTCTCGCCGAGCCCGCTGGCCGGGTACGACATTGACCTCGACGACATGCTCCGCCGAGTCAGCGAACGGACCAAGGCGGTCATCCTCTGCTCGCCGAACAACCCGACGGGGACGATCGTGCGCCGGCGGCCGTTCGGCGCGTTCCTGCGGGGGCTCGGCCCCGAGCCACCGCTGATCGTGCTCGACGAGGCCTACCGCGACTTCTGCGACGATCCCGACGGTACCGACGGGGTGGCGCTGCTTCCGAGCGCTCCGACGCTGCTCGTGATGCGGACCTTCTCGAAGATCGCCGGCCTCGCGGGGGCGCGCGTCGGCTACGCGGTGGCCGGCGCCGAGGTGATCGACCGGATGAACCGGGTGCGCGCGCCGTACAACGTGAACCGGCTCGGCCAGGCCGCGGCCCTCGCCGCCCTGGAGGACGCGGAGTATTGGCAGGCGACGCGGCGGCTGGTGATCGAGGAGCGCGAGCGGCTCGCGCGCGAGCTCGCGCGCCGTGGCTACCCGGCGCCGCCGTCGCACGCCAACTTCCTGCTCGTCAAGGTCGGCGCCGGCGCGGACACGATCCGCGACCGACTCTACCGGGCGGGGATCCTCGTGCGGGACGGCCAGGCGCTCGGCTTCCCGGGACACCTGCGGATCTCGGTCGGGGCCCCCGAGGTGAACGCGCGCCTGCTCCGCACCCTCGACGCGCCGCGCTAGCGGCGGCGCCCGCCGCGCTTCCGCAGCAGCTCCTGTTCGAGCTCCCGCGTGCGCCGCAGGAGCGCGTCGCGCTCGGCCGCGAGCGCCGCGACTTGCTGCTGGAGCACCGTGCCCTTCTGAAGCGCCTGCGCGAGCTGCGTCTGCAGCTCGGCCTCCTTCTGGTAGACGTCCGTGAGTTCGATCTCGAGCCCGGCCATGCGCTGCCGCGACGGAAGGTACGCCCCCAACAGCACGTACGCGAGCATGATCAGGAGCACGAGCGCGGCGGCGATCAGCATCCACGGCCGTCGGCTCGGAGGAACGCCGTCCATCGCGCTCCGATTCTAACAAACTTTGCTATCATGCCTTCGAGGGGAGCCGATGGAGCTGCAGCGATTCTTCGAGGACGCCGTGAGGCGCAGCCTGGGCGATCTCGCCCGACGGGACGACCCGGCCGCCGGATACCTCGCGGATCTGCTCACCCGGTTTGCCCGGACGGAGAATCTCTACCCGAAGAGCGTCCGCACGTGCCGGCTCGAATCCGTGGTGGAGGCCCTGCTGGACATCCAGGCGGTGTGGGACGACCGGTCGCCGCACTTCAGCCCGGAGCGGGAGGTCGCGCTGCGGCGCCACATCGGCGACTACACGCTGTTCATGCTGGGCGTCTTCCAGGAACGCGTCGAGCAGACGGCCGGCTCGCGGTACTACATCGCCGAGGGCAAGCGCGCCTACCGCTTCGTCGCCGAGCACCGGCGGGCCGCGGCCGTCGACGCGTGGGCGCATCTCTTCCGCCTCCTCGCGGACCAGTTCGAGGGCTACGTCGGCGTGCTCGACTACGCCCGCAAGGTGTATTTCCGGGACCACCCGGACCATCCGTTCTTCCGCCTCGCCTTCGGATGACCGCGCCGTACCGGGCGCTGCTCGACGCGGCGCTCGCCGACCCCGCGACGGGGATCGAGCAACTGAGCGCGCTCTCGCCGGGCGAGCTCGACGCCGCCCTGCGGGAGCTCGTCCGCGACCGCGGCGAGGCCGTGCTCCCGCTCCTCACGGCCCTCCTCGAGCGCGGTCACGGCGAGGCCCGGCGGGTCGCGCGGCGCGTGCGCTATCGCCTCTCCCAGGCCGGTGTCCCGGTGCCGGCGCCCGTGGGGCGCCCGGTCCTCGGGCGCCGGCCGGCGCGGCCGCGGCGGGCGTGGATGTCCGGGCTCGACGGCAGCGGCTCGCGCGCGGCCTGGATCCTCTTCGAGAGCGCCTGGGGGGGGCTCCTCCTCTGCTCCGTGATCATCAACGACGTCGAGGGCATCCTGGAGGCCGCGGGCGGCGAGATCACGAAGAAGCGGTTCGAAGCCGAGCTCGGCAAGCTGCGGGCGTCGCAAAAGCTGCCGTGGGTCGAGCTCCCGCCCGCCTACGTGATCGGCCGGGTCGCCGACGCCCGGGCCACCCACGCCGCGCGGGGCACCTCGCCCCCGCCCGAGTTCACGCGCTGGGAGCCGCTCTTCGCCCCGCCGGCCGGCCTCGCCCCGGCCGACGCCCAGCCGGGGCCGGCCTGGGATCCCGTGCTGGCCGAGCGGTCCGCGCAGCTGTTCGATCTGCCCGAGCTCGCCGGCTGGTTCCTCGACCCCGAGCGCGTCCAGAGCGACGCGGTGCAGCTCGGCGAGGCGCGCGCCAGCCGGCTCGTCCTCTCCGATCAGCTCAAGGCCGAGCGCGAGGCCGCCATCGTCACCCAGGTCGTCGAGCGCGAGTTCACGGACGAGGCGCGGCGCCGCTGGGCGGGCCGGCTCGCCGAGATGGCGCTCATCTTCGAGCTGACGGGCCGGCCGGACGCGGCGGCGCTGGCGCGGGCGGCGGCGGGCCAGCTCGCCGACGCCGGGCGCCCGGCGGCGCAGATCCCGTTCGCCCGGGGCTTGGCCCGGCGCGCGCTCGAGGTCGGGGCCGAGGTCGCGGCGGGCCGGATCAGCGCGAGCGAGGTGTCGAGGCAGCCCCGTGAGCGCGAGCGGTAGCATCACCGACGTCCCCGGCATTCGCGTCGGCCACGTCACCGATCGCGTGGGGCTCACCGGCTGCACCGTCGTGCTCTGCGACGCGCCCGCCGTCGGCGGCGTCACGCTCCGCGGCTGGGCCAACGCCGTCCACGGCCTCGAGTTCCTCGACCCGCGCCACATCGTTCCGGGCGTCGACGGCGCGCTCCTCGCCGGCGGCAGCGCCTACGGCCTCGAGGCCGTCTGGGGCGTCATGCGCTTCCTCGAGGATCGGGGGACCGGCTTTCGCGCGGGGCCCACGGTCGTGCCCCACGTCGCGGCCGCGATCCTGTTCGACCTGAACGTCGGCGACATGCGCGCCCGGCCGACGCGGGAGATGGGGTACGCGGCCGCCGCCAGCGCCACGCCGGCCGCGCCGGGGGAGGGCAGCGTCGGTGCGGGAACGGGCGCGACGGTCGGCAAGCTCCACCGGATCGAGCGGGCGATGCGGGGCGGGATCGGGAGCGCGAGCACGCGGGCCGAGGGCGCCGTGGTCGGCGCCCTCGTGGCGGTCAACGCGGTGGGCGACGTTCGCGACCCCGACACGGGGGCGCTCCTCGCCGGCGCCCGGGACGCCCACGACGGCCGCCGGCTGATCGACACCGCCCGCGCGCTCCGGAGCGGCGCCCGGCTCGCCGGCTTCGCCCCGGAGAACACGACGATCGGCGTGATCGCGACCGACGCCCGGCTCAGCAAGGCGGAGGCCGTCAAGGTGGCCGAGCTCGGGATGACGGGGTTCGCGCGGGCGCTCTCGCCGCCGCACACGGCCGTGGACGGCGACACGCTGTTCACGCTCTCGGTCGGCGACGTCCGCGCCGACCTGACCGCGCTCGGCCTCGCCGCGGCGGAGGCCGTCGCGCGCGCCATCGCCCGCGCCGTGCTGGCGGCCACCTCGCTCCCCGGCATTCCCGCCGCCCGCGACCTTTGAGCGGCCCCGCGCCCCGACGCGCGCCCTCTGCTAGAGTGACCCCATGCCGCCCAGGGGGAAGATCGTCCGGTTCCCGGGGCCCCCGCCCGCGCCGGCCGCCGAGGCCGGGCTCGTCGCGGTGCACCGCTGCGATTCGGCCGAGGCGCTCGTCGTCAGGGGCCTCCTCGAGAGCGAGGGGATCCCCACGCTCCTCCGCTCCCGGATCGCCCAGTCCGTGCACCCCTTCAGCGTCGGCTCGCAGGGTGAGATCGTCGTGATGGTCCCCGAGGCGGAGGCGGCCCGCAGCCGGTCGATCCTCGCCCGGATCGCCTCCGGCCCCTCCCTTCCGTAGCCGCCGCGGCCCGCCGGCCCCGTCGGCGGCCGCGGGACCTCAGAACTCGCGGATCAGCGCCTCGAGGACGGCGCCGACGCGGTCGAGCGCCGCGGGCTCGAGCGTCTCCGACCGGTCGCGCGGGGTGTGATAGGTGTCGAACGGGCGCGGGCGTCGGTGGAAGAGGCTGCGCCACGGGCTGAAGATGAACCGCCGCAGGGCCTCTGCCTCCGCCCCCGGGACGACCGTGAGGCCGTGGGCGGGGATCCCGACCTCCAGGAACGCGCGATGGTCGCTGCCGAAGACGGGGACCCGGCCCACGACGTGGAAGGTCTCCTCCCGCCGATAGCCGAGCCCGACCACCGCGTGCGCAAAGCTGCGCGAGAGCTCGGTCTCGCCGGGGGCGTCCCAGAGGGCGAGTTGGTCGCCGATGCCGCAGAGCTCGAGGCTCAGCGCGGCGGCGACGCGCCGGGCCGCCGGCGACCGCACGTAGGCCCGCGCGCCGAGGTAGCCGAGCTCCTCGGCCGCCGTGAAGAGGAAGCGGAGCGTGAGCCGAGGCGGCGGGGCGGCCGCCACGCGGTCGAGCAGCCGGAGGAGGATGCCGACGGCGGCGGCGTTGTCGTTGGCGCCGGGGCTGCCCGGCACCGCGTCGTGGTGGGCGATCAGCACCAGGGTCCGCGGGCCGGCGCCGACCTCGGCGACGTAGTTGGCGCCCGCGCCCTCGAAGGTCGCGAAGCGCTCCGTCTCGAAGCGGACCCCGCGGGCGGCGAGGTAGCGACCGAGCAGCGCCTCCCGCTCGACGTTCGAGCGCCCCTCGAGGAGGCGCGCGAGATCGAGCGGGCTCGGGTCCGGCCGCGCCACGACGGCCTCGAGCGGAAGCGGCACCGGCCGCGCGATCGACGACCGCGCGTTGAGGGCCCGCGTGAGCGTCCGGCTGAGGCGGGCCCGGACGAAGAAGCCGGCGTCCCGGAGGCTCATGCGAGACCGAAGACCCGCCGCGCGGTCGCCGTGGTGCGCGCGGCGGTCAGTTCGGGCGGCTCGCCGCGGAGGGCGGCGACGCGTTCCAGGGTGAGCGCGATGAGGGCGGGCTCGTTGCGCTGGCCGCGGTGGCCCTGGGGCGGCAGGAACGGGCAGTCGGTCTCGACGACGAGCCGGTCCGGCGGCGTCAGGCGCGCGACCTCCGGCAGCGCGCGCGCGTTCGGGTACGTGACCGGCCCCGCGAGCGAGATGACGAGACCGAGATCGAGCACGCGCCGCGCCACCTCCGCGTCGCCCGAGAAGCAGTGCATGATTCCGCCCGTCCGCGAGACGTCCTCGTCGACGAGGATCGCGAGGGTCTCCCGGTGGGCGTCGCGACAGTGAACGAGCACGGGCTTGCCGAGGCGCCGGGCGAGCCCGAGCTGCCACCGGAACGCGCGCTCCTGCGCGTCAGGCGCCGACAGGTTCCGGAAGAAGTCGAGGCCGGTCTCGCCGATGGCCACGACCTTCGGGGAGGCGCGCGCCAGCCGTTCGATCTCGGCGAGGGCGTCCGCGTCGGCCTGGGCCGCGTCGTGGGGGTGCACGCCGACGGCCGCGAAGATGTCCGGGTCCCGCGCCGCCAGCTCGACGGCGGCCCGCGAGGTCTCGACATCGGTGCCGACCGTCACCAGCTGCGTGACGCCCGCCGTCCGCGCCCGCGCCAGCACGCCGTCGAGATCGGCGGCGAACTCGGGGAACTGCAGGTGGGCGTGCGTGTCGAACAGCTCGATCACCGGAGGATGCCGTCCGGCCCGCGCCCCGGGACCCCGGGCGGGAGCCCCCGGGGCAGACGGGCGACCGCGGGCGCACCGTCGACGAGCCGAATCCGGTCGAGCGCCACCCCGGCGCGGGCGGCGACGCGCCCGGTCGACCGCGAGGGCGGGGCGCCGGGCGGGCGCCCGGCGGCGCGGGCGCGCGCCGCCAGGCGCCAGACGACGCGGGTCATTCCACCACCGCGAACCGCAGGCGACCGATCAGCTGGCCCGAGCTCGTCATCACGTCCACGCTCCACCGCCCGGCCGGGTCGGCGGGGAAGTTCGTTTTGTGCGAGAAGGTGCGGAAGCCCTCCTGGCGGCCGCCCTGGACCGGGGAGAGCTCCACGGTGTCGACCACCGCGCCGTCCCGTCGCCAGACGTGCACGATCGCCTGGCTCAGGCTCCGCGGCGCGTAGACCGCCGTGTAGGCGAACACGCCGCCGAAGTGCCGCAGCTCGGCCACGGAGACCCGCCGGCCGAGCGGCTCGGCCGGGTCGAGCCCGCTCATCGACCACGCCAGCGCCGCCCGCGCCACCGTGAGCGGCGCCGGCGGCACCCACAGCCGGAGGTGGCCCACCGCCGCCGCGGCGACGATGCCGAGGACGCCCCCCACGACGAGGGCGCGCCGCCACGGCCAGCGCCGCGCGCGCCGCATCGCGGGGGCCAGGGCCGCCACCGACGCCCACGCGCTCGCGCGGAGCGAGATGTGCGGCGGCACCCCGATCAGCGGCAGCGCGAGGGCCAGCGCGGCGAAGGTCGACACCACGAAGAACACGTCCTGGACCCAGGGGCGCGGGTGCACGACCGCCTGGTACCACGGGTCGAAGGTCGCCACGAGCGCCAGCAGCAGGAGCACCCCGACGAACGCGATGTTCGTCGAGTCGAGCGTGGCGCTCGCGTAGTAGGCGGGCAGCGCGAAGAGCAGGAGCCCGTGGTACAGGGTCTGGATCGTGTAGTCGGCCGCGGTCACGATGATCCGCTTGCCCCGCTCGAGCAGGGGCTGGCGGACCTGCGTGATCACCCCGAACAGGAGCCCCGTGAGGACCAGGTAGCCGATGATCCAGCCCACGGCCGGCAGCCCCCGACGGAAGACGAAGAGCGTCAGGCACCCGCCCACGAACGAGGCGACGGAGACCCCCCACTGACGGGCCCAGGCCAGCGTGCAGACGGCGTGCAGGATGTCGCGCTCCCCCGGGAGCCCTCGCCGGGGTCGCCTACTTGACCCGGGCGCCCGGAGGCAGGTCGCGGTCGAGGGAGAGGAGCGCGAGCTTGCCGTCGGTCGAGCCCGCCAGGAGCATGCCGTCGGACTCGACGCCCATGAGCCGGGCCGGCTCCAGATTCGCGACGACGACGACCTTCTTGCCGACGAGCTCCGCGGGCGCGTAGTGCTCGGCGATGCCGGCGACGATCGTCCGCGGCGCCCCCTCGCCGAGGTCCACGGAGAGCTTCAGGAGCTTCTTCGACTTCGCGACCGCCTCGGCCGCCAGCACGAGGGCGACCCGCAGCTCGATCCGGGCGAAGTCGTCGATCGGGACCCGGGGGCGCGCCGGCGTGCCGCCGACGGCCGGCGCCGGGGCCACCGGCGCGCTCCCCGCGGCCCGGGCCGCCTCGACGCGCGGGAACAGCGCCGGCGCCTTCGCGACCCGTGTCCCGGGCGCGAGACGTCCCCACTCGAGCGCGGCGAGCCCCTCCGGCTCGAGGCCGAGCCCGCGCCGGATCTTCGTCGCCGCCTCGGGCAGGAACGCGTCGAGCAGGACCGCCAGGCAGCGGAGGGATTCGGCCAGCGTGTAGAGCGCCCCGTGGAGCCGCGCGCGCCGGCCGGGGTCGCGGGCGAGCGCCCACGGCTGGACGGCGTCGATGTAGCCGTTCACGATCGCGATGAACTCCCAGATGGCGACGAGCGCCCGCTGGAAGGCGAACTCCCGCATCGCCTCGTCGACGTCGCGCCGGGTCCGCGCGAGCGTCTCGCGCACGACCGCCGACTCCGGGCCCGGGTCGCCCGGCTCGGGCACCGCGCCGTCCGCGAAGTTGGCGATCATCGTCGTGGCGCGGCTCACGAGGTTGCCGAGGTCGTTGGCGAGGTCCGAGTTCAGCCGCCCGACCAGCGCCTCCTCGGAGAAGTTCGCGTCGAGCCCGAACGTCATCTCGCGCATCAGAAAGTAGCGGAAGGCGTCGTGGCCGTACTTGTCGGTGAGCTCGAACGCCTCGACGACGTTGCCGATCGACTTCGACATCTTGCCGCCGCCGAGGTTCCAGTAGCCGTGGACCACGAGGCCCGCGTAGACGGGGAGGCCGGCCGCCTGGAGCATGCACGGCCAGTAGACGCCGTGCGGCTTCAGGATGTCCTTGCCGATCAGGTGCCGGGCGTGGGGCCAGAGGGTCGCGTAGGCGGCGGCGCCGGGGCCGCCGAGGGCGGAGACGTAGTTGAGGAGGGCGTCGAACCAGACGTAGGTGACGAAGCGGTCGTCGAAGGGCAGCGGGATGCCCCAGGTGAGCCGCGTCTTCGGCCGGCTGATCGAGAGATCCTGGAGCGGGTCGCGCAGGAACCCGAGGACCTCGTTCCGATAGCGCTCGGGGCGGATCAGGGCGGGGCGCTCCTCGATGTACCGAATCAGCCAGTCCTGGTACTTCGACATCCTGAAGAAGTAGTTCTCCTCCTCGAGGAACTGGAGCCGGGTGAGGTGCTGGGGGCACGTGCCGTCGACCGCCTCCTTCTCCGTGTAGAAACGCTCGCAGCCGACGCAGTAGAGCCCCCCGTACGTGCCGAAGTAGATCTCGCCCCGGTCGTGGAGCGTCTGGAGGACCGCCTGGACGACGCGCTCGTGCCGAGGCTCGGTGGTGCGGATGAAGTCGTCGTTCGTGATGCCGAGCCGCCGCCACGTCTCGCGGAAGACGGCCGAGATCGTGTCGGCGTACGCCTGGGGCGAGACGCCCGCCTCGGCCGCCGCCTGGGCGATCTTGTCGCCGTGCTCGTCGGTGCCGGTCAGGAAGTGCACGGTGTCGCCGGCCAGGCGCCGGTAGCGGCACATCGCGTCGGCGATGATCGTCGTGTACGCGTGGCCGAGGTGCGGGCGCGCGTTGACGTAGTAGATCGGCGTCGTGAGGTAGAACGGACGCGGTGCGGTCACTGCGGCGGCGGCGCTCCGGGCGGCGTGAGCTGGGCCTGCGCGTGCGGCCGGCCTTCCCAGGTGAGCTCCGCGAGCGGCACCTCGGCCTCGGTGCCGTCGGGGAAGCCCACGAGCACGGACTCCTTGAGGACCCGCAGCGACTTGATCTTGCCCGTCATGCAGCCGCCGCCCCCGCACGAGGCCTGGCAGGGTGTGTTGACCTTCGGCAGCCGCGCGCGCAGCTCCTGGTAGGTCGAGAACTCGTAGAGGAGACAACACTTGAGCCGGCCGCAGTTGCCGAGCAGCCGGTTGTCGGTGAGCGGCATGTCCTGCGTCTTCGCCATCTTGACCGAGATCGGCTCGAACTTGCGGAGGTAGGAGGAGCAGCAGAGCTGGCGGCCGCACGGCCCGATGCCGTCGAGCACCTTGGTCGTGTCGCGGGCGCCGATCTGCCGCATCTCGATGCGGGCGCGGAACTCTCGGGCGAGCTCGCGCACGAGATCGCGGAAGTCGACCCGCTCCTCCGAGGCGAAGAACACGACGATCCGCGAGCCGTCCGGCTCGATCTCGACGTCGATGATCTTGAGCCGGAGCCCCTTCTCGCGCGCCCGGAGCCGGCAGCTCTCGATCGCACGCTCCTCCCGCTGCCGGCGGCGCCGCCACTCCTCCGTCTGCGCGTCCGTCGCCGGGGCCAGCACCCGCCGGAAGAGCTGCGCCTTCTTCCCGGCGGGCACCTCCCGCCGCGGCCGACGCACCTCGCCCACCGCCGTGCCCGTCGCCGTCTCCACGAGGCAGACGTCGCCGACGCGGAGGTCGAGCCCGACCATCTTGTAGTCGTCGGCCTGGGCGCCGGGGCGCAGACGGACGCCGACCAGGAACTCGGGCGCGGCCTCGTCCCGCGCGGTCTCGTTCACGGGCTCCTCCTACGCGGCCCCGAGCGCGAGCCGGCTCAGGACGACCTCGAGGGTCAGCCGCGGCGACACGTTCACGCCGAGGGCGCGCCAGGCCTCCCGGCAGAGCGCCAGCCCCGCCAGGATCTCGTCGAGCGCGAGGGCCTGGGCCTCGCCCTCCACCTCGACGTCGGGCGCCCGGCCGGCCTTCGCCCGCAGCAGGTCGCGGTACCAGAGCCAGATCGCCTCCACCAGCGCCTCCGCCCGCGGCCGGTCCCGATCGACCGTCTGGGCGTGACGGAACAGGGCGTCGGCGCCCTCGGCCGCCACGTCCCGGAAGGCGGCCCGAACCAGCGCGCGGTCCTCCGCCGCCGCCGGCGCCGGCACGGGCTCGAAGCGCACGATCTGGCAGCGCGAGAGCACCGTGGCCGGCACCGCCCGCGCGCGGGAGAGGATCAGGATGATCACGGTGCCGGGGGGCGGCTCCTCGAGCGTCTTCAGGAACGCCTGCGGCGACTCGCCGGTCATGCGATCCGCGTCTTCCACGATGAACACCTTCGCCGGCCCGCGGACGGGCCGGAGCGCGGCGGCGCGCTCGAGGGCGCGGATGTCGTCGATGCGAATCGCCCGCGGCCCCTTGGGGCGGTCGGCGGGCGGGCTGGGTACCAGCACGTGCAGATCGGGATGCGCGGAGCTCGCGGCGCCGAGGAGCACCCGCGCGAACTCGACCGCCGCCGTCTTGCGCCCCGATCCGGGCGGCCCGACGAACGCGTAGGCGTGCGCGACGCGGCCGCCGGCCAGCGCCTGCGCGAGCAGCGGGTGCTCAACCGCCACCGAGCGCCTCGCGCAGGCGATCGACGACGAGCGCGCGGATCGCGTCGCGCACCTCGGCCTCCGCCTGGTCCGCGCCCACCACGGCGACGCGCTCCTTCTCCGCGCGCGCGATCTCGAGGTAGCCCTGCCGGACCCGCTCGTGAAAGTCGAGCCCGAGCGTCTCGAAGGAGTCCTGGGCGCGGCCGGCGATCCGCCGGATCCCGAGCGCGGGAGCGAGGTCGAGCAGGATGGTGAGGTCCGGGAGCACGCCTCCCGTCGCGATCAGGTTCAGCTCCCGGATGGTCTCGGGGTCGACGCCGCGTCCGTACCCTTGGTAGGCGACCGTGGCGTCGACGTAGCGGTCCGAGACCACGACGGCGCCCCCCTCGAGCGCGGGCCGAATCACCTCGGCGACGTGCTGCTGGCGCGCGGCCAGGAAGAGGAACATCTCGGCCAGCGGCGCCGGGCCGGGCGCGCCCGCCTCGAACAGCGCCCGCACCGCCTGGCCGAGCGCGGTGCCGTCGGGCTCGCGCGTCAGCCGGACCCGCCGGCCCCGGCCGTCGAGAAACGCGGCGAGGTGGCGCGCCTGGGTGGTCTTCCCGGACCCCTCGACGCCCTCGAACGTGATGAGCATCCCTCGCACCGACGCGCCTCCCCGGAGCGGATGACCTACTCTAACACGCCCCCGGGCACGCGCGCGGTGGCCGCGGCGCGCGCGTTGACAGGCTTCCCGAGCGGGGCGCATAGTTTCCATGGCATGACGTTTCGGAAGAAACTGCTCCTGGCCTTCGGCGTCATGATCGTCCCGCTCGGGATCATCGGAGCCCAGACCCTCTGGAACGTCCGGCGGGAGCGGGTGGCCCTGCAGACGCTCGAGGAGAGCCTGGCCCGGGCGCGCGTCTTCGCGGACGTCGAGTCCGTCATCTACCGGAAGCTCCGCAAGGTGCGGGACTACCTCACGGGATGGGACCCGCAGGCCGGCGACGAGTTCGAGCGGCTCGACGCCCTGCTCCATCCGCGGCTGGCCGAGTGGCGGCGGTCGTCCGTGGATCCCGACGACCTCAGGCTCGCGGGCGTCCTCGAGAGCCTGGACGCCCGGACCGACACGGTGGTGCGGCGTGCCTTCGCCCTCTACCGGGGGGGCGATCGCGCGGCGGCGTCCCGGCTGATTCAGCGCGAGCTGAACGACCAGCTCCTGCCCGCGCTCGACAGTACGATCAAGTCGATTTACACGACCTCGCGCACGCACAACATCGCGCGCGCGTTCCGCAACCTGCAGGCGACCGGGCGCTCGACCACGATGGTCCTGATTCTCATCATCCTGTCCTCGGTCGTGTTCGGCGCCCTCTTCGCGGTGCTCATCGCCCGCGCCTTCGCCCGGCCGGTGGCCGGGCTCACGACGATGATGGAGCTGGTCGGCCGCGGCGAGTTCGACCAGGCCCGGGCGGTGGAGATCCGGTCGCGCGACGAGCTGGGCGGCCTGGCCCGGGAGTTCCTCGCGATGGCGGAGCGGCTCCGGCGCGCCCACGAGGGGATCATCCAGGCCGAGAAGCTCGCCTCGCTCGGCCAGATGTCGGCGGCCGTCGCCCACGGCCTCCGTAATCCCCTGGCGAGCATCCGGGCGGCGACCCAGCTCGTCCTCCACCAGCTCCCCGCCCGCAGCCCCCAGCGGGAGCACCTGCAGGCGGTGATCGCCGAGGTGGACCGCCTGGAGAAGCGGATCGCCCACCTGCTCGACTTCACCAAGCCCGTCGCCTTCTCGCCGGTGGCGGAGCCGCTCTCCCCGCTGGTCGACCGAGTCCTGGCGGTCTTCTCCGAGAAGCTCGCCCGGCAGGGAATCGACCTGAAGGCCGACCTCGGCTCCGACCTCCCCGACGCGTGGGTCGACGCCGTCCAGATTGAGCAGGCCGTCCTCGAGGTCATCTCGAACGCGCTCGACGCGATGCCGCGGGGCGGCACGCTCGCGATCGGCGCGACCCAGATCGCCGCCCCGGACGGCGGCGCCCGGCTCCGCGTCACCGTCCGGGACACCGGGGAGGGGATTCCGGCGACCGCGCTCGCCCACGTCTCCGAACCGTTCTTCACGACCAAGGCGGACGGCACCGGGCTCGGCCTGGCCATCGCCAAGCGCTTCGTCGAGCAGAACGCGGGGACCCTCACGATCGTCAGCGGGGAGCAGGAGGGCACGGTGGTGACGATCACGCTCCTGGCGTCCGTGAAGGACGCGGTGCCGGCGGCCTGATGGCGCGCTTTACCGTCCTCGTCGTCGACGACGAGAAGACGCTCGCCCGCTCGATCAAGCTCTTCCTCGAGGCCCACGGCTACGAGGCGGAGGTGGCCGAGGACGGCGACGCCGCCCTCGGGCTCCTGGAGAAGCTCCATCCGGACCTCGTCTTCCTCGACCTCCGGCTGCCGAAGACGACCGGCCTCGAGCTCCTGAAGAAGATCCGGGGGTTCGACCCCCACATCGCGGTCGTGCTGCTGACGGCGTACGGCACCATCGAGGGGGCGGTCGAGGCCATGAAGCTCGGCGCGCTCGACTACTTGAAGAAGCCGATCGACCTCGAGGAACTCCGGATCGTGGCGGACCGGGCGCAGGAGGCCTCGCGGCTCCGCCAGGAGGTGAAGTACTACCGGGAGCGGGAGGCGCGCGACTTCGAGCTCGAGGGGTTGATCGGCGGCTGCCCGACGATGCAGCGGATCTTCGCCCAGGTCAAGCATCTCGCCTCGCTCGAAGAGGAGGCGCCGACCGTGCTGCTCACGGGCGAGACCGGCACCGGCAAGAGCCTCGTCGCGCGGGCGCTGCACGTGCAGAGCCGCCGGGCCGGCCATCCCTTCATCGAGATCGACTGCACCTCGCTCCCGCCGACCCTGATCGAGACCGAGCTGTTCGGCTACGAGAAGGGCTCCTTCACCGACGCGCGCGAGTCGAAGGTGGGGCTGATCGAGGCGGCCGACGGCGGCACCGTGTTCCTCGACGAGGTGGGCGACCTGGAGCTGTCGCTCCAGGGCAAGCTCCTGCGCGCCATCGAGGAGCGGACGGTCCGGCGGATCGGCAGCGTGCGGGACCGCAAGGTGAACGCCTGGCTCCTGGCCGCGACCAACAAGGACCTCGCGGTCGCGCTGGCGGCGGGCGCCTTCCGGAGAGACCTCTACTACCGGCTCGACGTCTTCACGATCCACCTGCCGCCGCTCCGCGAGCGGGGCGAGGACATCCCGCTCCTGGCCCAGTTCTTCCTCAAGCGGTTCGCGACCAAGTACCGCAAGCGCGTGTCGCGGCTCGGGGAGGCGGCGATGGCGGCGATCGGCGACTACCCGTGGCCGGGCAACGTGCGCGAGCTGAAGCACGTGATCGAGCGGGCGGTGATCGGCTGGGCGGGCGGCGACGAGATCGGCAACGTCTCGCTCGGCTCCCCCGCCGCCGGCGGCGGGGCTCTCCGAGCCCCCGCCGGGCCGGCAAGCCCCTTCCCCCCCGCGGGCCTGAGCCTGGCCCAGTGGGAGCGAGCCATGATCGACCAGGCCCTCCGGGAGGCCGGCGGTAACCAGGCCAAGGCGGCCAGGCTCCTCGGCATCACCCGGGACACGCTCCGCTACCGGATGGCGAAGTTCAAGATCTCGTCCTGACCGGGCGTGGGTGCGGGATTTCACCCATCTGCGTGAAATCCCTCATCCCGCCCCTTCGATGAGAAGCGTTATTTCAGGTTCTTAGACTGAAGGACTCGATGGCACGCCGTGTGCTTCTCTCGGCCGCTCGTCACGTGTAGGACTACCAACCGAGGGAGGTGATACCAAATGGAGTGGACGAAGCCCGAGTTTGTGGAAGTGAAGATGGACGCTGAGATCAACTCGTACCAGGATGACTTCAGCGGGATTTAACCGGATTTGAGGGACCCCTTCCCCGGCCGCGGGCCGGGGAAGGGTCCCGCCAGTCTCGCCTAGAACCGCCGCCTTCCCACGAGCTGCCGCTTCCGGAGCCGGAGCGATTTCGGCGTGACCTCGAGGAACTCGTCCTCGCGGATCCACTCGAGAGACTGCTCGAGGTTCATGACCCGGGGCGGCGTGAGCTTGACCCCCTCGTCGGCCGTGGACGAGCGCATGTTCGTCAGCTTCTTTTCTTTGGTGATGTTGACGTCCATGTCGGTGTCGCGCGCGTTCTCGCCGACGATCTGTCCTTCGTAGACCGGCTCGCCCGGCGCGGCAAATATGATGCCGCGGGCCTGGAGATGGTCGATCGCGTAGGCGGTGGTGCGGCCGGCCCGGTCGGCGACGAGCGCGCCGTTCTGCCGGTGGGCGATCTCCCCCTGCCACGGAGCCCACCCGTCGAAGAGGTGGTTCAGGAGCCCGGTGCCGCGGGTGTCGGTCAGAAACTCGCTCCGGTAGCCGATGAGCCCGCGCGCCGGGATCCGGTACTCGAGCCGGACGCGCCCGGTCCCGTGGTTGACGAGCTTGGTCATCGTCGCCCGGCGCGGCCCGACCTTCTGGGTCACGGCGCCGATGAACTCCTCGGGGATGTCGATGACGAGGTGCTCCATCGGCTCCAGCACCTGGCCGTCGGCCTCGCGGGTGATGATCTGCGGCTTGCCGACCTCCATCTCGAAGCCCTCGCGCCGCATCATCTCGATGAGGATCGCGAGCTGCAGCTCCCCCCGTCCCGACACGCGGAACGTATCGGGCGAGTCCGTCTCCTCGACGCGAATGCCGACGTTGACCCGGCGCTCCTTCCAGAGCCGGTCGCGCAGCTGCGTCGACGTCACGTACTTGCCCTCCCGGCCCGCGAAGGGCGAGACGTTCGCCGAGAAGAGCATCGACACCGTGGGCTCGTCGATGCGGATGGCCGGCAGCGCCTGCGGCCGGTCGGCGTCGGCGACGGTCTCGCCGATCTCGACCTGGTCCACGCCGGCGATGGCCACGATCTCGCCGGCCGCCGCCTCGGCGACCTCCACGCGCCGGAGTCCCTCGTAGCCGTAGAGGACGGTGATCTTCCCCGGCTCGACCGACCCGTCCCGGTGGACGACCGCCACACGGTCGGCCTGCTTCACGCGGCCGTTCACGATCCGGCCGATGATGAGCCGGCCGACGTAGTCGTCCCAGTCGAGCATGGCCACCCGGAACTGGAGTCCCGCCTCGGGATCGAAGCGCGGGGCGGGCACCGTCGCGAGGATCGTCTCGAACAGGGGCGCGAGCGTCTGCGAGGGCTGGGCGAGTTCCCGGGTCGCGGTCCCCACCTTGGCGTTCGTGTAGAGGACGGGGAAGTCGAGCTGATCCTCGGCGGCGTCGAGGTCGATGAACAGGTCGTAGATCTCGTCGAGCACCTCGGCGGGCCGCGCATCCTGGCGGTCGATCTTGTTGACGACGACGATCGGCGGCAGGCCCGCCTCGAGCGCCTTCTTGAGCACGAAGCGCGTCTGCGGCAGCGGCCCCTCGGCGGCGTCGACGAGCAGGAGCACCCCGTCGACGAGGGTGAGCGTCCGCTCGACCTCCGAGCCGAAGTCCGCGTGCCCGGGCGTGTCGACGATGTTGATCCGCACCCCGCGGTAGGTCACCGCGGTGGTCTTGGCCATGATCGTGATGCCCTTCTCGCGCTCGAGGTCGATCGAGTCCAGCATGCGCTCGGGCACCGCCTCGTTCGCGCGAAAGAGCCCAGACTGCCAGAGCATCGCGTCGACGAGCGTGGTCTTGCCGTGGTCGACGTGGGCGATGATCGCGATGTTGCGAATGTCGGCTCGCTGCTGCATTCGTTTCATCGTATCACACGCACCGCCCTGTCGCCGTCCGCGGGTATAATGCCGTAGTCTCTCGGCTCCCAGGAGGGCCTCGCATGATCGGGATCCTCGTCGTCAGCATCCTGGTGACGCTCCTCGTCGGCGGCCCGGCGCGGGCCGCCGACCAACCGAAAGGGCGCACGACCGTGAAGGAGACCGCCGTCATCGCCATGGAGAAGGGCGGGGAGATCACCATCGAGCTCTTCCCCGGCGAGGCACCCAAGACCGTCGCCAACTTCGTCGCGCTGGCCAAGAAGGGCTTCTACGACAAATTGACCTTCCACCGGGTCGAGCCGGGCTTCGTCGTCCAGGGCGGCGACCCCAAGGGCAACGGCACCGGGGGGCCGGGCTACACGATCAAGGCCGAGTTCAACCCCCACAAGCACGTGCGCGGCACGGTGGCCATGGCGCGCGCGGCCGACCCCGACTCGGCGGGCAGCCAGTTCTACATCTGCCTCGGCCCGGCCGCCTTCCTCGACGGGAAGTACACGGTCTTCGGCATCGTGACCAAGGGGATGGACGTCGTCGACGGGATCCGGATCGGCGACCGGATGAAGTCGGTGAGGATCATCGAGCAGTAAGGGGGGGCGATGGCCTGGTCGCTCCTGATCCAGAACGGCCTCGTCATCGACGGGAGCGGCGCGCCGGCCGTGCGCGCGGACGTCGCCGTCGAGGGCGGGCGGGTCGCGGCCGTCGACGCCGGCCTCCGCGGCCCGGCGCCGCGCACGATCGACGCCACCGGGCACTACGTGACGCCCGGCTTCATCGACATCCATTCCCACTCGGACCTCTTCTATCTGGCCTGCCCCGCCGCCGAGTCGAAGGTGCGGCAGGGATGCACCACCGAGGTCGTCGGCATGTGCTCCTTCTCCCCCGCCCCCGTCCATCCGGCGCGGAAGGAGGCCGTCCGCGCCTGGGCCGGCGGCATCGGGGCGCGGCTCGAGGTCGAGTGGGAGACGTTCGGTCAGTACCTCGACGTCCTGCGGGCGGCGCGGCCGTCGATCAACATCGTGCACATGGTCGGCCACGGGGCCCTCCGGCTCGCCGCGCTCGGCCCCGACAACCGCGCGGCGACCCCGGACGACCTGCGGGCGATGGAGCGTCTGCTCGCGGAGGCCCTCGACGCGGGGGCCTTCGGGTACTCGACCGGCCTCGTCTACCCGCCGAGCGTGTACGCGTCGACGGACGAGCTGATCGGGTTGACGCGGTCGATGGCCACGCGCGGGGGCCTCTACTTCTCCCACGTCCGCGGCGAGGCGGCGACGCTCGAGGAGGCGATCGCGGAGGCCATCCAGATCGGCGAAGTGGGCGGCGCGGCCGTCCAGATCGCCCACGTGAAGGCCGCCGGGCCGGAGAACTGGGGGAAGATGGACCGCGTGCTCCGGCTGATCGACGCGGCGCGGGCGCGGGGGCTCGACGTGACCGGCGACGTCTACCCGTACCACGCCGGCAGCACCAAGATGGACAACCTCCTGCCGCCGTGGATGCACGACGGCGGTGTCGCGAAGCTCCTGGCGCGCCTCGCCGACCGCGCGACGCGCCGCCGGGTCGTCGAGGAGTGCCTGATCGACGGCGAGCGCTGGCGCACGCCGATGGGCTCGATCGGCTTCGACCAGATCTTCGTGGCGACCTGCTCGCGCCCCGAGCTCGAGGGGCTCGACCTGGCGCACCTGGGGCGCGCCACCGGCGGCACGCCGGCGGAGGCGATGCTGAGCCTCGTCGCCGAGGAGCGCGCCGGCGTCTCGATGGTCGTCTTCTCTCAGAGCGAGGACAACGTCGCGAAGGTCCTCGCGCATCCCGCCGTCATGATCGGCTCCGACTCGCTCGGCCTCTCGGCGGGCCCGGGGCCGCACCCGGGCAAGCCCCATCCGCGGATGTACGGGACCTTCCCGCGCGTGCTCGGCGTCTACGCCCGCGACAAGAAGCTCTTCGCGTGGGAGACCGCGGTCCACAAGATGACCGGGATGCCGGCGGCCAAGCTCCGGCTCCGCGACCGCGGCCTCGTGCGGCCGGGCTACGCCGCCGACCTCGTCGTCTTCGATCCCGCTCGCGTGAAGGACACCGCGACCTACGCCGACCCCCACCGCCACCCGACGGGCATCCCCTGGGTGCTCGTCAACGGCGCGGTGGTCGTCGACCAGGGCCGGATGAACGCGGTCGGCGGCGGCCAGGTCCTCGCCCCCGCATGATCGCCACGCTGCCCTACGGGCCGGCGACGCTCACCGCGACGCTCCCCGACCGCGCGGCCGTCCTGTCGAACGAGGAGCCGCCGGGGCTCGGGCCGCTCGACGACCTCGACGGAGCGGTGCGGGCGGCGCTGGCGGAGCCGGCGGGACTCCCGCGCCTGGGGGAGCTCGTGCGGCCGCGGGCGGCGGTCCTGATCGCCTTCGACGACGGGACGGTGCCGTCCTACGGGCCGATCCGGGGCGTGGCGATCCGGGCGGTGCTCGACGAGCTCGGGGCGGCGGGCGTCCCGCGCGCCCACGTGCGGCTGATCTGCGCGAACGCCCTCCATCGGATGTTCACGCCGGAGGAGCTCGGCCGCCTGGTCGGGGAGGACCTGGTCCGGGAGTTCGGGCCCCGCTTGGGCTGCCACGACGCGGAGGACCGCGCGAACCTCGTCGACCTCGGGACGACCTCCCCCGGCGGCTATCCGGTTGAGGTCCACCGGGCGGTGGTCGAGTCCGACCTCACCGTCTACGTCAACGCGCGCTACTTCCGCGGCTTCTCGGGGGGCTGGAAGTCGGTCTGCGTCGGCCTCTCCACGTATCGCTCGATCAAGATCCACCACACCCCCGACGGCATGTCGATGTCGCTCCACGGCAACCGGATGCACGCGCTGCTCGACGAGATGGGCCGGCACCTGGAGGCCCGGACGGGCCGGCGCGTGTTCAAGATCGACACGGTCGCCGCGGGCCCGCTCGGGACGGCCCGCGTCTTCGCCGGCTCGGTCGAGGCCACCCGCCGGGCGGCGCTCGCGACCCTGGGGACGGTCTTGCCGCCCCGCCGCGGGCTCGCCCACCAACAGTTCGACGTCTTCGTGTACGGCGTCCCCGACTGGAGCCCCTACGCCATCTGGTCCACCACGAACCCGATCCTGACCCTCGTCTCCTCCGGGCTCGGCTATCTCGGCGGCGTGATCGAGGCCCTCGGGCGGCCGGGGTGCACGGTGATCATGGCCACGCCGGCGCCGGACCGCTGGGACACCGCGCGCCACCCCGCGTACCGGGAGGTGTGGGAGCGGGTGCTGCCGGTGACGCGCGACCCCTACCGGATCATGCACGAGCACGCCGACGCCTTCGCCGCGCGCGCCGACTACGTCGAGCAGTACCGGCACGCGTTCGCCTTCCATCCGGTGCACGCGATCATGGCCCTCTACCCGCTCAAGCGTCTGGCGCGTGTCGGGCGCGTGATCGTGGCGGCGCCGGAGGACCCCCGGGTCCCCCGGCACCTCGGCTTCGAGGTCGCGGCGTCCGTCGAGGACGCGATCCGGCGGGCGGAGACGATCCACGGTCCTGACTGCGCGATCGCGTACGTGAAGCAGCCCACGACCGGTGAGACCCCCGGCGGAGGAGCGTCACCATGACCAACCCGACCCGGCTCCTGATCGGCGGAAAGTGGGAGGACGCCCAGAGCGGCAAGACCTTCCAGACGGTCAACCCGGCGACCGAGGAGGTCCTGGCCGAGGTCGCCGAGGCCGACGCGCCCGACGTCGACCGGGCGGTCCGGGCGGCCCGCCGCGCCTTCGCCGACGCGGCGTGGAGCCGGATGGCGGCGCGCGAGCGCGCCAAGCTCCTGTGGAAGGTCGGCGACCTCATCCTGCAAAACGCCGATGAGCTGGCGAGGCTCGAGACCCAGGACAACGGCAAGCCGATCTTCGAGTCGCGCCAGGTCGACATCCCGGCCGCCGCCGAGACCTTCTACTACTACGCGGGCTGGTGCACCAAGATCGAGGGCGCGACGATCCCCGTCCCCGGCGACTTCTTCAACTACACGCTGCGCGAGCCGTACGGGGTCTGCGGCATCATCACGCCGTGGAACTTCCCGCTCCTGATGGTCGCCTGGAAGGTCGCGCCGGCGCTCGCCTGCGGCAACACGGTCGTCGTGAAGGTCGCCGAGGAGACGCCGCTCAGCGGGCTCCGGCTCGGCCAGCTCTGCCAGGAGGCCGGCCTCCCCGACGGCGTCGTCAACATCGTGCCGGGCTTCGGGGAGACGGCCGGGCGCGCGCTCGTCGCCCATCCCGCCGTGGACAAGATCTCCTTCACGGGCTCGACCGCGGTCGGCAAGGAGATCATGCGCACCGCGGCCGACACCCTGAAGAAGGTCTCGCTGGAACTCGGGGGCAAGTCGCCGAATATCGTCTTCGCCGACGCCGATCTGGACGCCGCCGCCAAGGGCGCGTTCAACGGGATCTTCTACGGCAAGGGCGAGGTGTGCGCGGCGGGCTCCCGGCTCCTCGTCGAGCGGACGGCCCACGACGCGCTCCTCGACCGGCTCGTCGACCGGGCGAAGAAGCTCGAGCCCGGCGACCCGCTGAACCCGAAGACCCGCCTCGGCGCGCTCGTCTCCAAGGCCCAGCTGGAGCGGGTGCTCGGCTACCTCGAGGCGGGCGTCCGGCAGGGGGCCCGGCCCGTCCTCGCCGGGGGCCGCGCCGGCGACCGCGGCTACTTCGTCAAGCCCGCGATCTTCGACCAGGTCGGCCCCGACATGACGATCGCCCAGGAAGAGATCTTCGGGCCCGTGCTCTCGACGCTCACCTTCGACGACGTGGACCAGCTCGTCGACCTGGCCAACGGCACGATCTACGGGCTCGCCGCCGCGGTCTGGACCCGCGACGTGGGCAAGGCGCACCGGCTGGCCCGCCGCCTCCAAGCGGGGACGGTCTGGATCAACGCCTACAACATCCTGGCCCCGGAGTCGCCCTTCGGCGGCTACAAGCAGTCGGGGTACGGGCGCGAGCTCGGCCGGCACGGCATCGACCTCTACACCCAGGTCAAGTCCGTGTGGGTCAGCCTCGACTAGCGGACCGCGGCCAGGCCGGCGGGCGCCGAGGGCGCTCGCGGGCCCGCGGCGACAGGACTCGGCCTCGGTGGCCCGCGCCGGCCGTCGCGGCGCTCGTCGCGCTCGGGCTCGGGCTGCTGGAGGGCGCCCCCGGCCAGGGCGCCCCGGACCGGGCCGTCATCCTGGCCACGACGACCAGCACGCAGGACTCGGGCCTGCTCGACCTGCTGGTGCCCCTGTTCGAGCGGCGGACCGGCTACCCGGTGAGGACCGTCGCCGTCGGCACCGGCGCCGCCCTCAGGCTCGGCGCCGACGGCGACGCCGACGTGGTCCTGGTTCACGCGCCGGCGCTCGAGCGGGAGTACCTCGGCACGGGCGCCCTGATCGACCGCCGGCTCGTCATGCACAACGACTTCGTGCTCGCGGGGCCACCGGCCGACCCCGCCGGGATCCGCCGGCGACCCGCCGGGACGGCCGCGAGCGCGCTCGGCCAGATCGCCCGGACGGGCTCGCGCTTCGTCTCCCGCGGGGACCGCTCCGGGACCCACCTGAAGGAGCAGGCCCTCTGGAAGGCCGCGGGTGTCGTGCCGGGAGGCGACTGGTACCTCGAGAGCGGCCAGGGCATGGGCGCCACGCTCACGATCGCGTCGGAGAAGCGCGCCTACACGCTGACGGACCGCGGCACCTACCTGGCGTTCCGGAGGCGACTCGAGCTCGGGATCGTGCTCGAGGGCGACCCCGCGCTCGCCAACGTCTACCACGTCCTGCGCCCCGACCCCGTGCGGGTCCCCCGCGTCAACGTCGCGGGCGGCCGGGCCCTCGAGGACTTCCTCGTCTCCCCGGCCGCCCAGGCGGCCATCGAGACCTTCGGCGTCGAGACGCACGGCGCCCCCCTGTTCTTCCCCGACGCGGGCAAGCCGGAGCCCGAGTAGCGTGGCGCTCGTCGGGGACGGCCTCCGGCAGGCGTTCTGGCTCCTCGCGGGCGGCGACGCGGACGTGTTCGGGATCACGCTGCGGTCGCTCGAGGTCTCGGGCGCGGCGACCGGTCTCTCGCTGCTGCTGGGGATCCCGCTCGGCGTCGCGCTCGCCCTCGGCCGCTTCCCCGGCCGCGGGCTCGCGATCAGCCTCGTCAACACCGGCATGGGGCTGCCGCCGGTCGTCGTGGGGCTCTTCGTGTCGATCCTGCTCTGGCGCAGCGGCCCGTTCGGATTCCTCGAGTGGATCTACACGCCGATCGCGATGGTCCTCGCCCAGCTCGTCATCGCGGCGCCGATCGTGACCGGGCTGACCCTGGCCGCCATCCAGCAGATCCCGGACCGCTTTCGCGTGCAGATGCGCGGCCTCGGCGCCTCGCGGGGGCAGCTGCTCTGGGTCCTCCTCCGCGAGGCGAGGCTTCCGATGCTCGCCGCCGCCATGGCCGCCTTCGGCGGCGTCATCTCGGAGGTCGGCGCCTCGCTGATGGTCGGCGGCAACATCCGGGGCCAGACCCGCGTGCTCACGACCGCGACCGTGCTCGCGGCGAGCAGGGGGGACTTCGAGGTCGCCATCGCCCTCTCGGTGTTGCTGCTCGCGATCATGTTCCTCGTCAACGCCGCCCTCACCTGGATCCAGCAGCGCCGCGCGCCCTGAGCGCCGCCATGTATACTGGGGTCGCGCTCCGGAGCGGAGCGCGCGCCTCATCGAGAGGGACGATGGCATGACGCCCCGAGGTACCCGGTGAGCGCCGAGGCGCTGACCGCGCTCTGGCTGTCGGTCAGGGTGGCCGTGGTCGCGACCGCGGCCAACGCCGCGCTCGGGATCCCGCTCGCGTACCTGCTCGCGCGCCGCCGCTTCGCCGGCCGAGGGCTCCTCGACCTCCTCGTCACGCTGCCGCTCGTGCTCCCGCCGACGGTGACCGGCTACTACCTGATCGTGCTCCTCGGCCGCCGCGGCTGGCTCGGCGCCCCGCTCTACGCCCTCACCGGCTGGTCGGTCGCCTTCACCTGGTGGGCGGCCGTCGTGGCGGCGACGGTCATGGCGATGCCGCTGATCGTGCGGACCGCCCGCGCCGCCATCGAGTCCGTCAACCCCGCCTACGAGAAGGCGGCGTTCACGCTCGGCCGCTCGGAGTGGCGCACCGCGCTCGAGGTCACGCTGCCGCTCGCGCGCAAGGGGCTCCTGGCGGGCCTGGTGCTCGCCTTCGCCCGCGCGCTCGGCGAGTTCGGCGCGACGCTGATGCTCGCCGGCAACATTCCCGGCCGGACGCAGACGGTGCCGCTCGCGATCTACACGGCGGCGCAGACCGGCGAGACGGGCGAGGCCCTCTGGCTCGTGGTCATGCTGACCGCGCTCTCGGGCGCCGTGCTGGTCGCGGCCAATCGCCTGGGCGGCCGGGCCCCGTGACGGAGGCCCTCGACTGAGCGAGCGGCTCACCGTCCGGATCGGCAAGGCGCTGCCCGGCTTCACCCTCGACGTCGAGTGGTCGGCCGGCGACGGCACCGCCGTCCTCTTCGGCCCGTCAGGCTCCGGCAAGACCCTGACGCTGCAGTGCCTGGCCGGCCTGGTGCGGCCCGACCGCGGGCGGGTCGTGGTGAACGGACGCACGCTCCTCGACACCGCCGCCGGCGTCGACCTGCCTCCGCAGGCGCGCCGGCTCGGCTACGTGTTCCAGGGCTACGCGCTCTTCCCGCACCTCAGCGTCGCCGACAACCTGGCGTTCGGACTGCGCGGCCGGCCCCGCGCCGAGCGCCAGGCGCGCGTCCGCGAGGTCGTCGCGCGGCTGGGGCTCGGCGGCCTCGCCGACCGCTATCCGCGCGAGCTCTCGGGCGGCCAGCAGCAGCGGGTCGCCCTCGGGCGCGCGCTCGCCCCGGACCCCGAGTTGGTCCTGCTCGACGAGCCGCTCTCCGCGCTCGACGCGCCGCTCCGGCGCCAGCTCCGCGACGACCTCGGCGCGATCCTCTCCGACTGGGGCAAGGCGGCGGTGCTCGTGACGCACGATCTCGCCGAGGCCTACCAGCTGGCCAGCACGGTGGTCGTCTACGACAACGGCCGAGCGATCCAGTCGGCGCCCCGGACGGAGCTCCTGTGGCAGCCGGCGTCGGAGGCGGTCGCGCGCGTCATGGGGATCCGCAACATCCTCCGCGGCAGCGTGGTGAAGGCCACCGCCGACGGCATCCAGTTCCGCTGGCGCGGCCAGCTCCTCGAGGGCGCCAACTCGCCGACCCGCTCCTACCTGCCGGAGCCGGGCCAGGCGCTCGCCTTCTACATCCGGCCCGAGTACGTGCGCCTGATCCGCAAGGACCGGGGCGGGCCCGACGCCCAGCACCACACGAACCTGATGAGCGCGACGGTGGTCCGCGAGGCCGACGCCGGCACGGTGTGGACCCTCTACCTGCGGCTCGACGAGCCCGGGCCCCCGGCGCAGGGCGGCTACGACCTCGAGGTCGAGGTGCCGAAGCTCGTCTACGAGATCCTGGAGATCCCGCGGGACCGCCACTGGCAGATCTCGATCCACCGCGGCTCCATCCAGGTCCTGCCCTCGGCCTGACCGTGTCCGTCGTCTCGCTGACGGACGTCACCGTCCGTTACGCCGGCGCGCTCGTCCTCGACATCCCCGCCCTCGAGCTCGAGGACGGGCAGATCCTCGCGGTCATCGGGCCGAACGGCTCGGGCAAGTCGACGCTGCTCCGCGTCATCGGCCTCCTCGAGGCGCCCGCGGCGGGCGCGGTCCGGGTCCGGGGGGCCGTCGTCCCGGCCGGGCGGCGCCTCGAGGCGCGGCGGCGAATGGCCACGGTCTTCCAGGAGGCGCTCCTCGCCGACACGACCGTGCTCGAGAACGTCGCCCTCGGGCTCCGCTTCCGCGGCGTCCCCGCGGCGGCGCGCCGGCCGCGCGTCGCGCGGTGGCTCGACCACTTCGGGATCCGGGAGCTCGGCGACCGCCCGGCGCGCACGCTCTCGGGGGGCGAAGCGCAGCGGGTGGCGCTCGCGCGGGCGCTCGTGCTCGAGCCGGAGGTCCTGCTCCTCGACGAGCCCTTCTCCGCCCTCGATCCGCCCTCGCGGGACACGCTGCTCGCCGACCTCGGGCGGATCCTCCGTCGCGAGCGCGTGAGCACGGTGCTCGTCACCCACGAGCGGACCGAGGCGCGGGCGCTGGCCGACCGCGTGGCGGTGCTGATGCGCGGCCGCATCGTCCAGCTGGACACGCCCGAGCGGCTCTTCCAGGCGCCCGTCTCGAACGAGGTCGCGCGCTTCGTGGGCGTCGAGACGATCGCGGACGGCCGCGTCCTCTCGGTCTCGGCCGGCCTGGCGCTCGTCGAGGTCGGCGGGCAGAAGATCCAGGTGGCGGCGGAGGTCGCGGCCGGCGAGCGGGTGCGCTTCTGCCTTCGTCCCGAGGACGTCACCCTCTCGCCGGGCGACGTCGTGGCCGCGGCCTCGAGCGCCCGCAACCGCCTCGTCGGGAGCGTGACGCGGGTGGTGGCCGCCGGACCCGAGGCGCGCGTGGTCGTCGACTGCGGCTTTCCGCTCGTCGCGCTGGTCACCCGCCGCTCCGTCGAGGAGCTCGGCCTCGTCGAGGGGGCGCGGGTCACCGCCGCCTTCAAGGCGACCGCGCCGCACCTCATCCGGCTCGCCGGCATAGCTTGACAATCTTTTCGCGGATGGCTATAAGATGGCTCAACTCAAGGAGGTGGTCGGCATGGATCAGGCATCTCTCATCGAGAGACTGACGGCCGAGAACGAGGAGTTTCGGCGCCTCCGCAGCGAGCACCACACCTACGACGAGCAAATCGGGCAGCTCCAGCAGCAAGTTCCGTTGTCTGTGGAGCAGCAGTGGCGGATCGGTGAGCTGAAGAAGCTCAAGCTGATGGCCAAGGACCGGATGGAGGCCATCATCCGCCACGCTCGACTCAGCGTCACCGCCTGATCCGGACGTCACGTATGGGAGAGGCGTCCGCTCGCGGCCTCTCTCACCTGACGCCCGAGGGCGAGGCGCGCATGGTGGACGTGTCCACCAAGGCGGAGACCGCCCGCGAGGCGGTGGCGCGCGCCGTGCTCGTGCTCAAGCCCACCACGCTCGCCGCCATCCAGGGCGGCCAGGTCAAGAAGGGCGACGTGCTCGGCGTGGCCCGGACCGCCGGCATCCTCGCCGCCAAGCGGACCGCCGATCTGATCCCGCTCTGTCACCCGCTCCGCCTGACCGTCGTCGACGTCGCCTTCGCGGCGGACCGGCGGGCGTCGACGCTCACGATCGAGACGCGGGTGCGGACGGTCGACAAGACCGGCGTGGAGATGGAGGCCCTCACCGCGGCGGCGGTCGCCGCCCTCACGGTCTACGACATGGTGAAGGCGATCGAGCGAGGCGTGACCATCGCGGAGCTCGGCCTGCGCGAGAAGTCGGGCGGGAAGAGCGGCCGCTGGGTCCGGCCCGGCGCCGCGCCCCGGCGGGCGCTCGCCAGGAGCGCCCCCGGGCGGGGCGCCGCGCGGCGAGGGCGCCGGCGGTGAAGACCGCGTTGATCCACTCGGATCAGTGGACCCGCTTCGACTACGGTCCCGATCACCCGCTGCGCATGGAGCGGCTCGGTCTGACCTGGCGGCTCATGGAGGCGTACGGCCTGACGAGCCTGGCCGACGCGAAGGTCTACGACCCCCCGCCGGCCGACGAGACCGCGATCGGCCGCTTCCACACGCGCGAGTACCTGGAGATCCTGAAGGAGGCGAGCGAGCGGGGACCGACCGGGCGGGCGGGGCTCCACGGCCTCGGCGCCGGGGACAACCCGGTCTTCCCCGGGCTGTGGGAGGCCTCCCGGCTGGCCGCCGGCGGCTCGATCCTGGCGGCGCAGCTCGTCGCCGCCGGCGAGGTGACGCGCGCGTTCCACTTCGCGGGGGGACTCCACCACGCGATGCCCGATCGCGCGTCCGGCTTCTGCTACGTCAACGACGCGGTGCTGGCGATTCTCCACCTCCGGGACCGCGGCCTGCGCGTCGCCTACGTCGACATCGACGCCCACCACGGCGACGGCGTGCAGTTTGCGTTCTACGACGACCCGAACGTGCTGACCATTTCGACGCACGAGCGCGGGGACCGCCTCTTCCCGGGGACGGGGTTCGTGGAGGAGCAGGGGCTCGGCGCCGGCCTCGCCTACGCGGTGAACGTCCCGCTCGACGTGTTCACCGACGAGGAGGTGTACCGGGCCGCGTTCGAAGCGGTGGTGCCGCCGCTCCTCGCCGCCTTCCGGCCCGACGTCGTGGTGGCCCAGCTCGGGATCGACTCCCACCACACGGATCCGCTCACGCACCTCTCGCTCACCGTGCAGGGGTTCACCCGCACCGTCGCGCGCCTCGTCGACCTGGCCCCGCGACTCGTGGCGCTCGGCGGGGGCGGCTACGACCTGACGAACGTCGCGCGCGCGTGGACGGCGGCGTGGGCGACCATCAACGGCGCGGCGCTTCCGGCGGCGCTCCCGGCCGACTTCGCGTCCGAGGCCCGCCGCTTCCGCTTCCGGAGCCTCCAGCTGTGGGACCCGCCGGTCGAGCTCCCCCCGACCCTCCGTGAGGCCGCCCGCGAATTCGCCGAGCGCCAGGTGGAGATGCTCCGACGCACGGTGTTTCCGATCCACCGCCTTCAGTAAGGCGGCCGCCGGTCAGGCGGAGGCGGGGGGGCCGCCGGGCGGGGGGCCGCCCCGCCGCCCGCGCCGGCGCCGGCGGCGGCGGGGCCCGTCCCCGCCGGGCGCGGCCGGAGGTGGCGGCGGCGGCGGCGCGGGCGCTGACGTCGGCGCCGGTCCCCGCGGGCCGCGCCCCCGCGGGCTCCGGCCCCGCTCGCGCCCCCCGCCGAACCGGCCGCGCGCCTCGATCCGCGCGCGCCGCTCCTCCGCGTACCGCCGGCGCTCCTCGGCGGTCGGCCTGATCTCGGGCAGGAACAGGGTGTCGTCGGGCCAGTCCACCGGGATCTTCTGGCCGAGAAACTTCTCGATCGGCTCGAGCATGAGCGCGGTCGCCTCGTCCACGAGGCTGATCGCCTTGCCGCCGGCGCCCGCGCGCGCGGTGCGGCCGATCCGGTGCACGTAGTCCTCCTGGTCCTGGGGCAGATCCCAGTTGACGACGTGGGTGACGCCCTCGATGTGGAGGCCCCGCGAGGCGACGTCGGTGGCCACCAGGACCGGGAGCTGCCCGTCCCGGAACTCCCCGAGGATGCGGAGGCGCCGTTTCTGGTCGACGTCGCCGGTGAGGGCCCGCGCGAGCCAGCCGTTGCGGTTGAGGCGGTCCTCGAGCCGCCGCGCCTCCTCGCGCGTGTTCGAGAAGATCAGGATGCGATTGCCGCCCTCCCGCCGGAGGAGGCCGAGCAGGAGCGCGAACTTCTCGTCGCGCCCGACGTGGTAGAGCACCTGCTCGACCGTCTCGACCGTCTTCTGCTTGGGCGCGATCGTGATCTGGGTCGGGTTGTTCATGAACTCCCAGGTCAGCTCGAGCACGCGGAAGGACAGGGTCGCCGAGAAGAGGAACGACTGGCGCCGCTCGGCCGGCGGCAGCCGGCGCAGGAGGAACCGGAGGTCCGCGATGAATCCCATGTCGAACATCCGGTCGGCCTCGTCGATCACGAGCACCTCGACGCGCCGCGGCGACCAGACGTGCTGCTTCAGGTAGTCGATCAGCCGCCCGGGGGTCCCGACGAGCACGTCGCACCCCTCCCGGAGCTCGTCGCGCTGCTTCGCGTAGTCGATGCCGCCGTAGACGGACAGGATCCGGAGCCCCGTGAACTTGCCGAGGAGGCGGGCGTCGGACTCGATCTGCACGACGAGCTCGCGGGTGGGCGCGATGACGAGCACTCGCGGCGCCGCCGGCGGCGGCGCCGCCGGCGCGCCCGCCCGCAGGATGCGCGTGAACCCGGCGATCAGGAAGGCGGCCGTCTTGCCCGTCCCCGTCTGGGACTGGCCCGCCACGTCCTTGCCCCGGAGGGCGAGCGGGAGCGCGGCCTCCTGGATCGGGGTGGCGGTGACGAAGCCCGCCTCGCGGATGCCCCGCACGACGGCGTCGGGCAGGTCGAGGGAGAGGAAGTCCACGGCTACCTCGCGCGCCGGCGGCCGCTCACCGGCCCGGCGCTCGACCCGGTGGCCTCGCGTCGCCCGTGGGCGGACGCCGCGCCGCGGCGGGGGCCAGACGAACGCTCGGCCGCGCCTCTCCGCATCGGTCAGAGGGGGCAGACGAGCTGCCCCAGGTGCTCCGTCAGCTTGAGGTTCTCGCGGTAGTCGACCGGCACGTCGACGACGCACGGCATTCGCGCGGCGAACGCGGCCTCGAGGGCGGGGACCAGCTCGTCCGCGCCCTCGACGCGCAGCCCGCGGCAGCCGAACGACTCCGCGAGCCGGACGAAGTCCGGGTTGCCGAACGCCACGCCGGACTCGCGCCCGTACCGGGAGAGCTGCTTCCACCGGATCACCCCGTAGGCGTCGTCGCGGAAGATCACGATCACGACGGCGAGGCCGAGCCGGACGGCGGTCTCGAGCTCCTGCACGTTGAGGAGGAAGGCGCCGTCCCCGGCCACGGCCACCACGCGGCGCTCGGGGTAGAGCATCTTCGCCGCGAGCGCCCCCGGCAGCGCGATCCCCATCGACGCGAAGCCGTTCGAGATGATCACGGTATTCGGGTTCATGGCCTGGAAGAGCCGCGCCACCCAGAGCTTGTGGGCGCCCACGTCGGAGATCACGACGTCGTCCGGGCCGAGGACCTTGCGGAGATCGTGGAGAATCCGCTGCGGCTTCACCGGAAAGCCGTTGTCGGTCGAGCCCTGCGCCAGCTCGGCCAGGATCCAGTCGTGGAGCGCGCGCGCCGGAGTCGGGTCCCGCCGCACGCTCACGAGGTCGCGCAGGAGGTCGAGGGCCTCCCGGACGTCGGCCACGACCTCCACCGCCGGCGGGTAGTCCTGGTCCACCTCGGCCGGGGTGAAGTCGAGGTGCACGATGGTCTTCGTCCGGTCCGGGTTCCAGAGCTTCGGCGCGTACTCGACCGGGTCGTAGCCGGCGGCGATGACGAGATCGGCGCGATCGAACCCGCACGAGATCGCGTCGCGCAGCTGGAGGCCGATCGTTCCCAGCGCGAGCTCGTGGTCCCAGGGGATGCACCCCTTGGCCATGAACGTGTTCGCCACCGGGATCCCCGTCCGCCCCGCGAACTCGCGGAGCGCCCCCGACGCCTTGCCGCGAATGACGCCGTTGCCGGCGAAGATCAGCGGGTTGCGCGCGCGATCGATGAGCTCCGCCGCCCGCCGGAGCGCGGGGCGATCGGGCGACGGCCGCCGCGGCCGGCTCGTCGCGAGCGGCGCCGCGCCGGCGTCCACCGTCTCCTCGGCCACATCCTCGGGCAGCTCGAGGTGGCAGGCGCCCGGCTTCTCGGTCTCGGCGACCTTGAACGCCTTCCGCACCGCCTCCGCGATCACCGAGGCGACCTCGAGCCGGGTGTTCCACTTGGTGATGGGCCGGAACATGTCGACGATGTTGACGTACTGGTGCGACTCCTTGTGGATGCGGTCGCGCGCGGCCTGGCCGGTGATCGCCACCACGGGCGCGCGGTCCAGGTTCGCGTCGGCCACACCGGTCATGAGGTTGGTGGCGCCGGGCCCGAGCGTCGCCAGGCATACCCCCGCCCGGCCGCTCAGGCGCCCCCAGACGTCGGCCATGAACGCCGCGCCCTGCTCGTGCCGGCACGGGACGAAGCGGATGCCGGAGTCGACGAGCACGTCGGTCAAGGCCAGCGTCTCCTCGCCGGGGAGCCCGAAGACCGTGTCGACCCCCTCGTTGGCGAGGCACCGGACCAGGAGCTCGGCCGCCTTCACGTCCCGCTCGGCTGCTCGACGGGCTTCTCGACCGGCGCCGGCCGCCGCCCGAAGAGCCGCGCGGAGATGATCCCGAGCTCGTAGAGGATGCAGAGCGGCCCCGCCATCAGCGTCTGGTTGAAGATGTCCGGCGTCGGCGTGAGCACGGCCGCGATGATGAAGTTGATCAGGATCGCGTACTTCCGGTTCTTCGACAGCATCTGCGGCGTCACGACCCCGAGCCGCGCCGCGATCGTGATGATGACCGGCAGCTCGAAGACCGCGCCGAACGCGAGCGTGAACTTCAGCACGAAGTCCACGTAGGCGCCGATCGAGATCATCGGCGCCAGGTCCTGACCCGGGAACGAGACGAGGAACCGCATCGCGAACGGGATCACCACGAACAGCGCGAAGGAGGCGCCGAGCAGGAAGAAGGTCGAGCCGACCAGCACGAACGGCACCGCGTAGCGCTTCTCGTGCGAGTAGAGCCCGGGCGCGATGAACGCCCAGATCTGGTAGAGGATGAACGGCATGGCGAGGATGAGGCCCGCGATCAGCGCCACCTTCATGTAGACCCAGAACGCCTCGGTCGGGGTCAGGAACACGAGCTTCTGGCCGGGGGCGGCGACGTCGAACGGCCGGCGCACGAACTTCATGATCCGGTCGGTGAAGTTCAGCGCGATCGCGAGCCCGACGATGACGGCGATCGAGGACCGGATGATGCGCGTCCGGAGCTCGCCGAGGTGCTCGAGGAACGGCATCGTGTCGACCCGGGACGTGCGCGGCATCAACTCACCAGTCGGCGATGAAGTGGCGGAGGACGCCGACGCCGTGGCCCGGCTGGAAGCCTTCCTCGATCGCGCGCCGCACGTAGGCCTTGGCGTCGCGGACGGCGTCCGCCAGCGGGCGACCGCGGGCAAGGCCGGCGGCGATCGCCGCCGAGAGGGCGCAGCCGGTCCCGTGGGTGTTCCGCGACTCGATGCGCGGGGCGTCGAAGCGCGTGACGGCCCGCCCGTCCCACAGGAGGTCGGCCGCGTCGGCCTTCAGGTGGCCGCCCTTGACCAGCACGTAGCGCGGGCCGAGCGCGTGGATGCGGCGGGCGGCCTCCTGCATCTCGGCACGCGTCTCCACCGGAATCCCCGCGAGCACCGACGCCTCGTGCAGGTTCGGGGTCACCACGAGCGCGAGCGGGAGGATCTCCCCGATCAGCGCCTCGCGGGCGTCGGCGGCGAGCAGCGGGTCCCCCGACTTGGCGACCATGACCGGGTCGACGACGAGGCCCTCCACGCGATGGTGACGCAGCCGCCCGGCGACGGCGGCGACGATCGGCGCCGAGGCGAGCATGCCGAGCTTCACCGCGTCGGCGCCGAAGTCGCCGAGCACCGCGTCGATCTGCCGGGCGACGAACGCGGGCGGGAGCTCGTGCACGCCGTGCACGCCGAGGGAGTTCTGCGCGGTCACGGCCGTGACCACGCTCATCCCGAACACGTGGAAGGCCGAGAAGGTCTTGAGGTCGGCTTGGATCCCGGCCCCGCCCCCGGAGTCCGAGCCCGCGATGGTCAGCGCCGTGGAGACGTCCATAAGAGAGTCGAGTATACACCGGCCCTCAGGGGGCCGCGGGGCCGCCCGGGATCACGAGCGTGAACTCGCCGCGACCGCCGGCCCCGGCCAGCCGCGCGAGGTGAGCGGCGGGCGGGCCCGTCGTGACCTCCTCGAACTTCTTGGTGAGCTCGCGGGCCACGAGCAGCTCGACCTCGCCGAAGACCTCCCGGATGGCCTCGAGCGTGACCGCGATCCGATGCGGCGATTCGTAGAGCACCACGGGCATGCGCGCCTCGCAGAGGACGCGGAGGCGGCGGCGCCGGCGGCCCGGCTTGATCGGCAGGAAGCCCTCGAACACGAACGGCGAGGCCGGCACGCCCGCGACGGAGAGGGCCGCGGTGACCGCCGAGGGCCCCGGCACGGGGACCACCGGAATGCCGGCGGCCCGCGCGTCCCGGACGAGCTGGAACCCCGGGTCCGAGATCCCGGGCGTGCCGGCGTCGGTGACGAGCGCGAGCGTCCTCCCCTCGCGGAGAAGGCCGAGCAGGCGGGGCCCCTGGCGGCGCTGGTTCCGCTCGAAGTAGCTCATGGTCGGCGTCGAGATGCCGAAGTGGGTCAGCAGGGCGCGCGTCCGGCGGGTGTCTTCGCAGGCGATCAGGTCGGCTTCGCGGAGGACGCGCAGCGCCCGCAGCGTGACGTCCTCGAGGTTCCCGATCGGGGTGGCGACTACGTAGAGCAGGGCGTTACGCGGTCTGCTCTCTCGGCTCGCGGATGAGGATGGGCCGCTCGCGGTTCAGGATCACCTCGCGCGTGATCAGGCACTCCTTGAGCCCTTCCATCGAGGGCAGGTCGTACATGATCTCGAGCATGACCTCCTCGAGGATCGCCCGCAGGCCGCGCGCCCCCGTCCCGCACTTCAAGGCCTGGCGCGCGATCGCGGCGACGGCGTCGTCGGTGAACTTGAGGCGCACCTTCTCGAGGTCGAAGTACTTCTGGTACTGCTTGATGATCGCGTTCTTCGGCTCCCGCAGGATGCGGATGAGCGCGGCCTCGTCCAGGTCGTGGAGGGTGGCCACCACCGGGAGGCGTCCGACGAACTCGGGGATGAGGCCGTAGCGGAGCAGGTCCTCCGGCTGCACGAGGGCCAGCAGGTCGCCCACCCGGCGGTCGTCGCGGCTCTTGATGTCGGCGCCGAACCCCATGCCGCTCCTGCCCACCCGGTTCTCGATGTTCTTGTCGAGGCCCACGAAGGCCCCGCCGCAGAGGAACAGCACGTTGGTCGTGTCGACCTGGATGAACTCCTGGTGGGGGTGCTTGCGGCCGCCCTGGGGCGGCACGTTGGCGACCGTCCCCTCCAGGATCTTCAGCAGGGCTTGCTGCACGCCCTCGCCGGAGACGTCGCGCGTGATGGACGGGTTCTCGGACTTGCGGGCGATCTTGTCGATCTCGTCGATGTAGACGATCCCCCGCTCGGCCCGCTCGACGTCGTAGTCGGCCGCCTGCAGCAGGCGCAGGATGATGTTCTCCACGTCCTCGCCGACGTAGCCGGCCTCGGTGAGCGTCGTGGCGTCGGAGATCGTGAACGGCACGTGCAGCATCTTGGCGAGCGTCTGCGCGAGCAGGGTCTTGCCGGAGCCGGTGGGCCCGATGAGGAGGATGTTCGACTTCTGCAGCTCGACGTCCCCGGCGTGCGCCCCCGCCTCGATCCGCTTGTAGTGGTTGTGGACGGCCACGGCCAGGATCTTCTTGGCCCGCTCCTGGCCGATCACGTACTGGTCGAGCGCGGCCTTGATCTCGGCCGGCTTGGGGAGGCTGCGGATCTCCCGCGACTTCTCCTCTTCCCACTCCTCGGCGATGATGTCATTGCAGAGCTCGATGCACTCGTCGCAGATGTAGACGGTGGGACCGGCGATGAGCTTGCGGACGTCGTTCTGGCTCTTGCCGCAGAACGAGCACTTGAGCGTGCCGTTCCCCTCTCGCGTCCGGGCCATCCCGTCTCCCTACTTCGAGTTGACGACCGCCGTGAGCGCGGCTTCTTCCGTTACGGGCCGGGTCGTCGGCTTGGATGAGATCACCGCGTCGACGATTCTATAGTCTTTCGCCTGCTCCGCGGTCATGAAAAAGTCCCGGTCGGTGTCCCGCTCGATCTTGTCCATGGGCAGGCCGGTGTGGTGGACGAGGATACGGTTCAGCTCCTCCCGCATCCGGAGAATCTCCCTCGCCTGGATGTCGATATCCGTGGCCTGGCCCTGGACCCCCCCCAACGGCTGGTGGATCATGATCCGCGCGTGAGGGAGCGCGAACCGCTTGCCCCGGGCGCCCGCGGCCAGCAGCAAGGCGCCCATCGACGCCGCCTGCCCCATGCAGATCGTCGAGATCGCGGGCTTCACGTACTGCATGGTGTCGTAGATGGCCATGCCGGCCGTCACCGAGCCCCCGGGCGAGTTGATGTACAGGTAGATGTCCTTGTCGGGGTCCTCGGCCTCGAGGAAGAGCATCTGCGCGATCACGAGGTTTGCCAGATCGTCCTCGATGAACGTCGGCAGGAAGATGATCCGCTCCTTCAGCAGTCGCGAGAAGATGTCGAACGCCCGCTCGCCGCGGGGCGTCTGCTCCACGACCATCGGAACCAATCCCATCGAGCGTCTCCTTGGCATGTGTCTACCTTACGCCGTTATGGCCGTGTGTTGGACCAGGAAATCGAGCGCCCGTTTCTCCCGGAGCCGGAGCCGCAACCCCTCGAGCTCACCGCTCTTCTCCATCATGCCACGGATCGCCGCCGGCGACCGCTCGCTCCGGGCCGCGACCGCCTCGATCTCGCGCTCGACGTCGGCGTCGCCGGGAGCGAGGCCCTCCGCCTCCGCGACCGCCTCGAGCAGCAGCAGCCGGCGGACCGCCTTCTCGGCGCCGGGCCGGAGCTCCGCGGCGAGCTTGTTGTAATCCCAGCGCACGCGGTCGGGGTCCACCCCCTGCCGCCGCATCCGCTCGCGCATCTGCTCGATGACGTGCGCGACCTGGCGCATGACCATCGCCTCCGGCACCGGGAACTCGTGCCGGGCCAGGAGGGCGTCCGCGACCGCGTCCTCGAGCGCCCGCCGGTTGTCCTGCTCGCGCTCCTGCTCGAGCTGCCTCCGCACGGCGTCCGTGAGGACCGCCATCGTCGCATAGTCGCCGAGGCTCCGGGCGAACTCGTCGTCAAGGGCGGGGAGAATCTTTTCCTTGACCTCCACGAGCCGCACGCGGGCCACGCCCGCCTTGCCGCGCAGGTCCTCCCGCCGGTGGTCGGCCGCGAACCGCACCGCGACCTCGCGCTCGCTCGCGGCCGTCATGCCCACCACCGCCTGGTCGATCTCCGGCATCACCGCGCCGTCGCCCACCACGAAGCCGTACCCCGTCTCCTGCGCGGGCGGCAGGCCCTCCGGCGTGAGCGTGTAGTCGATGATCACGAGGTCGCCGGCCATCGGCGCCCGGTCGACCGCTCGGAACTCCGCCTGGCTCTCGCGCATGCGCTCGAGCGCCTCCGCGACCTGGGCGTCGGTCAACGCGGCCGGCGCGTGTCGCACGGCCAGCCCTGTGTACTCGTTGAGCGCGATCCGCGGCCTCACCTCCACCGTCGCGGTGAAGGTGAGCGGGGCCCCCTCCTCGAGCTTGACGTCGTCGAGATCCGGGTCGGCGAGCGGCTCGAGCTGCGTCTGGGCGAGCGCCTGGCGGTACACGTCGGGGATCAGCCGCTGCGCCACCTCCCGCCGCACGTCGTCGGCGAAGTGGAGCTTGACGAGGGTGCGCGGCACGTGGCCCTTGCGGAACCCGGGCAGGCGCGCCTGCTTCTGCACGCGCCCGTAGGCGGCCTCCCACGCCTGCTGGACGACCTCCGAGGGCGCCTCGACGGAGAGGCGACGCTTGCACGCCTCGAGGGTTTCGAGGTCGACCTTCACTCCGGGCTCCTTGTGCTCACTCACCATTCTCGCGGCGTCGTCATTCTCGTGGCGTCGTCGCTCGGGGCTGCGATCGCGGTCGAGACTGCTGGTGCGAGAGGGGGGAGTTGAACCCCCAAGGGCCTTGGGCCCACTGGATCCTAAGTCCAGCGCGTCTGCCAATTCCGCCACTCTCGCGCCGCCCTTGACGGGTTCCGTCACGACCTGGCCTGAGCATACCCAAGGCGATCTGCCGACGCAAGGAGCCGAGGACCGCTAGAAGGCGAGCCCCCGCGCCGTCTCCCAGTGCCGGGCGCGGCGGAGGTTCTTCGCGCCGCGCGTGGTCGCGCCGGTGAAGTCGGCCCGGTCGAGGTCGGCGTCGCCAAGATCGGCGCCGCCGACGAAGGCGCCCCGCACGTCGGCGCCGACCAAGCTGGCGCCGCGGAGGTCGCCGTCCGTCAGCCGCGCTCCGCGGAGGTCGGCCCCGGTCAGCTTCGCGCCGCCGAGCCGCGCCGCGCGCAGGTCCGCCGACATGAGCCGCGCCTGGCGGAGGTCGGCCCCGCCGAAGTCCGCCGCCCGGAGGCTCGCCTCGCGGAAGTCGGCGCCGACGAGCGTCGCCCCCCTGAGGTCGTCGCCCCGGAGGTCGGCTTGGCTCAGGTTCGCCCCGCTCGCGTCCACCCCCGCGAGCCGCGCCCCGCGTAGGTCCGCGCCGCGCAGCCAGGCGCGGGCGAGCGTGGCCTGGCCCAGGTCCGCGCCGCGCGCGTCCACGCCGATCAGCTTCGCGTCGGTGAGGTCCGTCGCCGTGAGGTCGGCGCCCGCGAGCCGGGCGGAGTGGAGCCGGGCGCCGCGCAGCCGCGCCCGCCCGAGGCGCGCGCTCCGCAGGTCGGCGCCGCGCAGATCGGCCCCCGTGAGGTCAGCGCCCCGCAGGTCGGCCCCGCTCAGATCGGCGCCCCGGAGATCGGCCTTGCCGAGGTCCGCGCCCCGCAGGTTGGCGCGGCTCAGGTTGCTCTCCATCAACCGGGCGCCGCCGAGGGCGGCGCCCTGGAGGTCGGCCCCGCTCAGGTTCGCCTCGCTCAAGCGCACGGCGCCGAGCTCGGCACCGACGAGGTCGGCGCCCCGCAGGTAGGCGCCGATCAGGTTGGCGCCGCGGAGCCGGGCGCCCCGCAGGTCGGCGTCCATGAACTTCGCGCCCCGCAGGTCGGCGCCGCGCAGATCGGCCTCGCGGAGGTCCGCCTCGTCGAGGTTCGCCGCGAGCAGGTCCGCGTCGCCGAGCCGGGCGCCGCGCAGATCGGCCTCCTCGAGCCGGGCCTTCCTCAACTCGGCCTCGCGCAGGTCGGCGCCCCGGAGGTCGGCGCGACTCAGATCGAGTCCGGTGAGGTTCAAGCCGTGGAGGTCGCTGCCGCGGAAGCTCCGGGTCGTCCCGAGGACTTCTCGCACCCGCTCGACCGTCCACGTGGCGTCGTCGCCCCGCGCGGCGGGCACCACGATGCCCGCGCTCAGGACGAGCGCGACCAGGGCGCGCTGGACCCGCGGACGGGTCCCGGCGATCGGCGCCATTCCCTGTCTCACCGCCCCTGACCGTCGAGCACGCCCGAGCATAGCACCCCCCCGCCGGTCGCGGTCTCGCGCGGGTCGCCGTTCGAGGCCGCACAGGAGAGTTCGACGACAGCTTGTCGGATGCTCAGGATCTCGCCGTCGGGCCCGGGCGCCCCACCCGGCCGGCGATCCCGCCCGCGCCAGGCACGCTGCGCCCAAATCGCCGCCGCGGGGGCCGGCCGGGCCACCCAGCGGACCCGCCACGGCCGGCCGGCTACGCGTCGACGCCGAGCCCGGGGACGATCCGGGCGCTCGCGATGCGCCGGAACACCTCGGGCGAGACCTTGATCTTCGACGAGCGGCTCCCCCCGCCCAGGATGACCCACGGCAGCGTCAGGAGCCTCGCGTCGACGTAGACAGGGAGATCCGGCGGCAAGGCGAAGACGGTGACGCCGCCGAGCGCCATGCCGGTGAGCGCCTGCGTCTCCTCCGCCGACGCGAACGAGAGCCGGGAGACGTCCATGAGCCGCTTCACGGTATGGTTCACGTCGAGCCGCGAGGTCGCGCCGACGACACACGCGCAGAACTGCTTCGGCGCCTTCTTCGAGGCGACGATGATCGTGTTGGCCGAGTGGTCCAGCGGGACCGCGTAGCGCTCGCAGAACGCCGCGGTGTCAGCGTAGGCGGGGTCGATCGGGATCAGCTCCCAGGCCAGACCGAGGCCCTCCAGGGCTTCGACGACCCGCCGCTCGATCCGGCCGGCGTCGCTCACGACTGGTCAGCATACCGCAGGCGGCCGGCCGTTCTGCCAGGATGCCACCGACCGTCACGGCATACATGTAACAGAAGCGGGACCGGAGGATGGGGAGAATCCGGGGCCACAGCACTGGACTTGGCGCGGACTCCCGAGGGACGGGGAGCCCGGCGAAGATGGCTCAAAAAGCCGGACACCCTGAGCGCCACCTGGCCAGGGGGGGCGCGGCTCAGCTGGCCCCTGGCGTGGCGGTCCGCGTTCGAGCCTACACGGGTGGTCCGACGCCGGGCAGGGAGGTATAGTCGCCAGGATGGCGACGGAGCTCGATCCGCAGAATCCAGCCGAACAGGTGGTCGGGGGCGACAGCACGGAGCAGGAGGAGCCTTCGGTACGCGGCTGGGAGGCGATCGCCGAGTGGACCGGCGGGGTCGCCCCGGACGCCGTTGACGTCCTCCGCGGAGTGCGGGAACTCGAGTTCGTTTACCCGCTCCTCCACGCGCTCGTTGGCCGCTCCCTCCGGGAGTTCTTCGTGCGCGCCGCCGCGCTGGAGGCCCTGGTCGCGGCCGGGCGGGCGAGCTTCTCCGTCACGGACCTGGGCGAGGCACTGTACTGGCTCAATGATGATGCCCGCGAGGCGGCGGTTCGTGCGCTGCGACAGGCCGGGTGGCTCGACTACGACGCGTCCCAGGGAACCACGATTACGAACGCCGGCCGCTGGGCTTACGACGTGCTCTCGTTCCTCCACAGGCGGCTGCGGGAGTCCGAGCTGCTGCCGACGATCGCCGGCGTGACCTACGCGCTCCACATTGGCGTGGACCCGCTCCGTCATCTCCAGTCGATGCGTTCACGGCTCGTCGCCCTCCACGGCGAGATCGAGGCGGCCCGCGCCTCGCACTCGGAGGTCGTCTTGCGCCAGGCGGCGCGCCGGATCGACGATGCGCTGGCCCTGTCGGCCCAGCTCCGCGCCGTGCTCGACCGGGTGCCGCTGGACCACCGGAGCGCCCGCCGGGTTGTCCGCGAGATCCACGACCTGCTGTCACGCTTGCTGGGCGGCAGCGCGGAGCTGCATCGCGCGGTCACCGAGGTCGGACGGCAGTACCTGCACCTCACCGCGGGCGTGACGGTCGAGCAGATCGTTCGCGCGCTGATGCGCGAGTCGCGAGAAGAGCTGGCCGCAATCGGCCGCGAGGCGCTGCTCCCTGCGCTCGCTCCACCTCCGTTGCTGACGACCGACGCCGTCGCGCACGCCGCCGAGGTCCACGTCGCCCGCGAACGCCGACCTGCGGCGCCGCCCGCGTGGGAGGAGCCGCCCGAGGCGCCCCGCGTGCCCGACGCCGCTGCCGTGCCTCCGGGAGTTGTCGCCTGGGTCGCGGACCTCGTCTCGGTCGCACGTGGCGGAGAGGCCGTTCCCTTCGCCCGGCTGGTGCCCCGCGGGGACGCCGGCGAGTCGTTCCTGCGCGCGAGCCTGCTGCCCCTGGCGGGGGACGGGCGAGCCGGCGAGGGCGTGGCGGGCCAGCTCGGCGCCGTCGCCGTTCAGGTCGTGTCCGCCGGCGACGGGTGGCCGGACCGCCTGGACGACGCACCCCTGTCCCGGCTCACCCCGGGCCAAGTGGACCCGCGAGCGTCGTAAACACCGCCCGGACTAAAGTCCGGGGCTTTCAGAGAAAGGAGCCCGTGCGTGAGCCCGAGAGCCTGGCCTTGCGGTCCCAGGTTGACGGTTCATCGGCCCGCCATGCCGCGCGGTAGCTTCCCCGTCCGGCACCACCGTCGTTTCGACGGCTGTCGAGCGCAGCGGGCTTGGCTATCGCCTGCCGTGCTCGCGGAGCGCGTGCGCAACTCCAACCGGCGGCAGTCTCCCATCGAGATCGGCGCTCCTCCCCGCCCCGAAGAGCGAGGTTCCCGCGCTGGGAGCGTTCTATGAACGAGGCCGCCCTGGTCTGCGCGCGGTTGCTGCGGGAAGGGACCGTCGCCCGCGCCGAGCTTCCGGCGCTCGATCACCCCGATATCCGGCACGAGGTTGAGCGGCGGTTCGAGGCCGTCGGCCTGGTGCTGGCCACCAGCGCGTACTCGGATCACGTCGGCGTGCGCCTTTCCCCGGAGGTGACCGCCGACGTCGCGTTCGACGCCGCCTCGAATCTGGGCCTCCGCGCCGACGCCTGCGCCCTCTTGGTCATCCTCTGGGCCAGGCTCGTGCTCCAGAAGCGGACGGCGGCCGACACGCGCCAGGTCCCCGGGCAGGTGTCGCTCCTGCCCGGGGAGCAAGCGGCTGCCGCACAGCGCTTCACGCCCCTGGTCAGGCTGGAGACGCTCTTCCGCGAGTTCGGCGCGGCGCTCGGGTCACGCACCCACATCAAGGGGCTCGTCTCTCAGCTCCGCCGGCTCGGGTTCCTCGGCGGCCACGGCGAGGTCGTCGAGGCGGGGCCGCTGCTGGAGCTGGGCGTCGACGGCGAGCGCATGATTGCCTTCATCCGCCGGAAGGTGCTCGCCGAGCTCCTCGCCCGCGGAGCCGAGGGCGCGCCGGAGACCCCGGCTCATCGAGCCGGCGAGGGGCAGATCCTCGAGGTGCTCGCCCGCCTCGGGGGGAACGCTGCGATGAAGGATCTCACCCGCGAGACCGGCGAGCGGCCGGAGCGGTTGCGAGAGCTCCTGCGTGGGCTCGTGGCGTCCGGACGGCTCGAGCGCCGCGGCGAGCGCTTCCACGCCCGCTACTACCTCACCTGATGTTCAGCTTCCTCGAGCTGGAGCTCCACCACTGGGATCTCTGGCGTGCGGTCCGCGTGCCTCTCGACGCGGACGTCGTCCTCGTCACGGGACCGAACGGGTCGGGAAAGACGACGCTGATCGATGCCCTCCGGCAACTCCTCAACGCGCCCCGGCTCTCCTCGCGCCGCCGCCTCCAGCATTACCTCCGGCAGCCCGATGCTCCAGCCCTGATCCGCGCGGTCGTCTCGAACGTGGACGCGGCCGGCGCCCCGCCGTTCCAGCGGGAGCGCCTGACGACGCCCGAGGTCACGCTCGCCTGCGCCCTCGTCCCGAGTGGCGGTGGCACGCCCGAGAAGCGGTTCGCCGTCCTCCCGGGGCGCTCCTCCCTCGACGAGCTGCGGGCTCGGCTCCTCGAGTCTCGCGACTTCTATCCCCCGGAACGCTATGGACGGGCGCTGGAGCATGCCGGCGTGAGCCGGAGCCTCATGAGCGTGCTCGCGATCGAGCAGGGCAAGACCAACTCGCTCTTCGATCTCAAGCCGCGCGAGCTCTTCCAGCGAGTCCTCGAGATGCTCGGCGATCAGGCGATCCTCGAGCGCTATCGCGAGGCGCGCCGGCGCTACGAGGACACGGACCGCGAGCTCGTGCGCCAGGTCGTCGCCCTCGGCACCGCTCAGGCCGAGCTGACCCGCGTACGGCGCGAGGTTCAACGCCTGGCCGAGTGGGAAGAGGCGCGAGACAAGGTCGCCGAGCTCGAGGCCCGCCTCCCCGCCGCCGAGCTCCAGCGCCTGCTGGCGCTACGGAGAGAGGCGACATCCAAGAGCCGGGAGCTCCAGACGAAAGTCCGGCTGGGAGAGGTCGAGCTCACCGAGGCTCAGGTCCGGCGCGACCAGACGGTCGCCGACGCTGCGCGGGCCGAGGACGAGCTCGGTCGCGCGCGCACCGAGGAGAACGACGCGCAGACCGCTCGGCACGAGTCGAACCGCGCGGACGCGGCGACGACAACGATCCTGACCCAGCTCGAGCAGAAGCAGCACGAGTTCGAGGCGTTCGTCCCGGGCGACCTCGCGGCGCTTGAGCGGGAGCACGGAGACGCGCTGCGGGCGCTGGTGGGTGCGGAGGACGACGAGCGTGCGGCCTCGGAGCGCGTGGACGAAGCCGCGCGGAAGCTGGAGCGGCTCCTCGCCGGGCTCCCGGACTACCCGGACACGGTCGCGCGGACGATCGAGGCTCTGACGGCCGACGGGATCCAGACGACGATCCTCGCCGCGACGGTCGAGGTGACGGACATCGGTGTCGCGGAAGGCATCGAGGCCGCACTCGGCGACGCCCGCTATGCGCTGCTGGTCTCGCCGGCCGACCACGAGCGCACGGTCAAGCTCGCTCGGACCCACAACTTCCCGGGCCCGGTGTACGCCGGGCCTCGGACGGAGGCCCCCGAACGGGCCGGTCCCCTCGATCTGGCCCGCGGCGCTCCAGCCTGGCTCCCATCCTGGCTGGCGACGATCGAGCTCGCGGCCGATGGATCGTGGCGCGACACGCGGGGGACGTGGGTGGCGAAAGCCCAGGAGCGCGTCTTGGGCGAGGCAGGGCGGGCGGCGGCCATGGCCGAGACGAGGCGCGAGCGCGAGGACGCCGCGCGCCGACTCGACGGAGCTCGCGAGGCGGTGGGCGCCGCGAGGGCCCGGTATGAGGAGGCCGCGGCAGCGCTCGAGCGCGAGCGACACCGGCAGCGGCTTCTCGCCGACCTTCGTGAGCTCCCCGGCGTCAGACTCCGGGCGACCGAAACGGCAGCGGCACTTCGGGAGGCAAGCGAGAGGCTCCACGATGCCCGTGCGGCCCATGACGTTGGGAAGGAGACATTCGCGGCGGCCACGCGGGCACGGGATGAGGCCGAGGTCAAGGCTAAGATCGTATGGGACCGGCTTGCCGGCGAACGCGACGCCCTCGACGAGGTGGTCCGGCAGCTCCGAGCCACGGAGGAGCAGATCGGCGCCCTGACCGACCAGGTCGCGCCCGACCTACGTGCGCGGGCGGAGCACGGCGAGCTCGACGGACCGGACACGGTTCGTGCGGATCTTCGACGGGCGGAGGACACCTTCATGACGCTACCCGAGCCGCCGCCGCCCACGATCCGGGAGGAGGAGCGACACCTCCGAGCGAACGTTGAGGATCTCGAACGGCATGTCGCGGACCGCCGGCGCGAGGCCGACGACGCGCGAGCCGAGCTGGCGGAGTGCCGCACGCGTTACCTCGAGGTCGTGAGCAGCACGCTCGTCGATTACCGGCAGCGCGCGGCGGGTATCGCCGCGGCGGCGGCCGTCGCTGTTGAGATGGAGCTGCCCCGGCTGGCCGACGACGACCGGACCCTCGATGAAGCCGGCATTCACGTGAGCGTCGGGTTCGACGGCAAGGACCCTCTACCGCTCGGCGACGCGTCGTTCAGCGGCGGCCAGCAGGTGATCGCCGGGCTCATTCTCCTGATGGGCATGGCTGAGACGGATGGCCACGGCTTCTTCATGCTCGACGAGCCCTTCGCCCACCTGTCGATAGATCGGATCGACGATGTCGGTCGCTTCCTCAGGGCGACTCGCTCACAGTTCATCCTGACAGCGCCCACCACGCTTGACCGCGCTCAGCTCGATCCCGCCTCGCTGCTGATCGTTCTGCAGAAGAAGCGTCCCGACGAGGCGTTCGCGCCCGTCCCGATCGTCGCCGTCGCGTGACGTCACCGGCCCCCGGTCATGCCTGCCGGTTCGCCAGCCGCATGGAGTGGGCCGACTGGTCGCGGCAGGGGGCGGTGCGGCAGCGCCATGGATACCGGGCGATGGTCTGCGTCGAGTGTGGCGCCCGCCGGTCGCGCCGGCGTCCCCGGCGTCCGGAATTGGTCGAGATCGAAGCCGACCGCGGGGGGCCGCCGGTCGCCGACGCCGACATCCGGACGATTGCGGCCAGACTCCTCCGGCGGGCCGGCGACGGGCCCGAGGTGCGTGTACGAGGTGTGCCGGGCGGGCTGGGCGGCCGGGGCATCGGGGCCAGCTTGCTCGAACAGCACCTCGAAGCGTTCCTTCGCGCGGGCTGGATCGGGCTCGTGTGGGAGATCAGCGGGACCCGCCGACGCCTTCGAGGCATCCGTCTGCGTGACCCCGAGGCACTCGACGAGTGCGCGCATCCCGGCCGGCGCGCCGCCCGGCGCGCGGCATTGGCCGAGGCCCGGGCGGCCGTGGCGTCGCTGAGCCACCCTGTCGCGACGGAGGTCGCCCGTCTGCTCGACGAGGCGGCCCGAGACGCGTGGGGTCCCGGCCTCGTGCGCGCCCTCGCGGCGGTCGCGACGCACGCCGAAACGGGTGACGTGCTCGCGTCCCGTGTGTTCGCGGCCCGCTACCTCGGCGATTCCAAGGCGCTTGGGGTCCTTCGTCCCCGGCTCGAGCGGCTCCTCGGGCCGCTGGACGGGCTCGGCATCCGCGACGGCGCCTCCGCGACATTCGTGGGCGGGTTAGGATGCATGCGCGCAGCCGTCGTGCGGCTGGACCTCGCCTCGCTGCGTCCGTTTGTCGGTCTAGCCGCGGAGAGCGTGGCCGGGGACATCGAGATCGAGCCGCCGCCCGGGGGCGTCGCGGTCGTCGAGAACTTCGCCGTGTTCGAGGCGTGCTGTCGGGGAGAGGTTTCGGGCCTGAAGGACACGCTGGTGGTTTGGGCCGCCGGTTACCCCGGACGCGCCGTCAAGGCGGTGATTCAGGCCGCGAGCCGTACTCGCGCCGCCGTGAGGATCTGGGCCGACCTCGATCTGGACGGGGTGCGCATCGTCCGCCTCGTCGCGGAGTGGTTCTCGGGCGCCGTCGAGCCCTTCGGGATGTCGCCGGAGCACGTGGCCGCTGCGCCAGCCCGTCGCCCGCTCAGTCCCCGGTCGGCCGCCGCCATCCGTGCGGACCTCGCGGCGCGGCCGGCGGCGCTGCTGGCCGACACGCTCCGCGCCCTGCTCGCGTACGACTGCTGGGTCGAGCAGGAGGCGTTTCTCGGGGCGACAGGGAGGGGCGCGGGCGCCCTCCGTGACCGGGAGGAGCCGTCAGGGACCACTATTCGAGTTCCTATATAGAGTCATGTTCCAAAAACTGGGACATGGCATAATAATGGAACGTGTGCTAGGCTGTGTTCCGTGGGGCACGCGCAGTCGATCATCGAGGAGTGTCTCGCCCTCCTCAGGACGCTGGACACGGTTCGCACGGTCGAGCTCCGACCTGGTCCTGCCGATGGCCGGCTCGTCCTAAAAACCGACTCTGGTCGGCTCCAGTACCTCTGCGAAGTCAAGCGAGCGCTCAACCGGCCGCGGCTCGAGCATGCGCTGGTGAGCGCCGAGCACCCTCCAAAGGCGGGGACCCGGCGCCTGCTTTTGACGGATTTCCTTCCGGGCTCCCTGATCGACCTCCTTCAGACTACACAGGTCGACTTCGTCGATGCTGCCGGGAACATGCTCATTCGCTGGCCGGGAAAGCTTCACGTGCGCGTCAAGGGCATGAAGCCGACGCATCTCGCTGAAGCCAAGGCCAGCTTTCTCACCACGCCGCATGGTCTCCGCGTTCTTTTCGCACTGCTTGCCGATTCTGGCACCGAGGTGCCAGCCTACCGACAGCTTTCCGAGCGGGCTGGAGTGTCCTTGGGGACCGTCGGTCGGGTGGCCCTCGAGCTCAAGCGACGGGGGTTCCTCGAGACGCCGCGTCGCAAACGGCGCGTCCTCCGAAGGAAGCGAGAGTTGTTGGACCTCTGGGTAGGCGGCTATGGCGAGCGGTTGCGTCCGCAACTCGTCATAGGCAGATTTCGACCCTCCGAGCGGCATCTCGGTGACGCGTTGCGAAGGCTAGCCGATGACCGCGACCGCGCCGACGTGCGGTGGGCGCTCACCGGCGGCTTCGGGGCCGACGCTCTGACGGGGCATTATCGTGGTGACCAACTCGTACTCTTCATTGACCCCTGGAGCTCGAAACTTGCCGCCACCCTACGCTGGCTTCCATCGCCAGAGGGGCCGATTACCGTGCTCGAGATGTTCTCGCCAGACACGATCGAACGGACCCTCGAGAAGGGCGGGGCACGCGTAGCCCACCCGCTGCTGGTTTACGCGGAGCTCCTCTTTCAAGGCCGAGACCGGGAAGTCGAAACGGCCCAGCTGATCTACGATCAGTATCTACGGCCGGACATCAGTGACGCTTAGCCCTCAGGACGTCCAGGCCTTACAAGTGGTATCCGCACTGTTGAGGGAAGAGGGGTGGCCTTTCGTCATCGTCGGAGCACGCGCTCCATGGATTCTCGTCGCGGGGCAAAGCTGGCGTGTCACCAGGGATATCGATGCCGTCATTCGGGCGCCAAGTTGGGAGGAGTTCGAGCGGTTGGCTGCGCGTCTGACGGCGACCGGCTTCGCGCGTCCAGAGGTCCATCACTTCATTTCGCCCCAAGGCGCCGAAGTTGATCTCATGCCGTACGGCGAGGGCGTCAGCGCAGATGACACGATCGTCTGGCCGAATGGCATGGTGATGAGTGCGCTGGGTCTGGAAGAAGCATTTGCCGCCTCGGTCGAGCGGGAGATCGCTCCGCGACTCAGTGTTCGGGTTGTGACAGCACCTGCGCTTGTCATCCTAAAGATCGTCGCCTACCAGGATCGGCCGCATGAACGGAGCAAGGATCTTGCGGACCTTGCTGAGGCATTCGAACGATACGAAGAGGATGACGATCGGCGCTTTGACCTTGTTGACACGACCGCGGACGATACTCCGATCGCGTTCGAGGAGGCTGGCGCGTACCTCCTCGGTGTCGACACTGCCCGACTCGCGCGCCCGAAGTCCCGCGAGGTCATCAGTGCGTTCTTGGCGAGGTTCACGGACGAATACGCGGAGCCCGTGAGCCGCGTCCTTGCGGAGGAGAAACGTCGTCAGAGCGAGCGCCGAAGAACTCAGGTGTTCCGACTCTTCCGCGTGTTCACCGCCGGCTTCGGGGCGCTCTGAACGTCGGGATCCTGCGGGTCTACTGAGCGAGCCGGTCGCACGCGTGCCCTCCGATATAAGGATAAATGTGCCGGCGCCCCAGCGGGTCAGCGACCGACGGCGACGCCGGTAGCGGGCCGGCCCCGAGCGCGTCAGCGGGCGGCGCGGATCGCGTCGAGGGCGGCGTCGTTCTCGAGGCCGCTCAGGTCGCCGGGCTCCTTGCCGAGGTGGACCGCGCGGATCAGGCGACGCATCACCTTGCCGCTCCGGGTCTTGGGGAGCTCGCCGACGAACAGCACGCGCTCGGGCGTGAGCGACTTGCCGAGGCTGGCCGCCACGGCGTCCGCCACCGCCCGGCGGAGCGCGTCGCTCTCGCGGTGGGCCGCCTTCAGCGTGCAGAAGACGACCAGCGCCTGGCCCTTGATCTCGTGGGGGACACCGATGGCGGCGGCCTCCGCGACGGCGGGATGCGTGACCGCGGCGGACTCGACCTCGGCCGGCCCGAGCCGCTTGCCCGCGATCTTGATCGTGTCGTCCGAGCGGCCGTGGATGTACCAGAAACCGTCGGCGGCGACCTGGGCCCAGTCGCCGTGGACCCAGGTGCCCGGCAGCCGCGACCAATACGCCTCGAGGTACCGCTCGCGCTCCCGCCAGAAGCCTCGCGCCATCCCCGGCCAGGGCTGGCGGACCACCAGCTCACCGACGCTGCCGCGCACCGGAGTGCCGCTCTCGTCGACCACGTCGGCGTCCATGCCCGGGACCGGCCCGGCGAAGCTCGCCGGCTTCTGCGGCGTGATCACGGTGCTCGCCACGATGCCGCCGCTCACCTCGGTCCCGCCCGAGTAGTTGACGACGGGGCAGCGGCCGCCGCCGACCACCCCCTGGAACCAGCGCCAGGCGTCGGGGTTCCACGGCTCGCCCGACGAGCCGAGGACCCGGAGGCTCGAGAGGTCGCGGCGCGTGACCCAGTCGTCGCCCGCGCGCATGAGCGCGCGGATCGCGGTCGGCGCGATCCCGACGACCGTCAGGCGATGCCGCTCCACCATCTCCCAGACCCGCCCCGGGTCCGGGAAGTCGGGCGTGCCGTCGTAGAGGAAGACGGTCGCGCCGAGCATCAGGCTCCCGCTGATGACCCACGGCCCCATCATCCACCCCATATCGGTGAACCAGAAGACCGTGTCCGACGGCTTGACGTCGAAGCAGTGGGCCATATCCTGCACGCCCTTGATCGGAAACCCGCCCTGCACATGGACCACGCCCTTGGGCCGCCCGGTCGTCCCCGACGTGTAGATGATCATGTGCGGGTCCTCCGGCGCGGTGCGCTCGGTATCGGCGCCGGCCGGCTGGCCCGCGAGGAGCTCGTGCCACCAGAGGTCGCGCCCCGGGTCCCAGGGCACGTCGGCGCGCCGGAGGCGGTTGACCACCAGCACCTTCTCGACGCTCGGCGAGAGCGCGACGGCCCGGTCCGCGACCTCTTTGATGGGGACGAGCTTCCCGCGGCGCTCGATGCCGTCGCAGGTGATGAGGACCCGCGCGTCGCAGTCCTGGAGCCGGGCGGCGACGGCCTCGGGGCCGAACCCGGAGAAGATCGGCGTGAAGACGGCGCCGAGCTTGCCGATCGCGAGCTGGGCCACCACCACCTCGGGAATCATCGGCAGCAAGAGGCCGACCCGGTCGCCCTTCTTGAGCCCGAGGGCGCGCAGGGCGTTGGCGCAGCGGCCTGTTTCCGCGGCGAGCTGGCCGTAGGTGAGGCGCGCGGTCTTGCCGTCCTCGCCTTCCCAGATCAGCGCGACCTTGTCCCGGTTGGCGCCGGCGGCGTGTCGGTCGAGGGCGTTGTGGACGTAGTTGAACCGCGCGCCGATCCACCACGTGGCCCACGGCGTGCCCCGCGAGAGGTCGAGGACCTTCGTGTACGGCTCGTACCACTCGAGCCCCAGGTCCCTGACGACCGCGTCCCAGAAGCGGCCGACGTCGGCCACCGACCAGCCGAGGAGCTCCTCGAAGCTCCGGAGGCCGTTCCGGGCGATGAACCGGGCGAGGTTACTCTGCTCGACGATCGCCCGGCTCGGCCGCCAGCAGATCTCGAGGGGCTCGCTCTGCTCGTCCTCGCGCATTCCCGCTCCTCGCGGCGGCCCGCGGCGCTCCCCACGGCTCGGCGAGGATCGGCCGGGAAGAGAGCCGGTCGCCCGCGGAGCTCGGCCGATCCGGCCGGCGCCGATTCCCCTTACGGCTTGACGATGCTCAGCAGCTCGACCTCGAAGACGAGCGTCGCGCCGGGCTTGATCTGCGGGGGCGCGCCCTTGTCGCCGTACGCGAGGTCCGACGGGCAGATGACGCGGCTCTTCCCCCCCACCTTCATGAGCTGGACGGCCTCGGTCCAGCACTTGATCACCTTGTTCAGCGGAAACGTCACGGGCTCCCCGCGCTGAACGGAGCTGTCGAAGACCGTGCCGTCGGTGAGCTTTCCTTCGTAGTTGACCTTCACCGTGTCGGTGGCCTTGGGCGAGGCCCCGGTGCCCGGCGTGATCGTGATCAGGATCAGGCCCGACGCGGTCTTGGTGGCGCCCTTCTCCGCGGCCGCCTGATCGAGGAACGCCTGGCTGGCCTTCTTTTCGGCCTCGGCGACCAGGGCGGCCCGCGCCTCCTGGAGCTGTCGGATCTTGGGGCCGTAGGTCTCGAGCTCGATTTTGGGCGCCTTGTGGAGGCTCCCGTCGGTCAGTCCCGCCTCGACCGCTTCCAGGTCCGCCGCACTCAGGTTGAACGGACCCAGGCTCCGGCTGATCGCGAGGCCGAGGGCGTAGAGGGTCTTTTGCTCTTCGGTCTTGAGCTCCAGCCCCTGGCCGGCCGTCGCGGTCGCGGTGGTGAGGATCAGGACCGCCGACCACATCGCGAGCTTGCGCATGGGACTTCCTTTCCGCAGCGTGATTGAGCCTAGGATACCCGATTTGCCGCCGGTCTGACGGCGTTGTCGGCTCGCCACCGGCGCCGGATCTGGCGTAGGATATGGCGTCGCCGGACGGAGGCCCGGACATGCCGGAATCGATTCCCGCGTCGCTCATCATCGACGCCCTCAAGGACACCTTCCGCGAGGCGCGCGCGGCGCTCGCCGCCGAGGGCTACCGCGCGCCGCGGCACGAACACCTGGGCTGGATCCTGAGCGTGCCGGACACCCACCAGAAGAGCGTGCTCGCCGCGCTCGACAAGGAGCGCGCGATCCGCGTCCTCACCTGCGCGACCGAGGACGAGGCCGTCGCCATCGCCGCCGGTCTCTACATCGGGGGGGAGCCGGTGGCGCTGATGATCCAGCACGCGGGCCTCTACGCCTCGGTGAACACGCTCCGCGGGGTGGCCCTCGACGGCCGCCTGCCGATCTTCTACATGATCGGCCTCCTCGGGCGCGAGAAGGACCGGGACCCGCGCGACTCCCGGCACTCGATGGTGCGCTACTGCGAGCCGCTGCTGGACCTCTTCGGGGTCCCCCACGCGCGGCTCGAGGGCCCGAGCGACGTCCACCTGATCCCCGAGTACTACCGCCTGAGCCGCGCGCGCCGCGGCCCGGCGGTGCTGCTCGTCGGCCTGGAGACGAGCTGATGGCGATCAAGCCGGAGGAGTTGCTCCGCGCGATCGCCGCGGTGCGCGGGGACGCCGTCTGCGTGCCGACGATGACGACCGTGCCCGCCTGGCGGACGATCGCGCCGGACGACCTCTCGGTCGTCTGCGTGGGTTTCATGGGCGGCGCCTCCTCGCTCGGCCTCGGGCTCGCGCTCGCGCGGCCGGACCGGCGCGTCATCGTCTTCGACGGCGACGGCTCGCTTCTGATGCAGCTCGGCTCGCTCGCGACGGTGGCGGCCGCCCGGCCCCGCAACCTCGTTCACCTGGTCTTCAAGAACGGCGTCTACCAGACCTCCGGCGCGCAGGAGATCCCGGGCGGGCTCCAGGTCGACTTCGTCGCGATGGCGAAGGCCGCTGGCTACCGGGAGGCCTACGCGCTCGCCGACCTCGACGCGTTTCGCCGCCGCTTCCCCGCCACGCTCAGGGAGGACGGACCGGTGCTCGTCGAGCTCTCGACGGGGTTGGCCGAGCAGACGCCGATGACGGCGCCCGGGGGCAAGTCCTTCTCCCAGCAGGTGGAGGAGCTGCGCGGGAGGCTCCGGGGGGGCTAGCCGGGCCGCGGCGGGGGCCGGCGGGACGGGGAAGGCGACTGCTATGATGGGCGCCAGCTGAGGGGGGAGGGTACGGAGATGGCCAGAGGCCTCGGATGGGGTGGCGCGGCGGCGCTCGCCGGGCTCGTGCTGCTGTGGGTGGCGCCGGACGCCCCGCGGCCGGCCGCGGCCGAGCAGGCCGAGCCCGGCGCCGGCCCGGCCGCCTGGGCGGACGACCTCAGGCCGATCGGACCCGGCGACTGGAGCTACGATCGCGCCGCCCACTTGCTCGAGCGCGCGGGCTTCGGCGGGACGCCGGACGAGATTCGCCAGCTGGCCGAGCTGAGCCCGGAGGCGGCGGTGGACCGGCTCGTCGCCTACCAGGCGATCGACAACAGCCAGCTGCCGGCCTTCGAGCACTCCGGGGTCCACGATCCCGGTCTCGAGCCGTTCCCGCCGAGCCGGCCCGCGACGACCGAGCTCGCCAAGAAGACGGGCGAGGCCCTCGGCGTCCGGGTCAAGCCGAGCGGCAACCGGCGGCTCCAGCCCGTCGCCAACAAGTTCTTCTACTGGCTCCGGGCGAGCCAGCTCGAGACGGACCGCGCCGCCTACTGGTGGGCCAACCGGATGCTCCGGACGCGCCGGCCGCTCGAAGAGAAGATGGCGCTCTTCTGGCACGGCCACTTCGCCGTGAACGAAGACAAGGTGCGCGACTACCGGAAGATGCTCGGGCAGCTCGACCTCTTCTACCGGCACGGGACCGGAAACTTCCGCGACCTCCTGGTCGGGGTCGCCCGGGATCCCGCGATGCTCGCGTTTCTCGACGCCGGCGTGAACGTCAAGGGCGCGCCCAACGAGAACTTCGCTCGCGAGATCATGGAGCTGTTCACGATGGGGGTCGGCCACTACGGCGAGGCCGACATCCGCGAGGCCGCCCGGGCCTTCACCGGCTGGAACTTCGTGGACGTCGCCTTCGTCGTGAACGGAGCGGAGCACGACGACGGCGAGAAGACCGTGCTCGGGCGCCGCGGCCGGTGGGACGGCGTGGACGTGATCGACATCATCCTGGCTCAGCCCGCGACCGCCGACTTCATCGCCGCCAAGATCTACCGCTACTTCGTCCGGCAGGACCCGCCGCCGGCGCTCCAGCAGCGGCTCGGCGCGGTGCTGCGGGACAACCGGTACGAGCTCGCCCCGCTGCTCCGGACGATCTTCCTGTCGCGCGACTTCTACAGCCCGCCCGCCGTGGGGACGCACATCAAGAGCCCGGTGGAGCTGGTCGTCTCGACGTACCGGCGGCTCGGGCTCACCGAGGTGCCGGGCGTGCCCGACTTCAACGAGGCCACGGGGTCGCTCGGCCAGCGCCTCTTCCATCCGCCGACGGTGGCCGGCTGGGCGCAGGGCCGGAGCTGGATCACGCCGGGCCTGCTGCTCGAGCGCGGCAACTTCGGGCGCGACGTCCTCTTCCCGGACATCACCTTCGTCCCGCCCGACCGCTACCCGTCGGACGAGAAAATCCGCGAGGTCAGCCGGAAGGTCGCGCAGGGCCTGGACATCACGACCGCCACCGTCGGCGGTGGCGACGGCGAGACGATGGCGATGTCCAACCGGATGGCCGACCGCGACGAGGACTTCAACACCCGGTACGCGAGCTTCCGGGGCTGGCAGCTCGCCATCCAGAAGGTCAAGCCGATCCCGCGCGCGACGGCCCAACTCGACCTGACGGCGCTGGTGCGCGCCCAGGGGCTCCGCACCACCGCCGAGGTGGTGGACTACTTCCTCGGGCGGCTCCTCTCGGTGCCGCTCGACGCGGGCGACCGGCGGCGCCTGATCGACTTCCTCGACGGCGAGCTCGGCACCGGCCAGGTCGCGGCGGCGGAGACCTACCTCGAGGAGCCGCTCCGGATGCTCGTCCACCTGATCATGAGCGCACCCGAGTACCAGCTCGGCTGACCGAGCGGAGGAGCCTATGGCCACGCGCGACCTGCTGCCGCTCACCCGCCGCGAGGCGCTGCGCACCTGCCTGTGCGGCGTCGGCGTGAGCGCCGTCATGCCGGGGTTCTTCGGCCGGGCCGCCGCCGCCCTCGCCGCGGAGGCCTCGGCCAACGACCGGATCCTGCTGGTGCTTGAGCTCTCCGGCGGCAACGACGGGCTCAACACGCTCGTGCCCTACGGCGACGACGCCTACTACCGCCACCGGCCGACGATCGGGCTCCGGCGGCCGAAGCTCCGCACGATCGACGACCACTTCGCCTTCAGCCCGGGGATGGCGGGGTTCGAGCGCCTGTATAAGGACGGCCGCCTCGCGATCGCGCACGGCTGCGGCTACGACAACCCCTCCTTCTCCCATTTCACCTCGATGGCCTACTGGCATACCGCGGCGCCGAACAGCGGCGAGGAGTACGGCTGGATGGGCCGCCTGGCGGACGGGCTGGATTCTCGGCGCACGCCGAACTTCGTCGTCAACATCGGCGAGACCCAGTCGCTCGCGGTGCGGAGCCGCGACCACACGCCCGTCGTCTTCGACGATCCCGACAAGTTCGCCCGCCAGGCCTTCGTCCAGGAGAGGCCCGTCTTCGAGCACGTCGTGGACCCGAGCGGCGACGCCAATCCGTCGCGGGCGTACCTGCAGGAGGTCGCCCGGAGCGCCCGCGACGCCTCGGCGCTCGTGCGCGAGGCGTGGGCACACTACCGGTCCCCCGTCGACTACGGGATCGTTCCGCTCGACCTGCCCAAGGTGGCCGCCCTGATCGCGGCCGGCCTCCCGACCCGGCTCTACTACACCGCGTTCCGCCACAACGCCTTCGACACCCACGTTCACCAGGCCGACCTCCACGCGCGGCTGCTCACCTACGCCTCGGACGCGGTGGCCGGCTTCCTGCGCGACATGGAGCGGCTTGGCCGCGCCGACCGGGTGGTCGTGATGATCTTCTCCGAATTCGGCCGGCGGGTGCCGGAGAACACGAGCCTCGGGACCGACCACGGGACGGCCAACCTGATGTTCGTGGTGGGCAAGCCGGTCCGGGGTGGCCACTACGGCGAGCGCCCGAGCCTGAGCGCGCTCGACGCGGGCGACAACCTCGTCTACACGACGGACTTCCGCCGCGTCTACGCCACCGTCATCGATGGGTGGCTGGGCTATCGGAAGACCGGCGAGCTGCTGCGGGGTCGCTTCGAGCCGTTCCCGATCTTTGCCTGAGCCCCGGCGCGCGGCCAGGCCCTCACGGCACCCCGTCGGGGGCGCCGATCCGGCGCGCGGCCTCGATCTCGGCCCGCCGGTCCCGGTCCGCGGTGGGACTCATCACGACCTCCTCGACCACGGTCCGGCCGGGCATGAGGGCGCAGAGCAGGATCGCGCTCGCCACGTCCTCGGGCTGCATCATCGTCGACCGGGCCGCGGCGTCCGGGGGCACCGGACGCTTGCCGAGGATCGGCGTGTCGACCTCGGCCGGGATGATGGTCGTCGCCCGGATGCCCTGGCTTCGGAGCTCTGAGTTGATGTGCGCCATCAGGTTGCGGACCGCGGCCTTCGCCGCGCCGTAGGGCGCCCCGCCGATCAGGCCGGGTCGCAGCGCGGCCGCCGAGGACACGGTGACGATCGTCCCCGCGCCGCGCTCGATCATCCCGGGGAGCACGGCCTGGGTCAGCGCCCACACGCCGGTGAGGTTCACGTCGAGCACGCCCCGCCACTCCTCTTCGCTGACCCAGCGGACGCTGCGGACCCGGCTCGAGTGGCCGGCGTTATTCACCAGGATGTCGACGCGGCCGCAGGTCGCGAGGGTCCACCTAGCGAGCTCGCCCGCCTGGGCGGTCTCCTCGATGTCGCACGATTTCGCGGCCGCCCGGCCTCCCGCCTGCTCGATCTCCGCCACGACGGCGGCGAGCGGCTCCCGGCGCCGGCCGGCCACGACGACCTGGGCGCCTTCGGCCGCGAGCATCCGGGCGGTGGCGCGGCCGATGCCGCTGCCGCCCCCGGTGACGATGGCGACCTGACCGTGGAGCCGGTCCATGCGCTACGACCCGAAGGCGCGGAGGACCCGGCCCGGTCGCGCGCCCGCCGGGCGCTCGACGATCTCGCCGCGCTCGAGGACGGGGACGCCGTTGACCAGGCTCCACGCGATGCCCCGCGCGCGCGACACGAAGCGCGGCTCGCCGGCGGGGAGATCGTGCACCCACTCGGCGGGCAGGGCGTCGACGGTGTCCGGGTCGAACACCACGAGATCCGCCCAGTAGCCCGGCCGGAGCAGGCCGCGCTCGGGGATGCGATAGGCGCGGGCGGGGTCCCACGTGAGCCGCCGGACGGCGGCCTCGAGCGACAGGCGCTGCTTCTGTCGGACCCACTTGCCCAGGAGCGTCGTCGAGTACCCCGCGTCGCAGAGCAGCGACAGGTGGGCGCCCGCGTCGGAGAGCGACACCAGCGTACGGGGGTGGGTGATCAGGTCGCCGACCGCCTCGTCGTCCGCGTTCATCAGACCCGCCAGGAACTCGGTCTCGAGGTCGTCGGCGAGCGCCAGGTCGAGCCAGGCGTCGACGACGTCCTTGCCCGTCTCTTCCGCGACGCGCGCGATGCTCTTGCCGAGCCACGCCCGGTGCTCGGGCCGGCCGACCTTCAGCACCTGGACCAGGTCCCACCGGCCGCGGAACACGGCGAACCGGCGCGCCGCCAGCTCGGCCCTGAGCTCCTCGCGGAAGGACGGGTCGGCGTACACCGTCGCCCGCTCGGACTCGGGCCGGGCGCTCACCCGCCGCCAGGCCGCCATCCCCTCGAACGGGTAGGGATTCCGCATGGTGAAGTCCATCGTGAGCGGACGGCAGGAGACCTGCGGGCGCACGTCGACGCCCTCGCGGTCGAACGCCTCCGTCCGGGCGAGCCGCTCGGTCGTCTCCTCGGGCCGGTCGTCCCGATGGAAGAAGGCCGCCCAGACGACGGGACGGCCGCTCTCGCGATGGATGTCCCGGAGGTCGTCCAGCGTGGTCGTCGAGCCCACGGTGATCTCGAGGAGCCCGTGGCCGCCCGCCCCCATGGCCCGGGTCAGCGCCTTGAGCTCGTCGAGGTCGGCCAGGCGGCTCGGCACGGGCAGCCCGCCGTCTCCCACATGCGCCTCGGCGGTCGAGGTTCCGAGCCCGATGGCCCCGGCCGCCATGGCCTCCCGCACGAGGCCCGCCATCTGGGCGACCTCGTCGCCGGTCGCCCTCCGCTGCTGCGCGGCCCGCCCCATGACCCACTGCCGAACGGCCGAGTGGCCGAGCAGGGCCGCGACGTTGAGGCTCGGGTTGCGGCGCTCCAGCGCGTCCAGGTACGCGGGAAACGTCTCGAACTCCCACGTGATCCCCGCCTGCATGGCCTTCAAGGACATGCCTTCCACCTTCACGAGGGTGCGGAGCGTGACCTCCCGATCCTGCGGGCGGCAGGGCGCGATGGCAAAGCCGCAGTTGCCGATCACCGTGGTGGTGACCCCGTGCCAGATGCTGCTCGTCGCGTACGGGTCCCACGTCTACTGGGCATCGTAGTGGGTGTGCAGGTCGATGAAGCCGGGGCAGACGCAGAGCCCGGACGCGTCGACCTCGCGCCCGCCGCGCCCGCCCACGGCGCCGACCGCGCTGATCCGGCCCGCCGCGACGGCGACGTCCGCCACGCGGCGCGGAGCCCCGCTGCCGTCGATTACCGTGCCCCCGCGGATCACGAGGTCGATCATCCCGATGTCCCCTCGACGCGACGAGTGCCGTCCGGCGCGGACGCCAGTCTACCACGCCGAAAACCCGCGGAGAGACGCGGACAGCCGTTGACAGCCGCGCGCCCGCCTGCTACCCATGCGGGGGCTCGCGGCCCGCGGGCCCCGCGGAGGTGCCGCCGATGACGGGCTTCGCCGACTACGAGAACTACGACGCCCTCGGCCTCGCCGACCTGGTGCGCCGGCGGCTCGTCACGCCCACGGAGCTGCTCGAGGCGGCGATCGCGCGGGTGGAGGCGCGCAACCCGGTCGTCAATGCCGTCGTCCTGCGACTCTACGACCACGCCCGGACGGCGATCGCGGACGGCTTGCCGGACGGCCCCTTCCGCGGGGTGCCGTACCTGCTGAAGGACCTGACGGCGACGCTCGCCGGCGTGCCGACGACGCGCGGCTCGAAGTACTTTGCCGACGCGCCGGCGCCGACCGTGGACAGCGAGCACGTCCGACGGCTCAAGCGCGCGGGACTGGCGATCTTCGGGAGGACGAACACCCCCGAGCTCGGCCTGAGCCTCACCTGCGAGCCGCAGCTCTACGGCCCCACCCGGAACCCCTGGGACCCGGCCCGCGTCTCGGGCGGCTCGAGCGGCGGCGCGGCGGCGGCCGTGGGCGCGCGGATGCTGCCGATGGCGCACGCCAGCGACGGGTTCGGCTCGATCCGCGCGCCGGCCGCCTGCTGCGGCCTCGTCGGCCTCAAGCCGACGCGCGGCCGCAACACCATGGCGCCCTATCTGGGCGAGGGCCTCGCCGGGCTCTCCACGGAGCACGCGCTGACCTTGTCCGTGCGCGATTGCGCGGCGCTCCTCGACGCCACCGCCGGCCCGGGCCCGGGCGATCCCTACGTCGCGCCGGCCCCGGCGCGGCCGTTCCGGGAGGAGGTCGGCGCGGATCCGGGCGTGCTCCGCGTCGCGTACACGACGTCGGCCCCGAACGGCGTCGCGACCGAGCCCGCATGCCTTCGGGCGCTCCACGAGGCCGTGCGCCTCTGCGCCGACCTCGGCCACCGAACCGAGGCCGCGGACCCGGAGGTCGACCGCGCGGCCGTCGTGCCGACCTTCCTCGCGCTCATCGCCGCGAACACCGTGGTGAACCTCGGGAGCCATCCGACCGCGGGGCGCCCGCCGCGCGCGGACGAGGTCGAGCGGGTGACCTGGCTGACCGCGGAGAAGGGGAAGCGCGTGGGCGGCGCCGACTACGCCCGCGCGACCCAGGCCGCCCATCGCCTCGGCCGGCAGATGGCCGCCTTCCACGCGCGCTACGACATCCTGCTGACGCCGGCGCTGGCGGTGCTTCCGGTCCCCCTCGGCTGGATCGACATGACGCTCGACGACGTCGACGAGTACTGGCGCCGTGTCTTCGCCTTCTCGCCGTTCACCGTGTGGTTCAACCTCACGGGTCAGCCCGCGATCACGCTCCCGCTCGGTCCGCCCGCGGGCGCGCTGCCCGTCGGGGTCCAGCTCGTGGCGCGCTACGGCGACGAGGCGACCCTCTTCCGGCTGGCCGCGCAGCTCGAGGCCGCCCGCCCGTGGTTCCACCAGCGGCCGGGGCTGCCGGCGTAGCCCTTGGAGCCCCCGCGGAGGCGGGCGATGCCCGACACCCGGCACGGGACGCGCGGCGGCCAGGGTCCCCGCGGGACGGCCGATCGGGGCGGCGCGGGCCGCCTCGGGGCCCGGGCGGACCGGTCGCGCGGGCGGTGAAGACTCCCGAGCTGGCGGCGCGCGGGCTCCGGCCTCCCGGCGCCCGGAAAGTCCCGAAGGTCGACGTCGTCCACGGCGACCGGCGCCAGGACGACTACTTCTGGCTCCGCCAGAAGGACGACCCCGAGGTCGTCGCCTACCTCCAGGCCGAGAACGCCTACGCCGACGCGTGCCTCAAGCCCACCGCGGCGTTCCAGGAGGCGCTCTACCGGGAGATGCTCGGCCGCATCAAGGAGGACGACCAGACCGTCCCCTACCGGCGGGGCGGCCACTTCTACTATTCGCGGACCGAGAAGGGCAAGCAATACCCCATCCTCTGCCGGAGGACCGGACACGTCGACGCGCCCGAGGAGGTGACGCTCGACCTGAACGTCCTCGCCCTCGGGCACGCGTTCCTCTCGCTCGGCGCGTACGCGGTCAGCGACGACGGCGACCGTCTGGCCTACTCGGTCGACGTCACCGGCTTCCGCGAGTACACGCTCTACGTGAAGGATCTCCGGACGGGCGAGCTCCTGGCCGAGCGCATCGAGAAGGTCTCGGCGGTGGCGTGGTCCGCCGACCCGGCGGTGCTCTTCTATGTCGCCGAGGACCGGGCCAAGCGCCCGTACCGCCTCTACCGCCACCGGCTGGGGACGACGACCGATACCCTCCTCTACGAGGAGGAGGATGCGCTGTTCCGCCTCCACGTCTCGCGGTCCCGGAGCCTCGCGTGGCTGTTCGCCGTCGCCGGGAGCTTCACGACCACGGAGGTCCGCTACCTGGCGGCCGGGGCGCCGGAGACCCCCTGGGCCGTCATGCTGCCGCGGGAGCGCGACCACGAGTACCACGTGGACCATGGCGGCGACTTCTTCTATATCCGGACCAACGGCGGCGGGCACCGGAACTTCCGTCTCGTGCGCGCCCCCGTCGGCGATCCGCGGCGGGAGCGGTGGGTCGAGCTCGTTCCGCACCGCGCGGAGGTGATGCTCGAGGACCTGGACGTGTTCGCCGACCACTACGTGGTCCACGAGCGGGAGGACGGGCTGGTCCGCCTGCGCGTCACCGACACGCAGGACCAGGTCTCGCACCACGTGGAATTCCCCGAGCCGACCTACGAGGTCGCGGGCGAGACGAACGCCGAGTTCGTCACCTCGCGCTACCGCCTCCGCTACCAGTCGCTGATCACGCCCCCGTCGGTGTACGACTACGACATGGTCGGGCGCGGACTCGCCCTGCTCAAGCGCACCGAGGTGCTGGGCGGCTACGACCCCGCCCACTACCGCTCGGAGCGCGTGCACGCGACGGCCGGGGACGGCACCCGGGTCCCCCTCTCGCTCGTCTACCGCGCGGACACCCCGCGCGACGGCTCGAGCCCACTGCTGCTCTCGGGCTACGGCGCCTACGGCATCGCCTACCCCGTCACGTTCTCGTCGAGCCGGCTGAGCCTGCTCGAGCGCGGCGTCGGCTACGCCATCGCGCACGTCCGCGGGGGCGGGGAGCTCGGCAAGCGCTGGCACGACGAGGGGCGCATGCTGGCCAAGCGCAACACCTTCACGGACTTCGTCGCCGCCGCCGAGTTCCTGGTCCAGAGCGGCTACACCTCGGCGGACCGGCTCGCCATCGAGGGCGGGAGCGCCGGCGGCCTCCTCGTCGCGGCGGTGCTGAACATGCGCCCGGACCTCTTCCAGGCCGCCCTCCTCCGCGTACCGTTCGTCGACGTCGTCAACACGATGCTCGACGAGTCGCTGCCGCTCACGGTCGGCGAGTTCGAGGAGTGGGGCAACCCGAGGCTCCGCGAGCACTACGAGTACATGAAGAGCTACTGCCCCTACACCAACCTCGCCGCGCGACCCTACCCCGCCATGCTGATCCGCACCTCGCTCAACGACAGCCAGGTCATGTACTGGGAGCCCGCCAAGTACGTGGCGAAGCTCCGCACGCTGAAGACAGATACGAATCCGCTGCTGCTCAAGATCAACATGGACGCCGGCCACGGTGGCGCCTCCGGGCGCTACGACGCCCTCCGGGAGCTCGCCACCGACTACGCGTTCGTCCTCGCGACGCTCGCCCGCGCGACTCGAGGCCGGCCCCGGAGGCAGGTATGACGCCGACGCTCGCCCCGCTCTCGCCGGAGACGCTCGAGCGGCTCCGACAGATCTCCACGCCGACGCTCTCCACGCAACTCCTCAAGCTCGGGCTTCGCAGCCGCGTTCTCCACGGGCTCGTGCCGCTCAGTCCGGAGGCGCGGATGGCGGGCGAGGCGGTCACGGTGCGCTTCGTTCCCGCCCGCCACCCTCGAGGCTCTGGGTGACCCGGCCTACCCCCAGCGACGGGCGATCGAGCACATCCGGCCGGGCCAGGTGCTCGTCATGGACTGCCGGCGGGTCGTCGACGCCGCCGCCGCGGGCGACATCCTGGTCGCCCGGCTCCAGGCCCGCGGCGCGGCCGGCCTCGTGGCGGACGGAGGCGTCCGGGACTTTCTGTCGGTGAAGGCCTCGGGCTTCCCGGTCTACGTCGCCGGACCCAGCGCCCCCGCCCACGTCCTCCGCCATCTCGCCGTCGACGTCGACGTGCCGATCGGGTGCGCCGAGGTGCTGGTGATGCCGGGCGACGTCATGGTGGGTGACGGGGAGGGCGCGATCTGCGTTCCGCGCGCCCTGGCCGAGGCCGTCGCGACCGCTGGCCTCGACCAGGAGCGCCTGGAAGCGTTCCTCCTCGAGAAGGTCAAGGCCGGCGCGCCGCTGCCCGGCGTCTACCCTCCGAACGCGGCCACGCTCGCCGAGTACGAGGCCCGCCGCCGGCCTCGAGGCTGACGCGCCCGCCCACGCGGACTTCCGTCGCCCGGCGCCCCGGCCCTGAGGTACCGCCGCCAGGGCCGCCAGTCGTAGGTGTGCCAGCCCGCGCGGGACGCCGGCTCGATGGCGCGTGGGCACGTGCGCGTGGACGAGCGTGACCCGGCCGCCTCGGCGGGCCGGGCTGAAGGCCAGGACGAGGATCGAGTCGGGCTCGGACTTCCTCCAGTCCGACCCGCGCCAGCTCTGGACGATCAGGCGCTTGGGCAGAATCGCCAGCATCTGGCCCCGGCGCCTGCCGTCGACGGCCGCGAAGGGGCCGCCGGGCCGGCGGCTCACCCTCGCCGTGGAGCCGATGGCGGCGCCGTGTTCCCTCGAGCTCAGACGTCGAAGAGCCGCTCGGGCGGCGCGGGCAGCGTCACCGCCTGCGCGATCGGCCGCACGGTCAGGGGGCCTCCGGCAACCCGTTGGCCGTCCGGATCTTGGCGAGCTGGCCCGCGTGGTCGTTCCAGTGGAGGTCGAGCAGCGCGCCGGCGTACACGTGGAGCGGGATCTCTTCCGTCCCCATGAACTGCTTGAAGAACGGGATCCGCGCCTTCCGGCCGGTCAGCTCGCCCTCGGGGAGGGCGTCCAGGTAGGCGACGATCTTCTGCCGCCGCCGCTCGATCGCGTCCACGAACTGCTTGGCGGTCATCGTCCGACGCTCGGCGGTCATGACGACCGTGCCGACGGCCACGTCGATCGTCGGGAGATCGCGATGCGCGAACGTTTTCAGCGAGGCGAGGGGATCCCACCCCGGATCGCCGAGCAGGTGCGCGAGGATCTCCCGCGTGGTCCACTCCCCCGGCGCGCTCGCGCGGTCGATGTGGGGATCGATGCCGTCGAGCTGCCGCGCGAGCCGCGTCAGCGCGGCCGCCGACTTCGCGTTGATGTCGCTGACGAGTCTTCCTGCCATGTCACACCTCCCGAGTCGTTCGGATCAGAGTGAACCGCATTTCGAGCGCGCCCGCCCCGTGGCCCTCCCCGGCCCCGTGGCTGGACCGCCCGGCCTGGACCGTGGCGTGCTGGTCCGGGGAGCGCGGGTGGGGAACCGCTCGTGGATGAGGACGACCTCGGTCGACGACCACCGTTTCAGCTCCGCGGGGTCCGTCCACGCCGGGACGGCCGTGTCCCGGGGGGCTGCGAACGTCGGCGTGAGACGGAGGGTGGTCTCCGGCCTGACGGGCGACGGCGCCCTGACGGGTCCTCCGTGCGCGCCCGGTCGGCGAGGTGACGGCCGAGGGTGTCGAGCTCTACGTCCCAGAAGCGGCGGTAGTGCGCGATCCACCGGGCGGCGCCGGCGAGCGGCGCGCGCCGGAGCCGGCAGTGGTGGGCCCGGCCCCGGCGCTCGCGCGCGAGCAGGCCGGCGCGCTCGAGCACGCGGAGGTGCTTGGAGACGGCCGGCAGCGACACGCCGAACGGCGCCGCGAGCTCGGTCACGGTGGACTCGCCCGCCGCGAGACGCGCCAGCATCGCCCGCCGGGTGGGATCGGCGAGAGCGCGGAAGGTCGCGTCGAGGGCACTCGACGCCGTGCCCGTCACGCCTGCCCTCGCGCCGCGGTCCGCCTCGCCGCGTGTCATATACTTAACCCGTCGGTTAACTATTAGCGCGCGGCCGGGCGGCTGTCAAGCGGCGCCCGCCCGGGACGCGCGGCGGCCGAGCGGAGCGGCTCGGCCCACCCGGGCTACACGAGCGGCCACGGATAGCGATGGCCGGTCGTGTCGACCGGGAAGCGGCCGTGCTCGAGGACCCCCGCGGCCCGCTCGAGCAGCGCCTCCCGCTCCGCGGGCTCGAGGAGCTCCTGCAGGGGCGCGGGGAGCCCCGCGCCGAGGAAGCGCCGCACGTCGCGGAGCAGGTCACCGGGAATCGGCTCGCCGCCGAACTCCCAGATGACGGTCCGCAGCTTCGGCTCGGCGTGGAAGGTGAGGGCGTTGTCGATCGCATAGATCACGCCGTCCTCGCCGAGCAGGCAGTGGCCGCTCTTGCGGTCGGCGTTGTTGGCGACGAGGTCGAAGACGCAGATGGACTCGAGGCGCTCGCGATGCGCGGCGTCCTCGCGCAGCGTGAAGTAGTGCTGCTCGAAGTCCGCCGGCACGTAGAGCTGGAGCGACCCGTCCCCGAACGGGCCCTCGCGCCGCACCGTGGGCGGCACCAGGGCCCACCCCAGCGCGCGCGCGAGCTCGTACGCCGCGACCTCGCGCTTGAACAGGCCGGGCGGGAAGTCCCAGAGCGGTCGCTCGCCGCGCTCGGGCTTGTACACCGCGAGCGCGGCCGCGGCCTCGAGTCTGACCTCGCAGAGGAAGATCGCGTTCGTGCTCCACGGCATCCGCTCTCGGACGGTGACCTCGCCGCGCGCGAGGAGGGTGAGGGCCTCAACGGACGACGTGACCGTTGCTCCGCGGGCAGACGTGCCCGCCCGGATCCAGGGGGGAATTGCAGAGCAGGCAGAGCGGCCGGCCGGCCTTCATGAGCGCCTGCACCCGCGCGACGAAGGCCGCGGCCTGCCCGCGCGTGATCCGGAAGCGCGCGGCGGCCGGCTCCGCCTCGCTGCCCTCCTCGAGCAGCTCGCTCGCCTCCACGAGGATACGGTCGTGATCCGCGTCGTAGCCGACGCCGATCGTGCCGACGGCCCAGGCCGCGTCCACCGGCTCGAGCAGGCCGGGGTCCGACGCGGTCTCCGCGCCGGCGGGCGCGAGCTTGGCGAGCAGGCCCGCCAGGTACTCGGCGAGCGCGCCCACCTGCTCCTTCTCGCACTTGAGCGTGGCGAGCGTGCCCGCCTCGCGGCCCTGCAGGTAGAAGATCCGCTGGCCCGGTGGCCCGACCGCGCCCACCGAGAAATGGTCGGGCGCCTCGAGGTCGAACGAGGCGCTCATCGCAGCCCGAACGCGGCGAGGGCGCCGCTCGCGGAGTTGACGCCGAGCACGAGCGGGCCGTCCGGCCCGTAGGCGATCACCGTGATCGACGCCGTCCCGATCACGATGCGCTGGAAGAGGTCGAGCGGTACGCCGAGCGCGTAGGCCACGGCCGCCTTGATCGGATCGGCGTGGGAGACCGCCACGATCGTCGCCCCCGGATGGCGAAGGACGAGCCGGGCCAGCGCCGACGTGACCCGCGTCTGCATCTCGGAGAGCGACTCGCCGCCGGGGAAGCGGAAGGCGCTCGGATGGCGTCGCACGGTCCGCCACTCGGGCCGCCGGCGGACCCACTTGAGAGATCGACCGGTCCACGCGCCGACGTCGACCTCGGCGAGCTCCCGCTCGATCCGGACCGGGAGGCCGCGCGTCCGCGCGATCGGCGCCGCCGTCTCCCGCGCGCGCTCGAGCGGCGACGCGTACACCGCCTCCACGGCGCCGAGCCGGGCGATGCGCTCCGCCGCCGCCGCCGCCTGCCGCCGGCCCTCGTCAGAGAGGTGCAGGCCCGGCGCCCGCCCGGGCAGCATGACCCCGGTCGTCGGCGTCAGGCCGTGACGGACCAGGAGGACGACGGTCGGCCGGGTCGACCGGGGCATCGACGAAGGATAGACAGTGGCGGGAGCGCGACGCAAGCGACGGTCGCGGGGAGCCTCGCGCCGCCTGCGGCGCGGAGACCATCCAGGACGCCCCGGGACGCCCCGTCCGCGGGCCCGCGCCGCGCGGCGCCGCGGCGATCCGCCCGGTCCGGGGCGGGCCCCGGCGTCAGCCGGCGGTGGCGCGGTGGTGGTCGGCGAGGACCTGGGCGACGCAGGCGGTCAGCCTGGCCCCCGTCGGCAGATGGAGGAACTCGTTCGGGCCGTGGGCGTTCGACTCGGGACCGAGCACCCCGGTAATGAGGAACTGGGCGCGGGGGAATCGCCGACCCAGCAGGCTCATGAAGGGGATCGAGCCGCCCTCGCCCGAGAACATCGCGGGCCCGCCGAAGTACGTCGTCGACGCCCGGCCGACCGACTCGAGGAGCCAGGGGCTCATCGCCGGCGCCTCCCAGCCGCCCCCGGCCGGCTGCGGCGCGAAGGTGACCCGGGCCCCGTACGGGGGATCGGCCTCGAGAATCTCCTTGAGTCGCTCGGTCGCCCGGGCGGCGTCCGCGGTCGGCGGCAGGCGGAGCGAGAGCTTGAGCGACGTTCGCGGGCGGAGGACATTGCCGGCGTCCTCGGGCGCGGGCAGCCCGGCGGCGCCCGTGATCGCGAGCGCCGGCCGCCACGTGCCGCTCAAGAGCAGCTCGCCCGGGTCGGCGGGGGGCGGGCGCATCCCCGGCACCACGGGAAACCGGCTCCAGATCTCGCCGCCCAGCGCGGCGGCCGCCGCGCGGGCCTGGTCGAGGCGCGCCGGGGGGATCTCGACGTGGAACTCGGGCGGCAGGATCTCCCCCGTCCGCTCGTCCTCGAGGCGCGCCAGGAGCCGGCGCAGGATGCGGAAGCTCGACGGCACGATCCCGCTGGCGGCCCCCGAGTGCACGCCCTCGGTGAGCACCTCCACCGTCAGCACGCCGCCGACGATGCCGCGGAGCGAGGTCGTCGCCCAGAGCTGCTCGTAGTTGCCGCAGCCCGAGTCGAGGCACACGATCAGGCCCGGCGTCCCCAGGCGGCCCGCGAGGGCCTCGACGTACGCCGGGAGGTCCGGGCTCCCGCTCTCCTCGCCCGACTCGATGAGGATCAGCGCGCGCCCGCGGGGCGCGCGCGCGACGGCGAGCGCCTCGACCGCCGTCAGCGCGGCGAACGCCGCGTAGCCGTCGTCCGCCGCCCCGCGCCCGTAGAGCCGGTCGCCCCGGCGCACGGGCGTCCAGGGCCCGAGCCCCTCGGCCCAGCCCGTCATCTCGGGCTGCTTGTCGAGATGGCCGTAGAGGAGCACGGTCTCGTCGCTCCGGCCCGGCACCTCGGCCAGGAGCACGGGCGTGCGTCCGGGGAGACGCATGACCTCCACCCGCAGCCCGTCGACCGGGCGCGCCCGGCACCAGCCCTCGACCAGCGCGACCGCGCGGTCCAGGTGGCCGTGGGCCTGCCACCCGGGATCGAACAGCGGAGACTTGGCGGGGATGCCGATGTACTGGACGAGCGCCGGGACCACGTCCTCCTCCCACCGGCGCCGGATGAAGGCGAGCGCCCGGGTGGGGTCAAGCCCGGCGGGCGACGCGGGCGCGTTCCTCGTCACGGTCAGGGATGGTATCATCCGGCCGGCCCGGCGGCGGAGCCGTTCCCGCGCGGGCGAAAGGACGTGAGCACGTGACCCAACCACCCCGAGTTCTCTACGTCGGCCCGGCCGGCGGCGACACCTTCGACGCGACGAGCCTCGAGCAGCAGACGCGGGCCGTCCGCGCGGTCGGGGGCGCGGTCGTGCGCTACACCGGCCGGACCCTCGCCGAGCTCGTCGAGGCGCTCGAGGGGGTCGACGTGGTCATGCTGCAGGGGCACCGGTTCGAGGCCGCGGCCTTCGCCCACATGGGCGAGCACGGCCGCTGCAAGGGCCTGGTCTCCTTCGGCCACGGCTACGACCAGCTCGACCTCGACGCCGCGGTGAAGCACGGCGTCGTCCTGGCGAACACGGCGTCCTTCGGCACCGAGGAGGTCTCCAATCACACGATGATGCACTTCCTCGTCTGCGCCAGGAAGTTCGTGCTGCACGACAAGCTCGTCCGGCAGGGGGTGTGGAGCCGGGCCCATCTGGCGCCGATGGGCCACATCGCCGGCCAGACCTTCGGCGTCATTGGCCTCGGGAACATCGGCCGCGCGGTGGCGCGCAAGGCGCGGGCCTTCGGCCTCCAGGTGATCGGCCACGATCCCTACGTCGCCGCGTGGGACGCCAAGGAGTACGGCGTCGAGCAGGTCGCCACGGTCGACGAGCTCTGCCGGCGGTCCGACTACGTCACGCTCCACTGCTACCTGGCCGACGGGACCCGCCACATCATCGGCCGCCGGCAGCTCGACCTGATGAAGCCGACCGCCTACGTCATCAACTGCGCGCGTGGCGGCGTGGTGGACGAGCAGGCGTTGATCGAGGCGCTCGCCGCGAAGAAGATCGCCGGCGCCGGCCTCGACGTGTTCGAGCGGGAGCCGGTCGATCCGTCGAACCCGTTGCTCAAGATGGACAACGTCTCCCTCACCAACCACTACGCGAGCTACTCCGAGGTGGCCTGGGAGCGGGCCCAGACCCAGATGGGCGAGGAGGCGGTCCGCATCGCCACCGGCATGTGGCCCATGTCGCTGATCAACCCCGACGTGCGCCACACGGTGCCGCCGCGCCGTCCGGCGCTGGCGTGGGAGGTCTACCTCAGGGAGCTGACCGGGGGCGCACCCTCAGCGCCGTAGGGTCCAGAGGGTGCCCTCGGGCGCGTCGCGGAGCTCGACCCCGGCCGCGGCGAGCCGGTCGCGGAGCTGGTCGGCCGCGTCCCACGCCCGCGCCGCCCGGAGCGACGTCCGGAGCGCGATCAGCCCCTCGACCAGCGGCGCCAGCACCTCGCGCGGGTCGCGCAGACCTTCGGACGCCGCCTCGCCCAGCCGATGGACCAGGGAGTGCAGGACCGCGCGCGCGCGATCGGGCTCGTCCGACTGCAGCGTGTCGGCCGACCAGGCGAGGATGGTCCGGTCGAGCTCGAGGATCGCCTCCACCGCCTCCCGCGACCGGCGGCTCGCCACCGCCGCCTCGAACGCCTGCTCCTGCCGGGCGACCTCCTGCAAGAGCGGCGAGGCACCGCGGCTCGGCGCGGCGGCGTCCGCCGCGGTCCCGCCCCGGGCCGGCGGCGCCGCGGCGGCGGCGATCGTCTCCTCGCGGCTTGGGGCGGCGAGGGCCTTGACGGCCGCCGACGTCCCCGCCGGGAATCGGCGGGACACGCCCCGGCGCCGGACCGTGACCGCGCCGCGACCCGTGACGAGCGCGTCGCCCGAGTCGAGGTCGAGGACGAGGGCCGTGTGCTCGTCGACCCCGAGGATCCACGCCCCGTCGGGCAGGAGCCGCTCGAGCGCGGCCAGGCGGCGCTCGCCCATATAGCAGAACCGGGTATCGTGGGTGCCGCCCTCGGCGTTGTCGTAGTGCGGGATCACCACGCCGTCCGCCCCGACGCCGAGCAGGCCCAGCAGGTCGAGGCCGTCGAGCCAGTAAGGCGGCAGGCCGACCTTGTAGACCTCGTAGACCGGGAGCGCCCAGCGCCCGAGCGTCGCGGCGGCGGCGCTCGCGAACACCACCACCCCGCCGTGGAGGAGCTTGGCCACGAGCGCCTCCGGCACCGGAGACTCGCGCCAGACGCGGAGCGCGTAGGTGGGGCTGCCCGGGCCGGAGAAGACGAAGCCCGCCGAGCGCAGGCGGGCCAGCGCGGCGGCGGCGGCGGCGGGCGCGGCGGCGCCGGGCGCGGCGGCGAGCGGCCCGGGGAAGCCCGCCACCTCCATCTCGAGCCCGACGCTCCGGGCGAAGTACTCGAGGGCCCGTCCCGAGATCTCCGGGGCGTTCTCCTGGAACCCGTACGGGGTGTCGAGCAAGACGGCGCGCGGCAGTGCGGGACCGAACCGCGCCACCAGTTCCCGGTGGGTCGTCACCATCGTCGGGCTCGTCTCGCCCGAGCCCATCACCACGAGCACCCGCGGCCTCGACGGCCTCACGCGAAGAAGCCCTCGCGCGCGGTCTCGTCGAGGAGGCTCGCGACCCGGCCCGGGAACTGGGCGTGCACGTCGTGGTGGGCGGGCGCGAACCAGCGGGAGCGGAGCCGGGGCGCCGCGGCGCGGGCCAGGGCCTCGGCCCGGCGCTTGGCCGCCGTCCGCGCCCTGTCCCCCGAATCGGCCAGGATCAGGAGCGCGGGGGTGGTGAGCGTCGGAAAGCGGGTCGAGGGCCGGTGCTCCCAGAGCGAGCGGAGGATCTGGAGGTGCCGGGGACGGGCCAGGCGCGGCTCGACCCGGCCGTCGTCCCGCACCCGGAAGTTGGCGAGCCCGGCGGCGATCGCGCGATCCGGAAGGTCGGGGCTGGCGGCGCGCATCCGGGCTTCCAGCTCCCGCAGTCCGAGCCCGTCGAGCCGGGGCGGCGTGAGCGCGGCCAGGCACGCCTCCCAGGACGGGAACCATTCGGCCAGCTCGATGATCCCGCCGTCCACGCACGCGACGCCCCGGGCCGTCTCGGGCCGCCGCCACGCCAGCTCGAGCACCACGTTGCCCCCCCACGACTGGCCGACCAGGATCGGACGGTCGACGCCGAGCACGCCCATGAGGGCCGCGAGGTCGGCGACGGCGGTGTCCAGGTCGTAGCCCCCCTCCGGCGCGTCGGAGCGGCCGTGGCCCCGCTGATCGAGGGCGACCACCGTGTGGCCGCGGGCGTGCAGGTCCTCGGCGACTCCGTCCCAGAGGCGGAGGTTTGACGCGAGCCCGTGCACCAGCACGAACGACGAGCCCGCGGGCGCGCCCGGGCGCCGCTCGACGTGGAGCCTGACGCCAGGGGCCACCTCGACGCGCTCTCCGGCGGTCACACGGTCGTCCATGCCTCCCCCCCGGACGCGACGCCTGCCGGGCGTCCCGCCGGCCGCGATCATGCTACCCTCCACCAGCGATTCCAACAACGCGGTCGGGGTGGCGCGCATGCCGAGAGTGAACAAGGCCATCGAGCTCCTCGCGGCGGGACAGCCGATCTACTACGAGCACCGCGACGCGATCGGCGCCGGCGGCTACGACGGCGGCAGGGCCGCCGCCCAGACGTGGGCCGACTACATCACCTACGACATGGAGCACACCCCCTTCGACGTGGGCGGGCTCGCCGAGTTCATGCGCGGCCTGGTGGACGGCGGCCCCACGCGCAGCGGCCACCGCACGCCGGCGGTCGTGGTGACGCTGCCGGCCGAGGGCGTGAGCGCGGAGGCGATGCGGGCGAACGCCTGGATGGTGAAGCAGGCCCTCGCCACCGGCGTCCACGGCCTGCTCCTCTGTCACGCCGAGACGCCCGACGCCGTCCGCGCCTTCGTCGAGGCCGCGCGCTACCCATTCCACACGTCCGGCGTGGGCCCGGCGTTGGGCGTCGGGCGCCGCGGCCACGGCGGCCAGGAGCACGCCGCCCGGGTCTGGGGGCTCGCGGTCGACCGCTACCTCGCGACCGCCGACCCCTGGCCGCTCAACCCGCGGGGCGAGCTCTTGCTCGGCCTCAAGATCGAGAACGTCCGCGCGCTCGCCAGCGTCGAGGCGAGCACGCGGGTTCCGGGGATCGCGTTCGCGGAGTGGGGCCCGGGCGACATGGGCATGTCGATGGGCTATCCGGATCAGCACGACGAGCCGTACCCCGCGGACATGGACGCCGCCCGCGCGCGGGTCCTCGGGGCCTGCAAGGCCGCGGGCCTGGCCTTCCTCGAGCAGGTCACGCCGGCCAACGTCCTCGCCCGGATCGCCGAAGGGGTGCGGATCGGCACCGGCCGCCAGGGGCCCGAGGCGGCCGCGCTGAGCCGCCGGCACACCGGCCGGACGATGCCCTGGTGAGGGCGGGGACGCCCCGGAGGGAGCCGTCGACCATGAAGATCACGAAGGTGGAGTCACTGCACGCGGACGCGGGCTTCCGGAACTTCGACTTCCTGAAGATCAGCACCGACGCGGGCATCACCGGCTGGAGCGAGTACAACGAGTCCTTCGGCGGCCCGGGGCTCTCCGCGGTGATCGACCGGCTCGCCCCCGTGCTCCTCGGCAAGGACCCGCGCGCCTGGGAGGCCGTGGTCACGCTGCTGCACGCCGTGCGCCGCCTGGCCAGCGGCGGCCTGGTCCAGCAGGCGATCGGCGCGATCGAGAACGCGCTCCTGGACATCACGGCCAAGGCGCTCGGCATCCCGGTGTACCGCCTGCTCGGCGGCCCCGTGCGCGAGCGAATCCGGCTCTACTGGTCGCACTGCGGCACCTACCGCCTCGCGTGGCCCGCCGAGATGCAGCTGCCGCCCCTCCGGACGCTCGAGGACGTCGTCGCCCTCGGCCGCGAGGTCGTCGCCCGCGGCTACACGGCGCTCAAGACCAACGTGTTCGTCCTCGGCGACCGCCCCTACCTCCACTCGCCGGGCTTCGCGCGCAACCTGGAGCAGCCGGGCTTCCCCGAGCTGAACCCCGACCGCCACGTGCTGCGGGCGCTCGGGCGCCAGCTGGCGGCGTTCCGGGAGGGCGCGGGGCCGGACATGGACATCCTCGTGGACCTCAACTTCAACTTCAAGACCGAGGGCTTCCGCAAGGTCGCGCGCGTCCTCGAGCCCTTCGACATCTTCTGGGTCGAGATCGACACCCGGGATCCCCGGGCGCTCCGCGATATCCGACGCGGCACCCGCATCCCCGTGGCCTCGGGCGAGGCGCTCTTCGGTCGCCGAGACTACAAGCCCTACCTCGAACACCACGCGGCCGACGTCCTCATCATCGACGCTCCCTGGAACGGCGTCGCCGAATCGCTCAAGATCGCCGCCATGGCCGACGCCTACGAGACCAACGTGGCGCCGCACAACTTCTACGGCCACCTGGCGACGATGATGAGCGCCCACTTCTGCGCCGTCGTGCCGAACTTCCGCATCATGGAGATCGACCCCGACCGCGTGCCGTGGTACGACGATCTCGTGACCGTGCGGCCCGAGGTCAGCCAGGGCTCGCTCGTCCTGCCCGCGGGGCCGGGCTGGGGCACGGACGTCAACGAAGAGGCCGTGCGCGCGCACCCGCCCCGGGCGCGCTGATGGCCGGCTACGATCCCCCGCGCGACGCCTGGCAGGCCCGGCCACCGGACGCGCTCGGCCTGCGCCCCGACGGCCTGGCGGCCGCGATCGACTACCACCGCGCGCACGAGACGAGGTGGCGCCGCGACTTCCTGACCGACGCCGGGCGCTACGTCGGCGTCGCCGACGAGCCGCCCGCTCCCGACGAGGTGCTCGGTCCCGTGCGGCCGCGCAGCGGACCGAACGGGCTGATCGTCCGCGGCGGCTACCTGGTCGCCGAGTGGGGCGACACGCACCGCCCGGACATGACCTTCAGCGTCGCCAAGAGCTACCTGGCGGCCCTGGCGGGCGTCGCGGTGATGCGCGGGCTCATCCGGGACCTCGACGACCCCGTGCACGGCGCCGCCCTCGACGACGGCTTCGAGTCGCCGCAGAATCGTCCGATCACGTGGCGGCATCTTCTCCAGCAGACGAGCGAGTGGGAGGGCACGCTCTGGGGCAAGCCTGACAGCATCGACCACCACCGCGACGTCGGCCGGAGCGAGCTCGGCGGCGGCGACAAGGGGCCGGCTCGCGCCCTCCGACCGCCGGGCACCTACTGGGAGTACAACGACGTCCGGGTGAACCGCCTGAGCCTGTCGCTCCTCCAGCTCTTCCGGCGCCCGCTGGCCGAGGTGCTCCGGCGGGCGGTGATGGACCTGATCGGCGCGGCCGAGGGATGGCAGTGGCAGCCCTACCGCAACTCCTACGTCGGGCTCGACGGCGAGCGGATGCCGTCGGTGCCGGGCGGCTCCCACTGGGGCGGCGGCCTCTGGATCTCGAGCCGGGACCAGGCGCGCTTCGGGTTGCTGGTCCACCGCGGCGGGCGCTGGCAGGGCCGCGAGGTGCTGGCGGAGTCGTGGACCGAGGAGATGCGTCGGCCGTGCCCGCTCAACCCCCAGTACGGCCTGCTCTGGTGGCTCAACACCGGGCGCGCCCTCTTCCCGAGCGCGCCCCCGACGAGCTGGGCGGCGCGGGGCGCCGGCAGCAACCTGATCTGGCTCGATCCCGTGCACGATCTGGTCGTCGTCGTCCGCTGGATCGACGCCGCCAAGGTCGACGGCTTCCTCGGGCTCGTCCTCGACAGCGTGGCCGGGTGAGTCGCCTGCCGGGCGCGAGCGGAGGCGCGGAGGCCGCGGCCGGCGTACAATCGGGGGAGCCCGAGCGCGGGCGCCCAATCGCAGCCTGAAAGGTGAGGGTTCGTCATGACCGATCCGACCACCCAGTCTTCGGACCTGCAGTCGAGCACCGCCGCGCTGCTGGATTTCCCGTTCAAGGTCGAGCTGAGCCTGGCGCCGCTCGCCGACTTCTGGACGAAGGAGATGCCGCGGGCGCACCCCGTCAAGGGGGTGCTCGCGCGGATGGTCGAGGAGGAGCTGCGGAAGGCGCCCGAACTCTTCGAGCCCATCCTGGACCTCTCCGTGCTGGCCCGGCACCGGGAGCTGATCGACATGCTGATGGCCGTGGTCTTCGCGCCGGCCGAGCGCGAGCGGGCGTACGGGGGCGCGATGGTCCCCTTCCACCTCCGCAGCTTCTACGCGACGCCCGCCTTCGAGCGACTGCTCGTGGGCGAGGGCGGCTACCTCCGGGCCCGCATCAACGTCGACCCGGCGACCGTGGCGGCGGTGCGCCTCCGCTACGCCTACACGGTCGTCCTGCGCCGCGTGTACGGTATCGAGGTCGACGTGGACCTCCCGATCGTCCTCACGGTGTCCTGCCCCGAGACCGGCCTCGACCGCCACTTCAAGGCGCTCTTCGACTCGCGCTTCGTGGACGCGGTACCGGTGGGCGCGGTCCCGCCCCTCGTCGACCGCGAGGGCCTCCTCGCCCGGTTCGCGGATCCCCGGGCCCTCACGGCGCTCCTGCCGCCGGACCGCTTCGTGATCCGCGGCTTCACCGTGCTGCGGGCGGTCGAGGTGACCGACCAGGAGGTGCTCTCGTCGCTCAAGCGAGACCTGATCGACAAGGAGTCGATCATCTCGACCGCGCGGTTCCAGGGGCTGCAGGCGAAGCTCCGCACCCTGTTCCGGCGCCCGAAGCTCCGGCTCGGCCTCGCCGCCGTCGACGGCGACCAGGTCCTCATGCTCAACTCGGGCGCTCGCGTGGAGAACGCCTGCATCTTCGCCGACTCGAAGCACCACACGGTCGCGGAGTTCGCCGGCTCGATCTTCGACCGCGCGGCCCGGGCCGGAAACCCGCTCCTCGTCGAGGACCTCGCCGCGGATCCCGCGCGGACCCCGGTGGAGGACGAGATCCTCCGCTCGGGCGTCCGGAACATCGTCGTGGCGCCGCTCCACTACCAGGACGAGCTGATCGGCATGCTCGACCTCGGCTCCCCCGACCCCGGCGACTTCAGCGCCCTCGACCTGCCGAAGCTCGAGGAGGTCCTGCCGCTCTTCTCGATGGCGGTCAACCGCAGCCTGGAGGAGCTCGAGGCACGCATCCAGGCCTTCATCAAGGAAAAGTGCACGGCGATTCATCCCTCGGTCGAGTGGCGATTCCGCCGGGCGGTGCTCGACGGCATCGAGCGCCAGCGGACGGGGGCGGCGCCCACCCTCGAGATGGAGCCGATCGTCTTCGAGGACGTCTATCCGCTCTACGGGCTCTCGGACTTCCGGGGCTCCTCGACGCAGCGCGCGCTCGCGGTCCAGGCCGACCTCCTGACCCAGCTCGGCCTCGCCCGCGACGTCCTGCGGACGGCCCACCGGGCGCGGCCCCTGCCCGCCCTCGACGAGCTCGCCTACCGCACCGAGAGGTACCTCGCGGAGGTCGAGACGAGCCTCCGCTCCGGCGACGAGATGGCGGTGATCGCGTTCCTGCGCAAGGACGTCGAGCCCTTGTTCGACCACCTGCAGGCCTTCGGCGCGGACGTGCCGGCGGCGGTCGAGGCCTATCGGACGGCCCTCGAGCCGCGTCTCGGCACGGTCTACCGGCGGCGCAAGGCCTTCGAGGAGAGCATCACGCTCCTCAACGAGGCGATCTCGTCCTACCTCGACCTCGAGGAGCAGGCGGCCCAGGCGATGTTCCCCCACTACTTCGAGAAGCAGAAGACCGACGGGGTCGACTACAGCATCTACGTGGGCTCCTCGCTGATCGAGGATGGCCGCTTCGACCCGCTCTACCTGAAGAACCTCCGGCTCTGGCAGCTCATGGTCGCCTGCGGGATCGCGATTCGCGCCGATCGCCTCAAGGGCCGCCTGGCGGTGCCGCTGGAGACGACGAACCTGATCCTCGTGCAGCATCTGCCGCTGGCGATCCGGTTCCGGCCCGACGAGAAGCGCTTCGACGTGGACGGCGCCTACAACATCCGCTACGAGATCATCAAGAAGCGGATCGACAAGGCGGTGGTGCGCGGGACGAGCGAGCGGCTGACCCAGCCCGGCAAGATCGCGGTCGTCTACACGCAACTGCGGGAGGCGGCGGAGTATCGCGGCTACTTCGAGTACCTCCGGCACCGGCGCTATCTCGGACCGGACGTCGAGGACCTGGAGCTCGAGGAGCTCCAGGGCGTGCAGGGCCTCCGCGCGCTCCGGGTGGCGGTCGAGCTCGACGGCCCGCGGCTCGACGCGGTCGTGCCGCTCGGCGACGTCGAGCGCGCGGTCAGGCTCCTGCCGGGAGGCCCGAGCCTCGGCTGATGGGCGCCCCCGCCCTGCTCGAGGCCGTCGAGATCGAGACCGGCCCCGCCCCGGAAGCCGCCGTGATCTGGCTGCACGGTCTCGGCGCCGATGGCCACGACTTCGCGCCGATCGTCCCCGAGCTCGGGCTGCCGGCGGGGCTCGCCGTCCGCTTCGTGTTGCCCCACGCGCCGCGGCGGCCGGTCACCGTCAACCGCGGCGTCGTGATGCGCGCCTGGTACGACATCCTCGACCTCGACGGCGTCCGGGGCGAGGACGAAGCGGGGGTGCGGGCCTCGCAAGGCGGGGTGGAGGCGCTGATCGAGCACGAGACGGCGCGCGGCATCCCCGCCCGGCGGATCGCCCTCGCCGGGTTCTCGCAGGGCGGCGCCATCGCGCTCCAGACCGGGCTCCGTCATCCCGTGCGCCTGGCCGGGGTCATCGGGCTCTCGTGCTACCTGCCGCTGGCCCGGACGCTCGCGACGGAGGCCGCACCCGCCAACCGCGCCGGACCGATCTTCCTGGCCCACGGCGTCGACGACCCCCTGGTCCCGCTCGCCCGCGCCCGCCAGACCCGCGATCGACTGCTCGAGGCGGGCTACCGCGTCACGTGGCGCGAGTACCCGATGCCGCACACGGTGGGCGCCGAGGAGCTCCGGGACATCGCGGCGTGGCTGTCCGGGGTCCTCCGCGCCCGGGACGACCGCCGATGAGGGCGGGCACGGTCGGCGAGCTCAAGGCGCAGGGCTACCGGCCGAAGTCGGTCAAGGAGGAGATGCGGGACAACCTGATCGCGCGCCTCCGCCGGGCGGAACCGCTCTTCGCGGGCATCGTCGGCTACGACGAGAGCGTGGTCCCCCAGATCGAGAACGCGCTCCTGAGCGGGCAAGACATCGTCTTTCTCGGCGAGCGCGGCCAGGCCAAGACGCGGATGGCGCGCCTCCTGGTGGGCCTGCTCGACGACGCGGTCCCCGCCCTCGCCGGCTGCGAGATCAACGACGATCCGTTCGCGCCGATCTGCGGGGCGTGCCGGGCGCGCCTCGACGCCGAGGGCGACCGCGCCCCCGTCGCGTGGATCCCCCGCGCCCGCCGCTACGGCGAGAAGCTGGCCACCCCCGACATCACGATCGCGGACCTGATCGGCGAGGTCGACCCCATCAAGGTCGCCGAGGGACGGTACCTCGGCGACGAACTGACCATCCACTACGGCCTCCTGCCGCGGACCAACCGCGGCATCTTCGCGATCAACGAGCTGCCCGACCTCGCCGAGCGGATCCAGGTGGGCCTCCTCAACATCATGGAGGAGCGTGACGTCCAGATCCGCGGCTACAAGGTCCGCCTGCCGCTCGACGTCTACGTGGTCGCCAGCGCCAACCCGGAGGACTACACCAACCGCGGTCGCATCATCACCCCCCTCAAGGACCGCTTCGGCTCGCAGATCCGCACCCACTACCCGAAGCGCCTCGACGACGAGATCGCGATCATGGAGGCCGAGCGCACGGGCTTCCCCGCCGACGGGTTCCAGACCTCCACCCCCGGCTACATGAAGCTGCTCGTCGCCGAGCTGACCCATCTCGCGCGGCGGTCGCCCGAGATCAGCCAGCGCTCCGGCGTCTCCGTCCGCGTCACCATCTGCAACTGGGAGAACCTCCTGTCGAGCGCGCTCCGCCGGGCCATCCGGCTCGGCGAGCGGGAGGTGGCGCCGCGGGTCTCCGACCTCCCCGCCATCGCGGCGTCGACCACCGGGAAGATCGAGCTCGAGACGCTGGGCGACCAGAGCGAGGACAAGGTGCTCGGCAAGCTCGTACAGCGCGCGGTGCTGAACGTGTTCAACAAGAGCTTCGCCGCCGGGGAGCTCGACGAGGTCGTCGCGGCGTTCCAGGGCGGGCTCGTCATCACCGTCTCCGACACGATGCCGTCGAGCGAGTACGTCCGCCAGATCGAGCCGCTCCGCCCGCTCCAGGCGGCCGTCGCCCGGCTCGGCGCGACCGAGCCGGCCTCGACGGCGGCCGCGCTCGAGTTCGTGCTGGAGGGGCTCCACCTCTCCCGCAAGCTCAACAAGGACGTCCAGGCCGGCCGCCATCGGTATCGGAGCTGAGCGCATGCTGATCCGCTACTCGCGCTGGGACGGCACGCAGCGGCTCGCCGAGCCGGACGCCGACGACCTGCTGGCGGCGATGGCCGACGACCTGCTGGCGGACGGCGACCTCGCGAGCGCGCTGCGGCGCCTGTTGCAGCAGGGCGCCCGGGATCCGCGCGGGCAGGGCCTGCCCGGACTTCAGGAGCTGCTCCGGCAGCTCCGGCAGCGCCGCCAGCAAGAGCTCGACCGCTACGACCTCGGCTCGGCGCTGGAGGACATCGAGCGGAAGCTCGCCGAGGTCGTCCAGACCGAGCGCCAGGGCATCGAGCGCCGGCTCGCGGGCGAGGAGGCGGCGGGGAGGCTCGAGGCCCTCGACCGGCTCCCCCCGGACCCGGCCGGACGGCTCCGCGAGCTCCAGGGCTACGCCTTCGTCGAGCCGGAGGCACGCCGCCTCTTCGAGGAGCTACTCCGGTCCCTCCGCCAGCAGATGCTCGGGCCGCTCCTGGCCGGCATGCGGCAGGCGCTGGAGGGGATGACCCCCGCGGATCGGCAGCGGATGCGGGAGATGCTGCAGGAGCTGAACCGGATGCTCCGCGAGCGCGCGGCGGGGGAGGAACCCGACTTCGAGGCCTTCCGGGCCCGGTGGGGCGAGCAGTTCCCCGGCGTCGAGAGCCTCGACCAGCTCATCGCCCACCTCGCGCGGCAGGCCGCGCAGGTGGAGTCGCTCCTCGCGAGCATGTCCCCGGCGCAGCGCGGCCAGCTCGAGGCGATGCTGCAGTCCCTCCTCCTCCAAGACGAGCGGCTCGACGCCGCGCTCCGCCAGCTTGCCGCCGGGCTCGCGGCGGTGGCGCCCCTCGACGAGCTGCGCCGCCGCTATGAGTTCCGCGGCGACGACCTGCTCTCGCTGGACCAGGCGCTGAAGCTCATGGAGACCCTCGGCCAGATGGACGAGCTCGAGCGGCAGCTCCGCCGCGTCCAGACGCCCGAGGACCTCGCTCGGATCGACCCGAAGGCGGTCGAGCAGGCGCTCGGCGCCGAGGCCGCCCAGGATCTCGAGCGGCTCCGCGAGTTCACGCGCAAGCTCGAGGAGGCGGGCTACCTCGAGCGCGGCGGCGACCGGCTCGAGCTGACCGCCCGCGCCATCCGCAAGATCGCCGACAAGGCGCTCGCGGACGTCTTCGCCCACCTCAAGCGCGACCGCGTCGGCCGGCACGCCGCCAGCGACCGCGGCGCCGGCGGCGACCGGGCCGACGAGAGCAAGCGCTACGAGTTCGGCGACCCGTTCCTGCTGGATCTGAAGGAGACGCTGATGAACGCGGTCGAACGGGGCGGGCCGGGCACGCCGGTGCGGCTCGCCCCGGGCGACTTCGAGGTCTTCCGCACCGAGCTCTCGACGCGAGCGGCCACCGTCGTCATGCTCGACATGAGCCGCTCGATGATCAACAACGGCCTCTTCCTGCCCGCCAAGAAGGTCGCGCTCGCCCTTCACGCGCTCATCCGCGGCCAGTTCCCGCGCGACAGCCTCGCCATCGTCGGCTTCTCGCTCTACGCGCGCGAGTTCGAGCCGGAGCAGCTCCCGCGCCTGGCCTGGAGCGACTGGAACGTCGGGACCAACATGCACGCGGGCTTCCTCCTCGCGCGCCAGCTCCTCGGGCGCCAGAAGTGCGCGAACAAGCAGGTCATCCTGATCACGGACGGCGAGCCGACCGCCCACCTGGAGGGCGGCCAGGCGGAGTTCTTCTACCCGCCCACCCGGCGGACGATCCAGGAAACGCTCAAGGAAGTGCGGCGCTGCACGCGCGAGGGGATCACGATCAACGCGTTCATGCTGGAGCGGAGCCCGACTCTGACGGCGTTCATCGGAGAGGTGGCCCGCATCAACCGCGGCCGCGCCTTCTTCGCGACCCCGGAGCGCCTCGGCGAGTACGTGCTGGTCGACTACGTCCGGGCCCGGCGCCGCGCGATCCCGTAGCCGTCGGCGCCCCCTCGTCCCGCCGGACGGGGGACGGAGCGGAGGCCCGCCCAGGCTGGGCGGGCGCTCAGGGGCCCAGACGGAGCCCGGACCGGAGCTCGAACAGCTCCTGGGCCAGCAGCGAGCCCTTCGCGATCCGCGCCATCGCGCCGCAGCACCGACAATGCACGAACGCCGGCTCCTGACCGACGAACGTGCTCCGGCATTTCGGGCAGCGGTCGGACGCCGTCGCCAGGAATTGCTTCGAGGCCCTCGCCAGGGCCCGCTCCGGAGACAGCCGCAGGATCCGAATCATCCTCAGGGTATTGTACTCGAGCCCACCGGGGCGCGGGGGGGCGGGGGTGCTCCCCGGCCGGCTGTCGGCGCCGACAGCCGGCCCGGAGGCACGGGGCTCCGCCGGCGCTACTTGCCGACCGCGAAGACCCAGAGGACACCACCCTGCGGGATCGGCACGTCCTTCCCGTAGTTCTTGGCCTGGTAGCCGGCCGCGATGAGCGCGCCCTGCATGCGCTCGGCGTCCACGCCCCAGCCGGACTGCACCGCGACGTACTGGACGCCGTCGACCATGTACGACATCGGCACCGCGGTGACACCGGAGTTCGTCCGGAACTCCCAGAGCATCTGCCCGTTCTTCGCGTCGAACGCCCGGAAGAAGCGGTCGTTGGTACCGCCCTGGAAGACCAGCCCCCCGCCGGTGGTCAGCACGGGACCGAAGCTATGGCTCACGAAGTCCTGCGCCCAGACCCGCTCCATCTTGTTCGGGTCCCAGGCCTGGAGCCGGCCGATCGTCTTCGAACCCGGATAGACACTGAGCCCGATGTCCTTGACCTCCACGCCGAGATAGAGCTGGCCGGGCTTGGTCGGCTCCTCCTGCTTGGACTTCAGGCTGCCGCAGTGGTTGTCGTTCGACGGGATGTAGACGAGTTTCGTCCTCGGGTTGTAGGCGGCCGGCGGCCAGTCCTTCCCCCCCCAGAGCGACGGGCAGAAGTCGACGAGCCGGCCCCGGACCGGCTTGTGCTCGGCGTCGTACGACGGCCGGCCGGTCGCCGGGTCGACGCTCGTGAACGCGTTCTGCCGGACGTAGGCCTTCGCGTCGACGAACGAGATCTTGTCGGCGCCGCGCTCGAGCACCCACAGATACCCGTTGCGCCCCGGATGGACGAGGCCCTTGATCGGCCGCCCGCTGCGCTGCACATCGATCAGCATCGGCGGCGTGACCTCGTCCCAGTCCCACGAGTCGTTCCAGTGGTACTGGTGGTAGGCCTTCAGCGCGCCAGAGTCCGGATCGAGCGCGATCACGGAGCTGGTGTAGAGGTTGTCGCCGGTGTGGAAGTCGCCCGCCCACGGCCCCGCGTTGCCGACGCCCCAGAACGCGAGGTTGAGTTGCGGGTCGTACGTGCCCTGGATCCAGACCGACCCGCCGCCGTTCTTCCAGTCGTCGCCCTGCCAGGTGTCCGAGCCGGGCTCGCCCGGCGCCGGGACCGTGTAGGTTCGCCAGAGGGTGTCGCCGGTCCGCGCGTCGAAGGCCTGGACGAAGCCCCGGATGGCCAGCTCGCCGCCGGACGTCCCCACCATGACCTTGCCCCGGACGATCAGCGGGGCCAGCGTGCAGTAGTACCCCTTGTGATAGTCCTCGACGACCTTGTCCCACACGACTCGGCCCGTCTTGGCGTCGAGGGCGACCAGGTGGGCATCGACCGTGGCGAGATAGACCTTGTCCTCGTAGAGCCCCACGCCCCGGTTCGTCGGATGGAGCTGCAGGAGGTCGTCGGGCAAGTCCTTCTTGTAGTACCAGAGGACGTCGCCGTTCTTCGCGTCCAACGCGAGGACCTGGTTCTGCGGCGTCGAGACGAACATGACGCCGTTGTTGACCATCGGCGGCGACTCGTGACCCTCGGCGACGCCGGTGCCCAGCGTCCAGACCGGCGTCAGCTTCCGCGCGTTCTGCGTAGTGATCTGGTCGAGGGGGCTGTATCCCCAGCCGGCGTAATTGCCTCGGTACATGAGCCAGTTCTGGGGCTCGGGGTTCAGGAGCCGCGCGTCGGTCACGGAGCTATAGTGATGGACCTGCGCCGTCGCCACGGCCGGCGCCAACCAGAGCACCCCCACCAGTAGGGCCGCGGCGGCCTCGCGGAGACTTGCGGCAGACGTCCGGTGGACTCTCATGCTCATCCTCCCTCTCTCAGTGCGTTTGCCCACCCACGGGACCCGAGAAGGCGCCCGCGACCGCCAGGACCCCGTCCACCACCTTCAGGGGAAGCGCGGCGAGCCGCCGGGGCGCCGGGCCCGCGACGACACGACCGTTGTCGCGCGGGTCGTATTTGGAATCGTGACACGGACACCAGAAGGTCTTCCTCACGTCATCCCAGGCCATCGCCTCGCACCCCTGATGGGTGCAGATGGCCGAGTAGGCCACGATCCCATCGGCGGCGCGGGCCTGGGTCTCCTCGGCCAGGGTACCGGGATCGAGGTGGACCACCAGAACCTTGTTGAGGCGGGAGCCGTCCCTGACGAGTCTCGTCGCCGGCGCCATCGGAAAGGCCATCGCGCGGGGGCCGCCGAGCGGGAGATCCGCGGACGTGATCACGTGCCCCGCCCGCTCCCCGTCCGCGAAGACCAGCCGATCGCCATCCTGCGGGCGCTCGTCCTTCGGATCGACGGCCGCGACGCCGGCCGGACGGACGAAGTGCAGCCCGAGCGCGATGCCGAGACAGACCTTCAACGCCGCGCGACGCTCGAGCGTCCGCGCGAAGCAAGCACACCGCCCGGCAACGTTGTTGTCCATCGCCCCGTCTTCGACCCGCTGGCAGGTAGCTTTCGACGCTAGGCCAGACGCCGCGGCTTGTCAATGGGACGCGACCAGACTCTCGGCGCCCTCGGGGCGGCCTCCCGCCGAGACAGGCCGACCTGCGCGCACGGCCGCGCGCCTCGATATGGGGGGACTCGGGCTCGGCCCTGCGGTCGGCCGTTCGGCCCGACGAGGGGCTGCCTGAGCCGCGCGAGTCGGCGGGAGCCTGCCGGCGCGGGGACGCGCGCCCCCCCTCGTCGGCGGCAGACATCGCGCCGGTCGGCGACCGGCATCCCTGCCGAGCGGCGTCGGCCAGGCGCGACCGCTAGGCGACGCTCCCCTCGAGCCCGAGCTCCGCCAGCTTGGCGTCGGTCGGCCGGCCGGTCTCCGGGTCCCAGCCCGCCATCTGG
>Ga0209056_10000068_pt1 | contig 103085 bp, 95 predicted proteins | sample GraSoiAngelo_114_FD_185876 | JGI IMG/M metagenome (GOLD analysis project Ga0209056, IMG submission 185876) | Grasslands soil microbial communities from the Angelo Coastal Reserve, California, USA - 14_0903_13_40cm (SPAdes) (version 2) | ecosystem: Environmental > Terrestrial > Soil >... | reverse complement strand
CGGCCTGGGGTATTATGGGGTTTCTCCTCGCGACACCCGGAGGTGCGGCATGGCGCTCTCCCGTCGGTCCCGCTTGGCGGCACTCGCTACGACAATCATCAGCATCGCGTGCGGCGGCGGCGGGGGCGGCATGCCGCCGCCGCAGAACGCTCTCGCCAAGGCGCCTACGAGCGGCGATGGGCAGGTGGTGAACGCAGGACAGACCCTCCCCAACCCGCTCGCCGTAATCGTCAAGGACCCGAGCGGGAATCCGGTGAACGGGGTCACCATTACCTGGGCCCCCACCGTCGGCGGGGGCACGGTCGGTTCCAGCTCCAGCACGACGGGCGCGGACGGGATCGCGACCACGATGCTGGCGACGGGCTCGGATTCGGTCGTGCAGAAGGTGACCGCGTCGGGGGCGAACCTTTCCGGTTCTCCGGTGACCTTCACGGCGACGGCCCGGATCCAGGGGGCCACGCAGATGGCGCTCACCTCCGGAAATGGGCAGACCGACACGGTCCTTGGGACGCTGCCGAGTCCCTACCGGGTGACCCTGAAAAACGAAACCGGCGCGGTGGTAGCCGGCGTGACCGTGACTTGGGCCGCGACCGTCGGCAGCGTCAACGGCTCCGGCACGACGACCACGATGTCGGATGCGGCGGGGAACGACACCGTGTCCCGTACGCTTGGCAGCGTGGCGGGGACCCAAACCGCCCAAGCGACCGTCCGCGGTCTGATCGGCTCCCCGGTGACGTTCACCGCCACGGCGCTCCCGGGTTTCCCGACCCAGATCGCCAAGAACGCTGGCGACAACCAGACGGGAGCGATCAACTCGCCGTTGCCCGCCCAGCAGAGCGTGATCGTGCACGACAGTCACGGCAACGTGGTGCCCATGGTGCCGGTCACCTGGTCCGTGGGCGTCGGGGGCGGCTCGGTGAACCCGACGAACACGACCACCGGCTCGAACGGCGTGGCGAGCACGACGCGCACGCTCGGTGCAACCCTCGGTACCCAGACCGACGCCGCAACGACGCCGGGACTTGCCGGCTCCCCCGTCGTGTTCACGGCAACCGGCGCGTTAGCGGTGCAGGTCGGCGGCGACATCTACAACAACGTCTTCTTTAAGAGCGTTCACAACGGATCCCAGAACCCCGCGGTCGATACGATTCCGGCGGGCGCCGCGGTCATTTGGGAATGGGTCGGGTCACTCTCCCACGGCGTGGAATCGACGGGGTCCCCGAGCTTTAACAACAGCAGCATCATGACCGGAGCGGGCAAGAGCTACTCCGTGACGTTCACCTCGCCTGGGACCTACACGTACGACTGCCTCGTGCACGGGGTCCAAATGACGGGCCGGGTGGTCGTGCAGTAAGAGAGAGCATCGCACAGCTGCACAGCGGCCGGCGCCCGTCGTTCTCGGGCTGCCGGCCGTTTGCTTGACACCCCCCGGCTCGGCGAGGGGATAGCTTTGCCGGCGCGCCGGCCGGACGTATTCTTCGTGCAGCTATGTTGCCCCCGAGCGAGCAGCAGGGCCAGGTCACGGGAGACGCGGCGGAGCTCAGCCACGTCGTCGCCGGCGCACGCGATCGCGAGCGGCTCCGCACCGTCGCGGTCCCCGACCACGACGATCTCGCCCGGCGGCTCGCCGACCGGATCGTCGCGGTCGTCGCCCGCGCGACCGCCGAGCGGGAGCGGTGCGTGCTCGGCCTCGCCACGGGCAGCACGCCCCTCGGGATCTATCGCGAGCTGATCCGCCGCCACCGGGCGGGCGAGGTGGATTTCGCGCGCGTCGTGACGTTCAACCTCGACGAGTACTACCCGATGCCGCCGGACAGCCCCCACAGCTATCGACGCTACATGTGGGAGAATCTGTTCGCGCACGTGAACATCCGGCCCGAGCACGTCCACATTCCCGACGGGAGCGTGCCGCGTGAGGCGCTCGCCGAGTACTGCGCGGCGTACGAGCAGGCGATCGCGGCGGCGGGGGGCATCGACTTCCAGCTCCTCGGGATCGGGAAGAGCGGGCACATCGGGTTCAACGAGCCCGGCTCGTCGCCCCACGCGCGCACGCGACTCGTCACGCTCGACACGGTCACCCGGCGGGACGCGGCGGCCGACTTCTTCGGCGAAGACAACGTGCCGCGCGAAGCGATCACGCTGGGGGTGTCCACGATCCTCGAGGCCCGTGAGATCGCGCTGATCGCCACGGGCGAGCACAAGGCCGAGATCGTGCGACGGGCGGTGGAAGGCGACGTGTCGCAGGACGTCGCGGCCACCTACCTCCAGGCGCACGGGAACGCGACGGTGTATCTGGACCTCGCGGCCGCTGCGGAGCTTACCCGCATCAAGACGCCCTGGCTGCTCGAGAGCGTGGCGTGGACGCCGGCGCTCATCGACCAGGCGGTGGTGTGGCTCGCGGAGGGGACCGGCAAGGCGATCCTCAAGCTCAGCGAGCGCGACTACACCGAGCACCACCTGAGCCCGCTGCTCGCGCAGCACGGCGCCGCCGGGCCGATCAACGGGGGCGTGTTCAACCGCCTGGGGAGCAAGATCCGCGGCCGCTCGAAGCTGCCGTCGCGCCAGCGCGTGCTGGCCTTCTCGCCGCATCCGGACGACGACGTGATCTCGATGGGCGGGATCCTGCGCAAGCTGTGGGAGAACGAAAATGCCATCGTCGTGGCGTACATGACGAGCGGCAACATCGCCGTGTTCGACCACGACGTGCGCCGCCACCTCGACTTCGTGGAGCGCGCCGCGGAGCCGCTCGGACTCGACCGTGCCGCGCTCCACCGGGTGCGCGCGCAGGTGGAGGCGAGCTTCGACGGCAAGGCGCCGGGCGACGTGGACCTGCCGCTCGTGCAGGACGTCAAGCGGATGATCCGGGAATCGGAGGCGATCGCGGCGCTCGAGGCGGTGGGGTTACCGCGCAGCGCCGCCCGCTTCCTGAATCTGCCGTTTTACCGCACCGGCGAGGTGCGCAAGCGGCCGATCGGCCCGGAGGACGTGGCCATCGTCCGGGCGCTGCTCGAGGAGGTTCGTCCCGATCTCGTGTTCGTGGCGGGCGATCTGTCGGACCCCCACGGCACCCACCGGATGTGCAAGGCGGCCGTTGAGCGGGCGCTCGAGGGATACGACGGCCCCCGGCCCGAGGTGTGGCTGTACCGTGGCGCCTGGCAGGAGTGGTCGCTCACGGAAGCCGACGTGCTGGTGCCGCTCTCCCAGGACGAGCTGCGCGCCAAGATTCTCGCGATTTTCAAACACCAGTCCCAGAAGGATACCGCCCCGTTCCCCGGGGCCCACGACGACCGCGAGTTCTGGCAGCGGGTAGAGGCCCGGAACCTCGAGACGGCGGCGCACGCCGACCGGCTCGGGCTCGCGGAGTACTACGCCATGGAAGCCTACCGCATCCTCAAACCGTAAGGAGGCAGGCCGATGAATACCATGACCGCCCGCGGGTTGAGCTTAGCAGTGGTGGTGGCTGTTTGGACGGCGATCTCCCACACGCAGAACCTGCCCCTGTCCTTGTGGCCGGTGCTCGTCGGCCTGGGGTGCTTCCTCGCCGCCGGCGGCGGGATCCCCGGGCTCCAGAAGTCCCTGGCGGGCGTGGTCTCAGGCGTGGTGTGGGCGTTGGTGTACGCCGGGGTGTCCCGCGCGCTAGGACGGCAGGATATCGTGGACGCGCTCGTGCTCGGCGCGGCGGCGTTCGGGATGGTGCTTCAGACGCGGGTCCCACTCCTCTCGTTCACCGCCGGCGCGTTCGCCGGTGCGGGGACCGCGCTGGGCATGGGGGCCCGCACGGTTCAAGGGGGGATTCGGGTGGCCATCGTCCTTGCGATTGGCGTGGGCCTTGGGTATGCCGCCGAGTGGCTGGCCGGAAAGGTCAGGACCCGGACCGCGTGAGGCACGCATGAGCCGTCATGGACCAGCGCGACGCTGATACTCGCGCCGCGTCCCGGCGGCTGCTCGCGACGAGCGAGCGCGAGCTCCAGCGGATCGTCCTGGATATGCACGACGGGCCGGTGCAGGACATCTTCGCCGCGCTGTCGCAGCTCCAGGTGCTGGAGCGCGCGCTCGCGGGGGACGCCGGGACGCAACAGCGCACCCGGCAGGCCATGCGGCTGCTGGAGCGCGCGCTCGGCGAGATTCGCAATTTCATCGGCGCGTTCCGGCCGCCTGGCTTCGAGCGCCGGGCGCTGGGCGAGATCATCGAGGGCCTCGCCGTGCAGCACGAGACGCTGACCAACCAGGCGGTGGAGCTGCAATTGCCGGACGACCTCGGGGACTGCGTCCTGCCGACCAAGATCGCGATCTACCGCATCCTCCAGGAGGGGCTCGCCAACGGGCACCGCCACTCCGGCGCGTCGCGCCAGCGCGTCAGCGTGGCGCGGCGCGGCGGCGCGATCGAGCTGACCGTGGCGGACGAAGGCCGCGGGTTCGACCCCAAACGCGTCCTCGCGAGTGAGGAGGACGTCGGGGTGGAGGGTGGGCACTTCGGGTTGCGGGGCATCCAGGACCGGGTCGAGATGCTGGGCGGCACGTTCGCGCTCGACAGCGCGCCCGGGCGCGGCACGGCGCTGACCGTCACGCTTCCCCTGGAGTGAGTCGCGCCATGATCCGGGTGCTGCTCGCCGACGACCACGCGATCGTGCTCGAGGGTCTGCGGGCGCTGCTCGATGGGGACGCCGAGATCAAGGTGGCCGCCTGGACCACCGACGGCACCGAAGTCGTGAAGCTGTCCCAACAGCACAAGCCCGACGTGGTGGTGCTGGACCTCGAGCTCACGAGCATCAAGGGAACCGAGGTGATCACCGCGCTGCGGGAACTGGCCGCGCCGCCCAAGGTGCTCGTGCTCACCGCCTACAACGACGGCGAATCGCTGCGCTCGGCGCTCGACGCCGGCGCCGACGGCCTGGCCCTGAAGACCGAGTCACCACAGCAGACGCTCACCGCGATCCGCCAGGTGCACGCCGGTCAGCTCGTGTTCCCGCAGGCGGCGCGTCGCTGGATCGAGGGGCGGGCGCTGGGCGCTCCGGGCGACCTCACCCCCCGCGAGCGCGAGGTGTGGGCGCTGGTCGCCGCCGGCCTGACGAACCCGCAGATTGCCGGGCGCCTCGGGCTGTCGGACAACACCGTCAAATTCCACGTGCAACACCTCTTCTCGAAGCTGGGCGTCAAAAACCGCACCGAGGCCGCGCTCAAGTACGCTCACGGCCCCCCCGGCCCCCCCGGCCCTCACCGGTAGGCCACGAAGACCCGCGTCGCCCAACACCAGCGGCTGCCGCGTCGCTCGAGCCGCACGCTCCCCGCCGCGGCGAGCGCCTCGATCTCCGCGCCGTGGGCGAGCAGCTCCTCACCGAGGGGGTACCACTGCTCTTCCACCTGCTCGACGGCCGCGAAACGGGCGCGTGCCCGCTCGAGCACCGCCGACTCGCGGGACAACGTCAACACCGGGAACAGGAGCCGGCCTCCCGGGGCGAGAAAGGTCGGGGCCCGCTCGAGCACGGCGAGGATCCAGCGCGTGCCGTCCTGCCCGGCATCGCTCGGCACCCCGGGCGGATACCACCCGGACGCCCGGGCGACGGGCTCCGAAACGCCCGCCACGTCGTCTACGATCATGTCGAAGCGCTCGCCCGGCCACGGCTCGAACAGGCTGCCGCGGCGGCAGTCCACAGCCACGCCGTTACGGGCGGCGTTGTGGCGCGCCAGCCGCACCGCGGCGGCGCTCAGGTCGGACGCACAGACGTGGGTGATCGGCGGCAGGATTTTCGCGAGCACGACGCCGACGATGCCGGAGCCGCAGCCCAGGTCCAGGACGGTGCGCGGCGGCGGGCCGTGGGCGAGCGCGCGCCGGGCCGCACGCAGCAGCAGCACCGTGGTGGATGTGGGATGGAACACATCGGGGGCGGTCACGACCGAGACGGCCTGGGTATCGCCCAGCTTCTTGTCGCGGTAGGAGAACTCGAGGGGCGCGGTGGCCGTCATGGCAGGTCCATGTGAAAGAATTCACATAACACGTGGAGGATAACCGTCCCGCAGCCCTCGGGACGACAGGCGTTCAGGTGGAGGGCGCCCACCCCGCTGGGTGGGCGGCCGCAACCGCATGGTGGCAAAGCGATTGCACGCCGGCGCCGGGCCGCCCTGCTTGACAGTTCGCAGGGGTCTCCCTACCGTGGGGCCGGCTTCAGGTGCACCGGAATCTTCTCGCTTGACCCGTGCAGTCGACGGGAAGAGGCTGGATGCCACAACCGGCTGATCCGCAGCAGTGCGCTGGAACGGCTCCCCGTCACCCGATCTCGGTGACCGCGGAAGCCGTTTTCGCTTTCGTCCTCACTTAAGAGGAGGCGGGACGTATGGACATGCTGATGGCGCTGGCGGTGAGCATCGGGGTGCTGATCGCCGTGTGGGTGAAGGTCGGCGCGATGGCGAGTCTCGCGGTTCCGGCGGGGATCGTCGCGTGGGCCTGTTTCTTCGCCGCCGGCGGCAAGATCACGGGGCTGCAGAAGACCATCGCGTCCACCCTGTCGGGCGTCGTGTGGGTTTGGCTCGCGATGACCCTGATCGGGGCGATGGGCATGGGCAACATCGCCTGGATCATCATCGGCGTGGTCGCCTTCCTGCTGGTTATCCAGTCAAAGGTGGCCATCCTTTCCTTCATCCCCGGCGCGTTCTGCGGGGCGGCGGTCACGGCGTGGGCCGCACCGACGGACGCCAAGGGGTACCTGATGGTGGCGGTCGCGCTGGTCGCGGGCGCGGTGCTGGGGTACGTCTCGGAGATGGGCGCCGGGATGATCGCGAAGAAGGCCTAGACCCAAAAGGAAGGCCGAAGTCGTTGTGGCGAGCGCGCCGCACCCGGCGCGCTCGTCGTACTTGACAGGTCGTTCAGCCAGCCGGAAACTCAAGCCTCCACCAGCGCCCTGAGGGATTATGACCGCTCCGCAACTCGCTACGAAGGACCTGCGGCGTGTCGTCATCGCCGCAGCGGTCGGGAACGTGATCGAGTGGTACGACTTCTACATCTTCGGCAGCCTGGCCGCGCTCCTGTCGGTCAAGTTTTTCGCGGCGGGCGCCTCCGGCAGCGCGCTCATCAAGACGGTCGGCACTTTCACCGCCGGGTTCCTGATCCGCCCGTTCGGAGCCTTCGTCTTCGGCCGCATCGGCGACATCGTGGGCCGCAAGTACACGTTCCTGATTACGCTGAGCGGCATGGGTCTGGCGACGGCTTTCATCGGCCTCGTGCCGAGCTACGCCCAGATCGGCGCAGCGGCAGGGATTATCCTGTTGTTCCTTCGCCTCATCCAGGGCCTGTGCCTCGGCGGCGAATATGGCGGCGCCATCACGTACGTCGCCGAGCATGCGCCGGACGACAAGCGGGGCTACTACACCGGCTGGCTCCAGACGTCGCCTACGCTCGGCATCGTGGTGTCCCTGGTCGTCATCATCGTGACGCGCGAGACGCTGGGGACCGAAGCGTTCACGGCGTGGGGATGGCGCATCCCGTTCCTGCTGTCGCTCCTCATGGTCGCGATCGCCATCTACATCCGGCTACAGCTCCAGGAGACGCCGATCTTCCAGGCCATCAAGGCGAAGGGACAAACGGCGACCAATCCGTGGCGTGAGGCCTTCTGGAGTCAGAACATCAGATACGTGCTGATCGCCAGCATCGTCGTGATCGGTGAGGGAGTCGTGTGGTACAGCGGTCAGTTCTGGGCGCTCTATTTCATCCAACAGGTGCAGAAGCCCGATGTCTTGCACCCGGCCATCATCACGGGCCTCGCGCTGCTCATCGCCACGCCGTCGCTCATCTTTTTCGGCTGGCTCTCTGACCGGATCGGTCGCAAGCCCATTATCCTCGCCGGGTTCTTCCTCGCGTCTGTTACGTACTACCCGCTCTACATGGCGCTCGGCAACGCCGCCAACCCGGCCAACATCAACTACCCGCTGTCGATCTTGATCGTCGCGATCATGGTCTCCTACGTGGGCATGGTGTACGGCCCGATCGGCGCGTTCCTCGCGGAGTACTTCCCGGCTCGTATCCGGTACTCGTCGGTGTCGGTGCCATATCACATCGGCAACGGCTGGGGCGGCGGACTGGTGCCGGTCATCACGACCGCGGCGTACGTGACCGCGCAGGCAGCGGGGCTATCGATGTCCCAGAGCCTGGGCCACGCGCTGGTCTATCCCATCGCCGTGCCAGCGGTCGCGTTCCTGCTCAGCCTGTTCCTGATGCCGGAGACGCGCAAGATCAGCATCTGGCAGCCGGCAGAAGTGCGGGCGGGCGCTCGGGGCTGAGTGAACGGCTGGGGCGCAGCATCCCGCGCCCCAGCCGCAGCTGCGCCGTCACTTCACGATCGTCAGCCCGTGCGGCACCGCACCGGGGAAGACGTACGCGTACAGCAGGACGATCACACCGACGATCGCGCCCAACGCGATCGAATGCCAGAACACGTGCCGGAAGATCGTGCCCTCGTTGCCCACCTGATTCGTGGCCGAGGTCGCCACGCAGATGGACTGCGCGTCCACCATCTTGCCCATCACGCCGCCGGCCGAGTTCGCGGCGCACATCAGCACCGGGTCGAGGTTGAGCTGCTGCGCGGTGATCCGCTGCAGGCTGCCGAACAGCGCGTTCGACGACGTGTCGCTGCCCGTCAGGGCCACGCCCAGCCACCCCAGGAACGTCCCGAAGAAGGGGAACAGCCACCCCGTCCGCGTGAACGCCAGCCCCAACACGGCGTCCAATCCCGAGTAGCGCGTGGTGAACCCCAATCCCAGCATGAACGAAATGGCGATGACCGCCAGCTTCATGCGCTTCAGGGTATGCCAGAAGATCTTGGCGAGCTGCCCGGGCGCCACGCCGAGGACCAGTCCCGCGACGATCGCGGCGATGAAGCATCCGGTCCCGGTGGCCGATAACCAGTTGAAGTCGTAACGCGCAGCCTCCGGCGTCAGCTTGGTCACGACCGGGGCGGCGCGCGTCACCGCGTTGTGCAGCCACGGGACGTTCCAGATCGGCGTGGTGGCCCGGTTGATCGCGCCCTTGATCGCCGGTAAACCCCAGACGAGGACGGTGAGCGACAGGATCGCGAACGGCAGCCACGCCTTGAGGATCTGGCCGGCGGTGTGCGTGCGAGGGGCCGCCGGATTGCCGCTCATCCGTCCCGCCGGCACCGCCGCGCCCTCGTTCGCAAACCGCCAGATGCGTTTCGGCTTCCAGAACCGCAGGAAGACCACCGTCGCGATGAGCGAAACGACGCCCCCGGCGATGTCCACGAGGTTCGAGTCAACGTGATTGGACCAGAGATACTGCGTCAGGCTGAAGGAGGTCCCCACGACGAGTATCGCGGGCAGCACTTCGATGGTCTCGCTCCATCCCACCATCGCGCGCACCAACCAGAAGGGCACGATGAGGCCGGTGATGGGCAGGATGCGGCCGATCATCGCGCTCAGGTCGGATTCCGGCAGCCCGGAGACCGCCGCGAGCGTGTGCACCGGCGTCCCGATCGCCCCCCACGCCACCGGCGACGTGTTGGCGATCAGATTGAGCGCAGCGGCATGGAACGGCTGGAAGCCGAGCCCGATCATGAAGGCGCCCGCAATCGCGACCGGCGCTCCGAATCCCGCCGCCCCCTCGATGAAGGCGCCAAAGCAGAACGCGACCAGCAGCAGTTGCAGCCGGCGGTCGGCGGTGATCCCCGCCACCGACTCCTTCATGATCTCGAACTGGCCGGTAAACACCGAGATGTCGTATAGGTAGACCGCGGCCAGGACGATCCACGCGATCTTCAGGACGCCGAATGCCACCCCGTAGAGGAAGCTCATGCCGGCGAGCGGGAACGGCATCCCGAAGATGAGGACGGCGACGGCGACCGCCGTCCCGGCGCCCGCGATCGCGCACCAGTGCGGCTTCACTCGCAGCCCCGCCAACAAGCCAAAGAGCACGAGGATCGGCAGGGCCGCCACGAGGGTCGAAAGGATCCAATTGTGCAGCGGATCGTACACCTGGGTCCACGCCATGGAGGGCCTCCGGGTAACGGGCGCTACTTCACCGTGAACCGCACTGTGTCGACGACGAGCGGCTTCAAGGGAACATGCCTCCAATCGGCGACCACCGCGATCATGCGGTGCGGGCCCGGCTTCAGCGAGTCCAGCACGAACTCGGTCTGCCCCCGGCCGAGATGAAGGATTCCCGTCACGCCCCGCGGTATGGTGTCAGCCACCGGCGTCAAGTCGTGATCGACGAACAGGTGATGATGTCCCGTTCCAGGTCGCTCGTCCGTGGCAGGGACAATCTCCACGCCGGTCGCTTCGAGAGTCACCTTGACGGGCCCACTGACGGTGGCGCCGTCCTTGGGAGCCGTGATCTTCACCTTCGCCCCGGTGCGCGCCTGCGCTGACGCAACGCCGGGTATTGCGGCTGCGGCGGCGAGTGCCAGCACCAGCCTCGGAATCCAGGGTTTCATTTTGGCTGTGCCTCCGCGGGGGTTAGTGCAGTAAACGACCTCTCTCGACCAGCGTGGTCAAGGGAGGCGCACGGTCCAGACGACCGCGTGGACGGCCGCCGTGGCGTCGTGGCTGTGGCCGGCGATCAGGACCGCGCCGTCATCCTCTTGGGCGATCGCCGCGGCCGAGCTATGCTCGCCCCCCAGCGTCCCCAGGTCCAGCATGCACCCGTCCGGCGTCCGGAGAAACGCGTGTGTGACGGGATGGCCGCGGCGATCGGTCTCCCCGGTCTGGCTCACTCCCACGATGCAGCCGAGATCGTTGACGTCGTTGGCACAGCTCGTCCGTCCGCCCAAGGTTCCCAGGTCCACGATGCCCGCTTCCGCAGTCCACAGGAACGCCCGACCGCTCCCGCCCACGACCGCGCTCCGGTTGTTCACCGCCAGGGCGATGCTGACGGTCCCGTCGAGGGTGCCGAGATCGCGCATCCCGTCCCGCGCCGTCCAGCGGAAGGCGTGGGGCTGGCCCGCTCGGGTCTCGGCAAAGCCCACGACTTCCCCCCCGTCGTTCACGTCGTGCGCCACACTCGCCGCCCCGCCGAGGCTCCCGAGGTCGAGCATCCGGCCCGGCTCGGGAACGAAGAACGCGTGCTTCGTGACCGCCCCGTGGATGCGGCTGTGGCCGGCGACCTGCGCCAGCCGGTTGAGCGCCAGGGCCTCGCTCTCGTTCCCTCCCAGGGTGCCGAGATCGAAGCTGAGCCCCTCGGACAAGAGGAACGCGTGAAAGTCGCCGAACCCGGTGTCCCCGCCACCCACGATCTCGCCCCGCTCGTTGATGTCGTTGGCGGAGCTGTGGACGCCGATCGACGGACCGAGGTCGGCGATCCCGGTGCGCTCCTCCCACCGAAACGCCCGGCTGCGACCCAGCCCGTCGCGACTGGTCCCCACGACGTGACCCAGCCGGTTCACGGCCTTGGCCTGGCTGACCGCGCCGCCCAGCGTGCCCAGCTCGCGGATCGCGACTAGCGGCGCCCGAGCTCGGTGCTCGCCCACAATCCGGCTTGCACGGCCGTGTCGGGCGTCGGCCCGTCGAACCGGCGCACGAGAATCGCGGGGCGACCGTTCCGACTCACGGCGACCATGTGGAAGATCGACACCTCGCCTGCGGCGCGGCTGTACCTCAGGCGCAGCTGCGCCCCGCCCGCTTCGCCCGCCGAACCGAGCGGTATCGCCGGCTGCGCGCGGGCGTTGTAATCATCCACCCACGCCTGCAGCACGTCCATCGCGTCTTTCTGCGGTGCCTGCTGGGCCATGCGGCGTCCCTTCCTTATCTATCATCTATCGCTGTCTAGAGGTGGCTCGAGTTGCTTCACGATCACGTCCCCCTGTCCGCTCTCCAGCAGCTGGTAGCGCAATTGCCCGAAGACGTCGCCGTCCACGGCCTGCGCGCAGTAGGCCGGGAGCCAGGCAGGATAGTGACCGGGTGTGCCCCAGCCGCTCGTGTCGAAGGCCGTCCGCCCATCGGTGACCCGAAGCAGCGCGAGGGCCGCGTCCCGGGCGGCGTGCAGCGCATCCGGCTCGAAGCTCGCGGTGCCGAACAACAGTCCCACTTCGGCACCGGCTTCCTTGACGTGATCCTTCAGCGACTCGACCTCGGCGCGCCCGAGTGCGGTCTGTTGCCGCCGGCAGGCGATCAACGCCCGCCGCTGCCACGGCGGTCGCGTCACTACACCTTTCAGTTCAAGGAGATAGCCGCGCTCGGGCTCGGGCAGTGTCGCGCGCCGATGGACACGCAACTCGCCGACGTCGAGCCCGATCTTTCTGAGCTCGCGCACGACGAGGATCTCGAAGGACTCGGGTGTGAGCTCCGGCAATTCCGGCATCGGCCTCCCCTCCCCTCCCCGCTCCCTCCCCCTCCCTGTCGCGCGGACACTACGGCACCGGCGCGAGTGCCGCCAGACCCGGCTGATCGCTGGCGGCATCGGGGGTTGCGCCCTCAGAACACCGCCCCTATATCATCGGGCAGGTCGTCACGACGGCTGCGCGCACACCCGACCGCTCAAACGGGGAGGACTGTATGCAGGTCAGTCGACGCGATTTCGTGCGGCTCACGGCGAGCGCCGGTGCGGGAACGGCGATCGGCGGTCTGGTCGGACTGGGGGTGACGCTGGCCCCGGCCACGGCCCGAGCGCAGGAGCTGCGGATCAAGGACGCGAAGACGACGCCGAGCATCTGCCCCTTTTGCTCCGTCGGGTGCGCCACGCTGATCCACACGGTCAACGGGAAGATCGTCAACATCGAAGGCGACCCGCGCAGCCCGCACAACGAAGGCACGTTGTGCCCCAAGGGCGCCGCGATCTATCAGCTCCACATGAATCCCAATCGGGCCACGAAGGTCCTGCACCGCAAGCCGGGCGCCGGCGACTGGGAGGTCGTCGAGCTCGAGTGGGCGATGGACCGGGTGGCCGAGCTGATCAAGAAGACGCGCGACGAGACGTTCATCGAGAAGCTGCCGAACGGGAAGCTCGTGAACATGACGCCCGCGGTGTTCGCGCTCGGCGGCGCGACGCTCGACAACGAGTTCAACCACGTGTGCCAGAAGTTCTGGCGCGGGCTCGGGGTCGTCGCCATCGAGAATCAGGCCAGGATATGACACAGCTCTAGCGTCCCCGGTCTGGGGACACGGTTCGGTCGGGGCGCGGCGACCTTGTATCCGCGCAACCTCGAGCACACCGACTGCTTCGTCATCATGGGCTCGAACATGGCGGAGTGCCACCCGGTGGCGTTCCGCTGGCCGATGAAGGCGAAGCTGAACGGGGCGAAGCTGGTCCACGTCGACCCGCGCTTCACCCGCACCAGCGCGGTCGCCGACCTCCACGTGCCGATCCGCGCCGGCTCGGACATCGCCTTCCTCGGCGGCTTGATCAACTACGTCATCCACAGCAAGCGCTGGAACGCGGACCCCTTCTTCAAGGAGTTCGTGGTCAACTACACCAACGCCGCGACCATCATCAGCGACGACTTCAAGGACACCGAGGAGCTGGACGGCGCCTTCTCCGGGCTCGTGCAGTTCACAGAGCCGGCGTTCTGGCCCTACAACGGGTTGCTGGGCCGCTACGACAACGCCTCCTGGCAGTACAAGCGCGGACCCAAGCCGCCCCCGGGGCCGATCGGCGCGGTCACGGCGGGTGAGCTGCGCCGCGTCGCGCCGGGGGCGCTCACGAAGGAGCTGATCGCGAAGCGCGCTGGACCGCCGTTCGACGACCTCGTGCGCTCGCTCAAGCCGGGGCCCGCCGAAAAGGACCCCACGCTCCAGAACCCGCACTGCGTGTTCCAGATCCTGAAGCGGCACTTCAGCCGCTACACGCCCGAGATGGTGGAGCAGATCTGCGGCTCGCCGAAAGAGAAGTTCATCAAGGTGGCGGAGCTGCTGCTCGAGAACTCGGGCCGCGACCGCACCAGCGCGTTCGCCTACGCAGTGGCCTGGACCCAGCACACCTACGGCGTGCAGATGATCAGCTGCTGCGCCCTGCTCCAGCTGCTGCTCGGCAACATCGGCCGGCCCGGGGCCGGGGTGATGGCGCTGCGGGGCCACGCGGCGATCCAGGGCTCGACCGATGTGCCGACGCTGTACCACAGCATCCACGGGTACCTGAACGCCCCGTCGGCGCTGCGGCCGCACGAGACGCTGCGCGACTACATGGCGGCCGAGACCAGCCCCACGAGCTACTACGGCAACCTGCCCAAGTTCCTCGTGTCGTACTTCAAGTCCATGTACGGCGAGGCCGCGACCAAGGAGAACGACTTCGGCTACGACTGGCACCCGAAGATTCTCGGCGACCACTCGCACATCGCGAGCTTCGCCGCGATGGCCGACGGCAAGGTCAAGGGGATGTGCTGCGTCGGCCAGAACCCCGCCACCTCGCTCAACGGGAGCGCGACGCGGCTGGCGATGCGCCAGCTCGACTGGCTCGTGGTGAAAGACAATTGGCTCACCGAGACGGCCACGCACTGGTATCTCGGCCCCGAGGTCAAAAACGGCGAGGTGAAGATCGGGGACATCAAGACGGAGATCTTCTTCTTCCCCTCGACCCAGATCGCCGAGTACGACGGCAGCTTCACCAACACGCAGCGGATGCTGCAGTGGCACTCCTTCGCCGCCAAGGCGCCCGGCGACTGCCGTACCGACAGCTGGTTCTACCACAACCTGGCGAAGCGCCTCAAGAAGGCCTACGCCGGCTCGAAGCTGCCGCGGGACGAAGGCTGGAACAAGCTCACGTGGGACTTCGACCCGGACGCGGGCGAGGAGCCGCTGTACCCCGGGGAGCTCAGCGCGCGCAAGGTGCTGCGGGAGATCAACGGCTATCAGACGGCCGATCCGAAGCAGCATCTCAAGGGCTTCGGCGAGCTGAAGGACGACGGCTCGACCACGTGCGCGTCGTGGATCTACTGCGGCTGCTTCCCGGCGTGGGATCAGAACCTCACGGCGCGGCGCGAGCCCGATCCGCCGGGCGTGCCGGGCGCACACTTGAAGTGGGGCTGGGCGTGGCCCGCGAACCGCCGCGTGATGTACAACCGCGCCTCCGCGGACCTGAAAGGCAACCCCTGGAGCGAGCGCAAGCGCTGGGTGTGGTGGGACCCGACCTTCGTCAACCCGCCCGATCCGAAGACCGGCAAGGCCGTCCCCCGGGGGAAGTGGGTGGGGTACGACGTGCCCGACTTCGGCGCGACCAAGGCGCCCGACGCCCAACCGAAGCCGGACGGCATCGGCCTCGACGCCCTGTCCGGCACTCAGCCGTTCATCATGAGAGCGGACGGGAAGGGCTGGCTGTTCGTGCCGGCGGGCCTGGTGGACGGCCCGCTGCCGACGCACTACGAGCCGCACGAGTCGCCGGTCAAGAACCTGCTGTACAAGCAGCAGACCAGCCCCGTGCACAAGGTGTGGGCGCCGGGGAAGCCGTACAACCAGCTCGCCGCGGTGGGCGATCCGAAGTTCCCCTACGTCATCAGCACATACCGGCTCACCGAGCACTATCTGGCGGGCGCGATGAGCCGCTGGCTGCCCTGGCTCGCCGAGCTGCAACCGGAGCTGTTCATCGAGATCGGCCGGGACCTCGCCAGCGAGAAAGGGATCAGGAACCTCGACTGGGTGCACGTCACGTCGCCGCGCGGTCGGATTCGCGCGAAAGCGCTCGTGACGGACCGCATCGGCGTGATGAACGTCGGCGGCAAGCGCATCCACCACGTCGGCATGCCGTGGCACTGGGGTTGGATGGGTCTGAGCACGGGCGACGTCGTCAACGACCTCACCTCCTGGGTCGGCGACCCCAACGTATCGATCCACGAAGGCAAGGCTTTCGTCTGCAACGTGGAGAAGGCGTGATATGCCGGAGCCCATGGGATTCTTCACCGACACCACGGTTTGCATCGGCTGCAAAGCGTGCGAAGTCGCGTGCAAGGAGTGGAACCAGCTCCCAGCCGAGAACGGCGGGATCCGGGAGCTGAGCGGCGACAGCTACGACAACACCCGCCGGCTCGACGGCATCCATTGGCGGCACGTCCGGTTCATCGAGCAATTCAAGGGGCCGTACGACGGCCGCTGGCTGATGATGAGCGACGTGTGCAAGCACTGCGTCCAAGCCGGATGCCTCGAGGTGTGTCCGACCGGCGCCATCATTCGGACCGAGTTCGACACGGTGGTCATCCAGTCGGACGTGTGCAACGGGTGCCGGGCGTGCATCGCCGCCTGTCCGTTCGGCGTGATCGACATCAACCCCGTGTCGGGCACGGCGCAGAAATGCACCCTGTGTTACGATCGGCTGAAAGTCGGGCTTGAGCCCGCGTGCTCGAAGGCGTGCCCCACGGACTCGATCCAGTTCGGGGCCATTTCCGAGTTGCGCACGCGGGCGCAAAAGCGCGTCGAGCAGCTGCACGCGCAGGGCGTGCAGGCGAACCTGTACGGCGCGGACCCGAACGGGGCACTGGGCGGGCTGAACTCGTTCTACCTGCTGGTCGACCGGCCGGAGGTGTACGGCCTGCCGCGGCAGCCACAGCTGCCGGCGAGCCAGCTCGCGAAGAGCGGGTCGTTGTCCGTCGCGAGCGCCGCCGTCCTCGGATTGTTGGCCATCGTGGGCCTGCGCAAACGGCGCATGGACGAACAGAGCCGGGGAGGACCCGGCAATGTCTGATACCTTCTTCAGCGGCGCGCCGCACTGGACCTGGTTCATCATCCCCTACTTCTTCGTGGGCGGGCTGGCCGGCGGAGCGAGCTTCCTGGCCGCGGTCATCGACTTGTTCGGCAAGCCGGAGGACCGCCCGGTGGTCCGCACCGGGCACAACGTCGCGGCGGTCGGCGCGATCCTCTCAGGCCTGCTCCTCACGATCGATCTGGGAAAGCCGCTGCGTTTCTGGCACATGCTGTTCCAGTCCGAGAACCTCCCCGCCATCATGTTCAAGCCCTGGTCGCCCATCTCGTTCGGGGCGTGGGCGATCCTGCTCTTCGGACTGTGCTCGGTGCTCTCGGTGCTCGGGGCCAGGGCCGAGGAGGGAAGGCTGCAGAACCCGGCGCTCCGCGCCGTGGGCGGTACGGTGCGCGGTGGGGTTGCCAAACTCGTCTCGGGGGCCGGCGGGCTGCTGGGCATCTTCGTCGCCGGATATACCGGGGTCCTCCTCTCGGTGACGAACCGGCCCATCTGGGCGGACAGTCCGTGGCTCGGCGCCCTGTTCGTCGCGTCGGGCGCGTCCACTGGGGCCGCCACGCTCATCCTGCTCGGACCGCGGCGCGGCGCGACGGAGCAGGCGGTGCACCGGCTGTCCGCGTTCGACACCCGGGCGCTCGTCGTCGAGTTGCTCATTCTCGTGCTCTTCCTCGTATCGCTCGGCTCCGTCAACCGGGTATGGCTGAGTTTTTGGGGATTGCTGCTGGTCGTCGGCGTGATCGGATTGGGGATCCTCGTGCCGCTCGGCCTGCACCTGAAGCCGACGAGCTTCGGCGGCCTCGCGGCGCGGCCGATCGCGAACGCGGCGAAGCTCGTGCTGCTCGGCGGCTTCCTGCTGCGACTCGCCACGATGCTCGCCTCCGAGGGCATCGAACGCTATCGCGTGGCTGCGGGGATCTAGCATGACAATCACACGTCGCTGGTGGTGGGCCTTGGTGTTGACCGGCCTCGTGGGCTGTGCCAGCCCCGAGGCCTCGCGCGTGCGGGGAGGCGGGCCCGGCGCCGATCCCGGCAACCACGATCGCGTCACGCGCCTGCACGCGGGCGCGAGGATGTACTACCACACGCCGTGCCGCACCGTGGGGGTGAAATGCTCTGGCCCCATGCCCGCCTCCGGCGCGCCCGGAACGTAGAGCTACAACAGCGGGTGGCGGAGGCCCGCCGCGACAGCCCCGAGTCCGAAGCGTGGCTCGGGCTGTTGGAGGCGGCGCTCGGCGAGAGCGGGGACGTCGCCACCTGGGACGCCGCCGTGCCACGGCCCGCCGCGGACCGACCGGTCAAGGCCCCCTTGCTGGCTCGCACGCGGATCGTCCTCGACGGCCGGGCTGCCCGGAGCTGGGTGCGCCGGCTGTTGAAACGCTCCGACCGGATGAACCCCCGGACCATCGACGCCGTCGCGCTGCTCGAAGCCGCCGTGTGCCAGGACGATGCCCGCAGCGAGACGCTGGCGGTCGCGGCGGGAGCGGACCCGCACGCACTCCGCGTCGTGGGACAGATGGCGGCGTTACCGCTGCTGCAGGCGTGCGGGCGGGGGCTGGGGCGCGAGGTGCCGGGCTCCTGGTGGGAGGGGTATTGCCCGCTGTGCGGGGCCTGGCCGGTCGTGGCGGAGTACGCGGGGCTCGAGCGCAAGCGCCAACTGCGCTGCGGGCGGTGCGGCACGGGGTGGGCGGTCCCGGCGCTGCGCTGTGTCTTCTGCGACGAGACCGACCATGAGAGCCTCGGCTACCTCACCCCCGAGGAAGGTGAGCAGATGCGGAGGGTCGAGGTCTGCGGAACGTGCAAGGGCTACCTGAAAGCGGTCACGACGGTGCGCCCGCTCGCCCCCTGGGCGATTCTCCTCGATGACCTGATGACCGTCCATCTCGACGTCGCGGCGCTGGAGCGCGGTTATCACCGTCCGGTGCGGCCGGCGTACGCGCTCGAGGCGCGGATCGCCGAGCGGCAGCATTCGCTGCTGCGATCCGCCTTCGGCCGCTCCGGAGTGGCCCCGTGAGCGGCGGCCTCCCGGGACGGGGGGGGCGGGGGGAGCGGGGGGGGACCCGCCCGAGCGACGTGTGCCGCGAGCTGCTCGCCGCGCTCGAGGCATCCGAGGGCAGGCGGCAGCGTCGCAAGCGCGACACCACCCCCGATGCGATCGGCCTCGGGATCAAGCGCGACCTGCTCGAGCGGGCGGTCGCGGCTGACCCCGAGCCGGGCGCGTTCGAGGCCTGGCTCCTCGACCAATGCCGGGGCGCCGGCGGCGCCGAAGGCGGCGTGCGCGCCATGGCGTTGTCGATCTTCGAAGAATGGCGGCTCGCCCAAGAGGCGGAGCCGTTCCGCGAGTGGCTCGCTCGTGGCGCGCCCTCGGACGATGCGCCTTCCGGGAAGTCCCCGTCGAACTCCAGCCGTTAGCGAGGAGCGCCATGTACCTCCGTATCCCCCTCCGGCTCGCCGTCGTGCTCAGCGCGACCTTCCTCGTCCTCGCCGCGTGCCGCGGAGGTGCGGCGCGAGGGCGGGCAGCACGCGCCGCCGTCCCGCCACCCGAGGTTGTCAAGCCGCTCCTCGTGCCCGACAGCCCGTATTACATCATCTATTCTCCGCCAGTGAGTCTGGCGAAGCCGCCCGATACCACGGCCCACGTGCGGAAGCCGCGGAGTTAGCCGCTTCTGAACCACTCTTTCACTAGGGAGGGGATGTCATGAGAGTCCGAATGGCATCGTTCTCTGGGCTCGCCGTCGCTCTGGTCTTGATCCTCGCGGGCGCGTCTCCCGCCGGGGCTCAGCAGGTGGTGAAGTTCGGGGAGGGGCAGACGCTCACCATAAGCGGCTTTGTCAGCGCAACCATGTTCAGCGACCGTGGGCTGTTCGGCGGGTTCGGCCAAGGGCAAAATGCCGAATGGGCGGCCTCGCCCGCGAACCAGCCTGCGAGTGACAAGACCTTCACCGACGGCGACGTGCGGAACACGCGCATCAATTTCACCTTCAGCAGCACGCCCGTGCTTGGCAAGTGGGCGCCCAAGGCCACGCTCGAGGCCGACTTCTTCGGGGCGTTCAACGGCAACCCACCGTTCGGGGATGAGCAGCCGCAGATGCGCATCCGCTTCGCGTACGTCGACCTGTCGAACGGCCGCACGACGGTGCGGATCGGCCAGTACTGGTCGCCCCTGTTCGGCGAGACACCGGTGTCGTTGACGCACATCGCGTTTCCGTTGGGGTACGGCTCCGCGGGCAAGATCGGCTGGCGGTACCCGGGGCTCTTCATATATCACGACCTCACGACGGGGCAGTCGGTCAACGCCCAGCTTCAGCTGGCTGCGTTCAAGGGGTCGGGACCGTTCGCCGCAGGCAACGCCCGCGATAGCGCCAACCTCATCGGCAACGGCGAGGCCTCGGGACTGCCCGAGCTCGAGGCGCTCCTTAACTTCACGCACAAGACCGCGACGCTCAGCTGGAGCGGCTACGTCGTCGGCCATCTCGACTGGAAGGACACGCTGGGCACGGGGGTCGCCGGTGACAACGCGACCGCGTGGGGGGTCGAGGCAGGCTTCAACGTGGCGCCGAGCAAGCTCACGTTGCATGGCAACGTCTACTACGGAAAGGGGTTGGGACAACAGTTCGGGCACATCTCGCAGGACGGACGACCAACCGCTGCAGCGGGTGGAGTTGGCGCGGCGTCGAGGATTAAGGGCTGGGGCGCGTGGGCCCAGGCCGGCTACGACGTCGATCCCCACTGGAGCCTCTGGGCCTTTTACGGCATGGACCAGCCGGATGCGAAGAAGTACACGCAAGAGACCACCTTGACGCTGGCGCGCCAGCTGAGTCACGTCGGCGATGCCCTCTTGCGCTACCGGGCGGGACGCTACGCGCTCGGGCTGGAATGGTTCCGCGCGGCGACCCGGTGGAGCACGGGTCCGGCCAGCGCTAACCAGTACGCCCTCAGTGTGCTGTACACGCTGTAATGGGTGCCGGGTGTGAGGTGTCAGGTACCAGGTGTGAAAGTCAGCACCTGACACCTGACACCAACACCTCCTCGGTCCTCGGATTTAGAACGCGGCTCCAGGTTGCGCGGTGAATGCGTGCGGCAGGACTCGAGTCAAGCCCGAGACGCCGCGCACCTCGTTGTCGAACAGCGGCACGATGGCCCGCACGGCGCCGTCGAAGTCGCGCCAGATCTCCTGCATGTAGGCGTCTTGCATCGCCACACGGTTGCGGACGAACTCGGGCGAGTCGGGCTGCACCTGATCCTTCTGGATCAGCATGTTCACCACCACGCCCCCCACCGGGATCCCGAAGTCGTGGAACCACTGGATAAAGCGCTTGATCACCGCGATGGGCAGCGCCTCGGGGAGCGTCACGAAGAAGAAGGCGGTCCTCGCCTTGTCGGTCAGCAGCTCGCGCGCGTGTGCGATCCGCTCGCGAAATGACACCAAGTAGTCCATCAGCGGGTCGGCTTCCTTCTTTTTGGTGAACGAGAGTAGCTCGCGCAGCGAGCGCGCCTCCTCCCGCGACTTCATCATCTTGTTGACCCAGAGCGAATAGACCTTGCTCATGCCCAGGAGCCGCCGCGCATTGGCGGTCGGCGCCGTGTCGAACACGTACGCGTCGTACTCGTCCTTGAACATCAGATCCACCATGCTTTCGAACATGGCCGACTCTTCGAACGCAGGGTTCATGGTCGCCGATTCGACGAACGCGTCCGCCTGGGAGGAAATCTCGGCGAACTTGAGGAACCAGCGGATCTTCTGCTTGATGTCCTGCTTCGAGCGCTCGATGTTCTCCTTGGTGTCGATCTCGTAGGCCCACAGATTGGGGACGCCGTTCACCGCGACGACCCTGCCGTAGACGTTCTGGTCCAGCAGGCCGCTCAGGCTGTGCACGGGGTTGGTGGACGCGAGCAGGGTGCGCTTCCCGTGTTGCGCGAGGTGCAGCGCGGTGGCACCGGCCATCACGGTCTTGCCGACGCCCCCCTTGCCCCCGAAGAACAGGTACTTCAAGGTCGGCAGCGACCCGAGGTACGCGCTCAACGACCGCTCGATGCCGGGCATCAGCCGCGGCCGTCGCCGTACATGATGGCCGCCAGCTTCTCGATCATCGGCAGGCCCGTGACGTCGCGCTCGAGCTCCGGCACGGAGCCGACTAGCCGGTCGCCGAACGTGTGCTTGATCTGCTCCAGGTAGTGGCTCTGCACCGCGAGGCGGTTCTGGAGGTAGGGGGGCACCCGCTGCCGGGCGAGCTCCTCCGGCAGGACCCGGTTCACGACGTACCCGGCGATGGGGACGTCAAACCGGGAGAACAACTCCGTGGCCTTCTCGGTGTCCAGGATGATCATTTGCTCGGGCACGACCACGAAGAAAAACGCGGTGCGCTCCTTGTCGGTCAGGATGCTGGACGACTGGTTGATGCGGCCCTTGATGTACTGCAGCTCGTGCAGGATCTGGTCTTCTTCGGTGACCTTCTGACGCTTGATCCGCGCCACCATCTCCTCGTGCTCCCGCATCTGTTCTCGGAGCTGCGTGATGCGGTTGATCCACTCGTCGTACACCTTCGCCATCGAGAGGTAATAGAGCGCGTGGCCCAGCGGCACGAGGTCGTAGATGTAGTAGTCGTAGTCGCCCTTCACCACGATGTCCACCACCGCGTCGAAGATGGCCGACTCCTCCATGGCCGGCTCGGCCGAAGCCGCCTGGATGTATTGCTCGATTTCCTCCGGAATGTGCTCGAAGCCGTACATGTCTACGATCTTCTTGCGGACCTCCTGCTGGTACGCCTTGATGTTGGAGTCGGCGTCGATCTCTTGCGCCCACAGGTTGTCGACGATCTTGACGGCGCCCTTGCCGAAGATGTCCCGCTCGAAGATGTCGCTGAGGGAGGCCTGGGGGTCCACGGAAAACACCAACACCCGGTGTCCCTGCCGGGCCAGCCAGTACGCGGTGGCGGCGGAAAAGGTCGTCTTGCCCAAACCGCCCTTGCCGCCGAACATGATGTAGCGGCGGTCGCCGTTACGCTCGAACCATTGTCGCAGTGACATCCGGAGGAGATCGACCTAGAACATGGCGTCGGAGATGTCTTTCTCCCGCAGCATGCGCCGCTTCCAGGTGGCGATATTAGGGACGACGTAAGGGAGCAGCCGCAACGAGTAGTACGGCGGCAGGATCGGCACGCCGATGAGATCGCCCATCGTAATGAGGATAAACAGGTGCTCCATGCTGGCGCGGGTGCGCAGCGCGTAGCGCGACATGTCGTGCGCGCCCATCCCGTAGAGGATTTCCTTCAGCCGAGTGAACCAACCGCGCTTTTCTTGCTCGGTCATCGTCGCGCTCCCCTCGCCGCCCTGGGTCAAACGCCGTGGAGGTGGAATTCTTCGCCGTCCGAGAATTCGCGCTCGCGCAGCACCCGCCGCTTCCACGTGGCGATGTGCGGCACGGCGTACGGCAGCACGCGGAGCGAGTACACCGGCGGAATGATCGGCAGCCCGAGCATGTCGCCCAGCGTGGTCACGAAGAAGATCGTTTCCAGCGACCCCCGCATTTCCAACGCCTGGCGCTCGAACTCCAGGCCGGTCAGCCCGTACAGAAAGCCGCGGATCGTCTCCAGTAGCCGCATCGTGGCTGCAATCTAGCACAATGGACCTGGGGGGGGGCCGCGCCGCGTTCATTCTCACCGCGCTGATCGTGGTGGGCTGGTTCGCCCTCGGCACGCTCCTCAACATTCGCCGTGGTAACCGGTTGCTCCGCTGGTTCCAGCCTGGAATGACGCTGCTCGGCGAACGCACCACGCTCCGCTGGCTCGGATCGTCCGGCGTCGAGCTGAAGGTGCAGCACGCGCTCCCGCCCCTCAAGTCCGCCGAGGTCTTCGTGCTGCTCGAACCCCGCGACCTGCCCCTCCTGTGGTGGTTGTTCCGGGCCCGGGGGCGACGCGACCTGCTGATCGTGCGCGCCGAGCTGCGCGCCGCGCCACGCTTCGAGCTCGAGGCCCTGCACCCGCGTGCCTGGTCGACCCGCGGCGTCGCGCGCGCGCTCGAGGGCGACCGCTGGACTCCCGCCCCCGTGCCCTCCGGCTCGCCGCTCGTCGCTTACCAGCGCGGCGGGGGGCCGGGCGGGGGGGGGCACACGGTGCCCGAGATGCTCGCCGCCGTCGCGCTTGGCAAGCTCCCGCTGGTGCGTCTGGCTGTGCGCCGCACCACGCCCAACTTGGAAGTGCAGTGGCAGGTGCGCGGGCTGGACCGCGCCGAGTCGCACGACGTGGTGGAGGCGTTCCGCCGGCTCGCGCAGCGACTGTGAGACCCGGCTCAGTCGCTCCCGGTCGCGGGCGCCGGCCGCAGCGGGCTGGCGCGCAGCTTCTGCCACGCGCCCCATGCGTCGTAGGCGATCAGCAGCGCGGCGGCGAACAGCAGGATCGCCACGATGATCATCGCCACCGCCCCGAGCACGTTGATCGGTTGCCCCGCGACATGCGGGTTGGAAAGGATACTGGCGTACAGGTTGTACGCCGTCACGAGGGTGCCAGCCATCGTCGTGACGTACATGAAGATCATCGGATAGAGCGCGTACGAGGGATTGCGCCCGCTGGACTTGAGCCACAAGGTGACGATCAGCAGGCTCAAGGCCGCCATCAACTGGTTCGACGCGCCGAACAGCTGCCACAGATAGATCCACGTGCCGCTCATCACCAGCCCCAAGGTCAGTACCATCGACACGATGGCGGCGATGTGGGGATTCTTGAAGCCCACCCAGGCGTCCCCCAGCCATTCGGACAGGGTGACCCGCATCAGGCGGAACACCAGCTGCACCACGGTCAGGACGATCACGACGAAGGCGCCGAACCCGAGGGCCGTGCCGTACGCCGCCGGAATCGCCCCGAACGAAACGATCCCGAGCAGCTTGCCCACGCCCGCGGCAAACGCGCCGCCTCCCGCGCCCCCCGCGATCGAGACGGCGATCAGCGACAGCAGGGCGAGCGTGTTCTCGCTGAACATCGCGCCACCGCCGACGGGCAAGGCGTCGGTTTCATACTCCAGCTGTCGCGCCGTACCGATGGAGCCGAACAGGGCGTGCCACCCGGAGATGGCCCCGCACGCGATGGTCACGAACAGCATCGGCCAGATCGGCTGGATCGCGGCCACGGCCTGGTCGGGCACTTGCAGCACCGGCATCCAGCTCTTGAAGACGGCGGTCTGGAAGGTGACGGCCTTGAGGGCGTCCGCGTTCCCCAGCAGGCCCCAGACGCCACCCACGATCGCACCCAACGCCGAGAGGCCGATCGTCAGGAACGTCACCCAGAACCCGATGTAGTTGACCGGCTGGGCGAAGCGCCAGATCGGCAGGATCGTCCCGAGATAGGAGAAGACAAACAGGAAGATGCACCAGAAGATGAATGAGGGCAGCATCTTGATGCCGCCGCTTTCGTCCACGTACTTGGGCACGACCGTGCCCTGGGCATTCATCGTCGTCGCCGCCAGCCGCGGGTCCGCCTTCGTCGGGTCCGAGACCGTGTAGAGGGCCCCGCCGCCGGTGAGGCTGTTGATCGCATCGTCGAGCCCGGCCACGATCGCGTTGATCGGACCGCCGTAGACCAGCGCCGCGGCGGGCTTCCCGTCGGCGGTGGTGCCCTTCTGGACGCTCAGCCCCCGCGCTCCAATCGCCATGGAGCCGAGCGTGACGAAGACGGCGACGGCGGTGACCACGATCAAGTCCATCTTCCAGCGGTACAGCATCTGGCCGGCGAGCAAGCCCATCACGGCCAGCATCAGGATGCCGAAGGGGACGTCCGCTCGCGGGTCCAGGATGCCGGCCAGAATGCCGACGAATGCGCCGGCGAGGAGCAAGAGATAGAAGAAGATGAACACGAAGAGGATCAGCCGGGTGCGGGGCGCGATCAGCCGGTGCGCGATGGCCGACAAGGAATTGCCGTCGTTGCGCACGGCCACCATGATCGCGGAGTAGTCGCTCGCCCATCCGATGAACGAGACGCCCAGAATGAGCCACAGGATGGACGGGAGCCAGCCCCACAGGTTCGTGGCGGCGATGACCCCCACAATCGGGCCGGCCGCGGCAATCGACTTGAAGTGGTAACCGTACAGCACGCTCCGGCTGGTCGGCATGAAATCCACGCCGTCCATGTACATTCGCGCGGGCGTGGCCTTTTTCGGGTCCGGCCGAAGCACGTCGCGATCGATGCGGCGCGCGTAGAGATTGTACGCCAGGTAGATCATCACGCCGCCGAGCACCGCCACGATCGCCGCGTTCATCGGCCAGTGGGCCGCCGCGATGCTACCCACCACGACGACCGGGATGAGCACGAGCACCAGGATAGTCGTCCGGATATTCATTCCGAGCCTCCCGTGACTGCAGCGAGCCGCCGCTCGATGAGCGCGGTCGCGCGTTCGAGATCCGCGCCGGTGCTCTTGTCCTTACCGTCCACAATCACCGCGGGATAGTGCCGCACGCCGTAGCGCAACGATTTGAGACAGCCCTCCACCGACGCGGCGTCGACGATCCGGAACCGCACCCGCCGCCCGTGCGCCTCGTCCATGCGGCGCACCCAGTCGGAAAGCTGCTGGTATTGGTCTCTCAGGTCTGGGGGGAGGGAGGTTTCCAGCTGCTCACGGCGGGCCTTGGCTCTGACGTCGGTGTGCTGCCAGATCGACTCGCAATGCAGGCAGTGGAAGAAGGCCACCGGAGCGTAGGCAATGACGTCGATTGTGACGGGAGGGTGCGGCGCCGCCATGACCGGGGTTTCTGCTTGAAACACCATGGTTTGACGAAACCATAGACCGCGCGCACGCTTCCGTCAAGCTGAAAAGGGGTTTCCGTGACCGTTGCCAGCGGCGTACCGCCTCGGGCCCCGACCGTGCCGTGGCACGTCAGCGCCCTCGTGCTGGCGTCCACCAGCGCGGTCGTCGGCGTGATCTGGGATATCTCGTGGCACCGCACCATCGGCCGCGACACGTTCTGGACGCCGGCCCACCTGGCCATCTATCTGGGCGGCGTGCTCGCCGGCGTGACGTGCGGCTGGCTCGCGCTTCGCACCACGTTCGCGGGGGCGCCGGAGCAGCGCGCCACCGGGGTCACGTTCTGGGGCTTCCGCGCACCGCTCGGCGCGTGGGTCGCGATCTGGGGCACGATCGCGATGATCACCTCGGGCCCGCTCGACAACTGGTGGCACAACGCGTACGGGCTGGACGTGAAGGTGCTATCCCCACCCCACGTGATCCTCGCGGCGGGGACGTGGGGAATCAAGCTGGGAGCGCTGCTGTTGGTGCTCGCGCTCCAGAACCGCGAGGTGGGAGCCGCGCGCCGCGTGTATGGCCTGCTGGTCGCGTACGTCGCGGGGATTCTGCTGCAGGACATTGCGATCATGGGGATTGAGCAGATCGGATTCCCCAACTCCGCGCACACCAGCCTCTATTACAAGGTCGCCGCGGGAGCGTTTCCCCTGATCCTGGTCGCCACGGCGCGCGCCTGCCGGCTCCAGTGGCCGGCCACGAGCGCGGCGGCGGCGTACATGGCGATCTCGCTCGTGATGATCTGGGTGCTGCAGCTCTTCCCCGCGACCCCGAAGCTCGCGCCGGTGTTCAACCCCGTGACCCACATGGTGGCCCCGCCGTTTCCGCTCCTCCTCGTGGTGCCGGCGGTGGCCGTCGACCTGCTCATGCGGCGCGCCGGTCCCCATCACGACTGGACCATCTCCGTCCTCCTCGGGCTCGCGTTTGTCGCGCTGTTCTTCGTGGCGCAGTGGTTCTTCACCGAGTTTCTCCTGACGGCGCACGCCCGGAATTTCCTGTTCGGCGTGGACCAGTGGGACTACTCGAGCCGGCTCGGGCCGTGGCGGTATCGTTTCTGGAACATCCGCGCGGATCCCGTGACGGCTCGCGGACTCGCGATCGCCGCGGGCCTCGCCGTGGCCTCGGCGCGACTCGGGCTGTGGCTGGGCAACGGGATGGCCCGGGTGAAGCGATGAGCCGCGCGCGCGGCCGCCTGCTGGTCGTCGCGGCGATTACCCTCGCCACCAGGGCCCACGTGGGCAGCCCCGACACCTACTTCGAGGGCGCCGCGGGCCCGTATCCGGTGCGGATCATCGTGCGGAACCCCGGCGTGGTACCGGGCCTGGTCCAGATCAGCGTGCGCCTGCTCGCCCCGCGCTCGGTGCAGCGCGTGCTAGTCCTGCCGGTGTACTGGGACCCCATGACCGCCGCCCCGCCGCCGCCCGATGTCGCCCAACGCGTGCCCGGAGACGCGACGCTGTACAGCGCCGCCCTGTGGTTGATGCGCGACGGCTCGTACAGCGTGCGGGTCACCGTCGAGGGCTCGGAGGGCACGGGTGTCGTACTCGTTCCGGTCATGGCCGTCGCCACCGGACGCCTGCCGCTCGCGAAGTCCCTCGCCGCCGGGCTCGTTGCGCTGGGCGCGTTGCTGCTTGCGGGCGCGATCACGATCGTTGGCGCGGCCGTGCGCGAGAGCGTGCTCGAGCCGGGCGTCGCGCCCGATGGACGGCGCATCTGGAGGGCTCGGCTCGCCATGGCCGCGGGCGCCGCGCTGCTCGCGTTCGCGTCGCTCGGCGGCCGGGCGTGGTGGAACGGCGTGGACGCCGCGTACCGGAGCGGCCTGTACCGCCCGTTCCACGCCACCGCCACGGTGCGCGGCACCGGCGCCCGGCCGGTCCTCCGGCTCGCGATCGATGACACCGCGTGGATCAATCCCCAGCGCCAGTGGACGCCGCTCGTCCCCGACCACGGTCACCTGATGCACCTGTTCCTCGTGCGGGATTCGACCCTCGATGCGTTTGCCCACCTGCATCCCCTGCCCCACGACTCGGCGACGTTCGAAGCCGACCTGCCCCCGCTGCCGCCGGGCGGCTATCGCGTCTACGCCGACATCGTGCACGAGAGCGGGTTCGCCCAAACGCTGCTCACGAGCGTCGACGTGGCGCTGCTGGCGGGCGCATGGCGGCCGTCCGACCCGGACGATGCCTGGATAGAAACGGGGAAGAGGGAGGCGGGAAGAGGGAAGACTGACTCCGCAGTGCTGAGCGATGGGTCCACGATGACGTGGCAACGCGGAGACTCGGCGCTCGTGGTGAACCGGGACGCATCCCTCACGTTCACGGTCGCGAGGCCCGATGGGAGACCCGCCGCGCTCGAGCCGTACATGGGCATGGCGGGGCACGCGATGATCGCGCGCGATGACGGCGCGGTGTTCGTCCACCTGCATCCCGCAGGGACCATCTCGGTCGCGGCGCAGGAGACGTTTCAGCTCCGGCAGCCGGGAGACACCATCCGGGGACTGCTCGGCAGGCGGCTGACCGAAATGCACACGAGCAGGGAGCCGGGAGCTGGGAGCCGGGAGCAGGATCCGCACCTGAGCAACGGCGTCCCCTGCTCCCTGCTCCCCGCTCCCTGCTCCCTCTCATTCCCGTACGCCTTCCCGCAGCCCGGCCATTACCGTCTGTGGGTTCAAGTAAAGCGGGACCGCCGGATACTGACGGGCGTGTTCGACGCCGACGTGGCGCGCGCCCCCTAGCGCACTGCGACCGGCGCCGGGTGGCGCAGCGCGCCGTCCGGGGTCTTCATCGCCGCGTCGAGCGAGTCCAGGTCCCACATCACGATCGTGACGAGGTCGCGTGCCGCCGCGAAGCTCTCGAGATCGAGGGCCGAGAGCCCGGGTTCCTTCTGGGCCCGCCCCGCCGCGTCGGCGCGGTAGGGATGCGTGTGCCAGGTGCCGACAAGGTCGGGTACGCCCTCGCAGTCTCCCGCGACGGCGAACTGCAGCTGCTTCAAGTGCGCCGCCTGGACCAGCCGGCGCACGAACAGGGTGTCGTTCGCGACGTCACCTGCGAGGCACCCCAGATACTCGAGCTGCGTCGGCCGCCCGGTGCCGAGCAGCTGAGTGAGCGTGTTCTGGCCGGCGAGCTCGTCCCAGTGCCGGTTGTTCGTCACCCACACGGCGCTCATCATGCCGCGGAGCTGGGCCGGGAGCACGATCACCCTGAACGGTGGGACCAGCGCCATCCCGGCGAGCAACGCAGCGCCGAACCCTCTCATCGCTTCTGTCTCGCGTACGTCCCCACGAGCTGCGCCGTGCCGAGCACATGGCCCTTCATCGCGGCCTCCACGTCCGGCTTGGGCGCGCCGGCCTTGAGCTTCAGGGCGGCGTCGAGCGCGTACAGCTTGAAGAAGTAGCGGTGCGCCGGCCCCGGCGGTGGGCACGGACCGCCATAGCCTGCGTGGCGGAAGTCGTTGCGGCCCTGCAACGCGCCGCCTCCGCCAAGGTCCGGGAGCAACTCGGTCTTGGCCACGTTTTCCGGCAGGGCCGTCGCCGTTGCCGGCAGGTTGTAAAGCACCCAATGCACCCACGTTCCCCCGGGCGCGTCGGGGTCGTCGGCGATCAGGGCGAAGGCCGCCGCGCCGGGCGGCCCGCCGCTCCAGGCGAGCGGCGGCGACACGTCCGCTCCATCGCAGGTGTGCTTGACCGGGATCGCGGTCCCGTTCTGGAACGCGGTGCTCGACAGCGAGAACGCCATACGACCCCCTCCCTTCCACGCCCCGGCGGTCGCGAGCGCGACGATGAGCAGCGACGGCGCGGCGAGGCGCGGCATGGCACAATTATACAAAATCAAACCCGGGGCACGTACCGCTCCCCGGGCCGATGGGTCGGGCGAAGTGGCCGTCGCACTTCCACCACAACCTGGCAGGAAAATACCGCCCGGCCCGCCCCGGAGGGTCGAGGCGCCGTGCGGGCCCTGTCAGAAAACCGTCAGAGCACCTTGCCAGTCTTCAGCGCGCGGTGCATTTCTCGGCAGCACGATGCACACCCCGATCCTCAAGACCCACCCCCGCGGCCTGTTCGTCGCGGTGTTGCTGCTCCTCACACTCGGGCTCGCGGGCGTAATCACGTTGCAGGCGCATCGCACGTTCCTGTATCACCGCGCGACCGCCGAGCGCATCCTGCACGACTATGCGCGGCTCGCGGCCGCCCGCTTTGGACAGCGCGTCGGCATGGAGCTCTACTACCAGGCCTTCGCCCCGGGCACCGAAGCGCTGTGGCGCGCCAAAGCCGGAACGCCGGGTGCCCCGTTGCCGTCTCCAGCGGCGCTCGCCGCCGGACTCGAATCGCACGCTGCTGGATTCGTCCGGCGCGGCCGGTACACGTTCCGCTACGACCTGGGGAACCGCCGGCTCGAGACCGCCGGCAGCGCGCCGTCCCGGGCCGCCCGGAAGTGGCTGGTCGACACGCTGCCGGTTCACATGCGCACCGTGTACGACTCCGAGGAGCACCTCGCCGCCATCGTCCGCACGGTGGAGGGGGTCCCGCGGGCGATCGTCTACACGATCGTCAAGGACAAGGCCGGCACCCCTCGCACCGTGCTCGGCCTCGAGGGCGATCCCAAGGAGCTCGAGCCCGTCTATACCATGGGCGAGGACAAGTTCCCGCTGCTTCCCCGCCCCCTCACCGGGGGCGTGATCTACGATTCGCTCGGCTCGATGATCGTCACCGACGCGGACGGGAAGGAGCTGTATCGCTCGCCGGTGCAGTACGAGACGACGTTCGCCGCGCGCGACTCGGTGGAGGCGATGTTTGGCGGGATGCGGGTCTACGTCGCGCTGCGGCCCGACATGGCGCCCAAGCTGATCATCGGCGGGATGCCGCGCTCGCCGCTGCCCCAGCTGTTGATCCTCCTCGCACTCACGGCGGGGCTGATCGTGGTCGCCCTGCTGCAGCTCGCCCGCGAGTACGAGCTGGCGCGCCTGCGCGCCGACTTCGTGTCCGGCGTGTCCCACGAGCTGCGCACCCCGCTGGCGCAGATCCGCATGTTCTCGGAGACGCTGCTGCTCGGCCGGGTGCGCTCGGAGGGGGAGCGCGTCCGCTCGCTCGAGATCGTCGACCAGGAAGCACGCCGGCTCACCCATCTGGTCGAGAACCTGCTGCACTTCTCGCGCTCGGAGCGCCAGGTCACGCGCCTGTCCCCCGCGCCGGCGGCGCTGGCGCCGCTCGTGCGCGAGGCGGTCGAAGGGTTCGCGCCGCTGGCCACGACGCGCGGCGTCAACCTGCGGACCGAGCTCGCCGACGGGGTCGTGGCCCCGGTCGACGCCGAGGCGCTGCGCCAGATGCTGCTCAACCTGCTCGACAACGCCGTGAAGTACGGCCCCACGGGCCAGACCGTCACGGTCGGCCTCGCGGCGATCGACAGCCGGGCCCGCATTTGGGTGGACGACGCGGGACCCGGCATCCCGGCCGCCGACCGCGAGCGTATCTGGGAGCGCTTCTGGCGCCTGGAGCGGGACCGCGGCTCGTCTGTCGCGGGCACCGGCATCGGCCTCTCGGTGGTGCGCGAGCTGGTGGCGCTGCACGGCGGCCGCGCCTGGGCGGAGGACCCGCCCAACGGAACCGGAGGGGCGGCCGCCGCCGGAGCGCGCTTCGTGATCGAGCTGCCACTCACGCCCGCGGGCGCGACGCCATGAAGCGAATCCTCGTCGTCGAGGACAACCCCGATCTCGCCTACGGGCTCCGCAACAACCTGGAGATCGAGGGCTACGAGGTGGAGGTCGTGGACGACGGGACCGACGGGCTCGCCCGGGCGCGCAGCGGGCCCGACCTGGTGATTCTCGACTTGATGTTGCCGGGCATGGACGGCTATCGCGTGCTGCGCGCGCTGCGCGACGAAGGTCGTCGCATGCCCGTCCTCATCCTCACGGCGCGCGGTGAGGAAGCCGACAAGGTCCGCGGGCTCCGGCTCGGCGCCGACGACTACGTCACCAAGCCGTTCGGCGTGCTGGAGCTGCTCGCGCGCGTCGAGGCGCTGCTGCGCCGCGCGGCCCCGCCGGGCCGGGACGGCGCAGGGCCGCCGGAGCGGTTCGGCGACGTCGAGATCGTCCCCGCGTCGCGCACCGTGCTGCGGGGCGGGGAGCTCGTGTGCCTCACGCCCAAGGAGTTCGACCTGCTGTACGCGCTGGTCAAACGACGCGGCGCGGTGGCGACGCGGATGGAGCTCCTCAGCGAGGTGTGGGGCTACAGCGCCGCCGTGCTCAGTCGCACGGTGGACACGCACGTCGCCGAGCTGCGCCGCAAGCTCGAGGCCGACGCCGCGGCGCCGCGCTACATCCTCACCGTGCGCAAAGCCGGCTACCGGCTGGATCGCTAAGGAGGCCCCCCGTGCTGGCACACACCCTCGTCGTGGCCGCGCTGTTCACCGCCCCGCCGGACGGGCGACAGATCATCCGCGCCATGCACGACCGCTATGCCGGCGCCTGGTATCGCACGCTCAGCTTCGTACAGCGCAACACGGCGACGCGTCCCGACGGGACCACGGAGCACTCCGTCTGGCGGGAGTACGCCGCGCTGCCCGGTAAGTTGCGCATCGAGTTCACCCCGGCCGATTCGGGGAACGGCATCCTGTTCGTCAACGACTCCCAGTTCGTGTTCCACGCCGACACGATCGCGAGCGCGTCGGCGTTCATCCACCCCCTGATGGTGCTCGGCTTCGACGTGTACGTCGACGCCGCGGAGCATACCGTGGCGCGGCTCGAGCGACTGGGGTTCGACCTGACCACCGTGCGCGACGACACCTGGCAGGGGCGCCCTGCATACGTCGTCGGCGCGAAGGGGCGGCAGTTCTGGGTGGACCGGGAGCGCCTGGTGTTCGTGCGACTGCTGGAGCCGGGCCAGCGCGACACGACCCGCACGAGCGACATCCGCTTCAACAAGTATCAGCCCGCCGGCGGTGCCTGGATCTCGGCCGAGGTGGCGTTCCTCCTGGACGGGCGGGAGCGCTGGCTCGAGGAGTACACCGAGATCCGGACCGGCGACGCCCTTCCCGACGCGTTGTTCGACCCTCGGCGGTGGGCGACGGCGCGGCACTGACGGCGGCGGAGTTCGAGGTGCAGTAGCGCGCGCGGCGGTCTGTCGCTCCGGAACGGGCCCTTGTAGTCTTCTGTCCCATGGCCAGTCCCGTCCCCGCCAAGTACAAGGTCGGTCTCGTCCAGATGGCGATGTCTTCCGACACCGCCGCGAACCTGCAGGCAGCGATCGCGAAGGTGGAAGAGGCCGCCGCGGCGGGCGCGCGGCTCGTGTGTCTGCCCGAGCTGTTCCGCTCGCGCTACTTCGCACAGCGTGAGGATGCGGCGCTGTTCGACCTGGCCGAGCCCGTCCCGGGCCCCACCACCAACGCGCTCGGCACGGTCGCGCAGCGGGCCGGGGTGGTGGTGATCGCCCCCGTGTTCGAACGCCGCGCTCCCGGGCTGTACCACAACAGCGCCGCGGTCATCGACGCGGACGGCCGGCTGGTGGGGATCTACCGCAAGATGCACATCCCCGACGATCCTGCGTACTACGAGAAGTTCTACTTCGCTCCGGGTGACCTGGGGTTCCGCGCGTTCGACACGCGCGTAGGCCGGATCGGCACGCTGGTCTGCTGGGACCAGTGGTACCCGGAAGGCGCGCGGCTCACCGCCTTGCAGGGGGCGAGCGTGCTGTTTTATCCGACGGCGATCGGCTGGCACCCGGCGGAGAAGGCCACGCAGGGCGCCGCGCAGCTCGACGCCTGGCGCACGATCCAGCGCGGTCACGCGATCGCGAACGGGTGCTACGTCGCCGCGGTGAATCGCGTCGGGCTCGAGCGCCCGGGAGGCGGAGAGGGGGCGACGCTCGACGGGATCGAGTTCTGGGGCTCCTCGTTCCTGGCCGATCCGTTCGGCGCGATCGTGGCGGAGGCCCCGCAGGACCGGGAAGCCATCCTGGTCGCCGAGGTGGATCTCGCGCGCATCGAAGAAGTACGCCGCGGGTGGCCGTTCCTGCGCGACCGCCGCATCGACGCGTACTCGGGGCTCGGCAGCCGGTTCATCGACCCGCAACCGTAGTGCCCCGTCCACAGACGCCGCCCGGCCTCGGCTTCCGCATGCCCGCGGAGTGGGAGCCGCACCACGCGACGTGGCTCGGATGGCCTCACAACCGGAGCGATTGGCCGGGCAAGTTCGCGCCGATTCCCTGGGTGTACGCCGAGATCGTCCGCAAGCTCACCCCCGGCGAGATGGCGCGCATCTTCGTGAGCTCGGCAGCCCACGAGCGCCAGGCGCGGGGCGTGCTGGCGCGGGCCGGGGTCGATCTCGGCCGGGTCGAGTTCTTCCGCTTTCCCACGAACCGCGGCTGGACCCGGGACTTCGGGCCGATCTTCGTGCGACGCATGCCACCACAGCGGGAGGTGGCGATCGCCCGCTTCCGGTTCAACGCCTGGGCCAAGTATCCCGACTGGAAGCAGGACGACCGCATCCCCGAGCGGGTAGCCGCGAAGCTCAAGCTGCCGCTCTATCGCGCGCGGGGGGAGGGAGGGAAGCCAGACATCGTGCTCGAGGGGGGCGCCATCGACGTCAACGGTCGTGGCACCTTGCTCACCACCGAACAGTGTTTGCTCGACCCGGCGGTGCAGGTCCGGAACCCGGGCCTGTCCCGCGCCGAGCTCGAGGGCGTGCTGCGGGACTACCTCGGCGCGACCAACGTGCTGTGGCTCGGCGACGGGATCGCCGGGGATGACACGCACGGCCATGTGGACGACCTGTGTCGCTTCGTCAATCCGCGGACCGTCGTGCTGTGCAGCGAGCGAGACCCTCGGGAGGCGAACTACCGAGCGCTGCGGGAGAACCGAGAGCGGCTCGAAGGGATGCGCCTCGAGGACGGCTCGAAGATCGCCGTGGTCGAGCTCCCGATGCCCGGCCCGCTCTACTGCGACGGCCAACGGCTGCCCGCGAGTTACGCGAACTTCTACATCGCGAACGGCGCCGTGCTCGTCCCGACGTTCAACGATCCGAATGACCGCGTGGCGCTCGGCATGCTCGCCGAGCTGATGAAGGATCGGGCGGTCGTGGGGATCCATGCGGTGGATCTCGTGTGGGGGCTGGGCACAATACACTGTCTGACGCAGCAGCAACCGGCAGCATAGTTTCAAGCGTCGCCAGGAGGCTTGATGACCACCGCCACTCAGACGTTCAGCCTTTCCGCGATCGGCCAGATCTTCATCCGCGCCCGCGATCTCGATCGTGCGGTCCACTTCTACCGTGACACGTTGGGCATGCCGTTTCTCTTCCAGGCCCCTCCGCAGATGGCGTTCTTCCAGTGCGGTGCGACGACGGTGATGCTCGGCGTCCCCGAAGCGCCCGAATTAGACCACCCGGCGTCGCTCGTCTATTACCTCGTCCCGGACATCGCAGCCGCGCACACGACCCTGCGCGGCCGGGGCGTGGAGTTCATCAGCGAGCCCCACCTCGTACACCGGGCGGCAGACTACGAGCTCTGGCTGGCCGACTTCCGCGACTCGGAAGGGAACGTGCTCGCGCTGATGGAGCGCAGGCCGCGCGCGTAGCCGCTCGTTCTGGCTCGGCCTTCCGGGCCTGAGTATCGTTCGACAGGACCCCAGGAACCCGAGCCCCCCGTGATTCTCCGTTTCCGCACCTGGGCCGCTCTCGTCGCCGCGTGCGCGGCCGCGGGTTGTGGTTCGACGGCCCGCGTCGCTCGGGGAGAGCCTGCGCTTCCGATCCCCGCCCCGCGCGACAGCGCGTGCGACGTGCTGCGCGTCCCGCCGTTGCGCGAGCACCTGTCCGATGTCCCCGCGCTGGTGGAGCACCTCGTGACGTCGCTGTGCGCGCGCCTCGGCGTCCGCCCCAAGCGGGTCGACCCCGCCGTGCTCGAATGCCTCATGGCCTACGACTGGAAGCGGAACAACATCCGCGAGTTGCGCAACGTAGTCGAGCGCCTGATCATCGCGACCGACGGCGACGCGGTCGGCCTCGAGGACGTGCCCACCGAAGTTCGGGAGGCCGCGGGTCCACGGGGTGCGAGCGGTGGGCCGGCTGCCACGTCCTTCCAGGCGCTCAAGGCCGAGGCGGAACGCCAGATCATCGTCGCCGCCCTGGAGCGGAACGACTGGCACATCACGCGCACCGCGCAGGCGCTGGGCCTCGCCGATCACGCCAGTCTGCTCAAGATCATGCGGCGGCATAACATCAGTCGCTGACGTGTCGACCCGGACACCCGCCTGAGTCGAACACCGTGTCCGCCCGGACACGAGCGCCGTCGCCATCCCGCGCAACTCGCTGCGCTGACAACTGATAACTGACCACTGACCACTGGCCCCTCTCCTGCGTTGGCACCGGGCCGTCCACCACACATACCCCAACCAGGAGGAACTCATGTGGACGACCAGAACCCTCGCGGCCTGCCTCGCCGGCGCGCTCGCCATCGCGGCGTGCGGCGACAGACACGCCAAGGGCGACGACGCCAACGCCGCCGAAGTGAAGGCGACAGCGCCGGAGACCTCGAGCGCTTCGGCCCCGACCAGCCCGGTGATCACGGGACCCGTTTCGTTCGAGGATGCGAACACGGCCTTCAAGCAGAAGCGCTACGACGAAGCCCTGCGCCTGTTCACCGCGTACACCACCGAGAAGCCCGACAACGTGTGGGGCTACTACATGCTCGGCCTCTCCGCGTGGAAGGCGGGAGATCGTGAGACCGCCGTCAACGCCTTCACGCTGGCGCTCGAGAAGGACTCGACCCACGTGAAGAGCCACCTGAACCTGAGCCGCGTGTTGATCGAGCAGGGTCACGCCCAGGAGGCGCTCCCCCACGTCGCGGCGGCGCTCGCGATCGATTCCACCTCGAGTGAGGGGTTCCGCCTGCTCGGCCGGGTGAAGAGCGAGCTGAGTGACTCGGACGGTGCGATCGCCGCCTACAAGCGGGCAATCGTGCTCGACGGGCGCGACGCGTGGTCGCTGAACAATCTGGCGCGTGTCTACATGGGCCAGGGACGGTTCGAGGACGCGCTCGGGCCGCTGGCGCGGGCGATCGAGATCGACTCGACCGTGGCGGCGTTCCGCACCAACCTCGGCACCGCCCTGAAACGCACCGGCAGAGTTCCGCAGGACGTGGATCTCGGCGGGTTGGCCCGCAGCTTCGTGGAGCAGGTGAAGACCTGGCGGTGAGCCTTACCCTGCGGCCCCGATCTCCCGGCCGAGCGCGAGGATGTCCTCCCGGATAGCCTTGCGCTCGGCCAGGAGCCGCAGGAACGCGCGGCGCCGGAACACGAACAGCCCGAGGGCCCGCGCCCCCCCGACGACGCGGTCCAGCCGCTCGAAGAATCCCAGGGCCGCGTACCCCGTGAGCGGGAGCAGCGCCAGGGCGAGCAGCGCCGCGGCGAGGCCCTGCCATCTCCAGATCGCCGCGGCCACCGCGCCCCAAGTGATCGGAAAGAGCAGCATCGCGGCGAGCACCTTCACGCTCGCGAGCGCGTCCTCCGCTCCTTTCGCGATGCCCGTCGCGACGAAGCCCACGGCACGGTACGCCGGGTAGTGCAGGACCACCCCAACGAGCGCCGCGGGGAGGAGCACCCCGAGGAACAGGATGGCCTTGCCCACGTAGCGGGCGATCCGCTCCACGGTGTAGCTCCGCGGTGCGAGCTGTCGCGGGTCGAGTCCCGCGGCCGTGAGGGCCGCCTCGTACCGGTCGATCCGGGTCGCCAGCGCCGCGAACCGCTCGGGCCATTGCGCCCGGACCGCGTGGTACCCGGCGAGCAACCGGCGGCGCACCGCGAACTCTTCCGCCAGCGAGGGCGGCAGCGCCGGCGCTTCGTCCTGCGCCGCGACGATCCGCTGGGCCCGCTCGACCAAGGCATGGGCCTCCGCCTGCTCCGCCTGGAGCGTGACATCGGCGAGCGCCCGCTCGATCTGCCCAGTGAGCTCGCGGACCGGCTCGTGGGGCGGCTCTTCCCCGGACGCGAGGGGCACCGGCGCCACGGCGAAGGGCTCCCCGAAGTAGAGCAGCGCGGCACTGCGGAAGGTCCGCTTGGCCCGATAGTAGAGACCGGCTGGGACGATCCGGACGGGTGGCGCAGCGCTCAGCGCCGCCGCCGCGCCGAGCGCGATTCGGGCCGCGCCCGTCTTGAGCGGTCGCAGCTTCGGCTCGCTGTGGGACGCTCCCTCGGGGAAGATCGCGATCGCCCCGCCGTGCGCGAGGACCCGGCGCGCCGCCTCGAACGTCTCGCGATTCTGCGCCCCATCGAACCCGGTGTCCTGACGCCGATGCACCGGGATCGCGTCCAACGCCCGGCAGAAGAAGCCCACCACCGGCATCCGGAACAGCGGCGCCTTGGCGAGGAACGACACGCGCCGCGGCGCCAGGCACAAGAGGAAAGCGGGGTCGATGAGCCCATTGGGGTGGTTCAGCACGAAGATGACGGGGCCCACCGGGGGAACGCGCGCCGCGTCCGACACTTCGATGCGACGGAAGAAGATGCGCAGCACGAAACCGAAGAGCGCCCGGAGCAGCGGCCTCACGGCGTCGGCTCACCTCCGGCGCGCTCGCCGCGCCAAGCGGCGTAGGTCCAGATCACCCCGGCGACGAGCACCGCCACGGGAATGATCAGCACTGCGCGCGCGAGGGAGCTCGCGTCCGAGATCACGCCGATGATCGTCGGCGAGGGCACGTCGCCGAAAAGATGGATCGCGAGAATGCTCACCGCGACGGCGGTGGCGCGGGTCGCGGGCGGCACAGCGTTGATGATCGCCGAATTGATCAGACCGGTGGACGCGAACAGCAGCAGCTCCGCGGCGACGATGCTCGTCCAGTAGACGGCCGGCGCGGCCGCGGCGAGCGCGAGTAACGCGAGCGGCGCGGCGACCAGGGTCGCGAGGCCCGACAGCCACAGATAGGCCTGTCGCGTGCGAGAGAGGAGGCGATCCCCGAGCCAGCCACCCACCAGAGTCGCCACGAGTCCCGTGGCGACGGTCGCCGCGCCCAGCCGAAACGTCGCTTGAATCTCGGGCAGTCCGCGAATCCGCTGCAAGAACGAGGGCATCACGGTGACGATGCCCCCCAGGGCGAAGGTGTACGCCGCGTACCCCAGCACGGTGAGCACGTACGGACGGTTGCGCGCCAGCGCGGCGTAGGAGCTCCAGCCGACGCGCGGCGGTGCCTGCGACCCGCCCCCGCCCCCCCCCCCATCCGCATCCTGCGCGCCCCGGGGCGGGTCCCGCAGCGTGAGCGCCAGGGCGGCGAGGAGCAAACCGGGGATCCCCACAATGAAGAACGCCCGGCGCCAGCCGAAGTGGGCGTCCACCAGGCCGCCCAGCTGGATGCCGAGCGCCGAGCCCACCGGGATCGCGGCGAAGAAGATCGAGAAGACGCGCCCGCGGTACTGCCGTGGGTAGTAGTCGGCCAGGAGGCTCGGGGCAATCGTCCCGTAGGCCGCTTCGCCCACGCCCACGGTCGCCCGGGCCAGAAACAGCGTCGCGTAGCTCCGCGCGAAGCCGCCCAGCGCCGTCGCGACGCTCCAGATGAGCACTCCCAGCGCGATGAGCGGCGGCCGCGCCCGGCGGTCGCCGAGCGGGCCGAACACCGGAGCAGCCAGCATATACACGACGGTGAAGGCGGGCACGAGCGAGAACAACTGGGTGTCGCTCGGGTGCAGCTCCGACTTCTTGATGCTCTCCAGCAGCGACGGCACGACGAAACGGTCCAGGTAGTTGAACAGGTTGATCAGCGTCAGGACGATGAGGCCCTGCCTGACCCGCCCCGCCCCCGTCGCCTCCGGCATCTAGAGATTCTTCTTCAGCCACTCGGTGAACAAGCCGTACAGGTTCTCCCGCGTGGTCCCCCCCGTGATCGCGTGGGTCTTGTTGGGATAGATCCGCAGGTCGAACTGCTTGTTGGCGCCCTCGAGCCGCTCCACCAAGCGGACGCTGTTCTGGAAGTGCACGTTGTCGTCACCCGTCCCGTGGACGAGCAGGAACCTGCCCTTGAGGCTGTCGGCGTAGGTGAGCGCCGCGCTCTCGTCGTACCCGGCGGCGTTCTCCGCGGGCGTGCGCATGTAGCGCTCGGTGTAGATGGTGTCGTAGAAGCGCCAGTCGGTGACCGGCGCGACCGCGAGCGCGGCCCGGAACACCCCGCCGCCCAGGAACATCGTGCGCGACGTCATGTAGCCGCCGTAGCTCCAGCCCCAGAGGCCGATGCGGTCGACGCTCACGTAGGGCTGGCTCGCGAACCAGCGGGCGGCCGCGATCTGGTCCGCGGACTCGTAGCGGCCGAGGCGCAGGTAGGTGATCTTCTCGAACTGCGCGCCCCGGGCGCCGGTGCCCCGGTTGTCCACGCTCGCGACGAGGTAACCGTCCTGCGCGAGCATCTGGTGCCAGAGGTACTGGGTGCCGCCCCAGCCGTCGGTCACCGTCTGCGAGCCCGGCCCGCCGTACACGAACATCAGCAGCGGATAGCGCTTCCCGGGATCGAAATCCCGCGGCCGGATGATCCAGGCGTTCAGGTCGGTGCCATCGGGCGTCCGGATCTTGAGGAACTCCGGGAGCCGAAGCTGCAGGGCGTTCACCTTGCGCGCGAGCGCGAGGTTCTCCGCCACGGTCCGTACCAGCCGGCCGTCCGCTCGCCGCAACAGCTGGACCGGGGGGACGCCCGCTCGCGAATACGTGTCGACATAGAGCTGGAAGGTCGGATCGAACTCGACCCGGTGCGTGCCCGGCTCCGTGGTCACCCGGGCCAGGCCCTTGCCGTCGAGCCCGATCTTGAGCAGCGGCCGGCCGAGCGGGCCGTCGATCGCGCCGGTGAAATAGAGCAGCTTCGCCGGCTCGTCCACGCCGTACAGCTCGAGCACGTCCCAGCCCCCCGGGGTCACGCGGCGCACGAACGAGCCGTCGCGGTTGAAGAGATACGCCTGCGTGTATCCTTCCCGATCGGATAGGAACAGAAACTGCCGGCCGCCGTTGATCCACTGCGGCTGGTGTGCGTCCACCCAGGCGGAATCGCGATCCGTCATGACCACGCGCGACGCGCCCGTGCGTGCATCGGCCAACAACAGGTCGAGCCGGTTCTGGTGACGGTTCAGGCGGGTGAGCCAGACCTCGTCGGGCGAGCCGGCGAAGTCGAGCGCCGCGATGTAGATGTCCCGCTCCGCCCCGAGGTCCACCCACGTGGTACGGCCGGAGCCGAGCTCGATCACGCCGATCTTCACCTCGGAGTTCGGCATGCCGGCTTTGGGGTAGCGCACGGGGACGAGCTGCGGGTAGAGCGAGTCCTGGTTCACGAGGTAGAACGGCCGGATGGCCGACTGGTCGAGCCGCCAGAACGCGATGCGCTTCCCGTCGGGGCTCCACCGGAACGCGTCGCGCAGATCGAGCTCCTCCTCGTACACCCAGTCGGAGGTGCCGTTGATGACGTTCTCCCCGCCGTCGCCCGTGAGGGCGGTCTCGACGCCGCTCGCGAGGTCGGTGACGTACAGATTGTCGTCGCGCACGAAGGCCACGAGGCGGCCGTCGGGAGAGAACTTGGCAAACATCTGGTAACCGGGCTTCGTGCTCACCGGGATGAGTCGCTTGGCCGCGAGGTCCCAGACGTAGTAGGTGCCTTTGGTGTTGAGCCGCCATACGCGAGCCGAGTTGGTGAAGATGAGCAACTTCGAGCCGTCGGCGGAAAAGCTGTACTCCTCGATGGCGACGGGCTGGCGCGCGCCCGGCGGGACCAGATCCGCGGCGCGCAGCAGCAGGTCCTTCTTCCCGGTGAGCGCGTCGACGCGATAGAGATCGCTGTTGCCGGACGCGTCGTCCAGCGTCGTGTACGCCTTACCGTCCTTCATCCAGGCGAGCGAGACGAGGTCGCTCGCGAAGTCGCGCGTGCCCCAGATCGTGTGCACGGTGAGGGAGGGGGGAGCCGGGACGCCCTGAGCGGCGAGCGGCCCCACGCGCAACACGACGGCACAGACGGCGACGCAGCGACGGACGGAGGGTGCATTCATGTTGACCACCGAGCGGTAAGTTTTGGGTGCCCCAAACTTATCCCGCGACAGGCGCCTTGGCAGCCTGCGGTAAGACAGGAGGATTCATGAAGCCTGTGATGCGCGACCAAGCGGAGACCTTCCGGAAGCTCCACCAGGGGCCCGAGCTCCTCGTCCTCCCCAACGCCTGGGACGTGGCGACCGCCCGGCTCGTGGAAGAAGCGGGGTTCCCCGCCGTCGCCACGACGAGCGCCGGCGTCGCATGGGCGCTCGGCTACCCGGACGGCGAGCGCATCAGCCGGGACGAGATGCTCGCGGTGGTGCACCGCATCGCCGCGGCGGTGCGCGTCCCCGTGACCGCAGACCTCGAGGCCGGCTACGGCGCGACCCCCGAGGCGGCGGCCAGGACCGCGCGCGACGCGATCGCCGCCGGCGCCATCGGGCTGAACCTCGAGGACGGCACCAACGAAGGACGTCTGCTGGACGCCAGCCTCCACGTCGAGCGCATCCAGGCGGTGCGCGAGGCGGGGGCCGCCGCCGGCGTCGCGATCGTCGTCAACGCCCGCACCGATGCCTTCGAGATCGAGCAATGGACGCCGGCCCAGCGGCTGGCCGAGGCGGTGCGCCGGGCGAACGCGTACCGCGCCGCCGGGGCGGATTGCCTGTTCGTGGTGCAAGTGAGCGACGCCGCGACGATCGGCCGGCTGGCGCGCGAGATCGCCGGGCCGCTCAACGTGATCGCCGGGCCACCCGCCCCGGCGCTCGGCGAGCTCGCCCGGCTCGGCGTGCGGCGCGCCAGCCTCGGGCCGCGCGTAACCCAGGCGGCTCTGGGGTTCGTGCGGCGCGTGCTCGCGGAGCTGCGCGGACGCGGCACCTACACCGCCATGGCGGAGGCCCTCATCCCGTTCGCCGACCTGCAGCGTCTCGTGACGCCCGCCCCTTGACGGAACCGAACGCTACGGTATATTTATTCTAAGAGATGAATAATTAATACTTTCCGGTTAATACCTTTGGGTGGCCCGAACTCGTGAACAATTGCACGCCGACCGCCGTCGCGATCCTGAAGCCGATTACTCCCCCAGACGGGAGCGAACGGGCGGCGTAAGCGTGTAGACGACTGAGACGAAGCCCCCGGCCCGCTCCCCACCGAGCGGGCCCTTTTTTTGGCTGGAAAGCGGAAAGGAGCGGCGATGCCGGAGTCCGAGCGATCGCGCTGGGCCAACCGCCGTGCGCCCGACCTCGACCCGTGGCGCGAGCAGGACGCGTGCGGCGTGGGGTTCGTGGCGCGGGCGTCGGGAGAGCGCTCGCACGACGTGATGGGCCTGGCCCTCCAGGCGCTGGCCCGCGTCGCACACCGCGGCGCCGCGGCGAGCGACAGCTCGGGCGACGGCGCCGGCGTCCTCACCCAGATCCCCGCGCGTCTCTTCGGCCGCGATCCGGAGGGGGGGGAGCCGTTCGCGGTCGGCGCGTTCTTCCTGCCGCGCGACCCGAGCGCGCTGGCCCTCGTCACGTCCATCATCGAGGAGGTGCTCGACGGCGAGGGACTCCCGGTGCTCGCGTGGCGCGACGTGCCGGTGAACTTGGACGTGCTGGGCACCGGCGCGCGCGCCACCTGCCCCACTATCCGGCAGGCCATCATCGCCCCTCCCATCGCGGACGGCGGCCGGGGCGACGCGGACGCGTGGGAGCGCTCGCTCTACCTCGCTCGCCGCACCATCGAGCGCCGGGTCGCCGAGGCAGGGGGGGGCCCGGGGGGAGGGCTCGAGCCCTGGTTCGTGTGCTCCCTCTCGTGCCGCACCCTGGTTTACAAGGCGCTGCTCACGGGCACCGAGCTCGGGGCCTTCTTCCCGGACCTGCGGTCGCCCGACTACGAGACGGCGCTCGCGGTCTTTCACCAGCGCTACTCCACCAACACGAGCCCCAGCTGGGCGCTGGCGCAGCCGTTCCGCCTCCTCGCCCACAACGGGGAGATCAACACCCTGTGGGGGAATCGCAACGCGATGCGCGCCCGCGAGCCGGCCCTGGCGTCGCCGCTATGGGGCGCGCGCGTGGACCACCTGCGACCCGTGATTTGGGCCGAGGGGAGCGACTCCACCAGCCTCGACAACGCCCTGGAGCTGCTGGTACGCTCGGGGCGCGACCCGGTGCACGCCCTGATGATGCTCGTGCCCGAGGCGCACGAAGGAGCCGTCGAGATGGAGCCCGCATTGCGGGGCTTCTACGAGTTTCACGAATGCCTCGTGGAGCCGTGGGACGGGCCCGCGGCGCTCGCGTTCTCGGACGGCGTGCTCGTGGGCTCGGCGCTCGACCGCAACGGCCTGCGCCCCTGCCGCTACAAGATCACTTGCGACGGCCTCGTGGTCGCGGGCTCCGAGACGGGACTCGTGGATCTCGACCCGCAGGAGGTCGTGGAAAGCGGCCGCCTCGGCCCGGGCGAACTGCTGGTCGTGGACACCCGCCGCAAGGCGATCCTGCACGATGCGGAGGCGAAGCGCGAGGTGGCGCGCCGCCGGCCGTACGCGCGGTGGGCGGCCCGTAACATCCGTCCCCTCCGGCCCACCACTCCTGCGCCCGGCCCGGCGGCGCTCGCCGAGCCCGAGCGCGTTGCCCGGCAACTCGCCTTCGGCTGGAGCCACGAGGACCTGCGCTACGTGCTCGAGCCGATGGGCGCCGGCGGCCAGGACGCGGTCTGGAGCATGGGCGACGACACGCCCATCCCGCCGCTCGCGCGCATCCCGCCGAGCCTCTACGTGTATCTGCGGCAACGCTTCGCGCAGGTGACGAATCCGCCCATCGACCCGCTGCGCGAGACGCTGGTGATGTCGCTGCGGATGCACCTCGGTCGCCGCGGGTCGCTGCTCGCGGACCGGCCCGACGGCCTGCGGCTGGTGCGGAACGAGCACCCGGTGCTCCTCGAGGCGGAGATGGCGGCGCTGCGCGCCGGCGCGGGCGTGCAGGCGGTCGCGCTCGACGCGACGTGGAACGCCGCCCCCCCCGCCGGGCCGGACGCGCTGCGCGCCGCGCTCGACGGCCTGTGCCGCGCGGCGGGTCGCGCGGTGCGGGAAGGCGCGCGCATCCTCGTCCTGAGCGACCGCGCCGCGGACCGTGAGCGGGCGCCGCTGCCCATGCTGCTCGCGGTCGGGGCCGTGCACCACCATCTCCTCGCCAACGGGCTGCGGACGCAGCTGGGGCTCGTCGCCGAGGCGGGAGACGCCTGGGACGTGCACCACGTCGCCGCGTTGATCGGCTACGGCGCGGAAGCCGTGCATCCGTGGCTCGCGCTCGAGGCCGTGCGCGCGCAGGCGCCGGAGGAGGACGCGCGCTTCCGGTTCCGCACCGCGGCCGAGAAGGGCCTCCTCAAGATCATCTCGAAGATGGGCATCTCGACGCTGTCGTCGTACTGCGGCGCCCAGATCTTCGAGGCGCTCGGGCTCGGCGCCGAAGTGATCGACCGCTGCTTCACGGGCACCGTGTCCACGATCGGCGGCATCGGGTTCGCGGAAATCGCGGAAGACGTGCTGGCGCGCCAGCGGGCCGCGTACCCCCCGCTTGCGAGCGCGCCGCCGGCGCTCCCGGACCACGGGCGCGTGCGCTACCGCCGCGACGGGGAGGACCACGCCTGGTCGCCCCCGCTGGTGCGCGCGATGCAGGACGCCGTGGCGGCCAAGACGCCGCAAGCCTTCGGCGCCTTCCAGTCGCGCGTCGCCTCCCGGGCGCCGGCGAGCCCGCGCGACCTGTTGACGATCCGCCGGGAGACACCCGTGCCGCTCGACGAGGTGGAGCCGGTCGAGGCGATCCGCCGCCGCTTCGTCTCGACGGCGATGTCGTTGGGCGCGCTCTCGCCGGAGGCGCACCGCACCCTCGCCATCGGGATGAACCGGATGGGGGCGCGATCCAATTCCGGCGAAGGCGGCGAGGATCCGGACACCTACGCGCCGCTCGAGAGCGGCGATCGCGCCGACAATCGCATCAAGCAGGTGGCCTCGGCGCGCTTCGGCGTGACGACCTCGTACCTCGTGCGGGCGGACGAGCTGGAGATCAAGATCGCCCAGGGGTCGAAGCCGGGTGAAGGCGGCCAGCTTCCCGGCCACAAGGTCACGGCCCTCATCGCACGCCTGCGGCACTCGGTGCCGGGCGTGCCGCTGATCTCGCCGCCGCCGCACCACGACATCTACTCGATCGAGGACCTGGCGCAGCTGATCCACGATCTGAAGCAGGTCAACCCCCGCGCGCGGGTGGGCGTCAAGCTCGTGGCGGAGGCGGGCGTGGGGCGCGTCGCCGCGGGGGTGGCGAAGGCCTACGCCGACTACGTCCTCGTCTCCGGCCACAACGGCGGCACGGGCGCGTCTCCCCTGTCGTCGATCAAGCACGCCGGATCGCCGTGGGAGATCGGGCTCGCGGAGACGCAGGCGATCCTGATCGAGAACGGCTTGCGCCATCGTGTCGAGGTGCGGGTGGACGGGGGCCTGCGGACCGGGCGGGACGTGGTGATCGCGGCGCTGCTCGGCGCCGAGGCGTACGGCTTCGGGACGGCCGCGCTGGTGGCCATCGGCTGCGACATGGCGCGGCAGTGCCACCTCAACTCCTGTCCCACCGGGATCGCGACGCAGCGACCCGAGCTGCGCGCCAAGTTCACGGGGACGCCGGAGCAGGTCGTGGCCTATTTCACGTGGATCGCGGAGGACGTGCGCCGCGAGCTGGCAGAGCTGGGCTGCCGCCGCCTGGACGACGTCATCGGCCGGGTGGACCTGCTGGAGCGCGTCGACCGCCCCGAGGTGCCCCGCGCGCAGATGCTCGACCTGTCGCTGATTCTCGCCGATCCGTCCCCCGCGCGCCCCGACGCGGCGCGGCGACGGGCGGTGGAGCGGAACGACCGCCCCGGCGTCGCCTCGCTCGACGACCAGATCCTCGCCGAGCTCCAGCCCTGTCTGGAGGACGGCCGGCCGTTCGCCGGCACGTACGATGTCGGCAACGGGCACCTCACGCTGGGCGCGCGCGTCGCCGGGCGGGTCGCCGAGCGCTACGGGAGCGCGGGGCTGCCGGCGGGCCGCATTCGGCTCCGCTTCCGCGGCAGCGCGGGGCAGAGCTTCGGCGCGTTCGCCGTTCCCGGGATGCAGCTCGAGCTCGAGGGTGAGGCCAACGACTACGTCGGGAAAGGCCTCTCGGGTGGCGACCTCGTCATCCGGCCGTTCCCCGGCGCGAGCGGACGCCACGTGATCCTCGGCAACACCGTGTTGTACGGCGCCACAGGTGGGACGCTCTTCGCCGCTGGACGGGCGGGCGACCGGTTCGCGGTGCGGAACTCCGGCGCGGTCGCGGTCGTGGAGGGCGCGGGGAACCACTGCTGCGAGTACATGACGGGCGGCGCGGTCGTGGTGCTCGGCGAGGTGGGGCGCAACTTCGGCGCCGGGATGTCGAACGGCGTGGCCTACGTGCTCGATGAGACGGAGCACCTCGCGTCACGCGTCAACGGCGACATGGTGGCGATCCAGCTCCTCGAAACCGCCGACGAATGGCGCCTGCTCGCCCTCGTGGAAGAGCACATCGCCAAGACGGCGAGTCCGCGGGCGCAGGCTCTCCTCGCGGCGTGGCACCGCTACCTGCCGTTGTTCCGGAAGGTCGTGCCGATCGTAGTGCCGGCGGCCGTGCCTGCTGCCACCCCCACGAGCCCGGGGGTCGAGCCGGCGGCCGTCCCCGCAGCGAAGGGTGCCTGATGCATGGACGTCACGCTGTACGACACCACCCTGCGCGACGGCACGCAGCGCGAAGGACTCTCCCTTTCGGCTGAGGACAAGGTCAAGATCGCCCGCCGGCTGGACGCCCTCGGCGTCAGCTACATCGAGGGGGGATGGCCCGGCTCGAATCCCAAGGACGCGGAATTCTTTCGTCGCATGGAGCGCGTCCCGCTGCGGCAGGCGAAGCTCGCGGCCTTCGGCATGACGCGCCGCGCCGGGAGCCGGTGCGCAGACGACGCGAACTGTCGGGCCCTGGTGGACGCCGGGACCCCCGTCGTCACGCTCGTGGGCAAGAGCTCGACGTTGCACGTCGACCGCGTGCTCCGGACGAGCCGCGACGAGAACCTGCGGATGATCGCGGAGACCGTCGCTCACTTCAAGCGCCTCGGCAAAGAAGTGATCTACGACGCGGAACACTTCTTCGACGGCTACCGCCTCGATCCGGGCTACACGCTGGCCTCCATCGTCGCGGCCGCCGACGCCGGCGCCGACTGCGTCGTCCTGTGCGACACCAACGGCGGCGCGCTGCCCACCGATGTGGAAGCGTGCGTGTGGGAGGTACGGGACCGGACGCGCGCGCCGCTGGGCATTCACCCCCACAACGACGGCGGGTTGGCGCTCGCCAACGCGGTCGCCGCGGTCGAGGCCGGGTGTGCGCACGTCCAGGGCACGATCAACGGGTACGGGGAGCGCTGCGGGAACCTGGACCTGATCTCCCTGATCGCCACGCTGCAGCTCAAGCTCGAGTATCGGGTGCTGCCGCCGGAGCAGCTCAGGCACCTGAGCGACCTGGCCCGCTTCGTGGCCGCCGTCGGGAACCTGACGCCGGATCCCTACGCGCCGTACGTCGGCCGCAGCGCGTTCGCGCACAAGGGCGGCATCCACGTGGCCGCGGTGGCCGAGCTTCCCCAGAGCTACCAGCACATCGACCCCGGCCTGGTGGGGAACGAGATGCGGGTTGTCGTGAGCGAGCTCGCGGGACGGCGCAACGTGCGGCTGCGGGCGGAAGCGCTGGGGATCGCGACGAACGACCGCGACGCCGACGTGCTGCAGCGGATCAAGCAGCTCGAGCACGGCGGCTACCAGTTCGAGGCCGCCGAAGGCTCGTTCGCGATGCTGCTGCGGCGCGCCGCTCCCGGATACGAGCCGCCGTTCGAGATGCGCGACTTCACGGTCATCGTCGCAAGTCACGCGGGAAGTCCCGTGACCGCCCGCGCCAGCGTCACGCTGCGGGTGGGCGGGGCGGAGATCGGGGCGGCGGCCGACGGCGCCGGGCCGGTGAACGCGCTCGACCGCGCCGTGCGCGAGGCGCTCCTACCGCACTACCCCGAGCTCGCCGACGTGCACCTTGTGGATTACCGAGTTCGCATCGTGGACGAGCACCTGGGCACCGCGGCGAAGCCGCGCGTCGTGATCGAGTCGGCGCGCGGCGCCGAGCGCTGGAGCACGGTCGGGTGCTCGGAGAACATCATCGAGGCCAGCTGGCAAGCCCTGCGCGACGCGCTCGAGCTGGCCTTGTGGCGCCGGGGCTAGTAGTTGTAGGCCACGCCCAAGGCGACCGTGACCTGGTCCTTCTTGCCGTCGAACGTCGCCAACGTCGACCGATCGTAGCGCACTTCGGGCCGCACGACGGCATTCGGCCACGCGCGGATGTTCAGCGTCGCCGTGCCACTGCCTAACTTCTGCCCCGTGTTGAACGGAAAGGCAGACGGCGCACCAAGGGGCGCCAGGCTCGTGCGCGCGCCGTTCTCGTCGTTCAGGTAGTCGCCGCGCAACGCCAGGCCCAGGGACGAGCTGAAGTCATAGGTGACCCAGGCTCCAGCCGCCCACCACTTGGCGTCCTGCGTCGGATCGGGGAGCGCGGCGTTGGCCTGCTCCTGCCCGTAGTCCCCTTGCAGCCACACGTTCACCTTCCCACCAACCTTGCGCCACAGCACGGCGTCGACGCCGTACCGGTTCGCGCTGTTGTCGCCCGCTTCCTCGGGGCCCCAGTAGCCGACGAGACCAAGCGACGTGAGCGCGTCCGGGTAGATGCCGACACGCCCCATCAGCGACTTGTGGGTGTTGTTATCACTGACCTGGTCCCACCCGTTGATGACGCGAAACTGCGCATCGACGTAGTTGTTGAACTTCGTTTCCACGCTCACGCCAGTCCCGGTGAAGTTCTCTACGTAGATGAACTGGTTAGCCTCCGACCAGTTGGGGTTAGCCACGGTCTCAATCACCTCTACGCCCAGGAGCGTGACCATCCGCCCCACTTTGACCTGCACCCCGTTCCCGCTGGCGGTCGGGATGTTCAGGGTGACGTAGAGGTGCGGGATGTCAGCCTGCGCACCCAGATTGAATCCGTTCGACTGGATCAGCGTCGCGTCCTGGCCCAACAACAGCTCGGTGTGGAACCCGGCGCTGAACTTCGTCGGGTCGTACGGCTTGTCGAGCACGAGCGCCAGCGCGTTGAGCATGAAGCGGTTCTGCAGGCGGTCGTACAGGCGCCCCACGATCGCCGTGTCGCCGATGCTCCGCCCGGAGTACGAGTACGATCCCTCGGCGAAGCCGGTCAGCTTGAACCCGGCGAACGAGGTTTCGAGATGGTTCACCGTGGCGGGGGCCGGCGGAGGGTCCGCGTTCTTGCTCGTCGTGTCGGCCGGGGCCGGCGGCGCGCTCTGCGCACCAAGTGCCGCCGGCGCGAGGAGCCAGAGGCTGAAGAGCGCGGCTCTCATACGGTCGCCTCCTTCAGCGCGCGGCGCTGCACCTCGTCCGCCGTGACGGCGGTGACCGCGGCCGTGTCGACCTCCCCGGTCCTGATCCTGATCACGCGCTCCAGCGGTTGCACGAAGATCTTCCCGTCACCCACCTGGCCGGTCCGTGCGGACGAGAGGATCGCCTTGATCGTCGGCTCCACGAACGGCTCCGACACGGCCATCTCGAGCCGCACCTTCTCGCGGAACTCGAGCACGACGGTCCCGCCACGGTAGTGCTCCTGCAACTCGCGCTCGCCGCCGTGCCCGCTCACGCGACTGATGGTGATGCCCGTGACGCCGGCGCGGAACAGCGCCGCCTTCACCTGCGGCAGCCGGTCGGGGCGTACCACTGTGCTGATGAGTTTCATTGTCATCCCTCACAAGAGGCTCTGGTTGTCCTAGGCCGGCTCCGGCTCGGGCTCGAGCTGTCCGACGCCGTGGGAGGCGGCGGCCGTCTCGCTGAGAATGACCGCCGACGCCACTTCCGGCGTGTCGGGGTAAGCGAGCGCGCCCATCTCCGGTAGATCGAGCCCGAGCTCTTCGACCTCGGCCGACACGCGGTGCCCGCCCACGAGCACCTCAGTCAGCTTGTACGCCGCGACCGCCATGGCGCCGACGGCCACGAAGTTCGTGAGGCCACCGATCAACTGGGCTGCGAACTGACTCGGATCGCCGTAAAGCAACCCCCGCACGCCGCCCGGGACGCCATTCCACCCGTCGCCGTACGTGCCGTCGGCCAGCAACCCGAGTGAGAGAATGCCCCATAACCCGTTGACCCCGTGCACCGAGATCGCGCCCACGGGATCGTCGATGCGAAGCTTGCCATCGATGAAGAACACCGCGATGCACACCAGGAGTCCGGCTACGCCGCCGATCAGGACCGCGGACGGAGCCGTGACGAAGGCACACGGCGCCGTAATCGCGACGAGGCCCGCCAGTGTCCCGTTCGCCATCATCGATGGGTCGGGCTTGCCGAACTTGCGCCACATGTAGATCATCGCCACGACCCCGCCTGCCGCCCCAGCCAGCATCGTGTTGGTAGCAATCACACCGATGCGAAGATCTGACCCCGCGAGCGTCGAGCCGGGGTTGAAGCCGAACCATCCGAAGCACAGGATGAACGTGCCGACGAGCGCCATCGGGATGTTGTGACCCGGGATCGCGTTGGGCGTCCCGTCCGCGTTGTACTTACCGCGCCGCGGACCGAGCAAGGCAGCGCCGACCAGCGCAATCACGCCGCCCGTCATGTGCACCACCGACGAGCCCGCAAAGTCGACGTGCCCATGTCCGAGCCCGAGGTTCACGCCGAGCTGCGACAACCAGCCGCCGCCCCACGTCCAGTTCGCGTACACGGGGTAGATGACCGCGCCGATGAAGAGGCTGAACACCGCGAACGCCGAGAACTTCCAGCGCTCCGCCATCGCCCCGGTCGGGATCGTAGCGGCGGTGTCCATGAAGACCATCTGAAACAGGAAGTACGTGAACACCGGGGCCGCGTAGGCCACGCCGCTCAGGAAGAATCCCGTGTGGCCGAACAGGCCCCACGTCTTGCCGCCCAGATGCAGCGCGAATTCGTTGCTCAGCTTGTCGAAGCCACCGAGCGTCGTCATCGGACCGAGGCCGCCGGCCTGCAGCGCGAAGCCGATCGCCCAGTACGCGAGCATGCCGATGCCGTACACCATGAAGTTCATGGCGAAGGTGTGGGCGGCGTTCTTGGCCCGCGTGAAACCGGTCTCCACCATGGCGAACCCGGCCTGCATGAACATCACGAGGAAGCCCGCAATCAGCGTCCACACGAAGTTGATGGCGACCGTGTTCGCCGCGGCGGCGGCGTTCGCGGCCTGCGCGAGCGAGTCGACCTTCAGCGCCGCCGGCGCCGCCGGGACTCCCTGCGCCGCGAGCACGAACGGCCCCGCCAGAGTGAACAGCAAGCCAAGGCCAACCGAGCGTCTCATACGGTCTCCAAAGGAGGTGAGGTCGGTTCTGCGTGGTGCTCTCAGATTCGTGCATATATTGCACGAATCAGTGATCATCACGCTACACCCAATCGGGTTAATACGAGCAGGTGTACCATGGTATGTGCAGATTATGCACGTTCCGATGGGCACAGAAGCTGGGCTGGGGACCGGCCGTAGACCGGCTGGCGATCGGGAGTGGTGATGATCCCGCGCGCCGAGCGTGTCGTGGACAGCGACCTTCTCGGTCGTCCTGATCACTTAAATCACGCCGGCCGCGCTCAAGTGCCGCCTCGCCCGGGCGGCGGCACGCGTCCGCTTGACACCCTGAGGCCACCCGGCAAGGTTTCGCGCTCGACATGAGCCTCAAGTTCCACGTTTCTCGCCCTGCCCCGCGCGGCGGCCGGCCACGGCTGGCCGGCCGAAAGCGGGCGCGTCTCCAGTAGCCCGGATTCAGCTCCGGGCCTAGCTCCCGACAATTCATGGTGTGAACCACGCCGCGCCGGGTCTTTCGGCGCGCGCTCGATCACTTGCTCGAGGTCGCAATGAAGCTCGCTCTGTTGGGCCACGGTCGGATGGGACGCGTAATCGCGGCCCAGGCCCGCGCCGCGGGACACGAGGTCGCGGCGATCGTGACGTCGGGCAACGCCGCCGACGCGGCGCGGCTGCTCCCCGGTCATGACGTCGCGATCGATTTCTCCGTCCCGGCCGCTGTGCCCGCACACGCGGCGGCGTGCGCCGCGGCGGGCGTACCCCTGGTCGAGGGCACGACTGGATGGCACGAGGAAGAGGCAGCGGTTCGGCGGCTGGTCGCGGAGCGAAGGGCGACGCTCGTGTACGGGCCGAACTTCTCGATCGGCGTCAACCTGTTCTACCGCGTGGTCGCCGGAGCGGCGCGGCAGTTCCGCGGGCTCGCGGCTTACGACCCGTTCATCGAGGAGGCGCACCACGCGCGAAAGCGCGACGCGCCGTCGGGGACGGCCATCATGCTGCGCGACATCTTACGGCGGGAAACGGGTCGGGACGACGTGCCGGTCGCGAGCACGCGGGCCGGTCACATCCCCGGAACGCACCGCGTAGGGTTCGATTCGGTCGGTGACGAGATTCTGCTGACGCACACGGCGCGCAGCCGCGACGGGTTCGCCGCGGGCGCGCTGCTCGCCGCCCGCTGGATCATGGGGCGCCGGGAGGCGGGCATGCACTGCTTCACGGACGTGCTGGACGACGTGTTGGCGATGGAAAGGACGCTGGTATGACGATGCACGTGGATTGGCTGCGCGGCTGTGGGACTGCACTCGTGACGCCGTTCACCGCGACCGGCGGCGTGGACGTGACGCGGCTCGAAGCGCTGGTCGAGCGGCAGGTGGCGGGCGGCGTGCGGCTGCTCGTGCCCTGTGGAACGACGGGCGAGGCGGCGACGCTCACGCCGGCGGAGCACGCCCGCGTGATCGCGCTGACGGTCGCGGCGGCGCGCGGGCGCGCGCGGATCCTTGCCGGGGTAGGCAGCAACGCGACGGCCGCCACGGTCGAGCGGGCCCAGGCCGCCCGGGCGGCCGGCGCCGACGCCATTCTCGTCGTCGCCCCCTATTACAACAAGCCCACCCAAGGGGGCCTCGTGGCGCATTTCCGCGCCGCCGCGGACGCCGTCAGCAGCCTGCCGGTCGTGCTGTACAACGTGCCCGGCCGCACGGCGTCGAACATCAGCGCCGCCACGACCCTGACCCTGGCGCGCGACGCCGAGAACATCGCGGGCATCAAGGAGGCGTCGGGCGACCTGGCCCAGATCATGGCGATCCTCCGCGAGCGGCCGCCCGGCTTCGCCGTGCTCTCGGGAGACGACGCGCTGACGCTGCCCCTCATCGCCCTGGGGGCCGACGGTGTGATCTCGGTGGTGTCGAACGAGGTCCCGGATTTGATGGCCCGGCTGACGCAGCTCGCCCTGTCGGGCGAGTGGGAGGCAGCGCGTACCCTGCACTACCGGCTGCTGCCGCTCATGGAGGCGAACTTCATCGAATCGAACCCGGGCCCGGTGAAGGCCGCGCTCGCGCTCATGGGCCTGCTCGAGGAGCGCTATCGCCTGCCGCTCGTTGCGGTGCAGGAGCAGACACGCGCGCGCCTGGGGGCACTACTGCGCGAGCTGGGCCTGCTGCGCGACGCCGCTCATGCAGCTGTCTGAACGCATCGAGGCCCTCGCCGCGGCACAGCGCCCGCAATACGGCGACGCCGACCGCGCGCTGTTCGCGGAGTTTCGCGCCGCTCTCTCGCGCGGCACGGTCCGGGCCGCCGAGCGCCTGGCGGACGGCACCTGGCGAGTCAATGCCTGGGTCAAGCGGGGTATCCTGCTCGGCTTCCGGATGGGGGCGCTCGTGGACATGTCCCCTCCCCACTCCCCGCTGCGCTTCTTCGACAAGGACACCTACCCGACACGCGCGACGACGCTCGCCGAGGGCGTGCGCATCGTGCCGGGCGGCTCGAGCATTCGCGACGGCGCCTACGTCGCTCCCGGGGTGGTGTGCATGCCGCCGATGTACGTGAACGTCGGGGCGTATGTGGACGAGGGCACGATGATCGACAGCCACGCGCTGGTCGGCTCGTGTGCGCAGATCGGCAAACGGGTGCACCTCTCCGCTGCCGCCCAGGTGGGCGGCGTGCTCGAGCCCGTGGGCGCGCTGCCGGTGGTCGTGGAAGACGACGTGCTCGTGGGCGGCGGGTGCGGGATCTACGAGGGCGCTGTCGTGCGGGCTCGTGCCGTGCTCGCCCCCGGCACCATCCTCACGGCCGCGACGCCGGTCCACGACCTGGTGCGCGAGCGGGTGTACCGGCGCGACGGTGAGCGGCCGCTCGAGATTCCCGCGGGCGCGGTCGTGGTGCCCGGCAGCCGGACCGCCAACGGCGCCGCCGCCGGGCGGTGGGGGATCTCGCTCTATACGCCGGTGATCATCAAGTACCGCGACGCGACAACCGACGCCGCGACTCTGCTCGAAGAACATCTGCGATGAGGACGCTATGATCGACCAACGGGTGGCGGTGCTGGGACTCGGGAAGATCGGAACCATCCTGCTCCAGGGACTGTTGAAGGCCGGCCTGCCCCCCGGGAAGGCCTGCGCCACCGTGCGTCACGCGGAGCGGGCGCGCGCATCGAGCGGGCAGCTGCCGGTCCCGGTCGGCCCCGACAACCGGACGGCGGCGCGGTCGGCGGACATCATCCTGATCTCGGTCAAGCCCCAGAACGTGGGCGAGTTGCTCGAAGAGATCCGCCCCGAGGTCACACCAGCCAAGCTCGTCGTGTCAGTCGCCGCGTCCGTGCCCACGAGCTACATCGAGGCCCGGCTCGCCGACGGGGTGCCGGTCGTGCGGGCCATGCCGAACACCCCGTGTCAGGTCGGCGCAGGCATGACGGGCATCTGCAAGGGAAGTCATGCCACCGACGTCCATCTCAACCTCGCCCGGCAGCTGTTCGACACGGTGGGTCGGACGGTGGTGGTGGACGAGAAGCATATGGACGCGGTGACCGGCCTGTCGGCGAGCGGCCCCGCGTTCATCTACATCATTCTCGAGTCGCTCGCAGAAGCGGGGGTGAAGGTCGGGCTGCCCCGGGACGTCGCCACCCTGCTGTCCGCGCAGACGCTGCTCGGCGCCGCCAAGGTGGCGCTCGACACGGGGGATCATCCGGCCCTGCTCAAGGATACGGTGACCACGCCGGCGGGATGCACGATCGACGGGATCCTCGAGCTCGAGGAGGGGAAGCTCCGCGTGACCCTGATCAAGGCCGTGGTGAAGTCCACCCAGCGCGCCAAGGAATTGTTGTTCGAGACGTAGGGGCACGGCATGCCGTGCCCGTACCGTCAGCGGTAGCCCTGAAACGGCTCCGTCAGGAGTCGCACACCGAGGGGCTTGTAGCGGAACACGTGGGTGAGCCGGACGTCGTCGCCGACACGCTCGACGCGCGTTTCCACGAGCTCCAAGTCCTTGGCGTCGCCCAGGCCCATGCCGTTCAAGCGCTCCGCTTCCGCCTTGCAGACGTCGCCGGGCGTCGGCTTGGGGTTGGGGTAGGCGTCCTCGTGGTGGTGCCGGAGCGCGTCCCAATGCGCGTCGCCGGCGCGCTCCACCGAGTCGCGGATGTCGTCGCGGGTGAAAGGCATGCGGCAGAAGTTATCGCACCGGCAGCTCGACGTGCAGATGGTCCGCGGTGCCCAGGTGGCGCAGCGTCGCAAAGCCCATGCTCCAGAAGTACGCCTGCACCACCCGGTTCTTCACCCCACTGCGGCCCTCGGTGCGGAGGTCCACGGCGTGCGCGTAGCCGTCCCGTTGCACGTAGTGCAACGACCCGTCGGACACAGGGAGCCCCATCGCCGGGTAGTCCGCCGGCCGGCGCGTCAGGTCGGTGATCAGGAGATCCCGATCGACGAGGATCCACGTGCTGAGCGCCACGCGCAGCAACGGGTGGAGCGACGTGTAGTACGCGCGCACCCGATCGGACTTCGCGTTTCCACTCGAGAGGTAGATGAGCGCGTAGCCGCAGTACGCCACCACCAGCGGTAGGGCGACTCGTCGGGCGAGCGCGAGTAGCCGCACCCGGCCGGTGAGCCGGTGCGAAACCCACGCTCCATACGCCGTGACGAGCCCGAACGTGCATCCGGCGCCTGCCGCGAGCGCCAACCAGGGGGAGGCGTGGTGGTGCAGATACAAGGAGGACGCAACGCGGACGAGGACGAGGAACGGCAGCACCGCGAGCACGGCGAGCTGGCCGGCCGCCGCGGCGAGCGCCGCCGCGAGGTCAGCCGGTCGCCGCGCGGCCCGTGGCGCCCGCTGACCGGTGATCCGCGATTCGATGCGCGCCCAGTCGCGCAGGGCCTCGAGCTTGAGATCGGGACTCACCACGGCGCCACACTACGTCGAGCCGCGCCGCCGGGTTCCGCCAATGAGGGCTACGGCCCGCTACGTCGGATCGAGAAATCAGCCGGGATCGTCACCATTTTCTGGACCGCCGTCTTCCCCAGACGGGCGGGCTTGAAGCGGCACTGCACGGCCATCGTGATCGCCGCCCGGCTCAGGCCGTTATGGGAACTCTCGCGCACGACGATACGATCCGGGGCGACGCGGCCGAGCGTGTCCACCACGACCTCGAGCAGGACGTGGCCCCCGATACCACGTCGCTTGAGCGAGTCGGGATACTCGGGCTGGGGACAGTACAGGAGCTCGGGCGGGTGGTACACGAGCCGCCTCGGCGGGATCGGGTCGAGGGGCTTCAGGACCGTTATCTGACCGGCGACCGGCCCGGCGGCGGCGAGGCCGAGCAGGATCGCCGCCGCCCACACTCGCATCATCTGATGACCACGGAGCGACAGGCGCCGCTACGGCGCCAGCCCGGGCGGCGAGGTCACCACCAGCTTCCCGAACAAGCCGTGCTCCTCGTCGAAGGGACCGGCCGTGAAGAACAGCGCGTTCGTCGGCCCGGCAGCCGCGCCGTTGCCGAAGGCGATGGCCCATAGGCCATCGATCGCGATCGGCCGGCCATCGGCGGCGTGCAGCTGGCCCCGCTGCTGCAGCTCGCCGTTGCCCTGGAAGCGGCCGAGGTCGAAGGCATTGATGTGGCCGTCGCCGAAGTTCCCAACGAGCAGGTTCCCGCTGAACTGTCCGAAATCGGCGGGAGCGAGGGCCAGCCCCCACGGCGAGTTGAGCCGCCCTTTGGAGGCCACCCGACGGAGCAGGTTGCCGTCCGTGTCGAAGGCGTTCACGAACCCGTGCCCCACGCCGGCGACGTCGTCCTCCTTGTCCGCGTCCTGGAGCGCGTAGGTGACGTAGATGGTGCCCCCCAGGTTCCGGATGCCGAACGGCCCGTAGCCCGCCGGCAGAGCGGGGTCGGAGAACACGGCCGACACGGGATGGAAGCCGGCGTCGAACACGTCCACCGTGCCCGCGCGGAAGTTGGCGGCGTAGAGACGGTCCCCGGTTGCGGTACCGGCAATGGCGAGCCCCTTGTACACGGCGCCGCCGGCCGAGTTGTCGACGGCGACGATCGCCTGCGTGACCGCTACGGCCGGGTTCCAGCCCAAGACCGTGCCGTGCTCGGTGACGAAAATGAAGCGGGCCGGGCCTGAAGCGGCGCCGCTGGACACGACAAAGCCGGCGCCGCCGTTGAAAACGATGCCGGTCGGCGCACCGGGAACGCTGACCGTCAGCGCGACCTTGGCGCCGGTGTTGCCGTTGTAGAGCGTGGAGAGGTCGGCGCCGTTGTCGGCGACCCACCACGGCGAGGTCGCGCTGGCAACCAGTCCCCAGGCGTTGACGAGGCCCGCATCGACGAGGTCCGCCGGCACGGCCCCATCGGACACCAGGTTGTGCTCCTCATAGAACGGCGAGGCGGCGGGTTGGAGCGAGAACGACGGCGATGTGAGGGGCGGAGCGGTGCTGCGCTCCCCGGCGCACGCAAGCGACAGCGCGCCGAGGACAGCGAGGGGCGCCCCCAGGATGCGGCGAGCAGCCATGGGGATCTCCTTTCTACAAGGTTTCCTGCGAACATGCACGTCACCGTACGGCGACTGCCTTCACCTCCACCGGCGCGCCCGCCACGAGCACCGGGGCGCTGTGATCCTGCGCCGTCTTGTTGAACGCGGCCACGTCGGTCCGAAGCAGCTCGTTGAATCGCGTGAGGTAGGCGTCCAACTGGGCGCGCAGCTCCTTCAGCCGCTCGGCGACGACCGCGGTCGGCGGTTGGGCGTAGGCGAAGCCGAGCCCGAAGCCCAGCCCCTGCAGCCGGTCCTGGAAGCGGTTGAGATAGTGAATGTCGTCCTGCCCGGCGTCGCGCTGGACGTCCGAGTTGTACAGACTGTCCTTCAGCTCCTTGAGCTTGCGGCCGAGGTCGCGCGCCTGCCGCGCCACCGGCGCCGTGGCCGTCGTGTCGCCTCGCATGTTTTCCCGCAACGCCTGCTGCGCGTTCTTGAGCTGGGTCTCGAGGCTCGCGATGCGGTTCAGCATCTCGTTCAGCGCCGACAGCGCGTTGCGCCATTCGAGCCCGGTGCGCAGCTGCGCCGCGAACCGGGCGGGGTCGCCGCCCAGCACGGGGTCGGGCTCCACGGTCACCTTCGTGGCCGCGGTCCGCCCGCCCGCCGTCAGAGCCACGCTGTAGGTCCCCGGACCCACGCGTGGGCCGAGCACGTTGCGGAATGGGTTCTCCTCCTCCTCGCCGGTCGGCGGCCGCTCGAAGGTGAGCCGCGTCGGCCCGGCGTAGCGCAGCACCCAGACGTAGCGGTTGACGCCCTGCTTTCCCGGAGCGCTCGAGTCCACCACCACCGTGTCGCCCCGACTGTCGGTCACCGTGACGATCACGCGCCCGCGCCGCGAGCGTCCCTGCGGCTCGCCTGGGGCGCCTTCGCCCTGCGGCGTGGCGCCGGTATCGAGCGCGGTCTTCAAGTAGTAGTCGATCACCACCCCGGCCGGCGCGTTCGGCGTGGTGAAGCGCGTCGGGGGCACGCCCGTCCGGCGCGGCCGCACGCGGATCTGCGCCGCCAGCGTGCTGAACACGTGGAGGTCCCGGGCCGCCACTTCCGGCGTCAGCTCCTCGAGCGCGGTGACGTTGTCGAGCACGAACAGCCCGCGGCCGTGGGTGGCGACTACAAGGTCGTGCGACCGCTTGATGAATTGCAGATCGTAGACCGGCGCCGTTGGGAAGTCCGCCTTCAGGGCCTTCCAGGTCGCGCCGCCGTCGCGCGAGTACCACAGGGCCGCGTCGGTGCCGAGCACGAGCAAGCCGCGGGCGTTGGGGTCCTCCCGCACGACGCGCGCCGGCACATCCTGGGGGAGGCCCTTCGAGATGTCGGTCCACGTCTTCCCGTAGTCGCTGGTCTTGTAGACGTAGGGCCGGCGGTCCCCCAGCTCGTGGCGGTCGACAGCGACGTAGGCCGCGCCCGCGTCGAACGGCGAGAGCGAGATCCCGATCTGGTACACGCGCCCTTCTGCCCCCGCCCCCGCCCCCGCCCCCAGGCCGGGGAAGTGGCCGGCGACGTTCGTCCACGTCTTGCCGCCGTCGCGCGTCACCTGCACGAGGCCGTCGTCGGTGCCGACCCAGATCACGTTGGCGTCGGTCGGCGCGAGGTTCACGGTGAGGATCGTGTTGTAGGTCTCGGCGCCCGAGATGTCGTACTCGATCGGGCCGCCGCTCGTGACCTGCTTGGCCTTCTCGTTGCGCGTCAAGTCGGGACTGATCGCCGCCCAATGCTCGCCGCCGTCCGTCGTCTTGAACACCACGTTCCCGCCGAGGTACACGACGCTCGCGTCGGTCGGGGACACCGCGATGGGCGACGTCCAGTTGAAGCGATGCTTCAACTCCGCCGGTTTCATCTCGGTCACGCCGGAGAGGTACGGCCGAATGGAACGGTTCAGCCCGGTCTTCAAGTCCACGCGGGTGATGTTGCCGTTCTGCGAGTCCACGTACAGGATCGTCGAATCGCTCGGCGCAGGAACCGCATACTCGCCGTCCCCGCCGGTCACCGTGAACCACTCCGAGCCGTTCAGCCCGCCCCCGCCCCCGCCTCCCCCCCCTCCACCCCCTCCCACGTTGCTCGAGGGGCCGCACCAGGCGTTGTTGTCCTGCAGGCCGCCGCACAACATGTAGGGAACGTTGTTGTCCGCCGCGACCATGTAGAACTGCTCGATCGGCAGGTTGTTGAGATAGCGCCAGGTCTTGGCGCCCGTGGTGGTGACGTAGACCCCGCCGTCGTTCCCCTGGATCATGCGGTCGGGGTTCGCGGGATCGATCCAGAGGGCGTGGTGATCCACGTGTACGCCGCGGTCGATCGGCGTCGTCGTCTTACCGCCGTCGTCCGAGCGGAGCAGCAGGTAGGAGGAGAAGAACACCTTGCGGTCGTCCACCGGCGACACGTGCATCAGGGAGAAGTAGAACGGCCGCGCCGAAATCCCGTGGAAGTCGGAGACCTTGGCCCAGTGGTCACCCTGGTCCTTCGAGTCCCACAGAATCCCCTGTGTCGCTTCGATGATCGCGTAGATGTGGCTCGGATTGGTGGGGCCAACGGCCAGGGCGATGCGCCCCAGCAGGCCCGCTGGCAGCCCCTCCTTGAGCCGCTCCCACGTGAGGCCGCCGTCCTTCGACCGGTAGATGCCGCTCCCGGAGCCCCCCGAAACGAGCTCCCATGGATGCCGCACCGCCTGCCACATCCCGGCGAACAGCATCCGCGGATTCCCCGGGACCATGATCAAGTCCGCGACGCCGGTCGTGTCGTTCACGAACAGCACCTTCTGCCAGGTCTTGCCGCCATCGGCGGTGCGGTACACACCCCGCTCGGGGTTGGGTGCCCAGGCGTGGCCGATCGCGCCGACGAACACGACGTCGGGATCCGTGGGATCGACCACGACGCGGGAGATCTGTCCCACGTCGCCCAGCCCCATGAACTTCCACGTCTTGCCGGCATCGGGCGAGAAGAACACGCCGCGCCCGTCCACGAGGTCGTTGCGCAGGTTCGCCTCGCCCGTGCCGACCCACACGAGGTTCGGGTTCGAGGGCGCGAGCGCGATGGCGCCGATCGAGGCCGTCGGCTGGTCCTTGAAGACGGCCTCCCAGGAGTCGCCCCCGTCCGTCGTCTTCCACACGCCGCCCGCCGCGGCGCCCACATAGTAGACGTTCGGCTCGCCGGGGATGCCGACCACGGCCGTCACGCGCCCGCCGCCCACCGAGGGGCCGAGGTTGCGGAACTTGAGGTTGTTGAGCGAGTCGGCGCCAAGAGTCGCGGGCGCTTCCGGAGCGGGCTTCGCCCGCCCGCGGCCCTGTGCGGTGACCGCGGGAACGAGGGCGACTGCCAGGAGCCCGCCGAGCAAGGCGGCTTGAGGGAGAGCCATGGGGCGCATTGCGCTAACTCCTTCGAAGGATCTCGAGGGGACGGACGAGCAGCGGATTGATTTACGAGTCCGCCCGAGGCGCGTCAAGCGTGTAGAATTCCCCACCTATGCGGGGCCCGCCAACCCTGGCACTTGGTGCGAGCGGCAGGGACAGCTCGGACGGACGGCTTTTTACCTGAGATGACGGCGGTCTGGCGGTCCGCCCGTCGGCGGGCCATAGTCAGGGCGAGCGACTACACTCGGAGGCGACGATGGCCGACACGATCCGCAGGGTGAGCTACTGCTACACGACGGCGTCCGACAAGCCGGGCGAGGGGGCGCGCCTGCTGCGGGTCTTGAAGGCGGCCGGCGTCAACCTGCTCGCGTTCCACGCGTTCCCGAGCGCCCGCAAGGCCCAGGTGGACTTCGTGGCGGCGGACGGGACCGCGCTCGCCGCCGCCGCGCAAGGCGCGAAGATCAAGCTCTCGAAGCCCAAGACGGCGTTCCTGATCGACGGCGACGATCGTGTCGGCGCGCTCGCCGACACGATGGCCAAGCTCGGCGCGGCGAAGATCAACGTGACTGCGGTGTCGGCGGTATGTGCGGGGATGGGACGCTACGGCGCGATCCTGTGGGTGAAGCCGCGCGATGTGAACAAGGCGGCGGCGGCGCTCGGCGCGATGTGACTGGGGGGACTTTCATGGATTGCCCCGGCCGAGCGCGTCCGGGCCGAAGCGTTGCCGTGCGGCGTCGATTGCCCGGGCGATGGCGCGGTCGCGCTCGGTCTCCACGCTGCTTTCTGGTGGCACGTCGAGCAGGGGTAGTTGCGCGTCCGGGCCGCCCCGGACCAGGTGGGACAGAGCCACGCCGAGCAGGCGCGCGGGCATCCGCCGCGTGGCGCGCAGCCGCCGCAGCAGCTGGCGCGCGACGACGGAGACCGCCCGGTCCGAGCGCACCGCCTCGGGCAGGGTGCGGCTCGCCTGCCGCGTCGTGAAGTCCGCGTCGCGGAGCTTGACCGTCACCGTGCGGGCGGCGAGGCCCAAGTCGCGCAGGTCCGCACTGGCGCGGTCGGCGAGGGCGCGGAGCTTTGCTCCCAGTGCCGCGTCATCGTCCACATCTGCCGCGAACGTCTCATCCCGACTGAGCGACTTCGCTTCGCGCTCCGGCTCGACCGACGAGCGATCGACGCCGCGCACCCGATCGTAGAGCCATGTCCCTTCCCGTTCGCCCAGCCGCGCCACGAGGGCGGAGCGCTCGAGCGGGGCGACGTCGCGCACCGTGCGCCACCCGAGCCGCGCGAGCCGCGCCTGAGCCTTGGGACCGACGCCCGGAAGGTCCGCGAGCGCGAACTGCAGCAGGAACTCCGCTTCGGCGCCGGGGGCAACGATGCACACCCCGTCGGAGGACGCGGCGGCGCCCGGTCGAGGCTTCGCGCGCCCGGCCGCGAGCTTCGCGACCAGCTTGGAGGTACCGCCGCCGATCGAGACCGAGAGCGACGTCGCCTCGCTCACGGCGGCGCGGATGCGACCCGCGGTCGCCGCGAGCGGCTCGCCCCCGTACAACTTCTCGGTCCCCGTGAGGTCGAGATAGAACTCGTCGCTCGAAGCCTGCTCCACTGCGGGCGTGAAGCGGCCCAGCACATCGCGAATCTCGCGACTCTTCCCCGCGCACGCCTCCCACGGCACCGGGACGACGGTGGCGCCGGGGCAGAGGCGGACGGCGCGAGCCATGGGCATCGCGGAATGGACGCCGTAGGCCCGCGCGTCGTATGAGGCCGATGTGACGACGCCGCGCCGCTCCGGGGAGCCGCCGACGATGAGCAACCGGGCCTTGCCCGCCCCCTCGGGATCCACGAGGCGCGCGACGGCGACGTAGAACGCGTCGGCGTCGACCAGGAGGAGGCGGCGGTGAGGTGGCCGGGGGGAGATCAGGGCGGCGACGCGCGCCGGGCGCTCAAGATCTGCTCGATCACCTGCCGGCGCTGCGGGAGATCGAGCAGGGTGAGCTGGTACACGACGTCGGTCGCCCCGTTCGCGGCGCCGTCGTAGCGGCCTCCGGCGGCGACCGGGCCGATCTCGTGCTCCCCTGCCCGTACCAGCCGCATTTCGTCCACGCGTGCGAGGGGATAGCGCACCGTCTTGTCGTCTTGCTGGAAGACGATCGTGTCCCGTACGAGCCCGACGAGGTGCAGATTCCACACGATCGTGCCGTCACGCAGCGTGATTTGCCACAGGTCACTGCTCGCGTCGTCCGGCGGATGATCCTTGAACACCCGCTCGATGATCTGGCGACGCTCGCTCACGCTGTACAGCGTGAGGCGGTACATCTCATCGTCCGTGCCTGCCAGCACGCTGCCGTAGCCGCGCGGCTCCCCTCTCAGGCGCCGCTCGGCCTTGTGCACGAGGCGCAGCTCGTCCACCCGACCGATCGGGAAGCGGTAGGTCGAGTCACCTGTTCCCTGCCGCAGCACCAGCGTGTCGCCCGTGAGCCGCACGAGGCGCAGGTCCCACATGAGCCTCCCGTCGTGGAGCGTGACCTGCCAGCGGTCGCCTTGCTGGGCGTGGCCCGGTATCGCCCCCCCCGCGACCAGGACCAGCGCCGCGCAGAGCAACGCTCTCACGACGCTTCTCCCTTCGCCCGCTTGGCGGCGTCCGCCGCCTTGCGCTTCTTCTTCTTCTTGGGACGCGTGTTGCCGTACGTGCCGCGAAAGATCTTGCCGCGCTTGGTGCGACGGTCGCCTTTGCCCATTGAGTCCTCAGTCTTCAGTCGTCAGTCACTTCAGGCCGCCCAGCTTGAGCAGGCGTTGGAACTGTTCCGCCGATGCCGGCATCACCGAGAGGCGACCCATCCGGACGAGCCCCAGATCGGCGAACGCCCGATCCTTCTTAATCTCGCCCAGCGGCACGGGCTGCGGCAGCCTCCCCGCGGCCTTCAGGTCCACCACCGCGAGCTTCGGGTCTTTCTGTTTCGGGTCGGGATAGGCCTGCGACATGACCTGGGCCACGCCCACCACGGCCTTCTCGTCTCCCGTGTGATAAACCAGCACCCGGTCGCCCGGCATCATTTGCCGCAGATGCTTCAAGGCGAGGTTGTTCTTGACCCCGTCCCAGACGGCGGTCTTCTGACGCTCCAGCTCGTCGTAGCTGTACGTGGACGGCTCGGTTTTCACGATCCAATAGCTGCTCATTAGGCCCCCGGGCTGCGGTCGCCGGACCCCCCGCTCCGCGACAAAAATACGCAGTCGCTGCGCGGGGGGCCCGGCGACCTTGCAGCGTCAAGAGCCGCTGGGGGGCTCCCGAAGCGACTGCGTCTTTTTGTCGCGAAGGGAGCCCCCCAGCGGCTCGTCACACGATCCCGTCCGTCCATTCAACAATAGCTCTCACCAGCTCCGTCATCACGTCGGCTTCGGTGCGGCCGGACTTCTTGAGCACCTTAAACGAGTGATCCCCGCCGTCCACGAGGTGCAGCGTGGCCCGCGCGCCGAGCCGCTTGACCAGTGGCCGCAACAGCTTGAGGTCGGCGAAGTCGTCCCGCGTCCCCTGGAGAAAGAGCATCGGGACCTGAACCTGCGCCAGGTGCTCCGCCCGCTCGTTCCCGGGGCGGCCGGGTGGGTGCAACGGGAAGCCGAGAAACACGAGCCCCCGCACGCCCGGGAGCGGCTCGCCGGCCTGCGCCGTCGAGGTCATCCGCCCGCCGAACGACTTCCCGCCGGCGACGAGCGGCAGCCCCGGCGCCGCGCGTGCCGCTTCCATCACCGCGGCTCGAACCGCGGCCGCCGCCACGGCGGGCGGATCGGGGCGTCGCGCCCGCTGCTCCATGTAGGGGAACTGATACCGCAGGGTGGCGATTCCCTGCTCCGCGAGCCGCTGCGAGATCGCCTCCAGAAACGGGTGCCGCATTCCCGCCCCGGCACCGTGGGCGAGCACATACAGGAAACGGGCGTCGGCCGGACGTACCAGGAGCGCGGAAACGCCACCGGTGATCTCGCCGACCCTGACGCGCAGCTCGGTCGCAGGCGGCATGCTATTGGTCGAGACGGTCGTGCAGCCGGGCCAGCGCGGCCATCAGGTCGGGCTGGTGGTCGAGCACCGGCCACAGCGGGTCGTCCTTGAGCTTCTTCATGCGCGCCGGCACGCTGCGGATCGTGAACGCGCGGATGTCGAGCTTCGGCGCGACCTCCCGCCACGCGAGCGGCGTCGAGACGGGGGCGCCGGGGAGTGGGCGCGCACTGAACGGCGCGACGAGCAGGCGTCCGTGCCCGTTTTGCACGTAGTCGAGATAGACCTTGCCGCCGCGCTTCTGGACCTGGCGCGTGACCGTCGCGATCTCGGGAAGCTGAGCGGCGATGACGCGCGCGAGCAGCCCGCCGAGGGTGCGAGACTGCTCGTAGGTCACCTGGAGGCCCAGCGGGATCAGCACGTGAAGCCCGGTCGAGCCGCTCGTCTTGATGCCCGCCGGCAAGCCGATGTCGTCGCACAACGCCTTCACCGCCTGCGCGACCGTGACGACGTCGGTGAACGGGGCTTCCTTCGGGTCGAGGTCGAGGATGCACCAATCGGGCGTCTCAAGCGTCCCGACGCGGGAAGACCAGATGTGCAGGAGAATCGCCGCCATGTTGGCGATGTACAGGAGCGAGGCCTCGTCGTCGCACACGAAGTAGTCCAGCTCGCGCTGCGAGTCCTCGCTCCAGATGGTCACGGTGCGCACGAACGCCTGGGCGTACGCCGGCGCGTCCTTCTGGAAGAATGACTTTCCGTTGATGCCGTCGGGGAAACGGGTGAGCACAAGCGGTCGGCCCGCGAGATAACGCAGCATCCAGGGCGACACGGCCCGGTAATACTCGATCAAGTCGCCCTTAGTGTACCGCTCCTCCGGCCAGAAGACCTTGCCGAGGTTCGTGAACTGCACGGCGGGACGCGCGATCGCGGACGAGGAACGAGCTGCTTCGGGTACGGGCTCCTCCGCCCCTCCATCGTCTCTCGTCCCCTGTGCCGGTATCACGCATTCTTCCGGCTTCTTGTCTTCCCGGAACCGGAGAAAGACAGGTTGCCGCAGCAGGCCATCCCCCGTGACCTCCTTGTAACGGACCTCGGCCACGAGCTCCGGCTTTACCCAATGGCTCTCCTTCTCCGCGGGGACCGGACCCTCGAACGGCGGACGAGCGGTTTCGAGCGCCAGGAGCTGGTCCCCCACGTCTTTCAGCATCTGGCCGGTGAATCCGCTGCCCGCGCGACCGGCATAGACGAGCCTCCCGTCGTCGTAGCCACCCAGGTGGAGCGCGCCGAATCCGCCACGGGTGCCCTTGGGGGCGGTGTAGCCCACGACGACGAAATCCCCGGTCTTGTCGGCGCGGATCTTCTGCCACAGGTCCGAGCGGCCGCTCTTGTACGGCGCGTCGGCTTTCTTGGCGACGATCCCCTCGAGGCCCATCCCCACGGCCCGATCGTACAGCGCCTCGCCGTCCTTCTCGAAATGCTCCGAGTAACGGAGCGGTCCCGCCTCCGGCAGCACCTTCCGCAGGAGCCCCTTGCGTTTCACGAGCGGCAGGGACCGCAGGTCGAACCCCTCGACCGCCATCAGGTCGAAGAGATAGAGCGTGCCGGGCGTCTCGACGGACGCGTGCCGGATGTCTGGGGCGCGTCCGATGCGCGCCCGGTTCTGGAGGCGTTGAAAGCTCGGCCGCCCCTGCTCGTCCAGGATCACCAGCTCTCCGTCCATGAGCAGGCTCGAGTACGGCAGTGCGGCGATCGGGCGAATCAGCTCCGGGAAAGCCGCCGAGTAATCGTTGCCGTTGCGCGTGATCAGGCGCGCGGTCCCGTCCTCCTTCACCACCCGCATGCGATAACCGTCGAGCTTCACCTCGAAGACCCATCCGCCGCGCGAGAACGGCTCCTCGCGTGTTTCCGCGAGCATGGGAGCGACATCCTCGGCACGGACGGCGCGCATCGGCGCCTTGAGCTTCTTCAACTCGGCCACGAGCTTCGCCGCTTTCTTGTTGCCGTCGCGTAGCTCCTCGACCGTCAGCCCCGACAGCACCGATCCGGGGGGAAACGTGGCCCCGTTCTTCGAGGTGTAGGCGTCCCGCTCCTTGATCAGGAGCCAGTCCTTCACCGACTTCTTGATCTTCACGAGCGTCCAGACGCCGCGCAGCTTGTAGCCGCGCAGCTCGAAGAGCAGCTTCCCCTTGGCGAGCCCCGCCGCCGGATCCTCGATGGGCACCCACACCCCACGGTCCCACACGATCACCGCACCCGCGCCGTAGTTCCCTTCTGGGATGATCCCCTCGAAGTCGCCGTACTCGATCGGGTGATCCTCGACATGAACGGCGAGGCGTTTGTCGGCGGGATCGCGCGACGGCCCTTTGGGCACGGCCCAGGATTTCAACACCCCGTCCATCTCGAGCCGCAGGTCGAAATGGAGGCGGGTGGCGGCATGCTGGTGGACGATGAACCGCCGCCCGGGCGCGGCGGCGACCGAACCCGATGGCTCCGGCGTGCGGTCGGCGGAGCGCTTGGCGCGATAGGTCTTGAGCGCGTCGTCGGGAGGCGGCGGGGCCGCGGGGGGCGGGGCGGGCGGGGGGGTCGGCTTCACGGTCGTGGTCCATTGTAGACCGAAAGCGCGCCGAGTGGCAATCCGGGCAGCCGGCGCAGGATGGACCCTCCCTCGCGCCGGTGGTAATATCCTGATGCCGTCGGTCGAACGGTCACCCTTTCACCACCAGGCCCTATGCCCGCGCACTCGATTGGCTCCGCCACGATTTCCTTCGGGCTCGTCTCGGTCCCGATCAAGATGTTCTCGGCCGGCGAGTCGTCCGCCGCGATCTCGTTCAACTGGCTGCACAAGAAGGACGGGGCCCGTCTGAAGCAGCAATACGTCTGCTCAAAGGACGGGGAGAAGGTCGAGAAAGAGGACATGATCAAGGGGTACGAATTCTCCAAGGGTCGCTACGTGCAGTTCACCCCCGACGAGCTTAAGGCGCTCGAGGAGAAGGGCACGGGGTCGATCAACATCACCGAATTCGTGGACGCCGACACGGTGGACCGGATGTACATGGACAAGGTCTACTTCATGGGACCCGAGAAGGGCGGCGACCGGGCGTTCACGCTGCTGGGCGAAGCACTGAAGAAGACCCGCAAGGTGGCGATCGGGCAATGGGCGGCGCGCGGCAAGCAATACCTCGTCATGATCCGGCCGCTGGGTCGGGGGCTCGCGATGGAGCAGCTGCGCTACGCCAACGAGGTGCGGTCGATCGACGAGGTACCGATCCCGAAGGTCGACGTGAAAAAGGCGGAGCTGGACATGGCAGTGCAGCTCGTCGAGCAGGCGGCGTCGGAGCAGTTCGAGCCCCAGAAGTACGAGGACACGGTCAAGATGCGAATCCAGGAGCAGATCCAGCGGAAGGTGGATGGCGAGGAGATCACCGAGGAGCCGACCGAGGCTCCCAAGACGCAGATCATCGACCTCATGGAAGCGCTCAAGGCGAGTCTCGCCAAGGGCAAGGGCTCGACCGGCGGCGAGCGCAAGCCCGCGAAGCGCGTCGAGCGCGCCGCCGAAGTCAAGCCCGCCAAGAAACGAAGGGTGGCCAGCGCCTAGGCGATGACGGGCTACACCACCGAGGAAGTCGCACGGCTCCTCGGTCTCTCTCCCGCGCAGATCCGATCTTACACCCGAGCCGCTTTCCTCTCCCCCGCGCGCGCCGCGGGGGGGAGGGGGGAGTTGCGCTTCTCCTTTCAGGACCTGGTGCTGCTGCGGGCCGCGAAGGGGCTGATGGCGGCCCGGATCCCCGCGGCGAAGATCCGCAGCTCGCTGCGCCGGCTGAAGCAGCAGCTGCCGCGGGGACGAGCGCTCTCGGAGCTGCGCATCACGGCTGAGGGACACCGCGTGGTAGCCCGCGACGGCGCCCTCGCCTGGAATCCGGATTCGGGGCAGCTGGTGCTCGACTTCGACGTGGCGAGTCTGGCCGAGCGCGCGGCCCCGCTGGCGCGCCGCCAGGCGGCCGCCGCCCGGCGCATCGAGGACGATCTCGACGCCGAGCAGTGGTTCGACCTCGGGCTCGAGTTGGAAGTCAGCGCCCCGGAGGACGCGCGCGATGCTTATCGGCGGGCGCTCGAGCTGGATCCGCATCATGCCGACGCGCGGGTGAACCTGGGACGGCTGCTGGTCGAATCCGGTCGCGCCGAGGAGGCGGAGACGCACTTCCGGGCGGTGCTGGCCGACCATCCCGACCACGCGACCGCCTGGTACAACCTCGGCATCGCGTTGGAAGACCGGCGGCGTCCGAACGACGCGGTGAAGGCCTACGAGCAGGCGATCACCGCCGATCGACGGCTGGCGGACGCCTACTTCAACCTCGCGCGGTTGTACGAGAAGGCGGGGAAAAAGGCGGCGGCGTTACGGCACCTGTCGATCTATCGGAGGCTCATTGGCTAAGAGACCCATGCGACTGCCCCACTTGTTGTGGTGCCTCGCGCTCCTTCCCACGCTGCTCGCCGCTCAGGGCCCGCCGCGCACCCGCCCGGAGCTCGTCGGGATGTCATCGGCCCGCCTCGCGCGCCTCCGCCCGGCGCTCCAGGCGTATGTCGACAGCGGTCAAGTGGCCGGCGCCGTGGCCATCGTGCTGCGGCGCGGGCGCGTGGTGGCGCTCGACACGGTCGGCTGGGCCGACCTCGAAGCGCACCTCCCCATGCGGAGCAACACGATCTTCCGGATCGCCTCCATGACGAAGGCCGTCACGAGCGTGGGCGTCATGATGCTCATCGAGGAGGGGAAGCTGTCGCTCGACGACCCGGTCTCGAAGTATCTCCCCGCGTTCAAGAGCGAGCGGGTGCTCGTGGCGCTTGGCGACTCGGCGAAGGGGACGCGGGACTCACTCGTCCCCGCCGCCAGGCAAATCACCGTGCACGACCTGCTCACGCACCGCTCGGGCATCGCCTACGTGTTCGCCGACGAGGCGCCCAATGTCGGCTACTACCGGCGCGCCGCGATCACGGACGGCCTGGTCCCCCGAGGAACCGTGAGCGAGACGGTGGATCAGATCGCCGCCCAGCCGCTCGCCTTTCAGCCCGGCACCAAGTGGCAGTACGGGTTGAACACGGACGTGCTGGGCCGACTCGTCGAAGTCGTGTCCGGCATGTCGCTCGACCGGTTTCTCACCGAACGGATCTTGCGGCCGCTCCGGATGAATGACACGTATTGCTACGTGCCGGATGGAAAGGTGGAGCGGGTGGCGGTGCCCTACACGTTCGGGGAAGGCGGGCGCCTCCGCCCGATGGACCCGGTCCAGCCCATCGGCCATCTGATCGTAAGCGGCAAAGGCTCGCGTGGGTCCCGCACCTACTGCTCGGGAGGTGCCGGCCTGTACTCCACGGCGCCGGACTACGCCCGCTTTCTGCAGATGCTCGCCAACGGTGGCGAGCTCGACGGTGTCCGAATCGTCTCCCCCAAGACCGTGGAGCTGATGACGGCGAGCGCGACGAGCGATCTGTCGCCATCGCCCCTGGGGCCCGGGGTCGGCTTCGGGCTCAGCTTCGCCGTCGTCACAGACCTGGGGATGTCCGGTGCGTACGGCTCGCTCGGCCGCTATTCGTGGGGTGGAGCCTACGGCTCGACCTACTGGGTCGACCCCCGGGAGCAGCTCATCGGCGTCCTGATGATCCAGTTGATCCCGCGTCCCGGCATCGGCGTGGGCGACCGGTTTGAGACCCTCGCGTACCAGGCGATCGTGCGCTAAAACGCGAGCGAGCCTAGCACCCAGCGCCCTCCAACGGCACACCCCGTCCCTGTCGCATTCGCGCCCCCTCATGCCGCAAAAACACCCTATCGTCGGGACCAGGCCGCTGCCAACTTGCAACCAGGCCACGCATGGGAGCCGAGGGTGAGCCCCCGGCTCAACTGGAGCAAGGCGTGCTGCGATGATGGCGTTGGGATCCTTTCGTGCTCGCAGTTTTGTGCTCGCGCTCACGGTGCTGGGCGGGCCTGGCGACACTCCCCGCGTGACGCTGCAGGCACCGACCCAGCGTCTGCGGCTCACGATTAACCCCGCGACGCTTCGAGTCGGAGAGACGGCGCGGCTTACCGTCGACTTCCTCGATAGCCAATTCCAACCAGTGGCGAACGACCGGAACCGGACCATCGACTTCGCGCAGCTGCCGTCGGGGACGGGACAGGCTGGGAGCGGCACCTTCTCGCCTAGCCGGGTCAGCGTGCCTCGCGGAGCGCAGTCAAGCGCGACGGCCACGTTTCGCGCGGGAAGCCCGGGCAAAGTGTTGATCCGAGCTACGGCCCCCGACCTGGCGCCCGCCCAGACGCTGGTGGTGATCGTGCCGCACGGTTCGTCATGGATGGATCCGTCCGCGCACCCGACGTTCCGCGTCGCAGCCTACCAGCAGGATATCACGGTCGAGATCAATCCCCACGAGCCCACGGTCGTCCCCGCCAACGGCGTGTCCCGAGCCCAGCTCTGGGTCACGTTGAACAGGAGACTGAACCCGGACGAAGAGCTTCAAATCAGGGTGAAGAGCGTCCCAGGCGGCGGCGTCCAAGTGCTGTACGACGGGATACGGCAGGGCAATGTCACCGACCTCACGATCGGTGCAGGACTCGCGCTTTCGAAGGAGGTCGACATCCTCTCGACGCGGCCTGCGACCGTGCGAGTCATCGCGTGGGTACTGCCGAACGGACCGAGCGACGAAGTCCGCGTCCAGTTCGAGCGGCCACGCCCGGCCCGCGTGATGTTCGAGGGCGGGCAGGATTCGATCCCTCTGCGTCAGCAGGAGGTGCCGCTCGCAGTGGAACTCGCGGATCAGGATCACGTGCCCGTCGGCGACCTTCAGAGCACGTGGCGGATTCGCCTCAGCTCGCCGACCGATCCGGACGTGACGACATTCACTCCAGAGACGCTCGTCTTGACGCCGGGTCGCCCCGTCGGTCGGTCAGTGCTTCACCTGAAGGGGGCGCCCGCCGCGAACGACATCCGGCTGCTTGCCGTGGATCTCGGTGAGACCCTGGGTTTCGTTGAACGCACGATCATCGTCGCGGGTTCAATCGAGCCGCCGGCGTACCTCTTTGTCCTCTTCGCGGGGTTAGGCGGAGTCCTCGGTGGCCTGGCACGCGACTTCTACCGTCGGCAGGTGAGCCTCATTCTGCCAAACTGGTCGTCCGGCTACCTCCACCTCGGCCTGCTCGGGAACGTTCCCTTCAGCTTTCTGTTCGGCTATGTGCTGTTTCAGGCGGCGGCGCTCGGGCTGCTCTTGGGGTACCAGCACGCGCCTGCGATCGCCAGCACGCGCCCCTTCGCCTTCTTCTTCGGCGTGCTCGGTGGCGTCGGCGGCATCGCCGTGCTGGACCGGTTGCTTGACCGGATATTCCCGAGGCGCACAGGCGAGCGACCGCGGCCGAGCGACGGTGCGAGCGGCCGGCCCTCGCAGGGGGACTGAAGTCCTGCCGCCGGGCGCCTTGCGGGACGCTGACGTCGCCGGACGCTGGGTCAGCCGAGCAGTCCAACGAACTGCTGCGCCAGCTTGGGCCCGATGCCCGACTCCTCGTGCTTGAAGAAGATGAAGGCGTCCTGCCACCCCGTGCCGAGCTCCTTGACCTGCGCGGCCCACTGCTCGAGGTCTTTCTTCTTGTAGCCCTCGTCGCGCAGCCGCAGGTAGCCGAAGTCCGCCGTCGCGACGAGGGGGGTATGCCCGTCCTCGGTGTCCGCCACGCAGAGGGCCGCGTTCGCGGTGCGCAGCGCGCCGTACACGTCCTCCCCGAACCACGACTCGTGCCGGAACTCCCAGGCGCAGCGCAGATCGGCCGGGAACTGCGTGAGCAGGTCGTTGAGGCGCGCGAGGTCCTTCTTGAAGTTGGGGGGCAGCTGGAACAGGATGGGCCCGAGCTTCGGCCCGAGCATCCGGCCGGTCTCGAGGAAGTAGCGCAGCGGGTCGTCCACGTCCTTGAGCCGGGCGATGTGCGTGATGCGCTGCGGCGCCTTGAGCACGAACGTGAAACCCGCCGGCGTCGCCTGGTCCCATCCCGCCACGGCCTTCGCGTTCGGCATGCGGTAGAAGGTGTAGTTCACCTCCACCGTCGTGAGCCGCTGCGCGTAGTACTCGAGCATCTGCGACCCGGGCATCTTGGCGGGATAGAACGTCCCCTTCCATTCGGGGAAGTTGTAGCCCGAGGTGCCGACGCGGACGTTCATGCCACCCACACGGTCTTGATGTTCGTGAACTCCCGCAGCCCGTACTCCGACAGCTCGCGCCCGTAGCCCGAGCGCTTCACCCCGCCGAACGGGAGCCGCGGGTCGGATTTGACGAGCCCGTTCACGAACACGCTGCCCGCCTCGATGTCGCGCGCGACCCGCTCGCCGCGCTTGGTGTCCTCGGTCCACACCGCCGCACCCAAGCCGTACACCGAGGCGTTCGCGATGCGGATCGCATCGCCTTCGTCCCGGGCCCGGATCACCGCCGCCACGGGGCCGAACGTCTCCTCGTCGAACGCCGGCATGCCGGGTTCGACGGCGACCAGCACGGTGGGCGGGTAGAACGCCGCCGGCCCCTCGGGAAGCTGGCCACCCACCACGAGGCGCCCGCCCCGCTTCACGGATTCCTCGACCTGCCTGTGCAGGTTGGCGCGGAGATCGAGCCGCGCCTGGGGACCGATCTGGGTCTTGGGATCGAGCGGATCGCCCACCCTGCGGGTTCGCATCTCCGCCGTGAACCGCTCGAGAAAGCGATCCGCCACCCGCTCGACGACGATGAACCGCTTCGCCGCGATGCAGCTCTGGCCGCTGTTGATCAGGCGCGCCTCCGCGGCGACCTGCGCGGCCTTCACGAGGTCCGCGTCCTCGAGCACGATGAACGGATCGCTCCCGCCGAGCTCCAGCACCGTCTTCTTCAAGTGCCGCCCCGCCTGCTGCGCCACCTGGCTGCCGGCGCGATCGCTGCCCGTGAGCGTCACGGCGCGTACCCGCGCGTCGGCGATGACGCTCCCCACCGCCTCATTCTCGAGGAACACCGCCCGGAACAACCCGTCGGGGAAACCCGCTTCCCGGAAGACCCCTTCGATCTCGAGCGCGCAACGCGACACGTTGGGGGCGTGCTTCAAGAGCCCCGCGTTCCCCGCGACGAGCGCCGGCGCGGCGAAGCGAAACACCTGCCAGAACGGGAAGTTCCACGGCATGATCGCGAGCACCGGTCCGATGGCCTCGAACCGCACGTAACTTCGCGACCCGTCGGCCTCGCGCCGCTCGTCGGCGAGGAACGCCGCGCCGTGCTCCGCGTAATAGTCGCACGCCCAGGCGCACTTCTCGGCCTCCGCCGCCCCCTGCGCGAGCGGCTTCCCCATCTCGAGCGCCATCGTCCGGGCGTACGCGTCCTTGCGCTCGCGCAGCAGGCGGGCGGCGGCCCACAACCGCTCGGCGCGCTCCGCGACGGGCCGGCGGCGCCAGTCGCGCGACGCCCGGTCGGCACGCTCAAGAATCCCCTCGAGCGCATCGGGCGAGGTCTCCGCGAACGTCTCGAGGACGTCGCCGGTGGCAGGGTTGATGGATTGGAAAGTCACAGGTGACTCTCGTCTGGCGTTTTTTCGATGCTACTGGAGCGGTTTCGGTTCGGTCGCGCTTGAGTCAGGCGTTATCGTGACGTCGCGGCACGGTGGCACGCGGGTTCGAGTCCCGCCACCAGCACCGCCGCGGTCCCGTGTGACTTGACGACCTCGCTCTCCCGCACTAAAATTAGCATCGAGGCGTGCGAAGTCTTTGCGTTTACGACTGCGTCAATGAGAGCCGAGCCTGTTTGAGTCTCGGCTCTTAGCTTTTTGGGGCCCGTTCACCACCTCGGGCCGATCCCTGACGCGATCCACCATGCACAGAAAGCCGAGGGGCTCCCCGCCCGTGGCGCGGAACTGGTGCGTCACGCCCGGCGAAACGTAGACGCAGTCGTACGGCGCGATATCGAACGTCCGCTCGCCCAGGATCACCCGGCCCCGACCCCGCAGCACTACGACCGCGTGCGGATGCTGATGACGCTCGAGCGACGAGTAGCCGCCCGGTTGGATCTCGAAGTAGCGCGTCACGAAGTTGAACGGCTCCTCGCCCGTGCCCTCGCCGAGCAGCGTCTGCCGGGTGACGTCCTTGTGGCGCGCGTCCGCCGTCTTGTATTCCCGCACGGGCACCGCGTCCCACCGGAACGGGGGGCCCGCGAACTTGAGCAGCTTCGATCGATCATCCATGTGAGTGTCGTCTGACCTGGTCGGCGAGGCGCCGCGCCGCCGTGGTGAGATCGGGCTGGGCGTAGAGGCTCCCTCCGACGAGCAAGATGGTGTCGGCGCCGTAGCGCTCGACCCAGTGCGGCACGCGGGCCGCGTCGATGCCGCCCGCCGGCACCGGGAACGCCGGCCGCACCTCCCCGAGCGGGCGCCGCAGCCGATCGTTGATGGCGGCGCAGGTCGCGTCCGAGAACGTAAACCGCCCGCCCACGTTGGGATAGATCACCGCGTCGCTGCCCGCGACGCGGAAGATGTCGCCCAGCAGCACTTCGGGGGCGATGCCGTGGTCCGCGTGGAAGAACGCTCCCGCGAGCGACGGGTGCGCCATGATCGCGAGCCCGCTGGACTCGCCGAGGGCGCGCACCGCGTCGAGCCCGGCCGGCAGCGCGTTCACGACCGCGCCGCGGCACCCCGCCCGGCGCGCGAGGTCGGCCCGCTCGAGGGCCGCGGCGGCTCCCGCGGTGACGTTGGGAAAGTAGAGTGCGTTGCCCCCCGTCTCGCGATTGGCGCGCGCGACCGCTTCCTGACACCGCTCGACGCGCTCGCGGAACGGCGCCGGCGGCTGATCCGCGAGGCTGTGATCGTCCTTGATGATGTCGATGCCGCCGAGCGCGAAGCGATAGCACCGCTCCGCGAGTTCGGCCGCCGAGAGGCCGAGCGGCTTCAAGGCGGTGCACAGCAGCGCGCGCGTCGGCGCGCCCGCGAGCGCCCGCAGCCCGGCGATCCCGCGCCGCGGTCCCCCGCCCAGCGCGGCGAGCAGCTCGGGCGGCCAATCGATCGCGGCCACGAGGATCCCGGGCTTCAGCGAGATGTTGCCAAACAGCAGGTTCAGGAGCTGAGGCAGGTCACCGCCCACCACGACCGGACTGAACGCGATCACGGCGCGCCAGCGGCCGTCGGAGAGCGGCTCGACTGATTCGACGCGCCCGACGATCCGCTCCGCAATCGCCGGCGGCACAGCGTCGGCCGCGAGCTCCACCGTCTGCTCGAGCGCGATGTCCTCCGCGCGCCGCGCGGCGTCGCGCGCGTCGGATCCCGCGAGGTGATAGGTGACGCGCAGGTCCATGGTGATCCCGGTCACGTGGAGCTTCGTGTCGCGGCCGCCGCGCCTTGCCCGTTCTGTGGCGGCCGCGGCGCGGACGGGCCGGCCACGGCGGCGTATCTATCCTTATAGCACCATGGGAGTTGTCGCGCACGGTCCCACAAGGCACGGGCTTTGCGTTTAGAGGCAGGCGGAGCGCCCGAGGTCCGACGAGGAGTGACGCATGACACACCCATGGTTACCCGGTGAGCCGGGTGACGACGAGCTGGAGAGCCTGTTCGCCCGGGAGCGCGAAGCCTGGCGCGGCGATCTGCACGGCGCCGATGAGTCCTGGCGCTCGGACGCGGGCGACGATCTCTGGCGCGGCGGGGCGCACCTCGCCGATTGGCCCGAATCCTCGGCGGGCCCCGAGTACTGGATGTACAAGCGGGCGGCGTCGGGACCCGACGACCTGCAGTAGGAGATTGCGTCCGAGCCCTCGCCAACCGGCGAGGGAAACGGGGGGCTGGCGCTCTAGGCCCCCCGTTCTCATTCCCAGCGCTGTCCTTGTCTCAGTAATCGCAGGCGCGGCCCTCTCTGGCCCGCTGGGGCGCGGTGCTGCATAATCACGAGGATTGAGCTCAACAACCGGAATTGGACTGCGAGGGCAACGAGGCGCTTGCGGTCTGATAGTCGCTCGCGGTCTAATACTAGTCAGGCCTCGACCGCGCCGTCGAAGGAGCCATTGTGCCATTTGTCATTGACAACCTCAGGCTCCGCGAACTGGCATCCGTGGTTCAAGCGAACAAGCCATACTTCGATGAGTTTGTCGGCGTGCTTCGACAGCAAGGCTATCGAGACATATTCGACTTTGTCTCTGAACCCGACGAGACCAAAGCTCGCGCTGTTCTGACCCTACTTCTCACCAGGCAGTTTGCAGCACCGCTGTTCGATGGGATCCTTCGCCCATACGACTCCCCGACCGCCAATTGGTACTTTCTCGCATGGTTGTTCCGAGATGCCCCAGCTCAACGACTTGGACCAATGGTGGCGGAACAGCAAGGAGGGTCCCCCCTCGAAAAGCGCGTCTCTCTGCTTAACCACATCCGTCAGTTCGTCAGGCCGCTATTTCCAGAGCGCGAAAGCTGGGCTTGGGCGGCTCTATCGGAGGTCATGCTCGCGCGGCTCGAGGGGAGTCGGAGGGCGCTTAAGGGTACCCTTTTCGAGGCGCTGGTGCGGCGTCTGCTCAAGGAGGTTGTTAGCGATGCCGGTCTCTCTCTCGAAATCGGGGACGGAGAGGTGCGAATCCACGACGAAACATACGATGTACAAGTGATGGGGCGCGAGGGGAATCTCCTCATCCCCGTCAAGACTCGCGAGACCATGGGCGGTGGGCATGCACTGCTCTTCACGCGTGACATAGACAAGTCTATCAGAGTGGCCGTAGAGAACGGTTACCGCTGCTTGCCAGTCGTCATCGCGGAGTCTTGGGGCGGTGACCTCGGGTCTCTCGCAAGCAAAGAGTTTGTCTACATTCAAGCAAACCCGAATCAGGTCGCCGTACTGGAACCTAGGTTGCGAGAAGAGCTAAGAAAGTTCGTGCCTTTGCTTCGTTCTTTGGCGTGAGCTACCCCATCGCCAGCGTGAGCTGATCGGCGACTCGTTGCCTCGCCATGGCACAGTAGGTCGGATTACAGTCAACGCCCAGGTAGTGCCGTCCGAGCCGCTGCGCCGCCAAGGCGGTCGTCCCGCTCCCAACAAAGGGGTCAGCAACCAGTCCACCGATCCGCGATCCCGCCTTGACGCAAGTCTCCACAAGCGTCTCGGGAAACACGGCAAAGTGCGCGTCGGGAAACTTTGAAAGTGGGATCTCCCAGACCGTTCGCTTGTTCCTCCCCTTCGGGTGAAAAGCCTGATCCCACCTCCCGTCGTGCAGGTTCTGGTTACCTTGGTTCTTGCCCTGTTCTGGCGTCCCACCCCGCTTACCGAGATGGTTCCGACCCCCGCGCATGCGACTCTTCTCCGAAAACGTCACATGCGGCTCGCGAATCGAGTCCGCATCGTAGTAGTACTCCCGAGAACTGGCCAATAGAAACACATATTCGTGATCGGTGGTCGGACGATTCTTGACCGACGCTGGCATGGCGTTTGACTTGTACCAGATAATGTCTGACCGGAGCCACCAACCATCGTCCTGTAACGAGAGAGCCACTCGCCATGGCAGACCCAACAAACGGCCATCTTGGTATTTGTCACCCAGGTTTAGCCAGAGTGTCCCATCTTGCCGCAAGACGCGCCGCCAGGCGCGAAGTATCGCGGTCAGTCGTGAAACGTAGGCTGCGGGTGACTCTTCAAACCCGACTTGCTCGGGATGACTGTAGTCTCGCTGCTGGTAGTACGGTGGACTCGTCACGATTGCATCAACAGCCGCACTCGGAAGCTGTTTGGCGACGTCCCCCGCGTCGCCGCAGATGATCTGATCCAGGCAGTCCTCCGGATTTGGCATGTACCTCTCTCCAGGTCCGACCCTCGCCTCTAGTATAATCCTCCACGTAACCAAGTGCATTACCCAAAAAACGCGGAACCAAACCGGTCGAGGCCTAACAAGCGCTTGAAGCTGACGGGAGTCGATCGCCTAAGGGAAGCCGAGTTGTGCGGTGGCGGGCGCGGACTGTGGTCCCCTTCCCTTGCGCCGCTGGGCGAGTCGCCCGCAGCTTGAGCGCGATCCGTTCGGCGGCTTCGACACTAATGCTCCGTGCACGTCTCGTTCTTGACGATGCCAGGCTCGCTCACCAGCATCTCGATAGCGTTCTTGACCCCCCACGTTTCCGGGTGTTTTGGGCGGCCTCGTGCGCACTTCTCCGGGCAGTCGGCAACGTGCTCAAGAATGTTGACACGAAAGTATCGGAGGAACGTCGTGCCGCAATTGAAGCCGCCTGGGTCAGATGGGAGACCGATCGAAGGGAACACGCCATATTCTGGGAGTTCATCAAGGCCGAGCGAGACCTGATCCTCAAGAAGTACGAAATTCGGATCGATATGAGCGAGCATGGGGCCGTGTCGAGGGATCTGATCTCAGGGGAGGCGACCCTTGAGACGCTTGGGCCGGAGTACTATATCCCCCTCACTGAGGGCCCGTTCGCGGGTATGGACGCACGGGAGCTGGTCCGCGATGCGCTTGAGTGGTGGGACGAGCAACTCGCGGCAATCGAAGCCGCCTAACAAGCGCTTGAAGCTGACGGGCGGTGACCGCTCTAAAGGAAGCGGACTGTTGTGCCCTGGCGGGCATGGACTGTCGTCCACTTCTCTTGCGCCGGCGGGCGAGTCGCCCGCAGCGTAAGCTCGGTCCGTTAGGCGGTGCTCGCCCAAGTGCAAAGGAATGACATAGGGGGTTCCGCGCTCGCCCGTTTCTGGTTCTCCAAGCTAGCCACGTTTAATGACAAGCTGCACCGTCTCAGATGACGGCCTCGCCGAGGCCGAGCGGAACCGAGAAGGGACGCGATGATCGAGGGCACGCCGGGGCTGGACTTGTCAGCGCTGGTCCAAGGGGTCCTAGCTGAGGGCCCCGGCCCGGGCGCGCTCCACGGGATCGAACGCCTGTTCCGCGGCCCCATGGGCTTCGCAGGGCCCCAGGTAGAACGGAATCCTTACGCCCGACTCTTCCACACACACACCGGCAGCACCGTCGCGGCCGCGGTGGGCAACGAGAGCAAGACACTCGACGCCCTTTCGTCGCTGAGCATCGAGCTCATGCTGGAGTACATCGAGGAGAACACGGAGGCGACATGGGCCCGCTCCCGGCCGGAGCGACGCTTCCTGGCTGTCCCCGGGTTGCCGACCAAGCCACCTGTGCTCCTGATCCTGGATCCCGGGGTGGCAGAGGTCTCCCAGAGCCGGCGGGTGACGGACGACGTCCAGTTCGATACGCTGCGGATGGTCGTCGCCTTCGACCGTCTCCGGCCCGTGATACACGAGGTGGCGGGCGAGCGGGTGGCCGGCGCCTTCTCGGGGATCGGCCCGGAGGCGGCCATCCAGCTGATGTGGATCTCGCAGCCGGAAGTAGTGGTGACGCGGCTGCCCAAGATGGTCCCCCTGTGCGCCCCGTCCCCGCATCTGGCCGTGCGCTGCGCGACGGAGGTCTCTTCGGTGGGGATCTTCTGCAAGGATTCCGAGGGCGAGCTTGGCGTCAGCGCCTGCTACCACGGGACTGGGCCCGTGGGGACGCCGGTGACAGTCGGCGCGGTGGCCAGCGCGGTGAAGCACACGGACAGCGTGCAGGACATTGTGTTTATCCCGCTCCCCGTTGGGAACCCGAGTCCACGGGTGTACGCGCGGAAGGGCGTGCGTGGTCGCCCGGCGCCCTCTGAAGCGGAGCCGGTGACCTTCGACGGCGCGGGCACCAAGAGGAAGGTCACGACGTACATCAAGTCCCACGACGCGGGCATCTTGCGCAACCGAAGAACCCTGCAGCTCAAGGTCCAGACGCCAGCGGACACGAACTCCGGAGACTCGGGCTCGGCGCTGGTCGACCAGGATGACCGCGTGGTTGCCTTCGGCTTCGAACGTACCGGACTCGGGGAGTTTCCCGAGCTCACCGACTGGATCTGGGCGGCCAACGCGCTCTCGGCGCTCGGGCTGACACCCGTCTAAAAGAGATCAGGAGGAGACGTGGGGTTCCTTGGGAATCTGCTGAAGAAGATCGGCGGTGCGGCGCCCACCGATATGACCTTCGTGCCCTCGCTGGCCCCGGCCGCCGCGGCCGGGCCGGCGGAGCCAATCATAGCCGACGAGTGCTACGTAGAGCTGTACGTGGAGTCGTTGCGCCTGGCCCAAGCACGCAAGTTCGCCACGCGATTTGATGGCGCCGTGTACTCCTTCGTCACTCTCTCGCGTGAGGGGGACACGAAGGCGGAGTTCGCCGCGGTCTCCAAGCCCGACAAACTGGCGGAGTTGGACAGCCAGTCGCTCGACAAGGTGATCACGGTGTCCAAGCAGATGATGGGCGCGGTGCCCTGGCGCGGCGGCACGCTCGGCCTCGAGGTCGGTCTGTTCTCGGTAAAGAAGGGCAACCTGCTGAGCCCGGTTCTGGACTACGTCACCAAGGTGTCCTCGACGGCAGGTGCAAGCTTCGTAGGGGCTGTTAAGCCTTTCCTGCCGCTGATTACGGAGGGCGTTGATCTCCTGGCGGGCCAGCGACAGGACACCGCGATCGAGGTCGCGGTGGACACCGACCTGACTGTGACGGCCAGCACGATGCTCGCGATGATCGCGGCGCCCAAAGGGTCCATCGATCCGTCCAAGCTCACGGTGGACCCGAGCGACCACAAGCTGCTGCTGGACGGCAAACCGCTGCAGCGTGGCTACTGCGTCTTCTCGATCCGGCGGGTCCTGCGGAAGGCCGACTACGGAGAGATCCCAGAGCTGAAGGAGAAATACGCCGCGGTCCAGACCGCGATCAAGGCAAACAAGATCAAAGACGCCGAGGAGGCCCTGATGGTCTTTCGGCTGGCCACGATCGCTTCACCCGATCTCATTCCCTCGGACGCCGCCGCGCTGGTGGACAGGGCGACCAGGAAGGTCAAGGCCGCGTTCGGCCCAGGTGGCATCTCCAAAGCGGAGAGAGAGGCTCCCCCGGAACCGCTTTCCAACATTGGCCTCTACGAGCCGCCGGACGAGCCTTGACGAGCCCCAGGGTGGTCGTGAGCGCGGATCCCAGGGCGGCCAGCCACGCCTTTATCCGCTAGACCGCATTGCACCCGATCGGAGCGTGGTCGTGGGAGTGCCCTAGCACCCACTGGCACGTACGCCGGTCTAACCTTTGCTCGAGCCATCCCGGAGGCCCTCATGCAGTACTTGTTCCTAGCCGGTCGCGTTCTCTACGGTGGCTTCTTCCTGCTTGCTGGGATCGACCATTATCGTCACGTGCAAATGATGACGCCCTATGCAGCAGCCAAAGGGATTCCGGCCCCGCGCCTGGCCGTACTCGGCTCTGGATCGCTCATCATCCTCGGCGGCCTGAGCGTTCTCCTGGGCGTCCGCCCCACCTGGGGAGTCCTGTTGCTGACGGCCTTCCTCGTGCCGACGTCGTTCCTGATGCACAACTACTGGGCGGCCAGCGATCCCGCAGTCCGCCAAATGGACATGACCAACTTCAAGAAGAACATCGCGCTCCTGGGAGCCGCTTGGATGCTGCTGCTCATCCCGCAGCCGTGGCCATTGAGCCTGAGGTGGTGACGACGGGCGCGCCCGAAGCACGGCACGAACGAATGGCATCATGGCGAAAGTGGAAATCGCAGTACGATAAGGACTGAGCCAGGGCCTGAGATCAATGAGGGGCCCGACCGGAAACGCATCACCGGTCGGGCCCCACGTGTTCTTAGGTGGGCCAAGGCCGCAGCTTGCGACGCTTCCCCGAGCGGGATATGCTGCGGGCCCACAACCCTTCCGCGCCCGGAGTCGACCCATGTTTAGCGTCGCCACCACCCGCTCGCTCGGATTCCTCGCCGCCGTCCTCGTCGCCGCCGCCGCCGCCGCCCCCCCTCCGCTCGTCGCCCAGCGGCCGAAGCGGAAGGCGCCTCCGGCCTCCGCCATCTCACCGCGCGCCGACTCGACGCGGTCGGCGCCGGCGGGCGACCCGGCGCTGCGCGCGCTGCACTGGCGCCTCGTCGGGCCGTTCCGGGGCGGCCGCGCGGTGGCGGTCGCGGGCGATCCGACGCGCCCGCTCGTGTTCTACTTCGGGGCGGTGGACGGCGGCGTGTGGAAGACGACGAGCGGCGGCGCGACCTGGAGCAACGTCAGCGACGGCAAGTCCGAAATCGCGTCGGTGGGCGCCATCGCAGTAGCGCCGTCCGACCCCAACGTGATCTACGTGGGCGCGGGCGAAGCCGACTGGCGCGAGGACCTCACGTACGGGGACGGGATGTGGCGCTCGACCGACGGCGGCGCCACGTGGCGGCATCTGGGCCTCGAGGACACGCGGCATATCGCCGTGGTGCGCGTGCATCCCAGGAACCCGGATCTCGTGTACGTCGCGGCGATGGGCCACGCCTTCGGACCCAATCCCACGCGCGGCGTGTTCCGCTCCGCGGACGGCGGCACCACGTGGCAGAAGGTGCTGTTCGTGGACGACTCGACCGGCGCGATCGATCTGGCGCTCGACCCCGCGAACCCGCGGATCTTGTACGCGGCGCTGTGGAAGACCCAGCGCTTCCCGTGGGGGTTCTCGGCCGGCGGTGGGAAGAGCGGCCTGTGGAAGAGCACGGACGGCGGCGACAGCTGGAGCGACATCACCGCGAGCGAAGGCCTGCCGCGGCGGCCGCTCGGCCGCCTCGGCATCACCGTGTCGCCCGCCAACCCGTCGCGCCTCTGGGCCAGCGTCGAGGCGCCCGACTCGCTGGGCGGCATCTTCCGCTCCGACGACGCGGGCAAGAGCTGGGAGCGGGTGAACGCCGAGCAGAAGTTCATGATCCGGCCGTGGTACTTCTCCTTCGTGACAGCCGATCCCGTGGATGAAAACACCATGTACGTGCTGAACCTCGGCACGTGGCGCTCGGTGGACGGCGGCCGGACGTTCTCGCGCATCCGCGTGCCGCACGGCGACTGCCACGTCCTGTGGATCGATCCGCGCGACCCCAAACGGATGATCGAAGGGAACGACGGCGGTGCGACGGTGTCGTTCGACGGCGGCGCCACCTGGTCCACCGTGTACAACCAGCCGACCGCGCAGTTCTACCACGTCGCCACCGACGACCAGTTCCCCTATCGCATCTACGGGGCGCAGCAGGACAACTCGACCGTCTCGATCGCGAGTCGCTCGGACGACGGCGCCATCACGATGCGCGACTGGTACCCGGTCGGCGGCGGCGAGTCCGGCTACATTGCCCCCCAGCCCGGCGACGCGACCATCGTGTACGCCGGCACCTACATGGGCACGCTCACCCGCTACGATCACCGTACCGCGCAGGCGCGGGACGTGTCGGTGTGGCTCAACAACTACGATGGCTACGCCGCGGCCGACGTCCCCTACCGCTTCCAGTGGACGTTCCCGATCGTGTTCTCGCCGCACGCCAAGAACACGCTCTACGCCACCGCCCAGAAGGTGTTCAAGACCACCGACGGCGGCGGCAGCTGGCAGGCCATCAGCCCCGACCTGACGCTGCACGATCCCGCCACGCTGGGGCCGGTGGGCGGGCCGATCACCCGCGATATGACGGGCACCGAGTGGTACGCGACGGTGTTCACCTTCGCCGAGTCGCCGGTGAAGGCGGGCGTGCTGTGGGCGGGCTCGGACGACGGGCTGGTGCACGTGTCGCAGGACGGGGGAGGGGCGACGTGGCAGGACGCGACGCCCAAGGGCCTGGCGCAGTTCACGCGTATGAGCGTCCTCGAGCCGTCCCACTTCGCCGCGGCCGCCGCTTATCTCGCGGCGAACCGCTACCAGCAGGACGACTTCCAGCCGTACCTTTTCAAGACGACCGATTACGGGAAGACGTGGACGAGGATCACGACCGGGATCCCGGCGGGCGCCTACACGCGGGTGATCCGCGAGGACCCGGTGCGACGCGGGCTGCTGTTCGCCGGCACCGAGACGGGCATCTACGTGTCGTTCGACGACGGCGCGCGCTGGCAGTCGCTGCAGCTCAACCTACCGAGGAGCTCCGTGCGCGACATCGCGATCCACGAGAGCGACCTGATCGTCGCCACCCACGGGCGCGCTTTCTGGGTGCTGGACGACATCTCGCCGCTGCGCCAGCTCAGCGACCAGGTGCCCGGCGCCAGCGCGCACCTCTTCACGCCCGAGCCCGCGGTGCGGTTCGCCGGCGGCCGGGACGAGCGGCCCGCCACGGGCGAGAACCCCTTCCCCGGCGTCGCGGTGACGTACTACCTGAAAGACAAGCCCGCCCCCCCCCTCGCCCCCGCCCCCGCCCCCCAGGGCGAGGTGACGCTCGCGTTTCTCGACAGCGCGGGCGCCGTGATCCGCACGTTCTCGAGCAAGCCGGACACGAGCAAGAAGCCGGTGGCCGCCGAGGACAGCGCGACATACGCCCCGAGCGACTCCATCGTGCCCGCGCGCGCCGGCACCAACCGGTTCGTCTGGAACCTGCGCTACCCGCCGGCGAAGAAGGTGAAGGACGTGGTGCTGGACGAAGGCATCATCGAGGGCCCGGTGGCGCCGCCCGGACGCTACAGCGTGAAGCTCACCGTGGCGGGCCAGAGCTACACGCAGCCGTTCACGGTCGTGAACGATCCCCGCGTGCAGACGTCCCTCGCGGACCTCGCCGCGCAGCACGCCCTCGCGCGCCGCATCCACGACCGGATCGACACCCTGGTCGCCGCGGTGGAGCGCATCGAGCAAGCCGAGCAGCAGCTCGCGAGCTGGACGGAGTGGACCAAGGGGCGGGCGGAGGCGCCGCGTATCAAGGCGCAGGCGGACTCGCTCAAGGGCAAGCTCGAGGCCGTGCGCGGCCGGCTGACGGAGCCGCACGCTCACGCCGACGAGTCCACGCTCCACTGGCCCATTCAGATCTACAATCAGCTGCTGTCGCTCAATGCGATGGTGCAGAGCGCGGATGCCGCGCCCACGAAGCAGGAGCAGGAGGTGTTCCAGGAGCTGTCCGATCGACTCGACAAGCAGCTGGCGCAGCTCGGGGACCTCGAGACGACCGCGCTCGCCGCGTTCAACCGGATGCTGCGCGACTTCAACGTCCCGGCAGTGGGGGCGGGAGGCGGGAAGCGGTGAGAACAGAACGGGAGAGGGGAGAAGGGAGAGGTACGTGACGCTCGTCGTGATCGCGCTCGCGGCAGCACTGCTCGCCGGGGGCGACACGCTCTCGGGGCGGGTCGCGGACCGCGACGGCCGGCCGGTCGCCGGCGCGGTGGTCGTCGTCGCGGAGTTGCACCGGGTCGCGCTGACGCAGGCCGACGGCGGCTTCCGGTTCGCCGAACTGCCCGCCGGGCGTTACACCGTGACCGTGCGTGCGCCGGGGTTCGCACCGCTGGCGCGCGACGTCGCGGTCGCCGGGGGTGTGGGCACCATGCTGGACGTGACGCTCGAGCGCACCACCGTGTGGATCGAGCCGGTCACCGTGACGGCGACCCGCGCTCCGCTCGATCCGCGCACCTCGCCGCTCCCGAGCGACGCGCTCTCCGAAGGCGAGCTGCGCCGCGAGCAAAGCGTGTCGCTCGCCCACACCCTCGCCGACCTCCCGGGGATCAACGCCCTCACCACGGGGCAGCAGATCGGCAAGCCGATCATCCGGGGGCTCACCGGACCCCGAGTGCTGGTGCTCGAGGACGGGAGCCGGCTGGAAGACTACTCGTGGAGCGACGAGGACGGTCCCTCGATCGACGCGCGGCTGGCGCAGCGCGTCGAGGTGATCCGCGGGCCTGCGAGCGTGCTGTACGGCTCCGACGCGCTGGGCGGCGTGGTGAACGTGATCCCCGAGGAGCTCCCCGACGCGAACCGCGGACCCGCCACGATCCGCAGCGCGTTCGAGCTCTCGGGCGCCAGCAACAACGCCGAGGTCGACGCCGCCGCCCGCGTGGAGGGGGCGAGCGGCGGATGGGGGTGGCGCGTCTACGGGATCGGCCGCCTCGCGGGCAGCCTCCACACTCCGGCGGGCGAGCTCGACAACACCGGATTCAACGCGCTGTCGGGGGAGGCGTCGGTCGGGACGCGCAGCGCGCGCGGCAGTACGACGCTGCGCTACAGCCGCTACGGCGGCGAGTTCAAGCTGCTCGAGGCCGAAGGGCCGCCCGCCGGCGGGACCGAGGGCGGGGGGCCGGAGCGCAAGCTCTCGGATGACCGGCTGCAGGTTGCCAGCGAGTATCTGCTGGGAGGGTTGCGGCTCGAGACCAAGGCCCAGTGGCAGCGCCACTGGCTCTCGGAGGTGTCGGACACGGGGACCGGGGGGGGCCCCGGCGGCCAGCCGCTCGAGGGGACGACGTTCGACCTGTTGCTCAACACGCTCACCCTCGACGTGCTGGCCCATCACGCGGCGGGGGGGGAGGCGCACGTGCAAGGCACGGTAGGCGTATCGGGCGTCTACCAGGTGAACCACACGCGCGGGCCCGTGCCGCTCGTGCCCGACGCCCGGGCGCGCTCGGCCGCCGCGTTCGTGTTCGAAGAGCTGGCCCTGGCAGGAGGCCGCTGGACCCTCCTCGCCGGCGGCCGCATCGACCTGCGCCGGCTCACCGCCGACTCGAACCCCGCGCTCGCCCTCGGCCCCGAGCGGCGGGATTACACCGCGCTTTCCGGCACCGTAGGCGTCGTGTACCGGCCCCCCCCCGTCGCGTCGCTCGCCCTCACGGGCAATCTCGGTCGCGCGTGGCGCGCCCCGACCCTGTTCGAGCTGTTCGCGAACGGACCGCACCTCGGAGAGAAGCGCTTCGAAATCGGGCAGCCGGGGCTCCGCGCCGAGGCGGGGACGAATGTCGATGTCGGCCTGGGGTGGCAGGCGCGGGGCGTGAGGGTCGAGCTCACGGCGTTCCGCAACAGCATCGGCCGGTTCATTTACATCACGCCGACCGACTCGTTCGTTCCGACCCCTCCCGCCGACTCGTTGCGCGTGTACCGCTACGAGCAGGCCGACGCCCTGCTCACCGGCGGCGAGGCCTCGCTCGAAGTGGAGCTCAGCTCGGCGCTCACGGTGCACACCCGCGCCGACGCGGTCCGGGGGACCAACCGGGCTACCGGGCAGCCGCTGCCGCTCGTCCCGCCGGGTCGGGGCGCCCTCGGCGCGGAGCTGCACGGCACCGGCTTGGGATGGGCGGACCGCGCTTACGTAGGCGCGGAGCTCGAGGCCGTCACTCGGCAGACCCGGCTCAACCCGCTCGACATCCCGACCGCCGGGTACACGCTGCTCCATCTCTCTGGAGGCTTCGAGCGGCCGCTGCTCGGGCGCATGGCGCGCGTCGACCTGTCGATCCGCAACGCGACGAACGTGAGCTATCGCAGCTTCCTGAGCCGCTACAAGGAGTTCGCGCTCGATCCCGGCCGCAACGTGGTGATTCGCTTGTCGCTCGGGGAGTGAGGAGGTACGTGAAAGCCACCTTCGTCCTCGCCGCCCTGTCGCTCCCCGCGGCCGCCGCGCCAGCTCAGAGCTTCCGCCAGAAGGAGTTCGACGCCTACGTGACCCGCGGGCTCCAGGTGCTCCGGACGCCCGGCGCCGCCGTCGCGGTCGTGAAGGATGGGAGGGTGTTGTTCGCCCGGGGCTACGGCGTCCGCACGCTCGGCGATACCGCGCGCGTGGACGCGCACACGCTGTTCCAGATCGCGTCCAACACCAAAGCGTTCACGACCGCCGCGCTCGCGATACTCGCGGACGACGGCAAGCTCTCGTGGGACGATCCCGTCACGCGATTCCTTCCGGGCTTCCAGCTGTACGACCCCTACGTGACGCGCGAGTTCACGGTGCGCGACCTCGTCACCCATCGGAGCGGCCTCGGCCTCGGCGCCGGCGACCTCTTGTGGTTCCACTCGAGCTACGGCCGCGAAGAGATCGCGCACCGCATCCGCTTCGCGAAGCCCGTCTCGAGCTTCCGCAGCCAGTACGCCTACGACAACGTGCTCTACATCGTCGCGGGCGAGGTGGTGCGGGCCGTCGCGAGCAGGACCTGGGACGACTTCGTGAAGGAGCGCATCTTCGTGCCGCTCGGCATGACCGAGACGGGCACGACGACCGCCGCCTTCACGGGGAGCGGCAACGCGGCCACCCCGCACGGCGTCGACAACGGCAAGCTGCAGGTCGTGCCCATCGATTCCGCGGACAACATCGCGCCCGCGGGCGGGATCGTCTCCAACGTGACCGACCTGGCGAAGTGGGTGCTGTGCCGGCTCGACTCGGGGCGTTATGCCGGCGGTCGGCTGTTCAGCGAGCGTCAGGCCCGGGAGATGTGGGCGGGCCAGACCATCCTGCCGATCGCGGACCCGCCGCCGCCGCTCGCCGCGCTGCGGCCCAGCTTCTCCGAGTACGGGCTGGGCTGGCGGCTGCGAGACTACCGGGGCCGGAAGCTGGTTTCCCACACTGGCGGTCTCGCGGGCATGACGTCGCAGATCACGCTCGTCCCCGCCGAGCGGCTCGGCATCGTCGTCCTCACGAACGGCGAGTCGGACCTGATGGCGGCGCTCACGTACCGCCTGCTCGACGGATTTTTCGGGGGCGGGGCCCGGCCCACAGACTGGATAGCGGCGTTCACCGAGGCGGCCCGCCTGGATCGGGCCCGCGCGGACTCGATCCTGGCGGCGGGGCGCGTCGCGCGGGACTCCCTGTCCAAGCCCTCGCTTCCCCTCGAGAAGTACGCCGGGCGCTACCGCGACGATCTCTACGGCGATGCGACCATCACGCTCGAGAACGGTCGCCTGGTGCTCCGGTTCAGCCACTCCCCCGCGTTCACAGGCGACCTCGAGCACTGGCAGTACGACACGTTCGTCGCGCACTGGCGGGCGTCCCACCTCGAGGACGCGTACGTGACGTTCGCGCTCGACCCCGACGGCTCGATTGAGCGGGTCCGCCTGACCGCTGTGTCGCCGCTCGCGGACTTCAGCTTCGACTTTCAGGACCTGGAGTTCCGGCCCGCCCCCACGCCGCGTTAAGATTCCTTTCGAGGAGGCGCGCGCATGATCGGGGAGCTGCTGCACCGACCCTGGCCCTGGTACGTGACCGGCCCGCTCCTGGGGCTCGTCGCCGTGGGCCTGCTACTGCTCGGCAACAAGCCGTTCGGCATCTCGAGCAACCTGCGGCACCTGTGCGCGGCGTGCCTGCCGGGCGACGTGGCGTACTTCAAGTACGACTGGCGGCAGTCGGGTCTGTGGAACCTCGTCTTCCTTGCGGGCGTCGTGGTCGGCGGCTTCGTGGGCGGCGTGCTGCTCCGGAGCCCACACCCCGTCGCCATCACCTCCCAGGCGCAGGCCTCCCTTGCCGCGATCGGGATCCATGACTTCTCCGGCCTTGTGCCGCGCGAGATTTTCACGTGGCACGTGCTGCTGAGCGTGCGCGGCGTGCTCATGGTAGTGGGCGGCGGCTTCCTCATCGGCTTCGGCACGGCGTACGCGGGCGGGTGCACCTCCGGGCATGGCATCTTCGGCCTCGCTGACCTGCAGCTGCCGTCGGTCCTCGCGGTGGTTTCGTTCTTCGCCGCCGGCGCGGCGGGCAGCTTCCTGCTGCTCCCGCTCCTCATCCCATGACGACCGCGACCGCCACGACTCCCGCCCTGGCTCGACCCCGCGAGCGGCTGTTGCCGGCGTACCTCTTCGGCGGCGTGCTGTTCGGCATCGTGCTGACAAAGGGCGAGCTCGTGTCGTGGTTCCGCATCCAAGAGGCGCTGCGCTTCAAGGGGCCGTACCTCTACGCGGTGTTCGCATCCGCGCTCGCGGTGGCCGCTCCCGCGTTCGCGTGGCTCAAGCGCCACCGCGTGCGCTCGGTCGCCGGCGAGGTGATCGCGATACAGCCCAAGGCGCTCGGCCGCGGCGTCCGCTACGTGTATGGCGGTCTGCTCTTCGGACTCGGTTGGGCACTTGTCGGGGCTTGTCCAGGACCACTCTTCGCGCTGGTCGGGGCGGGCGTCGGCGTGATGGCGGTGGCTTGCCTCGCCGCGGTGGCAGGAACGTGGGTGTACGGGTACCTGCGGCCCCGGCTGCCGCACTAGCCCGCGCGCGACTCGCGGCGGCGGCGGCGGTCCTCGTCGCCGCCGTCTTGCTGCGGTTGTACGACATCCCGCCCTTCCCCACGTGGTTCTATGTCGTGGCGTGGTACCCGACCCTCGTCATTCTCGACCAGACGGTCGTCCTCTTGGGCGGCGAGTCGCTCCTCGCTCGGCCCGGCGCGCTCACCGCGATGCTGTGGTGGTCCGCGATGATCTGGTTTCTGTTCGAGGCGATCAACTTCCGGCTCGAGGACTGGTACTACGTCTTCCTGCCCGCGAACCGGCTGGCGCGCTGGGTCGGGATCACCGTGTCGCTCGCGACGGTCGTACCAGCGGTGCTCCTGCCGGAGCGCCTCCTGGAGCGTTTGGGGGTGTGGCGCGAGCTGCGCGGGCGGCCCGTGCCGCTCCGGCCCGAGCACCTGCGGATCGCGCTCTGGGTCGGGGGTGCGACGCTCGCCCTGGTGCTCGCGCTCCCGCGCTATCTCTATCCGCTCACCTGGGGCGCCGTGTGGCTCATCGCGGAGCCGCTGCTGTACGCCCGCGACCCCGGCCGCTCGCTGTTCGCCGACATCGCCCGCGGCGCCTGGGGCCGCGTCGCGCGGCTCATGGCGGCGGGGCTGTTCGCCGGAGCGTTGTGGGAGTCGTTCAACGGCCTGGCGCGGGGACGGTGGATCTACACCGTGCCGTTCCTCGAGCACTGGAAGGTCTTCGAGATGCCCCTGGTCGGCTTCCTCGGCTTCCCGTTCTTCGCGCTCGAGGTGTGGTCGCTGTACCACCTGCTCGCGACCCGCACGACGCCGCGCACCGTCGCGGCATCCGCGCTAGTCGCGCTGCTGGTCCTCGCCGGCATGGACGCCTGGACGGTGAGCTCGACGATGCCGCGGCTCGCCCAGCTCCCAGGGGTCACGAACGGGGTCATCTACCGGCTGCGGGACGCGGGCTGGACGGACGTTTTCCGGGTGGCGCGGGCGAGCGTAGCGGAACTGGCCTACAGCGCGAACGTAAGTCCCCATGACGCGCGAGCCGCGCATGAAGCCGCGCGGCTCGCGACGCACGAGGGGATCGGCACGGCCCACGCGGCCGTGCTCATCGGGGGCGGCATCGGGACCGTGGAGGCGCTGGCCCGGACCGACCCCGACTCGGTGTGGCGCATCGTGCATCACAGCGCGCGCCCCACGCGCGCCGAGGTGCGGGTGTGGGTGCGGGCGGCTCAGGCGGCGATCGGCTCGCCCACCCCGCTCCACTCCTCCACCAGCTCGTCCACCGTCCGCAACTGACGGGCCGGATCGGTCGCGTACCACGCTTTGAAGTACTCGAGCCCAGCGCGGTGCGCGTCTTCGGTGAACGCCTCCAGCCCGTCCGTTACCCAGACCAGATCGTAGCCTCGCTGGAACGCGTCGCCCGACGCGTGGCGCGCGCAGCAGTCGGTGTGCAGGCCTGTGACGTACAGCCGCGTGATCCCGCGCTCGACGAGCGCCCGCTCGAATGCCGGATTGAGAAAGGGACTGTACGTCTGCTTACCGATGACGACGTCGCCCGGCTGCGGCGCAAGCCCCGGCACGATCTCGGCGTTCCACGTGCCCGCCATGGCGTGCGGCGGCCACTTGCGCAGCTCGCTGTCGTTGGGGGTGTGGGCGTCGGTCGCGTACACGACGGTGACGCCGGCGCGGCGCGCCGCCGCCACCAGCCGCGCGAGCGGCTCGATGATCCGCTGGGCACGCTGCTGGTAGTCGGACCCGCCCGCGTCGGCGATCACGCCGCCGGGGTATACGAAATCGTTCGCCATGTCGATGACGACCACGGCGCTGTGCTGGAGATCGGGGTGTGGCAACGAGGACATACGACGCTCCCATTGTTGAAAGAACCGGCGCCGGGGGGCCGATTGGGCAACGCCTGGATCCGGCGGAGATGCCGGATCGCTCCCGACGCGGGGCGCACTGTTGCTTGCGCCACCGGGAAATATAACCTCAGGGAATCAGCAGCACTTTCCCGGTCGTTTTCCGGCCTTCGAGCTGGCGGTGAGCCTCTGCTGCCTGCGGGAGCGGGAACTCGTGCCCGATACGGACCTTGAGCCGGCCCGTCTTGAGCCACCCCAGCACCTCGCCCGCGCGCGCCTGCAGCTCGTCACCCGTCGCGATGTAGTGCCCCAGCGCGGGCCGGGTGAGAAAGAGCGAGCCCTTCTGGCTCAACAGCTGGGGGTCGAACGGCCCCACCGGCCCGCTCGACTGGCCGTAGAGCACCATCATCCCCCGCCGCGCGAGGCAGTTCAGACCCTTGTCGAAGGTCGTCTTGCCGACGGAGTCGTAGATCACCTGCAGGCCGGCCCCGTCTGTTAAGCGTTTAACTTCGGCCTCGAAGTCCTGCTCGGTGTAGCGGATCACCTCGTCCGCGCCGGCCTCGCGGGCGAGCGCGGCCTTCTCGGGCGTCGACACGGTCCCGATCACCCGGGCGCCGCGCAGCTTGGCGATCTGGCACAGCAGCAAACCCACGCCTCCCGCGGCGGCGTGCACCAGGCAGGTGTCACCGGGTTTGAGTGCGTACGTGGTCGACGCCAGGTAATGCGCCGTGATCCCCTGGAGCACCACGGCGGCCGCTTGCTTGCTGCTCACGCCGTCCGGGAGCACGACGACCCGGTCGGCGGGCACGACGGCGTACTCCGCGTACGCGCCCTGCACTGCAGCGTAGGCGACGCGGGCCCCGACCTTCACGTCGCTGACCCCCGGCCCGGTCGCCGCTACGGTCCCGGCTGCTTCTTGCCCCAACGTGAGAGGCAGCGGCGCCTTGTACAGCCCGGTGCGATGGTAAAGGTCGATGAAGTTGACCCCGGCAGCCTCGATCCTGACGACCACCTGCCCCGCGCCGGGCGTGGGCTGTGGCACGTCCTCGTAGCGCAGCGCTTCGGGACCGCCCGGGGCGTGTACGCGGATCGCCTTCATGGTGCGGCGCGGACGATGCCTCCATCGAGTTCGCGGAAGCTTGCGTCGTCGAGCTCGAGCAGAGCGGCCTTCGTGTTCTCCTCCAGGTGCCGTACGGTCGACGTGCCGGGTATCGGCAGCATGACCGGCGACCGCCGGAGCAGCCAGGCGATCGCCACCTGCGCCGCGGTAGCCCCGGTCCGTTGAGCGACCCGGGCGACCGGGCCCCGCCGCGCCAGGCTCCCGGCCGCCAGGGGATACCACGGCAGGAAGCCCATTCCTTCACGCTCGCAGTACTCGAGCACGTCCTCGGACTGGCGGTCCGCCACGCTGTAGCGGTTCTGGACCGACACGATCGGGAGGATGGTGCGCGCGTGCTCGATCTGAGCGACGCTGACCTCCGAGAGTCCGACATGCCGGATCTTGCCCTCGGTCCGCAGGTCCTTCAGTGTGCCAAGCTGGTCGCCCACGGGGACGGCCGGGTCGATGCGGTGCAGCTGGTACAGATCGATCCGCTGGACCTTCAGCCGTCGCAGACTCCCTTCGCACGCCCTGCGCAGATGCTCCGGGCGACCGGACTCTACCCATTGATCCGGGCCCGGACGGACCAGCCCCCCCTTCGTCGCGATGGTGAGCCCGTCCGGGTACGGATGGAGCGCCTCGGCGATGAGCCGCTCGCTCACCTCGGGTCCGTAGGAGTCGGCGGTATCGATGAGCGTGATGCCGAGCTCGACGGCCCGGCGCAGTACGGCGATCGCCTCGTCACGGTCGCGCGGTTCTCCCCAGATCCCCGGGCCCGTGATCCGCATCGCGCCGAATCCGAGGCGGCGCACTCGGAGGTCACCGCCGATGACGAACGTTCCGCTCTCTATCACTTCGCCCCCCCGTGGCTCAGCGCGTACACGTAGGCCGTCACGGCGCGGATCTGGACCCGGGTCAGCTGCGCCCCGCCTGACGGCGGCATGACGCCCGCGTGCTCTTTGGGGGTCGGCACGCCCTGCGCGATGGTCCGCTCGATCGACTTGAAGCTGCCATCGCCCCACAACCAGCGGTGGCCGGTGAGATCGGGGCCGAGCGGCGACCCTTTGGCGTCCGGGCCGTGGCAACCGACGCAGGTCCCGCCGCCCACCTGGCCGTGATAGACGCTGTCGCCCAAGGCGATCATGGCGGGGGTGATCCCGGCGGCCGCGAGCGCGCCGGCGTCCGGGTGGATGCCTTCGGGCGGCCCGGGTGCCGCAGCGGGCGTCGCCGGTGGCGGTGCCGCCGCAGGCACGGCGCCCCTGGTCGCGCCGGTGTACGTGACCCGCCAGATCCGACCGTGCGCATCATCCGTGATGTAGAGCGCGCCGTCGGGGCCGACCGCAAGCCCGGTGGGCCGATGGGCGGCCTGTCCCGGCTGCTTCACGGCGCCCGCGAACCCGTCGGCGAAGATCTCGTAGCTCCCCGAGGGCTTCCCGTTCGCGAACGGGACGAACACGACGTTGTAGCCGCCCTGCGGGAAGGGTGCGCGGTTCCACGAGCCGTGAAAGGCGATGAACGCGCCGCCGCCGTAGTGAGCCGGAAACTGGGTGCCGTTGTAGAAGATGAGCGCGTCCGGCGCCCAATGCGCCGGGAACACGGCGACCGGGGCCCGCTTGGTCGCGCACGGGCCGAGGCTCCTGCCTCCGTTGCCGCCGTACTCGGGCGCCAGCACCAGCTTGCCCTGCGCATCGTCGTAATAGCACTCCGGCCACCCGTAATCGGCACCGCGCTCGATGCGGAGCAGCTCCTCCGCCGGAAGGTTCGCCCCCTGCTGCGGCTGGTACAGGCTCGGCCAGTTCTCGGCGAGCTGGTCGCGCCCGTGCTGTGTGGAATAGACGCCACTGCCGGTCGCGTCGACGGCGATGCCCACCGCGTTCCGGATGCCCGTCGCGTACCGCTCGGCAGGCGAGAAGCGCTGCCCGGTGCGGTTGGCGTCGTAGCGCCAGATGCCGCCGCGCGTCTCGAGCTCCGTGCACGGCTTATGGCCGGGGGAAAGGGCGATGCGGTTCTTGAGCTGGCACGAATTCGACGCGGACCCAAGATCCATGTACAACCCGCCGCCGGAGTCGATCGCGAAGGGGTGCATCGGATGGTCGCCGCTGAGCGGCAGGGCTTGCACGATGGTATCGGGGGCGCCGGTCGGCGCCACGGCCCCCGCCGGCAGCGCGTAGCGCAGGATCTTGTCGTTCGCCTCCGCGTACAGCGCCCCATGATACAGCGCGATGCCGGTGCCGCCGGCGCCGCCGCTCTGCACGCTGTCGCCGAACCGAACGATCACGTCTGCCCGGCCGTCGCCCGTCGTGTCCCGGAGCGCGACCAGAAAGCCGCCGGCGGGCGGCTGGTCGTTGCCGTAGTACCGGCCGCTCCACGTGTTGACGTAGACGACGCCGTTGGGCGCGACGGCGATGTGGCGCGGGTGGCCGAGGTTGTCGGCGAACACGGTCGCGCAGAACCCGGCGGGCAGCGTGAGGCCGGCGTTATCGGGCGGGCATTCAGCGCGCGAGGCCCACGGCGCCCACGCGACTGCCGCGACGATCGCGACGGCGCCGAGAGCCGCCTTCAGTCTCTCCATAGAGATCCTCGAGGATGATAATTTGGGGGCACGGGAGGAGGCGAGCCACCGTCGGGGTCTCCTGGCCTGGGCGAGGCGACGCAATCCGCGAGCGGTCAGCTCAAGTCGGCCCGCTCCCCGTCGTGCATCACTCTCAACGCTCCGCGGCGAGGCGCGGTTCCTTCCTCCGCGATGTCTGGTCGCCACTGACTAGACGAGCCGTCGCACTGTCGGCTTCCGGGCAGTTCTGCGGGAACTTCCGCACGTCCCATGCGCTTGTCTCCAGAGAGGGCGAATCTCCGCGAGGGCTCGAACTCTTGGCACCGCGCCCACTTGCGGCAATTGGCGGCGTCGCCCGCCCGTCGGCACACGGCGTGCGTACGGACGGTGTCCGAGAGGACCCATGAGAGCCACGATCACCTTGAGCCTGCCCGAACCTATCTACCTGCGGTGCCTTCGCGTCCTCGGGGCGTGGTGGTGCCTCGGCTCGAGCGCGCTGCAACCGTCGTTGCTAACACGGTACGAGGCGCGCCCGTGAGGACTGCGCCGCTTCACACGACAGCCGCGGCGTTGGGCTTGACGGCCCTGCTCGTGCTACACGTCGGGGCGGCCGGCACGGCGGGCGCGGCGTCCATGACGGCGCGCGTGCTGGTCGTTTCCGATCAGGCGCGCCGCTACCTCACGCTGGCATACGGCTCCCTTTCCACGGAGTTCATGGGCTGCATGATCGGCCAAGTCCACGGTCCCGTGGTGTTCGTGCAGCGCATCGCTCCCGCCGACGTGGACCCGGCCCAGTCAACCCGGACGCACGTCGTGCCGCGGGAGACGTGTGAGGAGGCGGGATGGAAGGGGACGGTGGGGATGATCCACAGCCACCCGGGCGGCGACCGCTGCTTCTACTACTTCCCCGGCACCCAGGTCCCCAGTTCGGACGCTGAGTCGTTCGCGCGGCAGCCGTATCCGGTGGACGCCATCATGTGCGGCGACAGCATCGTGTGGATCAGCCGCGACAAGACCCAGCGGCAAGTGCGGCTGGCGGCGGGGCCGATACCGATGGCCGCGGATCAGCGCCCCGGAAATCGAGTGCACACTGGCTCCCTGCTCGCGGCGCGGGGAGAATGACAGCGCTCGCCCGCCGTTGAAGAGCACGCTCGATCGACTCTACCGCATCGGTCTCTGGATCAAGGGTGTCGACGGTGTGCTGGAGATGGCCGGCGGCCTCTTCCTCCTGTTCGTCAGCCAGGCGAAACTCGGGCAGCTGGTGGCATTTCTGACCCAGCGCGAGCTCACCGAAGACCGGAGTGATTGGATCGCGAATCACCTGCGTGATGCGGTGAGCCAGTTGTCACCCAACACGAAACTGTTCGCGAGCATGTATCTACTGGGTCACGGCGTGATCAAGTTGTTCCTGATGGTCGCGCTGTTGCGCAACTGGCCATGGTCATTTCGGCCCGCGATCGCGTTTCTGTTGGTCTTCGTCGGGTATGCCGTGTACCGCATGAGCCTGCACTTCTCGCTCCCGCTGCTCCTGGTCTCCGTGATGGACTCCGTCATCGCGCTGCTGGTGTGGCGGGAGTATAGCAGCACCTACCGAGGAGATGTATGACACAGACGACGCAACACACGGAAAGGGCGGAGGCGGACCTATGAAGGTCGGGTTTATCGGCCTCGGCGGCATGGGGTTGCCCATGGCGCGCCACGTGCTGCAGGCCGGCCACACGGTCACCGTGTACAACCGCACGCGCGCCCGCGCCGATCAGCTCAAGCACCTGAACGCGGGCGTCGCCGACTCGCCCGCCGCCGCCGCGCAGGGCGCCGAAGTGCTGATCACGATGGTCGGCGATGATGCCGCGCTCGAGGAGATCATGCTGGGCGAGCGGGGCGCGCTCGCGGCGCTTCCCAAGGGCGCGATCCACGTCTCGATGAGCACCGTCAGCCCGGGGCTGTCGCGTTGGCTCGCCGAGCGTCACGGCGCGGCCGGGCAGACGCTCGTCGCGGCGCCGGTGTTCGGGCGGCCCGACGCGGCGGAGGCGGGAAAGCTGTGGATCGTGGCGGCGGGACCGGGGGGCGCCATCGAGCGATGCCGCCCGCTGCTCGAGGCGATGGGTCAGGGCGTGATACGCGCGGGCGACGACCCACCTCGCGCGAACGTCATCAAGGTCGCGGGCAATTTCCTGCTCGCGGCGGCGATCGAGGCGCTGGGCGAGGCGTTCGCGCTGGCGCGGAAATACGGCGTCCCGCCGGCTGAGCTGCTGGACGTCGTGAACGGGCGGCTGTTCCGCTCGCCGATCTACGAGAACTACGGCAAGCTGATCGCCGAGGAGCGTTACGAGCCCGCGGGCTTCAAGCTCCGCTACGGACTCAAGGACGTGCGGCTCGCGCTCGAGGCGGCGGACGAGGCGACGGTGCCCATGCCGCTCGCGAGCCTGATGCGAGACCGCTACCTCTCGGCCGTGGCGCGCGGCTGGGGCGACGCCGATTGGGCGGCGCTCGCGCGCGTCGCCGCCGCCGACGCGGGCCTGTGATGCGTCACGACCATCGGGTGGCCCCGCGCCCACCCGAACGTGTGTGGACTCGGACCCGCGCGACTCGTTACACTGCGATCACGATGACACGACGAACCGATTGTTGCCTGGACGGTAATCACAACGCCCGGTCGATCCACCGGAGGCGGGGGGCTCGCACGTAGTCGGCATTCGGGTTCTGGTTGGTCAACGCCCCCACCGTTGTGATGCCGCGACGTGGGGGCGTTGGCTTGTGGAGGCACCGACTCTTGGCAAGGGAGATGTCCTGATGATTCGTTTCGCCGCTCACGAGAGCGTCAGCCGCGTCCTCCGGGCCGGCGTCGTGGCAGCCGGCCTCGCGGGGCTCGCCGCCCTCCCGGCCCCGCGAGCGGCCGCGCAGGCGCCGACCCTGCTGGCGGCGGCCCAGCCCGGCGAAGCTCCCCGGATGCTGATCCTGTCGGATCAGGCGCGCCGGTTCCTCGCGCTGTATCGCGCGTTTCCGACCGAGTTCATGGGGTGCATGATCGGCGAGGTGCGTGGACGGGCGATCGTGGTGGACCGGATCGCGCCGGCCGACGTGGATCCGTCGGAGTCGACCGTGTCCTGGGTCGTGCCCCGTCAGACGTGCGAGGGCGCGGGCTGGAGCGGCACGGTCGGCATGATCCACAGTCATCCGACGGCCGAGCGGTGCTGGTACTTCTTCCCCGGCACCCAGGTGCCGAGCGCCGACGGACAGTCGTTCCGCGCGGCGTCTTATCCGGTGGACGCGATCATGTGCGGGGACCGGGTGGTATGGATCAACCGGGCGATGCAGCAGCAGGACCTGCCGCTCACCCTCCCGCGATCGCCGGGATGACCGTCACCTCGTCGCCGTCCTGCACGGGCGCCGCGAAGCCGCCGCGAAACCGGACGTCCTGGTCGTTCAAGTAGAAGTTCACGAACGGATAGGGCTTCCCTTGGGCGTCGCGCAGCCGGGGGCCCAGGGCCGGGTAGCGCGTCGCCACGTCGGCCACCGCCTCGCCCAGCGTGCGGCCGGTGGCCTCGATCGTGCGCGCCCCACCCGCGTGGGCCGCGAGCACCGACGGCAGATTCACCGTGATCGCCATATCAGCTCCTCTCCACGAGTGCCGCGACCTCGCGCAGCCGCGGGTCAATGACGGGCGCCACGGCGAGCGCGCCGCTCACCGCCTCGAGCGTCTTCAAGCCGTGCCCGGTGATGCACAAAACCAGTTCGTCGTCCGGCCGAAACCGGCCGGCGCGGGCGAGGGCGAGGGCCGCCGCGGTGGTCGCCCCCGCCGCCGTCTCGCCGAACACGCCGACGTCCTCGGCCAGGACGCGGATGCCGGCGACGAGTTCGTCGTCGCTCACCGCCGCCGCCCACCCGCCCGTCTCCCGGATCGCCCGCGCGGCGAAGGCGCCGTCCGCGGGATTGCCAATTGCGAGGGAGCGGCAGATCGTCTGCGGGATCTCGGGCTCGATCTGGCCGCCGCCGCGCTCGACCAGGCGCACGATCGGAGCGCACCCCGCGGCCTGCGCGCCGTACAGGCGCGGCGCCGGACCGCTCACGAGGCCGGCGTCGAGAAACTCCCCGAATCCCTTGCGCAGCTTGGTGAGGAGCGAGCCGCCCGCCATGGGCGCCACGACCGCGCTGGGGAGCCGCCAGCGAAGCTGCTCCACGACTTCGTAGGCGACCGTCTTCGATCCCTCGCCGTAGTAACTGCGGAGATTGACGTTCACCACGCCCCAGCCGAACCGGTCCGCCACCTGGGCGCACAGCCGGTTCACGTCGTCGTAGGTGCCGCGCACCCGCACCAGCCGGGCGCCGTACACGCTCGTGCCAACCACCTTGCCGGCCTCGAGCTCGTCGGGGATGAAGATCCACGCCTTGAGGCCGGCGCGCGCGGCGTGCGCCGCGACCGCGTTCGCGAGGTTGCCGGTGGAGGCGCAGCCGATGGTGTCGAGCCCGAAAGCCGCCGCGGCGTTGATCGCCGCGGCCACGACGCGATCCTTGAACGAGAGCGAGGGGTGGCACACCGTGTCGTTCTTCACCCAGGCGTGCGCCACGCCAAGCCGCCGGGCCAATGCCGGCGCCTCGACGAGCGGCGTGAACCCCGTATCGAGCGACAGCACCGGCTCCCCGTCGAACGGCAGCCATTCCTGGTAGCGCCACAGCGAGGGTGCCCGGCCCGCGATCGTGGCGCGGTCGGGGAGCCGGCGGGTCGGGTCGTATACCGGGTCGAGGGGGCCGAGGCACTGGTCGCAGATCGCGACCGGCGCCGGGGCGCGCTCGGCGCCGCAGTTGCGGCAGCGGAGCGGCCGCGCGGTGATGGAGACGGGAGCAAGCGTAGCCGGTGTGACCGTCATGAGCGCCTCAAACAAAAAAGCCCGGGCAACAATGCCGCGGGCGGTCGCTTTTTAGCACCTTGTTTAACGTGGCGGCAATACGCGGCAAATCACCACGTGACGTCGATTGTTGCCCGTAAGATACCCGGTGACCTCGTACGGTCAAGTAGGGGCACGGCATGCCGTGCCCCTACGTCTACGCCGAC
>Ga0209056_10000067_pt1 | contig 103181 bp, 111 predicted proteins | sample GraSoiAngelo_114_FD_185876 | JGI IMG/M metagenome (GOLD analysis project Ga0209056, IMG submission 185876) | Grasslands soil microbial communities from the Angelo Coastal Reserve, California, USA - 14_0903_13_40cm (SPAdes) (version 2) | ecosystem: Environmental > Terrestrial > Soil >... | reverse complement strand
TACTCGCAGCATGCTTCATCGTGAATATGGTCATCGTCTCGATCGCATTCGCACTTTGGTCCGGCGAGTCCCTGAGAAATGTTCTTAGGCATAACTTCGCGCTGTCGTTCTATGTTGCGCTTACCTACGTAGCGCTTGGAGCTCTGGTTGTGAGTTACCTAATCAATGGCACGCTAGATGGTTATGTGTTAGCGGCAATTGTCTGTGTCCTCACACTCGCGTTGACCGACACGATTGCAGGGCGCCGCATAAGGCGAGTGCTGGAGTCGGAGCTCTCTGATGCCGACCGCCACCTGTTCCACAGTCGCGCGGTGGAGGGTGTCGTGCACAACTTGCGAAACCACATCGCAACTGCGGTCGGGTACCTGAAAGAGGTCGATTCGCGCCGGCTCGATCCTGCCGACCGCGACGCCATTGAGACAGCCACGGCGGCGGCTAATGATGCCGTGACGGTGCTTCGTGGCCTCGCCCAGGGCGCCACGCCGAGAGTCAGCTACGCGACGGCGCCGGTCGACCTAAATGAACTGGCCACTCGGGGGTTGGGTATGGCGCGACCACGTGCTCGAACAAAGGAGGTCGAGCTCGCTCTGCGGGAATCACCGGAGGATGTGAGGGTTAAGGCAGATCCACTCCTGCTGCGCGAAGTCATCACCAACCTGGTCAACAACGCGATCGATGCCGCCCCCTCGAACGGACGCGTCTATTTGACGACCGGAAAACGTGGCAACGGCTGGCCTTTTTTCAGCGTGTCAGACAACGGCCCAGGAGTATCCGATGAAAATCGCCACCATCTTTTCGAGCCACACTTCACCACGAAGGAAAGCGGGACCGGACTTGGGCTCTTCATGTCTTATGGAATTGTCAGAGAACATCAGGGCCAACTTTTGTTCGAGGGCAACCGCCGCGGCGCAATTTTCACAGTGGTCCTGCCGCCATTTGCCGGCTGATCACCACACGCTGTTAAACAAGGCAACCTCTTGGTTTCGCGACGTTTGCGGCCCCCCGGCCGTGAAGGGCCGTTTGGATTCGCAAAGCGGTCCCAACGTGACGACTCAAGCCCTGGGATCACCCAGGACGCTGCCTGCATGCCCGAGATTGCCGAAGCCCTTTGCATCGTTGATCGCAGGAGTGGCCCGCATGGCCACCCCTGCGCTTGGCCATCAGCTCGGTGTTGCTGAGACGATGTCGGTCGGGTTGCCGGTGCTCACACCGACTCCAAACACGGATAGGAAACCGCTGCCCGTGTCGGTCAAGCCCGTGTAGTCGCCTAGGAACCAGCCCCTGCCTGTCGAGAACGGTGCGTTCTCGATCCCGAATGGCCCTCCGATCTGCGTTTCAGTCCAAGTCGCAGTGGAACTCGAGCACGAGCTGGCGCACTCGGCAATGAAGAACTTGGTGCTAGATCCGCCGCTTCGGAAGTCGTAGTAGGTCACGCCCAGCGTCCCGTTAGACGGCCGGAAGTGGACCACGCTGGTGAAGGCTTGGTTGTCACCAACCGTCGTACTCCTCGGAGTCTGATTGACAACAATCGGGGTAGACCAGTTGGTGCCCCCGTCGGTCGATTCCGAAAGCACTATCTGGTCGTACTGGAAGGCGCTAAAGCGCGCGTCCATCCAGACCACAAAGAGGTTGCCCGTACCCGGGTCGACGCTGATATCGGGTATCCCTCCGCCTGCCCTGACCCTGGTTCCGTCGTCTGGGTTAGTAACGCCGATCACATCGAGCTTCGAGATCTTGTAAGGGCCCGCCCAGCTGGCGCCGCCATCTTTAGAGATAAGGACAGCCTCCCAGTTCTGGTTGGAGGGCTGGATACCCGAGCCCTGGCTAAGTTGAAACACGTCGACTAAGGTGTGCGATGGGTCAGGCAGCACCACGATCTGGTTGCCGATGGTGAACAGATTGGCGTTGGTTGGCATGATGCTGCGCGGTGTCGACCAAGTAATGCCGCCGTCGTTAGTCATCGAGAGCATCGGCACTCCGCGAAAGGCAAAAGAGCGGTCGGAATTCGGATTGCTTTGACTCTGTGGCAGAGCGACCCGGTCCCAGACCACATATGCGACACCGTGGCGATACGGATCGGCAGTCACTGACTCCTTGTCATCGAGGATGAAGGTGCTCGATGTGCTGTCGTCACTGATCAGGACCTTCGGGGTGTTCCAGCTACTCCCGTCGTTGGTTGAGGTGCTGACCTGGACTGACGAGATCGTTTCGGCTCCGTTCAGGCCCAGCGCTGCGTAGTAGGCGATCGTGCCGGTGCCGGCGGCGTTGGATCCGATGCTTACCCAGGGATCCGAGGCCCGTGGAAAGGCCGAACTCGCGGCCGTGCACTGGCTGAAAGCGGGCTGGTTCGTGAGCGCCGGCTCGGTCCAGCTGCCGCCGCCGTCACTGCTGATGGAGGCGAGTACGCCTTTGGCGCCCCCGCCCGACCAGCGGTCTTGCTGGAAGACGGCTATCGCATGCGATGAGTTGGTTGGGTCAACCGCCACACGCGGCTCGACCTCGGCGTCAGCTGCCACGGTCTGGGAGTCGAATCCCCCGGCGGTGCAGGAGCTGTAGGGGTCATCTGGGGACACGACCGGCGGCGGGCTGGCCCAGGCGACGCCGGCGCCGCCGGCCAGCGCGATCAAGGCGGTACTGGGAATCGCTAGGAGCCGGAACACCTGCCTTCGCCACATGGGCACCCTCCTTGCAAAAAGCCACATCCGCGACATGCGAATCTGAGAGCGGACGGCACGAAAACTGCGCTGCGCAGCTACTCATCGGTTTAGCAACGCCAGGGGCAAACGTCAAGGACTCGCGGCACCGCCTCCCGCTGCTGCTCCCACTCAAACAGGGCTTTTTGCCCGCATGACTACGGGGAGGGTTTGGCGACACGGGGTATTGCAAGCGTCAGGACATCGCAATGGCATCCCACCGCTCGACGTGCCATCGTCGCGACCCGCGGTGTACTCCTTCATACGTGAGACAGTCGTGCGTTGGCATCAAAGCCAACTCTTGTTCGAAGGCAACCGCCGTGGGGCCGTGTTCACCGTGGTTCTTCCGCGGTTCGAACGCTCTGTGAGTCGCGGCTAGTTCGCGGGCGGGGAGGGTGCTTTCGGCATCGTTGCGGCAGACGCTTGCATATCGGTGCAGCCCGCGCAGCGACCGTGCATACCGCCCATCGGATCGAGATGCCAGCCGCTCTGGGCGTGTTCGCGCCCGCAGATTGCACAAGGGGGCGCAGCAACAAAGGATGCAGCCAGCAGGCGCGCGGCCCGACCCACACCCGGCCGCTTGGGTCGGGAAGCGGTTGACATCACACGCTTCCATTGTCCGCTGGCGGTACAGCACGATCCGCGACCCTGTTGGGCGCTTGACCGTCTGGGCCAACGGACCATGGCGTTTGCGGGCGCTGCACGCGCTCTTCGTCGATATCGAGGTCGACGCGCTCGTTGAAAAAGGCGATCAAGTTCTCGATCTTGGGGCACTCCGGAATCGGCGATCTGTACGACCAGGCGAGGTCGGCGTGGAGTGTTCCCCCAAGACGAACGGACCAGTAGGATGCGACACCCTTATAGGGACAGCGTGAGATCGTGTCGCTTGATTCGAGCAGGTCCATCCTCACATCGAGCATTGGGATGTAGTATCGGACAGGCAGGCTGGTCTCGAACAGCAGGCGTGGTCTGCGCGTCTCGGCGACGACTTCGCCGCCCACGCTCACCTTTACATGGCGCGACGAGTTAAGAACATCGACGCGGTGATAGGGATCCCGCGGGTGGACGAACACCTCATCGTCCTCTTCAAACCATGCGTCCATCATTTGCCAGCGAATAACTGCCAGCCCAACCAGCGGCTCCAAGCCGGGTGGTGGCTGAGGGAAGGTCCACACCGCACCGTCGCGAACCTGTCCACCCGCCGCGACAGTCCACTGTTTCACCTCGCCAACAGCCGGCATGGTCGAGGCGATTCCGGATTCGTGCAGTAGCTCCCATCGCACGTCGTCCCGGGGGAAGGCATACGCGTTGAAGGGCGGCGGCAAATAGAGGAGCTGAGCCCGCCGGCTGTCCGCAACCGTAATGCCTCCGAGCCTAGCTCGCACGCGTCGCTCCGTCGGCTCCAGGCGCACGCGTCCCCCGCGCGCAACCCACATCTGGAACCTGGCTTCGAGCTTCGCTTCTTGCATCGTTTTACCCACGCTGTGCGGACCGGTTGGCCCAAAGGGTACTCCATGAGCGGCGCCAGAGCCGCGCCTCCAAACGTGACCGCCTGAGGTCACCTCAAAGCCGATCTTTGGGCCGCCAGGTGGACAAGGTCCGACTCATACAGGAGGTCGCCATGCGCTGGCATCAAGGTCAGCTTTTGTTCGAAGTTACCCGCCGAAACGCCGTGTTCACCGTTGTACTGTCGCCCTACGCCGGCTAACCTCGGTTCGCTTTCGCCGAAGCGGTCTTCACCGTACACTTCCACCTTTCGCCGGCTGAGCGGCCTTGTGCGTTCCAATCAGGGCCCCGCCAGAGGCGTAGCTGTTTACGCCTGCGGCTCGAGTCGTGCTTGACGTCAGGTCGTACGCTCAACCCACTGCGCCCGCCACGCCGGTGGGTCGAAGGGGGCACCATAAACCTCAGTCGTCTTGGCGATTTTGCCCGAACGCAACTCAAGGAGCGCCATTACCTGCCACGTCCTGCCGTCGGGGTATCTGGCGGAACCGACGAGGGTGTAGATGTCACCCGTCCCTTCGATTCGCAGGATGTTGAAACTTGGGCCTAGCACCCATTTGTCCTCGCTGCCGACAACCTTGGCCGCGGCACCCTGCGGAAGACCGCCCGGATAGCTCTCATGGGCCGCGCGAAAATTGTCCCAACCGCGGATCCGTTCGCCCGACTGGGGGTAGTCGACGACCATGTCCCGATTGCATACCTCGGCCTGCAGGTCGAGATCACGGGCGACAACAGCCTTGACGTATTGCTCAACGACCTCACGGTTTGTCTTCGGAGTCATTACTAAGGTCCTCCTGTGCCGTAAGCGATAGCAACGTTGACGGAATGGTATAGACCTCAATTGGTGGGTGCCGGCTCGGGAATCGCCCGTCGCTGGGTGCCTCAGATGGCGGGGACCGATCTGGAGGTGTACTGCGTTATCAGTTCCGTGACGTGGTAATTACCCGCCACCCCTCTCCCAGCAATGGGAGAGGGCTGCCTCCTCCTTGCTAGGCATTCGTCCCGGTCCAAGGGCGCAATGACGATTGCGGCTTCGTTCCCAACCGCGTAGACCTCCATTCGGAGGAAGCGAAATGGCAATTTTCGACAGGCTTGTAGCGCTGTTTAGGACCATCTCAACGCGGCGACGTCTCCACTGGGTCGAAATTTCCGTGGAGCGCGCCTGGAGTCGAGACATGGCCCCGCGGCTGTTTGACCTCGGCAAGTCCTAGGGATGGCACGGGTCCTGATCCGCCGGGGGACGGTCGTGGCCCGCTCGCGGCACGATCAGGCTGGCGTGCGTGAAAGCTTGAGCCCAGGGCGGGTGTCGGATTCGTTGAACCAACCCCCCACAGCGTCACGGCGACGCCGCCCCGAAGGTCCCTCAGCTGCCGTGCGAGCCGACTAGGAGGCGTCCTAATCGATTCGTCGGGTTTCTAGGTAGACGTAACGCCACCAGTCGCGCTCGACCCCGGCCGAAGACCCTGGGGACCGAGGAAACCGGCCGAGCCACCACACTAGGAAACCTTGCTGGGTGCCACCCCACGTGCTGGAGTTGATCACGGTGCGGTGCCCGGTCAGGTCGGGAAAGTTTGCCCAGTCGTCAGCGTCCGATATGACCGGCAGGTCACGGTCGTACTGGTAGTGGCAGTAGGCGTTGGGGGGAAAGTGCACATTGCCCGCATGCGTCATCGCAGCGTCCACCTCGGGATGCGTGGCGTCGGGCTGCGCAGGGCAGGCGAAGTCCTGGCCGTAACGTCCGCGCTGCCCGTCGAAACGATCCCAGATCCCAAAGCCAATGCCGGCTTGTATCAGCCCTTCGGCGCGGTGGCCCAGGTCGTGCAGCATCTCCGGCTCGCCCCGCTCGTAGCTGAAACCCATCACGACAAAGGGGTTGCGAACGGCCGGGCACAGGGTCTGCGGGGACACCAGCTGCCATTCGAGATAGCCAAACCAGGGTCCTCCCCAAAGCCAGACCTCATCGACGCGACCCTGCCGGAGGGCATCGCATGCACTCCCTGAGCGGCGGTCGAAAACCGTGTTGAGCACCGCGCCATAGTCGATCAGCGCCTTGCAGTAATCGGGCGGGGTTTCGACGAAGCACCCCTGGTAGTTCGCGTTCGTGAGGCGAAACCCATTCGGCTTCTCGGGGTAGGAGCGGATTACCGATGTGTGCACCAACCGGTGGGTGACGATGCCGGCGCTCGCAGTCGCCACGTCGCCGATGTACTGCGTCTGCAGCGGGACGGGGTCATTCCAGCCTCGGGCGATGGTGAGCGGGAGACCATCGTCCATCAGCGGGTCGAAGTCCAGGACTTCTACTCCGGCACGAATGTGCTCGCGTCCGGAAGATGCCTCAGCCGTGGTGGCTGACACGCCCAAGCAAACGAAGGTCGTCAGCCCAAGGACGGAAACCACCGCTGTCCGCGGCCTGCCAGTCATGCGCCTCTTTGAGTCTGCGCCCGCAAAACGCTGTCTCATATAGGACTTTCGCCTACATCGACAACAAGACGGCGCGATTCTAGTGTCGCTCTTGAGCCATTCGGCGGCTGATCGCCGCCGCGAGATCCTCCAGCTCGACCGGCTTGACCATGTAGTCGAACGCCCCGAGATCCTCCGCGATGGCTCGGGATCCAGGGTCGGCTGCGCCAGTGACGACGATCGGCCGCGCCGCCCGGAGCGCCCCCCGCTGCGCCGCATCGAGGGACGCCGACAACCCCAGGTCGAACACCACCACCTCGCGCGGCCTCAGCGCTCGGAGGCGACCCGCTGACTCTGCCTCGTAGCCCAATCGTCGAAGACCTCTGGCTGTCAACTCCGCCAGCCGATCATCGTCGTCCAGCACGAGGACCGGGACGATCGCGAATGCGGCCGCCTCTACCGCTCCTAACAGCTCCAGCGCCTCACCGAGGTCGCCGACGAGCCTATCCGCCGGCACCGGTTCGCCATCGGTCTGAGCGAGCTCGAGCTCGGCCCGGGCCCTCGCCAGCGTCGACCGCAGGCGGTGCAGCGCCCCCGCGAGCTCAGTTCTGGACGACGAACCGGTATCCGATCCCACGGACCGTCTCTATCCATCCGGGCTCCCGCAGCTCGCGGCGGACCTGGTGCACCGCCTGCTCCATGCTGTGCTCAAAGCCCGTATACGAGCTGCCCCACACCCGCTCCAGCAGCTCGGACCGCGGCACCACCTCGCCGGACCGATTGGCCAACAGCTGGAGCATCAGCAGCGGCCTGCGTTCGAGCTTGAGGTGCCGGTCACCCAGACGCGCCTCTCCCCGAAACGCGTCGACATGAAGCCGCCCACGCACCACAGCGCCCGGCGCTGACGCTCGCTCGCGCAACGCGCCTCGGACCCGGGCGAGCATGACCTGGCGGTCGGTGCCTTTGACGATGTAATCGGTCGCGCCGCGCTCGATGCCGACCACCTGATCTGCGGGTGAATGCCTGGCGCCGGTGAGGATGATCACTGGAAAGGCGATCCGCTCACCGCCGGAACGAAGCGAGTCGAGTACCTCGGGCGCCTCCATGTCCGGCATCTCGTAGTCCAGCAACATCAGGTCCGGCGACCCCAGGCGCACTCGCTCGAGGGCTTCCGTGCCGCTTCCCGCCACGTCGACTGAATATCCGGCCCGACGCAAGATCTCAGCAGTCAGCTCCGCCGTGCGCGGCTCGTCATCAACCACCAGCAACTTGGCGGTCATGCCTCCAATCCCCGCCGCAAAGTAACAGGTTCAGGGTTTCTTGAGGAAACGCTGAACCAGGGCTGAGGTCAGGACGTCCAGCTCTGCATAACCTGCTGGACATGGGCCAGCTCCCAGACCTACAAGACGCCAGGCGCCGGCTGGGACTGGCCCTTAGCGCCGTCTGCCACGACCGCTGGGTGCTCGGCTATCTGCGCCACGGCTCGATGCATCCGATCACCGGTTCAGAGGTCTCGCCCCGCTTTCTGCACGGCCGCCCGCTGATGGCGTTGGCGCGACGCGCGCTGTACGAAAAGCGACCCCTGGTCCTCAATTCCGTATTTGAAAAGCCGGGGACCGCGAACAGCTATGACTGGGAGCTCGACTGGCCCGCCCTTCTTTACACGCCGATCGGCGAGATCGGTCGGCAACCGATAGGACTGCTAGTCATCGGCTGCCGGCAGGACCACTGGTACTCGGAAGAGGATGTCGCGTACGCGCACACACTCGGCTGCAGCCTTGCTCCTCTCGTCGCGGCGCTGAAGCGGCCGCTGAGCCGGCTCAAGGAAGACGAGGGCGAAGTCCTCCAGCTTCTGAGCTACGGGCTCTCATCGTCCGAGATCGCCCGCGCAGTCCGCACCGACGACCGACACGCCCGCGCGCTGGTCGATCGGGTGACCAAGAAGATGCAATCGGTCACCGCGGATGACCTGACCTTTCCGATCGTGGAGATGAAACGGCGAGCTTTTCGGATATGACCTGGAACGGGACCGGGGACTAGTTCGGACCAAAAAGGAACACCGTTGTTCCTCGGCCTTCCGTGCTGACAACCTCGAGCCGGCCACCGATTCCAGCGGCCCGCTCGCGCATGCCCATCAGCCCGTAGCCTGACGGTCCGACCCCGGCGAATCCTCGGCCCTCGTCCGAAACCTCGATCAAGAACGGACGCGCCGCAAAGCCCATCTTCACGCGACAGATCGTGGAGCCCGAGTGACGCCTTACGTTCGTCAACGCTTCCCGTACGACCTGCGCCACCACCTCTCGGTGGTGTGGCGACAGCATGTCTTCAGTGCCGTTGCTCGAGAGCTCGACTCGAATGCCGTACACGCGAGCAAATTCCCCGGCCTGGTGACGCACATCCCCGAGTACCCCATCCGGTCCGATCGCCGCCGGGCGCAGCTCGGCCAGCGATTCACGTACGTGCTTGAGGGATCGCTCAAGGATGTCGAACACGTTTTTTAGGGTTTCGTCGGGCTGCCCCTTTCGACTTTCCAGATAGACCTTGAACAATGAGATCGCGCCGGCAAGCTCAGTGGCGATTCCGTCATGCAGCTCCCGCGAGATCCGCGCGCGCTCCCGCGCCACTGCGTCCTCGACCGCCTGCTGGGCAAATGTGTCGCTGCGGCTTTGCGTCCGTGATCGCACCGGGCTCAACGGGCCGCCCTTCGCCGCGCGTACGACTGCATCAGGGCGATCGCAAGCGGATGGCTCAGCCAGCGCAGGAGGCGTCCATACGGCTGCCACAGGACGGCCGTTTCAGCGAGCGCCTCACGCAGCCGCTCTACGTCAGCATGCAAACGCGACTGCTCGGCGGCAAGGCGCGCAGAGAGATCCTGCGAGTGCCGGGCAATTCGCGCGCTCCAAATGCCTGCGAGCACCGTCTCGGCGACGATCACAATGGCCGCCACGACCAGCAGCCAGATCCCGATCCAGGCCAGGTCGGCGTCGGTCGGGGTCATTCTTTTCCGTCGCCCTCTTCGATCCCTGCGACCGGCGCGATCGCCACCACTTGGTCGTCCGGGGCAAGCCGCATCACGATCACACCCTGGGTCTGCCGCCCAATGCGCGAGATGGCACCGACCGGCGTGCGCAGCACCATCCCACTGGCGCTGATCACCAGCACCTCTTCCTCCGGATCACTGACCACTCGCAACGCTGTGAGCTTGCCCACCCTGTCGGTGACTTTGAGCGTGAACACCCCTTGTCCCGCCCGATGTTTGACTGGGTACTCGGCCAGAGGCGTGCGCTTGCCGTAGCCGCGCTGTGTGATGACAAGAAGATCGCCACCCTCGACGACGGTGGCCATGCCGGCGACCGCGTCGCCTTTGCCGAACTTGATCCCGATCACGCCCTGCGTGTCGCGGCCCATGGCGCGGACCTCGGTCTCGCTGAACCGGATCGCCTTGCCGAGCTCGGTGGCGATGATCACCTCGTCCGAGCCGCTCGTCGGCGTGACCCAATCGAGCTCGTCGCCCTCCTGCAGGTTGATCGCGATCAGGCCGTTGCGGCGCACGTTCGCGTACTCCGCCATGGCCGTCTTCTTGATGTAGCCGTTCTTGGTCACCATCAACATGTAGTGCGCCTCCGTGTCGGTCTCGGGGCGCACAAAGACGGCCGTGATCCGCTCGTTGGAGCCGATGTCGATCAGGTTGTTGATCGGCGTGCCCTTGGCCTGGCGCTCGCGTTCCGGCACCTCATGCACTCGCAGTTGGAAAACGCGTCCGCTCTGGGTGAAAAACAGCATCGACGCGTGCGTGTGCGTCGTCAGCAAATGCAGCGCGTAGTCCTCCTCTCGTGTCCCGCTCGGCGCGTCGCTGCCCGCGGTCGGCTTCGCGCCCTTGAGCCCCACACCGCCGCGTTTCTGCGCGCGGAAGACCCGAAGCGGCTGCCGCTTCGCGTAACCGCGATGCGTCAGGGTCACGACCACATCTTCCTTCGGGACCAAGTCCTCGGCGGAAAGGTCGATCGCTTCCTGGCCCGTGATCTCCGTGCGGCGGTCGTCGCCGTATTTCTTGACGACGTCGTCCATCTCTTCCTTGATCAGGAGGCGCACCTTCTGGTCGCTCGCGAGGATGCTCTCGAGGTAGGCGATCGTCTTGATCACCTGCTCGTACTCCTCGTCGATCTTGCCGCGCTCCAGTCGCGTCAGACGGCCCAGGGTCAGAGCCAAAACGGCCTTCGCCTGGCGCTCGCTGAGACCGAACTTCGTCTGCAGCTGGGTGGCCGCAACGTCCTGGTCGGCGGCGGCGCGGATCGTTTTGATCACCTCGTCCAGGTGGTCGAGGCAGATCTTGAGGCCCTCGAGGATGTGCGCCCGCTCCTGAGCGCGCTCGAGGTCGAACCGCGTGCGGCGAAGGATGACGTTGCGGCGGTGCTCGATGAAAAGCTGCAGGGCCTGTTTGAGACTCAAGACCACAGGGCGGCCGTCGACGATCGCGAGCATGATCACGCCGAAGGTTGTCTGCATCGTCGTGTGCTTGTACAGGTTGTTCAGGACGGTGAAGACCTGCGCCTCGCGTTTGAGCTCGATCACGATCCGCATCCCGTTGCGGTCTGATTCGTCGCGAAGGTCCGCGATGCCTTCGAGCCTTCGCTCCGAGACCAGCTCCGCGATCTTCGCGACGAGCGCTGCTTTGTTGACCGCGTAAGGCAGCTCGTAGACGATGATCCGCTCGCGGCCGTTTGCGGCCTGTTCGAGCGAGTGCCTTGCCCGGACGATTATCCGGCCGTGGCCGGTTGAATAAGCCGCCTTGATTCCAGTCGTTCCCATGATCACGCCGCCGGTCGGAAAATCGGGACCCTTGACGAAGGTCAACAGGTCCTCGGCCGTTGCGTCCGGGTTGTCGACGAGGTGCCTGACGGCCCCCCCGACCTCGCGAAGGTTGTGCGGTGGGATGTTGGTCGTCATACCGACCGCGATGCCCGAGGCGCCGTTGATCAACAGGTTGGGTATCCGCGCCGGCAGCACCGATGGCTCTTCCTCCGAGCCGTCGTAGCTCGGCACCATGTCGACGGTTTGCTTGTCGATGTCCGCCATCAGCTCGCCGGTGATCGCTGACAGCTTCGCCTCCGTGTAACGCATCGCGGCCGGCGGGTCGCCGTCGACGCTGCCGAAGTTGCCCTGGCCGTCGATCAGCGGATACCGGAGCGAGAACGGCTGAGCCATGCGCACCAGCGCGTCGTAGATCGCACTGTCTCCGTGGGGGTGGTAGAGCTTCATCACGTCACCCACGAACGCGGCGGACTTCTTGGTTTTGGTGCCGCTTGTGGCGCCGGCTCGCTGCATGGCGTAGAGAATCCGGCGCTGCACCGGCTTCAGCCCGTCACGCACGTCGGGCAGGGCCCGGCTGATGATGACGGACATCGCGTACTCCATGTAGGAGGTCTGCATCTCCTCCTGGAGGCTCCGCGTCAGGATCGTGCCGGCTGCGTCGTCTGCCAACCCCTATTTACTCCTCGTACTTCGCCAGGACCACGACCGCGTTGTGCCCACCGAACCCGAAGCCGTTGGAGATCGCCACACGCACGTCGTGGCGCCGCGCCTGGTTGGGGACATAATCGAGGTCACACTCCGGGTCTGGATTCTCGTAATTGATCGTCGGATGGATGATGCCGCGGTTGATCGTGAGCAGGGTCGCGATCGCCTCCACGGCGCCCGCGGCGCCCAGTAGGTGGCCGATCATCGACTTCGTGCTGCTGATCGCGACCTTGCGAGCGTGCTCACCCAGGGCGATCTTCAGCGCCTTCGTCTCGCCGGCATCGTTGAGTTGCGTCGACGTGCCGTGTGCGTTGACGTAGTCGACCTGGCTGGCGTCGATGCCGGCATCTTTCAGGGCAAGCGTCACCGCTTTGGCGGGCGCCTCGCCCGTCTCGTCGGGTGCGACTTGGTGGAACGCATCGTTGGTGGTCGCATATCCCAGGATCTCGCCGTAGATGCGAGCGCCGCGATTGATCGCATGCTCGCGGGACTCGAGGATCAAGATTCCCGCACCCTCGCCGGGCACAAAACCGTCTCGATCCAGGTCGAAGGGCCGGCTCGCTTTCTCGGGGGCATCATTCCGCGTCGAAAGAGCGCGGATGGCATTGAACGACGCGAGGCCCACCTCGCACAACGAGGCTTCGGTTCCGCCTGCGAGCATCACATCCGCGTCGCCGTGCTGAATCATTCGGGTGGCGTCACCCAGCGTCTGCGTCGAGGCTGCGCATGCCGTCGTGACTGTCGTGTTGGGACCACGGATATGGAACTACATCGCGACAGACGCGCCCGCCATGTTCGGAATGATCGTCGGCGCGTATAGGGGGTTCAGCCGGCCTTTGCTGAGAAATGAAGCCGCACCCTGCGTCATATCGTCGAATGCTCCGATCCCGGTGCCCATCGCCACCCCGACGCGAAAGTCATTCTCCTTGGCGAGGTCCAGGCCCGAATCCGTCAGCGCCATCCGCGACGCCGCCACCGCCATTTGCGAGAAGCGCGCCATACGCTGGGCAGCCTTTCGCTCGATGTAGTCCTGCGGATCGAAGGTGTTGACCTGGCAGGCGAACTTCGTCGCGAGGCGGTCGGTGGGAAAGCGCTCGATGGGGCTTGCGCCGCTGCGACCCTCGATGAGCCCGTGCCAGTACTCCTCGAGGTCCTTGCCGAGCGGGTTGACCGTCCCCATCCCGGTCACGACGACGCGGGTCTGACCATTTTTGGCGGCAGGCCGCTTAAGGATGGGACTTACTGAATTCATGCCCTCCCCACCTCCGCTCGAATCTTACCGACGAGCTGGTTCTCGATCGCGTCGCGTGTAACTCGGATCGCGTTCTTCATCGCGCGCGCGTCGGATCGCCCGTGAGCCACCACCGCGACCCCGTCGATGCCCAACAGAGGCGCACCGCCGAACTCCCGCCAGTCGATCCGGTCGCGGATCTGCCGCACGCCGGGTCGGATCAGCAATCCGCCGAGCATGCCAGACAGCGTTTTGGGAATCTCCTCGCGCAGTGTGCGGAAGAGGAAATCGGCTGTCGCCTCCGCCATCTTGATCGCCACGTTGCCCACGAACCCATCGGCCACGACGACGTCCGCGCGCGCACCATAGATGTCCTTCGGCTCGACGTTGCCGATGAAGCCCGCCAGTGATCCCTTGAGCAGCCTGGTCGTCTCGCGAACCCGTTCGTCGCCTTTGCCCTCCTCTTCTCCGTTGCTGAGGAGCGCGATGCGCGGCTCGGGCCGGCCAAGCATCTCACGGGCGTACACGGCGCCCATCGCGGCGAACTGCGCCATGTACTCAGGTTTCGAGTCGACATTGGCGCCGACGTCCAGGAAGTACGCAAAGCCTTCCTGTGTGGGAACGATGGACCCGAGCGCGGGTCGCTCTACGCCTTTGATCCGGCCCTGGATGAACAGGGCAGCCGCCATCACCCCGCCGGAATTTCCCGCGGATGCCCAACCGTCCGCGCGCCCGTCCCTGCACAGCCGCGCGCAGACCGATATCGACGAGTCGGGCTTGTTGCGCACCGCCTGCGCCGGGTGCTCGTCCATCGCCACGACCTGCGTGCATGGCACGAGCTGCAGCCGCGGATGGCTGTCGAGGAGCGGCTGCACCGATGCGGGGATGCCGACGAGCGAGATGTCGATCCCGTATTCGACTGCCGCCCGGGCGGCGCCTTTGACGATCTCCTCTGGCGCGTGATCGCCGCCCATGGCGTCGACCGCTATTCGCACAACGGACAGTCCTAGATGTCGAGGTTGCGGACGCTCTTGGCGTGCGCCTGGATGAACTTCTTGCGGGGCTCGACGTCAGGTCCCATCAACCTCTCAAACGTGTCGTTGACCGCCGCGGCGTCTTCTACCGTGACGCGAAGAAGGACGCGCGTCGCCGGATTCATCGTGGTCTCCCAGAGCTCCTCCGCGTTCATCTCGCCGAGACCCTTCATCCGCGCCGCCTCGGCGCCCTTGCCGAGCTGGCGTAGGGCCCTGTCGCGGTCGGCCTCTGACGAACACCAGACAACCTTCATGTTCTTGCCGGCACCCTTTGACACTTTGAACAGCGGCGGCTGCGCCATGTAGAGGTATCCCTTGTCGATCACCTGCGGGAAGTAGCGAAAGAAAAACGTCAGCAAGAGCGTGCGGATGTGGCTGCCGTCGACGTCCGCGTCGGTCATGGTCACGATGCGGTGATATCGGATCTTTTCGATGTTGAAGTTGTCGCCGACCCCCGCGCCCATCGCGGTGATCAGGTTGCGGATCTCGTCTGACGTCAAGACCTTGTCGAGGCGCGCCTTCTCGACGTTGAGAATCTTGCCCCGCAACGGAAGGATCGCCTGCGTGCGCCGATCTCGCCCGCCCTTTGCGGTTCCGCCGGCGGAGTCGCCCTCGACGATGTAGAGCTCGGACAGGGAGGGGTCGCGCTCCGAACAGTCGGCGAGCTTGCCGGGCAGCATGCTCGACTCGAGCAGGCTCTTGCGCTGGACGAGATCGCGTGCCTTGCGCGCTGCTTCCCGCGCGCGAGCAGCGGTCAGCGACTTTTCGATGATCCGCCGGCCTTCGGACGGGTTCTCCTCGAGATACTGGGTCAGGCCCTCGGTCAGGGCAAGCGACACGTGGCCCTGGACCTCCGCGTTGCCGAGCTTGCCCTTGGTCTGCCCCTCGAACTGCGGCTCGAGAACTTTGACGCTGATGACCGCCGTGAGCCCTTCGCGCACGTCCTCGCCCGTGAGGTTCGGGTCCTGCTCCTTGAGAATCCCGGCCTTGCGCGCGTAGCGGTTCAGCACGTTGGTGAGAGCCGCCCGAAAGCCCGTCAGGTGGCTTCCGCCCTCGATCGTGTGGATGGTATTGGCAAACGCGACCACGTTCTCCACGAACGTCTCGTTGTACTGGAGTGCGACCTCCACCTGGGTGCCCTCGATCTCCCGGTCGACGTAGAACGGCGGCACGTTCACCACCGACTTGTCGCGATTGAGTGCGCGCACGAAGGCCACGATGCCGCCTTCGAAGTAGAACGTCTCGGTCAGGCCGAGGCTTTCGTCGTTGAGGGCGATCTCGAGCCGCTTGTTGAGGTAGGCCATCTCGCGAAGACGGTGCCGGATGACCTCTCGGTCGAACTTGGTGTCCGGAAAGATCTGGGGGTCGGGCCAGAAGCGGACGATCGTCCCGGTGCGGTCGGTCTTGCCCACCGGCTTGACGCCGGCCTTGGGCACGCCTCTCTCGTACTCCTGCTGGTAAACCTTGCTGCCGCGGTGGACCCAGACCTGCAGCCGCTCGCTGAGGAAGTTGACGGCGGAGACGCCGACGCCGTGGAGGCCGGAGGACACCTTGTAGCCGCCGCCGCCGAACTTGCCGCCGGCGTTGAGCCGCGTCATGACCAGCTCGAGCGCCGACAGCCCTTCCTTCTTGTGGACGTCGACGGGGATGCCCCGGCCGTCGTCGTCGACCTGCACGCTGCCGTCCGCGAACAGGGTCACCACGATCCTCTGTGCGTGACCGGCGAGCGCCTCGTCGACCGCGTTGTCGACCACCTCGTAGACGAGGTGATGAAGGCCCGTGGTGCTGGTCGAGCCGATGTACATGCTCGGACGCCGCCGCACATGCTCCCGGCCCTCGAGGACCTGGATCTGCTCGGCGGTGTATGCCACGTCCGCGCCTAGGGCTCGGGGCCTCATGCCAAGGTGCGCCCGGCGCGCGCCCGGCTCACTCCCCGGGAGGGGTTTTCGAACCGCCATTACCGGGGAATCGGCCCTCCCAGCGCGGAGAACTCATGGGGGTCAACTGGGCAGAACTTCAGGCCCTCAATTCTACCGGATTTTGAATACGAAAATGGCTCGCGGAGGCCCTTAACAGGGGCTTTCCTGAAGGGTTTGTTGGGGGGCCGTTTCGGGCGCTTCCGCGGGGGCCTTCCAGCGCAGAATCGGGTCCTCGCTCAGCCCCTGTAGGTAGGCGTTGATCCGGCGCGCGGCGCTCACCTCGTCCAGCCTCCCCACAGGCAGCTTTGTCGGCTCCTCGTGGAGGCTCTGAGGGTCGCTTTTCGCCTTGGCGACGATCTCCTTGATCGCGCCTGCAAAGGCATCCAGCGTGGCTTTGCTCTCGGTCTCGGTCGGCTCGACCATGATGGCCTCGGGGACGACCAACGGGAAGTAGACCGTCGGCGCATAAAAGTCGCGATCGAGGAGGGCCTTCGCGATGTCCAGCGCCCTCACGCCCTCCTCGTGTAGGTTCTGCGCGCTGGCGACGAACTCGTGCATGCACGGGCCCTCGTGCGGCATGTCGAGGTCCCCTTCCACCAGCTTGCGCAGGTAGTTCGCCGAGAGGACAGCGTCCTGCGAGGCCTGGCTCAGGCCGTCGCCTCCCATCGCCAGGATGTAGGTGTAGGCACGGACCAGCATGCCGAAGTTGCCGTAGAAGCTGCGCACGCGCCCGATAGACTGCGGGCGCTTGAAATCCAGCCTCAGGTGGCCGTTGGTGCGCTCCACCGTCGGGGCAGGTAGGAAAGGCACCAGCTCTGACTTCACCCCGACCGGGCCGGCGCCCGGGCCGCCACCGCCGTGCGGGGTGGTGAACGTCTTGTGCAGGTTCATGTGTACCGCGTCGAAGCCCATATCGCCCGGCCGGCAGATGCCCATGAAGGCGTTGAGGTTGGCGCCGTCGTAGTACAGCATCGCACCGGTCGTGTGCACCATTTCCGCTATATCCAGGATCTCCCGCTCGAACAGGCCCAAGGTGTTGGGGTTTGTCAGCATCAGGGCGGCTGTCCGCGGGGAGAGCTTGGATTCCAGGTCGGCCAGGCTGATCCGGCCGTCGTCTCCGGAGCGGACCTCGATCACGTGGAACCCGCTTAGAGCGGCGCTGGCGGGATTCGTGCCGTGGGCCGAGTCCGGCACCAGGACCTCGGTGCGGTTCTCCTCGCGCGAGTGATGGAACGCGGCGATCATGCGCAGGGCGGTCCATTCACCATGAGCGCCGGCGGCCGGCTGAAGGGTCACACGCTCGACGCCGACGATCGCGCACAACGCGCGCTCCAGACGCCACATGAGCTCGAGGGCGCCTTGGACCGAGTCTTCGTCCTGGTAGGGGTGGAGGTCGGCAAACCCCGAAAGCGCGGCGGCCGCCTCGTTGACGACCGGGTTGTACTTCATGGTGCAGCTGCCAAGCGGGTAGAAGTTCTCGCTGATCGAGTAGTTGAGCGAAGCGAGCCGGCTGTAGTGGCGCATGATCTCGGGCTCGCTGAGCCGGGGCAGGCCCGGCGGCCTTGCGCGCAGCATCTCTCGCCCCAGGACGTCGGCCGGCGCAGGGCCGGCGACCTCGGCCTCCGGCAGGCGCGGAGGGTCGACGGCGGGACGGCTGAGCTCGAAGCTGAGGGGCTCGCTCATGACTCGAGCACCGCCATCAGCTCGTCGAGCGCCTGGGGGTCGTTGACCTCGGTGCACGTGAACGTCAGGACGTCCTTCAGCTCGCGAAACCAGCGGTTCACCTCGAGCCCGCCCAGGATCCCTTTGCGGGCCAGCTTGCGCACCACCGAGCGCGCCTTGGGCACCCGGAACGGGAACTCGTTCAAGAACTGGCGCTCCGGGAAGGCAGGCTCCCAACCCTGCAGCCGGGCCAGGCGGTCCGCAAGCGAATGCGCTCGCCGGAAGCTGACGTCGGCGATCTGCCGCAGGCCATACGGGCCCATGTAAGTCAGGTATACCGCCGCCGCCAGGGCGCAAAGCGAGTGGTTCGTGCAGATGTTGGAGGTCGCCTTCTCGCGCCGGATGTGCTGCTCGCGGGCCGCCAGCGCGAGCACGAATCCGCGCCGGCCATGCGCGTCGTGCGCGGTGCCGACCAGACGTCCCGGCAGCTTTCGCACCAGCTCGCGCTTGCACGCGATGAATCCGACGTGCGGTCCGCCGAAGCTGGGCGACAGACCAAGCTGCTGCCCTTCGCCGACCGCGATGTCGGCGCCGTACTCGCCGGGCGGCGCCAGCATGGCGAGGCTGATCGGGTCGACGCACGCGATCGCGAGCGCGCCGACGTCGTGAGCCGCTTGCGTCAGCTGCCTGGCATCGACGAGCAGGCCCAGAAAGTCGGGTTGCTGAAAGATGATCGCCGCGGTTTTCTTGTTCGGTTCGGCGCCCTTGCGGACTTTGATGCCACGGCCCTCACCGAATGCCCGAAGCACCTGCACGTACTCGGGGTGGACGTAACCCGACACGAGGACCTCGTTGCGGCCGGTGTGTACGTAGGCCATCATCGCGGCCTCCGCGACCGCCGTGGCGCCGTCGTAGAGCGATGCGTTCGAGACGTCGAGGGCGGTCAGCTCGGCGATCAGCGTCTGGAATTCAAAGATGGCCTGCAGCGTGCCCTGGCTCGCCTCCGCCTGGTAGGGCGTATACGCGGTGTAGAACTCCGGTTTCGATGTGACCGCGGACACTGCTGCCGGGATGAAGCGGCGATAGATTCCGCCGCCGCGAAACGTCAGACGATCGGGATACACATGATTGCGCTCTGCCAGAGACGAGACCTGCGCCATCGTCTCGAATTCGGAGAGGCCGTTCGGCAGCTGCAGCGACTCGAGGCGCAGTGACTGCGGGATGTCAACCAGAAGGTCGTTCATGGAGCGCACGCCGAGGGTCTCGAGCATCGCCGACCGGTCCTCGGGAGAGTGGACGAGGTACGGCAAGCTAGTGAGAAGAAGCCTCGGCCACTTTCTTGTACGCGGCTTCATCGAGCAGGTCGGCCGGAAGGTCCCCGGCCAGCTCGAGCTTCAGGATCCAGCCCTCACCGTACGGGTCGGAGTTGATGAGCTCGGGTTTGGATGCCAGCTTCTCGTTGACCTCGCTGATCTTCCCGGCGACAGGCGAGTAGAGATCGCTCGCCGCCTTGACTGACTCGATGACGCCGAATGTCTCGCGAGCCGCGACTTTGCGGCCCGCGCTCGGCAGCTCCAGAAAGACCACATCGCCCAGCTGCGACTGGGCGAAATCTGTGATGCCGATCGTGGCGTGCTTGCCGTCGACCGTGACCCACTCATGCGTCTTGGTGTAGCGGCGGTCAGCCATGGCGACTCTCCTTCTTCTCGCTGAGTGAGCGGGCCGAGCCCCGATAGAAAGGTAGCTTGACGACCTCGGCCGGGGCCTCCCTGCCCCGAACCTCGACCACAGCCCTGTCTCCGACTTGAAATGATCGCGCTTCCACCATTGCGAGGGCGATCGGGTAGCCGAGAAAGAAGGAGTGCGTGCCGCTGGTGATGACGCCCACGGACTTGCCTTGGGTGGACACGGCCGCACCGTGTCGGCCGATGTCGCCTGGCTGCATCTTCAGGCCGACGAGCTGGCGCCGGGCTCCGTCAGCCTTCACTTTCTGGAGCACGTCGCGGCCGATGAAGTCGCCCTTGCCGAGCTTGACCGTCCAACCAAGCCCCGCCTCGTATGGGTTGACCGATTCGTCCATATCGTTTCCCCACAGACGAAGTGCCGCCTCGAGTCGGGTCGCGTCGCGAGCACCGAGGCCTGCCGGAAGTACACCCGCCTTCTTGCCGCCCGCGAGGATGGCGTCCCACACGTCGCCCACCCGGTCGCTGTCGATGAACAGCTCGAATCCGTCCTCGCCCGTGTAACCCGTCCGCGAGATCAGGGCATGGATCCCCGCCACGTCCCCATGCCCGAAGCCGAAGTACGGGATCGCGTCGAGTCCGTCGCATGGCAGCAGCTCCTGCGCGCGCGGGCCCTGGAAGGCGATGAGCGCGAGCTCGAATGTCCGATCTTCGACCTCAACGTCGGCGGGCGCGTGCTCGCGAAACCAACTCAGGTCCTTTTCGCGACTCGACGCGTTGACGACGACGAAGAAGCCCTCGCTTCCGCAGTACACCACCAGGTCATCGATGATCCCGCCCTCCTCGTTGCACATGAGGTTGTACTGGGCCTGACCATGGACGAGAGGCGCGATGTCATTGGTGACCAGGCCCTGCAGAAATTGCCGGCTGGATGCGCCGGCGACGCGAAAACGTCCCATGTGCGAGACGTCGAACAGGCCGGCCGCCTGGCGAACGGCGAAATGCTCGTCGCGGATGGATGTGTATTGCTGCGGCATCTGCCAGCCGCCAAAGTCCACCATCCGTCCACCGAGGGCGATGTGGCGATCGTAGAGCGGCGTGCGTTGCAGGGCGCTAGCCGTCAACTGCGTCGTCGAACGCTTCGGGGTCGAGAGCCTCAGGGTCGATGAAGGCGAGCAGCTCCTCGTCATGGCGACGCCTTGCTTCGGCGACGACCTGCGCCACATAACGGGTGCGCTCGACGGTCCATTCGAGCTTTTCCGCGATCTCGGCTTCCATCGGTGCGCGCCGCAGGACCCTGGCGAGTAAGAGCTCGGTGCGCTCGTAGTCGGTCGCGGCCGCGACGAGCAGCTCCGCGTCGCGGACTGCGGCGGCCTCGGAGGCGATCGCGGTGTCCATCTGGTCGCCGACCTTGCGTTCGGCGAACGCGATGAAGTCCGCGCTCTTGCTCTGAACAAACGTGTTCATGGCCTCGAGGAAACCCAAAGATCCTTCCAAGACGAGGTCAGAAACCGAAAGGCCTCGCTCCCGGCGAGCTTCCGCCATTCGGATCACCATGGCGAGGTTGGTCGCGACGAGGCGATCCTGGCTTGCTCGGTCACCGAGGGCGATTCGCGCGAGCAACCTCTCCTGCTCGCCCGCCTGAAGCGGCGGGGTGGTCCGCACTTGCTGACGCAGATCTCGCATCACGGCGTCGTCGCCATCGGAATGCACGCGCTGCGCCCCCATCGCTGACCGATTCTACGCTCGGTTGGAATGGCTTCCTGCCCCCACCCGGCGGCTCTCGCCGCCGACCTCCCCCCGGGTAGGGAGATGGCCGGATGTTCCACGTTTTACATCGAGCGGCGGTGGCTGAGGGTTGCCATACTCGGTGCATGCGCGCGCGGGTGGCGCTTCGCACCCTACGGCTTGCCTGGCTGGTTCTGGGCGTCGCGACAGCGCTCCTGCCCGTCCACGCCGCGGTGGCCGCGCCGCACATCGAGCAGGCAGACCTCAACGGCGACATCAATACAATCACCGCTTCATACATCGGAGCGTCAGTGAGTCGCGCGGAAGCCGATCACGCGGACGCGCTGCTCGTGATTCTGAACACGCCCGGGGGAATCTCCAACTCGATGGACGACATCGTGACGAGCCTCGTCAACAGCACGGTCCCCGTGATCGTTTTCGTGTATCCGTCGGGAGCACGCGCCGCCTCGGCCGGCCTCTTCGTGGCCCAGGCGGCGGACGTGGTGGCGATGGCCCCTGGCACGAACATCGGCTCCGCGCACCCGATCCAGGCAACGGGCGCGGACCTCACAGGCGACCTCGGAGCCAAGGTCCTCAACGACGCGGTGACCCGCGTGCGTAACCTCGCCACAATGCACGGCCGCAACGCCGATTGGGCGGAACAGGCGGTGCGCAACAGCGTGAACATCAACGCCGAGGAGGCGGTCCGCCTGCACGTGGCCGACCTCGAGGCCACGGACATCGGGTCGCTGCTGAGCCAGGTCGATGGTCGCTCTGTGCCCCGCGCCAACGGAAGCCTTGTCATCCACAGCGCCGGCGCCGTGATCAGCGACAACCCCATGCCCTTCTGGCAGGTCTTCCTGAACGCGCTCATCGATCCGACGATCGCCGCGCTTCTCATCATCGTGGCTGGATACGGCATCATCACCGAGCTCTCCAACCCGGGCCTGATCCTGCCAGGGGTCGTGGGCGGGATCGCAGCCGTGTTGGCGATCGTCTCCCTGGCGAACCTGCCCGTGAACATCGCCGCGGCGCTGCTGATGCTGCTCGCGCTGCTCCTCTTCATCGCTGATCTGAAGGCCCCGACTCACGGCTTTCTCAGCGTGGGAGGCGTCTTCGCGCTCCTCCTCGGAATGGCGTTTCTGATCAACACCGGCCCCATCGGCCTTGGCGTCAACCCGCTGGTCTCCCTGGCCGTGGCCGTGATCACCCTCGCGTTCTTCGTCTTCTTCATTCGCAAGGTCTGGACCGCCAGACGTCAGCCCGCCTTTGTGGGCGGCGAGGCGATGCTCGGGGCGGTCGGCGAGGTTCGCGAAGAGCTCGCGCCCGAGGGTCTAGTCTTTGTGCAGGGCGCGCTCTGGAAAGCGACCGCTGAAAAGCCGATCCCCGCCGGGTCGACGGTGCGAGTCGTCGGACGCCAGGGCCTCGAGCTGCAGGTCGCGCCGGAGAACGGACAGGCCAAGGAGAAGGTTTAAGTGGATTTCGGTTCGGTTTCGATACTCGTGGTCGTCCTCGTCATCGTTCTGATCGGGGTCTTCTCCAGCCTCCGCATCGCCAACGAGTACGAGCGCGGGGTTGTGTTCCGCCTGGGCCGGCTGATCCCGCTCAAGGGTCCAGGCCTGTTTTTCATCATCCCCTTCGGGGTCGACCGGCTGGTGAAGATCGACCTCCGCACGATCACGCTCGAAGTGCCTCCGCAAGAGATCATCACCAACGACAACGTGACCGCGAAGGTCAACGCGGTCATCTACTTCCAGGTCGTCGACGCGCGGCGCGCGGTGACGCAGGTCCTCAACTACATCAACGCCACATCACAGATCTCCCAGACGACGTTGCGGGCAGCCTTGGGCCAAAGCACCCTGGATGAGCTGCTCGCGAACCGGGAGAAGATCAACCAGAACCTACAGAGGATCATCGACGAGCAGACCGAGCCCTGGGGCATCAAGGTCGCGGTGGTCGAGATCAAGGACGTCGAGCTGCCGAGCACGATGCAGCGCGCGATGGCCAAGCAAGCCGAAGCCGAGCGCGAGAAGCGAGCCAAGATCATCAACGCCGACGGTGAGTTCCAGGCATCGCAGACGCTGGCCAACGCGGCGCAGGTGATCTCCTCTCAGCAGGGAGCGCTGCAGCTCCGATTCCTGCAGACGATGGTCGAGATCGGGTCGGAGAAGAACACGACTGTGATCCTGCCGCTGCCGATCGAGCTGTTCAAGCCGCTGATCGAGTTCGGCAAGTCGGTCGTCGACGGCGCACCCCCGAAACCACTACCGGACAGGGAACCGAAGACCGGCTGACCGGGCTACTCCCCCTCGACGCCGGCACGCTCGTGGTGGAGCTGATGCCGCTGCCGCTAGTCATAGCCGCGAATACCTTCGTCGGCAAGCCTTGGGCTTCCGGCGCCGGCACGCTGCTCGCGGCCTTCACGGTCGCCCTCGTCGCTTTGTTCGGATTGGCCGACCTCGCCGGACTCCAGTTGCTGTCGCAGGCTCTGCCAGCCCAGCGTAGGTTTGCGGTCGACGCGGGTGTGATCGTGACCGCGGCGGCGGCGGCCGGGTTCCTGTTCCAACCCATCCGCCGGGACATGGCGGCGTTCCTGCCGATCCACCCCGAGAACCCTGTCCACACGCTTGCGCTTGTCCTATCGACGCTGTTGCTGGGCACCCAGGTGACCTTGATCGCCTTCACCGACGTCCTGGGGAGCAACCTCGCCCAACCGCCGCTGAACGTCGTCGACGTGCTCGAGGGCGAGGCGCCGTTCCTGATCATCGCGGCGGCGGGGGTCGGCATCTTCATGCGTCGCAACGCTCGCCAGGCCGCCGAACGACTGGGGCTGGTCGTTCCGGCCTGGCGGCATGTGATCCTGGCCCTTGCGGTGGCCGGCCTGTTCCTTGGCCTGAGCCAGGCCTCGGACATCCTGAGCCACAGCCTCACCCCCGACATCGCGCGGCGGGTGGACAGCACCACTCAGCATGTGTTCGGCCAGCTTGGCGGACCACTGGGCATCGCCGCCCTCGCGCTGCTGCCGGGGATCTGCGAAGAGGTGCTGTTTCGGGGCGCCCTCCAGCCTCGCATCGGCGTGTTGGCCACCGCCCTCCTATTCACGTCGATCCATACCGAATACGGCCTCTCCATCGATACGCTGGCCGTTTTCGTGCTCGCCCTGGGCCTCGGCTTCGTCCGCAAGTACACGAACACCACAACCTCGTGTGCCTGTCACGTCAGCTACAACTTGTTGGTTGGCATCGGTATCGCCGGCGCCGCGCTGAATGTCGCCCTCGTGCTCGAAGTGGTTCTAATCGCCGTGTCGGCCTACGCCATCTGGAGGCACCGTTAACAGACTGACTGGTCAGGCTCCTGACCCAGGGCTAGAATCTCGTCCAATGGCCCCAGATATAGGATCCGTAAGCCAGGCCAAGCCCAACATGTTGGCAACCCCATCTCCACCCGTGCTGGCCGTGGTCAACCAGAAAGGCGGAGTGGGCAAGACCACGACCGCGATCAACCTCGCCGCCGCGATGGCCGAGGTCGGCCATCCCACCTTGCTGGTCGACCTGGACCCCCAGGCCAACTCGACCTCGGGTCTCGGCCTGGACCCGGCTCGCGCCCGGCTGAACGCCTACCACCTTCTCGCCGGCGACGCGACGGTGGAGCAGGTCGTGCAGCCGACGGGAACGAGCGGCCTCATGCTGGTGCCTTCCCACATCGACCTCGCGGGCGCCGAGATCGAGCTTGCTTCCATGCCTGACCGCGAGAGCTTGCTCCGCAAGGCGCTTGCCTCCATTCCGGCAGACGTCGAGATCGTGCTCATCGACTGCCCCCCGTCGCTCGGCCTGCTGACCCTCAACGCTCTGGTCGCGGCGACAAGCATGCTGATCCCGACCCAGTGCGAATACTTCGCGCTCGAGGGCTTAAGGCATCTGATGTACACGCATCAGCTCGTCCGCTCGCGGCTCAATCCGAGGCTTGCCATCGCGGGCATCCTGATGACGCAATTTGACGCGCGCACGACCCTGGCGTGGGACGTGCTCGAAACCGTACGCCGCACGCATCCGCACCACGTCCTGGAGACGTTGATCCCACGCAACGTTCGCATCAGCGAGGCGCCCAGTCACGGCAAATCAGTGATCGAATACGACCCTACATGCCGGGGCGCGGCCGCCTACCGCGCCCTCGCGAAGGAGCTGCTTGAAAGATGAGCCAACCACGCCCACGCGGACTCGGTCGCGGACTCGATGCGTTGATCCCAATGTCGAGCGAGGGCGAAGCGCTCGTTCCGCAGATGATCGCGGTCGACCAGATCAGGCCGTCACGCCAGCAGATCAGGTCACGTTTTGAGGCCGAGCCGCTGGGCGAGCTCGCCGAATCGATCCGGCTGCACGGCGTGCTGCAACCCATCCTGGTGCGCAAGCTCACCGACGGATTCGAGCTCATCGCCGGCGAGCGGCGTTGGCGTGCCGCGCGCCTTGCGGGTTTGAGCCAGGTGCCCGCGGTCGTGCGCGGCGAGGCGGGCAACGACGAGCAGTTGGTCCTCGGCCTCATCGAAAATCTCCAGCGGACGGACCTCGATCCCATCGAGGAGGCACGGGGCCTGCGACGCTTGATCGAGGAGTTCGGCCTCACGCACGAGGAGGTCGCGCAAAGACTTGGTAAGCATCGGGTCTCGGTGACGCAGACGCTGCGCCTCCTCACCGGATGCGCCGCGGTCCAATCGGCGGTCGCGTCCGGCGTGATCACCGCGGGTCACGCGCGCGCGTTGGTCGCGCTCGAGACTCAGGCGGCGCAGGAGCACGGACTCAAGGTCGTCGTCGCGAAGCATCTCTCAGTGCGCCAGACCGAGAACTGGGTGAGGACGTACCGGCCGCGGCGGCGCAGCCACGCGGCTACCTCGGCCGAGCTTCGGGCCATCGCCGCGGACGTGGAATCGACCCTGGGCTTGCCCGTGAGTTTGACGGGCACCCTCAATCGCGGAAAGATCGAGCTTCGCTACTCAACCCGCGAAGAGCTGGAACGAGTCTGCGCTAAGCTCGTTTCCTAGACGCAATGGCGGCCCAACAAGAACACGCGGCTGGCGCCGCCCCAAATGAACGCTCCGCGGCCTCGTCCCTCTTGCGTGAGGTTGCTGAGGTCGTCGTTCTCGCCGTCATCCTCTACTTCGGAATCAGCTTTGCGGTTCAGGCGGTGCATGTCGAAGGCCTCTCCATGTTCGCGACCCTGGACGACAACGACTACCTGATCGCGAACAAGATCGACTATCGGCTGCACGCCCCGCAGCGCGGCGACATCGTCATCCTCCGGCCGCCGACGAACAACACCACCGACTTCATCAAGCGGGTCATCGCCTTGCCTGGCGAACGGCTGCTGATTCGCGACGGTGTCGTGTACATCAACGGCCATAGGCTCGACGAGCCCTACCTGCCCGAGGCCTGGACTCTGCAGACCAATCCTCAGCCATGGAGCCTCGGCGATGGTGCCCTCATCCCGGCCAACCAATACTTCGTGATGGGCGACAACCGAAACAAATCGCAAGACTCGCGCTTTTTCGGTCCCATCACCCGCGACCGGATCGACGGCAAAGCTTGGTTTCGCATCTGGCCGCTCGATCACTTCGGCAACATCTACACCCAGGTGCCGGTGCTCGAAACTGGTTCGGTCGTCGTCGGGTCGGTTCCCCTGAAGGCTGCCGCCTAGGCGCTAAGCGCCGATCGCGAGCCGGAACGCGCTGTCGCGCGTGAACGGGCCGATCACGGCCATCTGCATCGGACCGCCAAGCACCTCTTGAGCGACCCGCCTCACATCCGCTGCCGTCACACCATCGACCAGGGCGACCTCCTCGTCGATGCTCTTGATCTCGCCGAGCAGCAGCTCCTGGTAGGTGAGCCAGAACGCGACACCGTTGGTCGTCTCGAGCTCCAACCGCAGACGGCCCTTCGTGAACTCTTTGGCGCGCGTCAGCTCTTCGGGGGAAACCTCGCTCTCACCGAGCGCCCGCAGCTCCGCCATGGCCGCGTTGACCGCATCGGCCGCCTTGCTCGGATCGACTCCGATGTAAACGCCGAGGTAACCCGTGTCACGGTGCTTCTGCGTAAAGCTGTGCACGTCGTAGGCGAGACCGAGACGCTCGCGGATGTTCAAGAAGAGACGAGAGCTCATGCCCTCGCCGAGCACTGTGTTCAAGAGGTCGAGGGCGTAACGATCGGGATGCAGGTAGCTGAGCGCACGAGTACCCAGACAGATGTGCGCTTGCTCGGTGTCGCGTCGACGGACCAGGACGCGCGGGCCATCCAGCGCCGGCGGGGGTGAGGCGGTGAGAGCGCCATCGAGGTCACCAGGAAGAGAAAGCGCCGTCGCGACCATGCCCAGGGTCTCCGTCTCCTCGAGCGACCCCGCAGCCCCGACGACGAGGTTAGGCAACCGGTAGCGCGCGTCCGCGTACTCGAGGATGTCGTCGCGGGTGAGACGAGACACCGATTCTTCGGTGCCCGCGATGTCCCGGCCCAATGCATGGCCGGGCCAGATCAACTCCTCGAACAGGTTCTGCACGTAATCCTGCGGCTGGTCCTGGTACATGCGGAGCTCCTCGAGGATGACCATCCGCTCGCGCTCCACGTCCGCCGGATCCAGCTTGGAGTTGGTCACGACGTCAAACAGGACGTCGATCCCGAGCGCCATGTGCTCCGATGGCACCCTCGCCCAGTAAGCGGTCAGCTCCTTGTCGGTCGACGCGTTGATAAAGCCCCCGACGCCTTCGATCGCGTCGGCAATCTCTTTAGACGACGGCCGTCGTTGGGTGCCCTTGAAGTAGAGGTGCTCGATGAAGTGTGAGACCCCGGCGAGGCGATCGTCCTCCAGACGGGATCCGCCCGCAAACATCAGGACAACGCTCGTCGAATGCCGCTCGGGCATCGACTCGACGACCAGACGGGCGCCCCCAGGCAGCGCATGTACGCGATGCGGGGAGACCATGGGATCGCAAAGTATAAGAGGCCTAGTTGATGCCGCCCTCGCGTAAGGCGCCGAGCGCCGCGTAAAGCGTCATCGCGACGAAATCCGCCGGCATGCCATCGGAAACGGCGTCGAGTGCTTCGCCGAGGTAGCGCCGGACGTTGGGCACCTCGTCCACCTCAGGCAGCTCGAGGCAGTCGCGAATCGCCTCGGCGATCTCGGTCGGCGTGATCTCCTCGTCGCCGGCCTCGTCCGCGACCGCGTTGATAAGCGCGATCGCCCTGCGGATCCGGACCGCGGCGCTGCCGCCGGCTCCGTTACTCGTCAGCTGGCTTGCGCGGTCCCACGACGACCCGCCGCTCGGGTTCTTCGCCGATGCTCGAGCTGGTCACGTCGGGATCGCCCTCGAGCGCGAGGTGGATCGCTCGGCGCTCGAACGGCTGCATCGCATCGAGCGTGATCGCGTCGCCTGTCATCTTCACCTGGCGCGCGGCGCGCATCGCGATCTCGCGCACAGTGTGCTCCCGCCGCTGCCGGTATCGCTCGACGTCGACGATGATGCGCTCGCCCTCGGCGAGATGCTTGCCGACCATCACGTTGGTGACGGCCTGCAGCGCGCGAAGGGTTTCGCCCCGCCATCCGATCAGCGCACCGAGGTCGCGCCCGCTGATATCGAGAGTGATCGGGTCGGAGCCGGTCCGGACGCTCACTTGGGCGCGGACGCCCATGTGTTTCAGCAGACCTTCGACCAGACCGCGCGCCGTTTCGGCCTTGCCGTTGGCGGCGGCCGGCGCCGCCGCGGGTGCGCCGGCGTTCTCCTCCAGGACGGTGACCTCGACGATCGTCTCCTCCGCCGTCTCGCTAAGGATCTTGACGTCGACGTGGCGGCGGCTCTCCTGGAGCTCGATCAGCGCCGCGTCGACCGCCTCGTCGAGGGTGCGGCCCCGCCCTTCTGCAGATTTCACTTGCGATCACTCCTCGGTTTGTGGTTGGGCTTCTTGGTTTTGCTGGAGGTCGCGGGTGGGGGAGCTTTCTGCACCGTGGGCGGCAGAGCCTTGCGACTCCCCGGCGGGCCTTTCTGACCGTTCTGCATCCCCTTGGCCGGCGCCGACGGCGCTCCTCCAGTGCCTCTCCTGAAACGGGCAGGAAGGACGTTGTCCCACCCCACGACGAAACTCTGCTGAATGATACTGACCAGGTTCCCGACGAACCAGTACAGCCCGAGGCCGGCGGGAACGTTCAGCGCGAAGTAGCCGATCATCAACGGCGAGATCCACAACATCGTCCGCTGCATCTGCTGCGTCTGCTGCTCCTGATCGGTTGGGTTCGGCGAGGGCGGCATCTGCAGCATCCGCGACTGGACCAGCGTCGTGATCGCCGCCAGCAGCGGGAAGATCAGGTACGCGATGGTCGGGATGGGGAGACCGCTGAACAGCAGGTGGTGGTTGGGATTCTCGTTCAGGTTCGGGATGAACAGAAAGTGCGCGATCACATTGTTGCTGCGCGCAAAACCAGTGAACACGTAGTAGAGCGCGGTCAGGATCGGCAGCTGGACGATCAGGGGTAGACAGCCCAGGAGCATGCCGTACGGGTTGACGCCGTGCTCCTGCATCAGCTTCATGCGCTCCGCGTTCAGGCGCTGCGGGTCCTTCTTGTATTTCTTGGAGAGCTCGGCCATCTCCGGCGCCAGCTTTCGCTGCTCGACCATCGTCTTTCTTTGGTTGACCAGCTGGAACTGCTGCAGCGGCGCAAGGATCAGGCGGATGACAATTGTCAGGAGGATGATCGCGACCCCATACGGTCCGATCACGTCGAGGACCGGAATGCCCACGACGTGCGAGTAGATGAACGACAGGGCGGACTGCAGGGTGACTCCAAACACGTTCCACCACAGCGAGTGGATGGGGTGGAAGATGTCGAAAGGCGAGCTGGCTAAAAAGATGTGCTGATCTCCTTAAGGGACCGGATCGTATCCGCCGGCAGCGAACGGATGGCAGCGGGCGATCCGCGCGGCTCCCATCCATCCGCCCTTGGCCCATCCGTACCGCTCGATCGCCTCATAGGTGTAGTGCGAGCAGGACGGGTAGTAGCGGCAGGCGGGCGGCAGGATCCGGGCGATGGTGAGCTGATAACCGCGAATCAACAGCAGGAAAAGCTTCGTCATGGCTTGAACTTGGCGAGCCTGAGCGCTGCCAGCGAAGCCTCCGCCTTCAGGTCGGCGAACGAAACCTCGAGCGCCGCCGGGCGGGCGATCAGGACCACGTCATATCGTATTCCCACCTGGCGGAGCGGCGAACCCATACCGAGCAGTGTCCCCCTTGCCACCTCGCGCAGGCGCCGGCGGGCCCGGTTGCGCTCGACCGAAGTCTTGATCGCGCGGCTGACGGTGACCCCGACCCGGCACTGGCTTTCCGCGTTGGGAACAGCGAACCCAACCAGGGCGCGGCCGGAATGAAATCGATGGCCTTTGACCGCTGCCTGGAAGTCCGAGCGTTGGTGGAGACGCAAACCCTTTTTCACTTTTGGGTGGCGCGCTCTGCTACGAGGCGGCCAGCCTCTGGCGTCCTTTGCGACGCCGGTTCTGCAGCACGCGCGCCCCGCCGCGCGAGCTCATCCGGCGCAGAAATCCATGGACGCGCCGGCGATACCGCTTCTTGGGTTGGTAGGTCCGTTTGATCGCGCCAGTGTACCGGAGCCGATTCCGGGGGCTCGTGATACCGCTTGTATCACTTCATCACGCGCGCAAAGTGCCTTGCGGTATCCACAGGCCGGTGTTATATTCCCCGGCCGGAAGCAGGCAGGCAAACTCACAAAACTTCGTCACAGTACGAATCTCGGCACCTGATCTAACCAATACTTACAAGTAAGCAACACTTAGTCATACAGCACCGCTTCCATATTTCGGGAATGGGCGGATAGGGGATTTCGGACAGGTCGGCGCCGCCAGCCTGTGGAAATCCGGTCCGCTCTTTTCCACAGGCACCAAGGAGGCGGAGCTCATGCTCGAAGAGCTTCGGTTGAATCCGTGGTCGCCAGCGGCGCGATCTCGTGGTCGCAGGCCGGGTGGCTGCGTGCTCACCGATGTCGGAGCGGTCGACCCCAGTTTGTCCACAGGTTTTGGCAGGCGAGCGCGGCGGCGCTCCACAGGTGAGGGGAGCCCAATCCACAGGCTATGGCGTGGGTTGGAAGAGGAGGAGGTGGGGTGAACCAGGACCAGATCTGGTCACAGGTCCAGGAGGAGCTGCGCTTTCAGCTCGCCAAGCGGACCTACGACATGTGGCTGAAGAACACATCGGTGGTTTCGGCGGATGGCGGCACGTTTCGCATCGGTGTGCCGAGCAAGCTCGCGAAGGACTGGCTTGAGGATCGCTTCTCAGGGCTCATTCAGGAGACGCTGCAAGCGGTGACGGGTTCCGAGGTCGACATCGATTTTGTGATCGCTCCCTCCGGCCATCGGCCCGCGCACACGTTGTTCGATGAAGACGACGACCATATCGCGGAGAACGGTCACGAGAACGCGGGCGATGGCGCACCTGGCGTCAACGTGATCACGCCGTCAGAGCTGCAAGCCCGCTTTCGGTTCTCCTCATTCGTTGTTGGTCATAACTCTCAGTTCGCTCACGCCGCGGCGAAAGCCGTGGCTGAGGCGCCCGGCGACAGCTACAACCCGCTGTTCCTCTATGGAGGCGTGGGCCTCGGCAAGACACATCTCATGCACGCGATCGGTCACGAGGTGCACGATCGCTTCCCTCGCAAGCGCGTCGTCTACCTCACTTCCGAGCAGTTCACCAACGAGGTGATCACCTCCATCGCCACCGCTCGGATGGGCGAGTTCCGTCACAAGTACCGCACCGTCGACGTGCTGCTCATCGACGACGTCCAGTTCCTGGCCGGCAAGGATCGAACGAAAGAAGAGTTCTTCCACACGTTCAACGCACTGCACGAGATCAACAAGCAGATCGTCATCTCGTCGGACCGCCCGCCGAAGGAGATCCCCACCCTCGAGGACAGGCTCCGGTCGAGGTTCGAATGGGGGCTCATCGCAGACATCCAACCTCCGGACTTCGAGACGCGGCTCGCCATCCTTCATTCCAAGCTCGGCGATAAAGGGAGCCTCATCCCGGAGGAAGTGTTGAGCTTCATCGCGCACAAAGTGCAGCGCAACATCCGGGAGCTGGAAGGTGCATTGACGAGGATCCAGGCTTTCGCCGCCGTGCACCAAAGGCAGATCGACGAAGAAGAAGCCGCGCGGCTCCTGTCCGACATCATCCCGGCCGGCACGAGAAAACCGATCAACGTCGACCGGATACAGGCCCTCGTCGCCGATTACTACAACGTCACTCTCGATGACATGAAGGGAAAGCGACGTGACAAGCACATCGTGTTCCCCCGCCAGGTGGCGATGTACCTGGTGCGCGAAGAGACGCCATCCTCCCTTCCGGCGATCGGTAAGGCTTTCGGCGGACGCGACCACACGACGGCCCTGCACTCCATCGAGAAGATCGCCAACGAGCTCAAGGAAGACGAGCGGCTGCGCTACGAGGTGCAGTCGATCCGCGAGAAGCTTTACGTGCAGTGACTGTTTCCACAAGTTATGAGATCCAGGTCGGGACACGCGTGGGACGGATGCACGGGCGCTGTTTCCTCCCCACCTCATCAACAGCGATAGGCCGGTCCGGGCAAGATTTCGCAGACGTTATCCACGGACCGTTCCGATCTGTAAACGATCTCGACATCCACAGTTCGCACAGCGCTTACTGTTATCGGTTACGGATGACTTCTATAAAGAGAATCTCTTTTAACGGGGGACAACTGTCGTGAATGCCAAAGTTCTTGCAACTCAAATGAAGGTGACGTGCAGACCCGCAGTGCTCGGCCAAGCGCTCCAGGTGGTGTCGCGGGCCATCTCCAGCCGGACGACGCTGCCGATCTTGAACAACATCCTGATCGAGACGACATCCGACGGACTTGCCCTCACCGCGACCAACCTCGAGATCGGCATTCGCAAGCTGGTTCCCGCCGAGGTCGCATCTGAAGGATCGACCACCGCCCCGGCCCGGTTGTTGACCGATTTCGTAAGTACCCTGCCGGATGACGACCTCGAGATGACGCTCGACAGTGCGAGCCAGTCGCTCAACCTGCGCTGCGCGCGTTTCGACACGCACATCAAATGCATCGAAGCGGAGGAATTTCCTCCCGGACCTCGCCCGGATGAGGGTGACCGTCTCGAGGTTGCGCTGGACGACCTGGTGAGCGCTGTCGAGCAGACCCAGATGGCGGCGTCCACCGACGAGGCACGTCCGGTGCTCACCGGGGTCCTGGTCCAGGTGCAGGGCGGCAGCCTGACCCTGGCGGCGACGGATGGCCACCGCCTTGCGGTGCGTAAGCTGGCGGCCGCCGGGCCCACGGACCTCGAGGCGAGCCTGATCGTTCCGGCTCGCGCGCTGGCCGAGCTCTCGCGCGTCCTCAAGGGCGAGCCTGGCAAGGTCGAGGTGATCATCTCCAAGGCCCGCAACCAGGTTTTCTTCCGCGCCGGCAGCTCCGAGCTGACCTCGAGGCTTATCGACGGAAAGTATCCAAACTACGCACAGGTTATCCCCAGCAAGAGCTCAACCACGGTTCGCGTTGCCACGAGTGAGCTCACGCAGACCGTGCGTGCGGTTTCGCTCTTCGCCCGGGACAGCGCCAACGTGATCCGCGTCAAAGCGCAGGCCGGAGCGTTGACACTTTCCGCAACCACAAATGAGGTGGGGGACAGCAAGGCCGAGATGGCGGCCAACGTCGACGGTTCGGACATCCAGATCGCGTTCAATGCCCGCTATGTCCTGGACGCCCTGGGGGTGATCGGAGAGGATGAGGTCGAGCTGCTGTTCGACGGTCCACTCAGCCCGGGGCTCATGCGACCGCCGGGCAAGGAGCACTACCTCTACGTGATCATGCCCGTGCGGGTCGCGATGTCTTAAGCGCACCAGACAGGTGCGCCTTCGTCGCCTGCGCCTTCGCAACCATCGCAACTACGCGCAGCTGGAGCTGTCGCCGGGCCCTGGCATCAACGTCTTCATCGGCCCCAACGGCCAGGGCAAGACGAACCTCCTGGAGGCGGTCGCGATGCTCGCCCTGTCCTCATCGCCGCGGGCGCGCCGCGAGGTGGAGCTCGTCGGTCCGGTCGGACCCGCCTCTCGGATCGAGGCCGAGGTGGAGACCGGTGGCTCCAGGCGGGAGCTGGCGATCACGCTCGACGTCGAGGGCGGGCGCGCGCGTCGGACGATCGAGGTCGACGGGGCACGCCGGCGGGCGGTCGACCTGCCCGGCAACTTCCGGGTGACGCTGTTCTGGCCCGACGACCTGGGCCTGGTCAAGGGCGGCCCCGAGCTGCGGCGCCGGTTCCTCAACCAGATGCTGGTCCAGGTCGAGCCGGGCTATGCGCGGGCCATCGCGGGCCTCCGGCGCGTGCTCGAGCAGCGCAACAACCTCTTGAAGCGCATAGCGTCGGGCGAGAGTGGTGAGGACATGCTCGACCCTTGGAACCACGAGCTGGTCAAGGTCGGGAGCGAGATCGTCGAGGCGCGCGCCAAAGCCGTCCGCGAGCTCGAACCTGAAGCCGCACGATGTCATGCTCGGATCGCCTCCGGCGAGAGCCTTGAAATCAGCTACGAGGGGCCTCCGGAAAACCTGGCCGAGGCTGTGAATAACTCACTTGCCGAAGACCTTCGCCGAGGCACGACCAGCGTGGGTCCCCATCGCGACGATCTGAAGGTCATGCTCGACGGCCACGAGGCTCGCTCGTACGCGTCCCAGGGTCAGCAGCGGACGGCGGTCGTGAGCCTGAAGCTGGCCGAAGCGGCCCTGATCGGCCAGCGCGCAGGTGAACGGCCGGTGCTCTTGCTGGACGACGTCCTGTCGGAGCTCGACGGCGAGCGTCGGGCTGCCTTGCTGGAAGAAGTCGGTTCAGGTGGCCAGGTGATCGTGACCTCCGTCGAGGCCGGCCCGTTTCCGCCTGCTTTGATCGCCCAAGCCATGGTCTGGACCGTCAACAGCGGAAGGATTGAGCCCTGTGGATAAATTGGGCAATATCCTGCCGAGAATCCTCCGCCGGCAACCCGGCGGAGCCCGCCTGATGGGCATGCAGGTGGCGACTGCTTTTCGGGTTCTCATCGGTCCCGAAGTGGCCCGGCTGTGCGATGAGGTCGAGCTGCGCGCGGGGACCCTGCTGGTCACGACCTCGAGCCCGGCCCTGGCTCACCAGCTGCGGCTGGACTCCGAGACGATCGTCGCCAGGCTCAACCAGTCAGACCTGGGACGCAAGGTGCGCACCCTGCGGGTGCGGATCGGCCGGGCGACGCCGATATGAGCTCTCGCGCGGGACTCAGGCTCGGTCGCCAGCAGCAGCTCGCCGCGGCCGTCACGGGCGGACCGGTACGGGTGGTAGCAGGCGCGGGCACCGGCAAGACGGCCGTGATTGCGGAGCGATACCGGCGACTCGTCGCGGCCGGCATCTCGCCTGACCAGGTGCTCGTGATGACCTTCACCGAGCGGGCCGCACGCGAGATGCGGCAGCGAATCGAGGAGCTGATCGACGCTCCGGCCCCCGGGGTCGGCACATTTCACTCGATCGCTCTCGGCTGGCTGCGTGAGGACGGCCGGACGATCGGGGTGCAGCCTGGTTTTCGGATCCTGACCGGCGCTGAGCGATGGATCTTCGCTCGCGAGCTGATGTGGAAGATCGGCGACGGCGCGCTGGTCGGAGACGAGCGACCGGACGACCTGGTCTCACCGGTCCTGCAGATGCTCGAACGCATGAAGCAAGAGCTGGTGCCGATCGATCGCATCGAGAGATGGGCCGCCTCGAGCGACGAGGCCGAGCGCGCAGAGCTCATGCGCGCCTGCGTGAGGTTGTTTCGCGCTTACGAGAAGGAGTGCCGCAAGCAGCGGCTGCTCGATTTCGACGACCTGTTGCTGCTCGCCGTGAGGATGCTGGAAAAGAGCCCCGCGGTGCTCGAGCGCTACGCGAGCCGATTCCCGAATGTGCTTGTCGACGAGTACCAGGACCTGAACCTCGCCCAGGAGCGCCTGGTCGAGCTGGTGGCGGCCGGCCGTGATCCATTCATCGTCGGCGACGACGACCAGTCGATCTATCGCTTCCGCGGAGCGTCCAGGGCGAGCCTCGAGCGATTCCTCCACACGTTTCCCCAGGCGCGGACAGTCACGCTGGGGGTCAACCGGCGAAGCTCGACCCGGGTCGTCGCGGCCGCGTCGGCGCTGATCGGACACAACCCAGAGCGCCTCCTCAAGCGGCTTCGGGCGGAGCACACCGGACCGGCGGTCGAGGTCTGGCGCTGCGCCGACGGGTCATCCGAGGCCGCGTCGATCGCGCGCGAGGCCGGCAACCTCGCGGCGAGCGGAGTCCCGCTGTCCACGGTCGCCATCCTCTGCCGCACCAACGCGATCGCGCGGCCGATCGCGGCAGCCCTGGTCGCCGCCGGGCTGCCCCATGTTGTGTTCGGCGGTCATGGATTCCTCGACCGGCCTGAGGTCAAAGACCTCATCGCTGTGCTTCGTGCCGTACGGGATCCGGCCGATCTCGTCGCGCTCGAGCGCATCAACGACAGGCCCGCGACCGTCGCCCTGCGCCCGCTGCTCGAGTCATTTGCCGCGGCCGCTGCGCGGATCGACGTTCGCGACCTGTTCTTCGATCTGATGGAGCGGACACGCTACCTCGATCACCTGCGGGCAGGCCTGGAAGCCAGTGAGGCGGAGCGAGCTACGGCCAATGTCAGCCGGTTTGGCGAGCAGATCGCCGAGTTCTGCGAGACGTCGCCCGACCATTCTCTGGATGCCTATTTGCGCCACCTCGAGCTGGTACTCCTGTCAGGAGAGGACGAGGAGCCAGCCGCGCCCGAGCAGGGCGACGCCATTCAGGTCATGACGATCCATCAATCGAAGGGCCTCGAGTTCGACGCCGTGTTCGTTCCGTCGTTGGTCGAGGGCCGACTTCCGCAGTCGGCACGCTCTCCGCGTTTCGAGCTTCCAGCTTTTGTGCTCGAGCCTCTGGTGCGGGGGCGCGAGGACGTGATCGCCGAAGAGCGCCGGCTCCTGTATGTCGCGATGACGCGCGCCCGTGGGCGGCTCTACCTCACATGTGCCTCGCACTACGACGGTGGCCGCAGGTGGCGCGAGTCGCGGTTTCTGAAGGAGCTTGGCGGCGGGATCGTGGAAAAGGACATTCCGGCCGACGTCGTGGCGCCGGCACGCGTGAACGGACATCGCCACCCTGGCGAGGTGGTGCTCTCCTACAGCGCGATCACCGCGTACATGGACTGCCCGCGCCAGTACTGGTACCGGCACGTCAAGCACCTTCCGGTCATCCAGAGCGCGGAGGCGGTGCACGGCGTGATCGTCCACGAGGTGCTGCGCCGCGCGGGCGAGCTGAGGAAACAGGGCAAGCCGGTCACAAAGTCGAGCCTGAAGTCGATTCACGAGACTGTCTGGAGGACCACGCCTTTCCCGGACCCGCGGCGCGCGCCGGCGTTCAAGCGCAACGGCGCGGCCGAGCTCGAGGCTTACCGAGCGCGGGGTGGCTTCATGGACGTTCCCGCTTATGTGGAGCAGCCGTTCGACGTCGCGGTCGACGGCTGGCAGCTGCGCGGTGTGATCGATCGCATCGACCGGACGGAGAAGGGCTGGCGGATCATCGACTACAAGAGCGGCAGGCCGATCGCTCGCAGGCGGCGCGACCTGCAGGTCGCGCTCTATGCGCTGGGTGCTACCTCGGCCTTGCGGCTTGACCCCGTCGAGCTGGAGGTGGTTTATCTCGCGTCGGGTGAGTCTGTCCATGTGGATAAGGTGGATTCGCTTAAGCACGACGCCGAAGCCGAAGGCGCGGCCGTAGCGGCCGGCATCACGTCGGGAGGTTTCGAGCCGAAACCCGAACGGCGCCGCTGCCGGTTGTGCCCCTATCGGCTTGCGTGCGCAGCAGCTCTGTAGCGGGCCGCGAGCAGCAGACACTCGCGCGCGATGTCTGATGACGCGTACGGATGGGCCAGCTCTTCGGCGCGGCGCGACATCTCGCGCCAGGTTGGGCCGCCCTCGGCCAGCACCCGGACCTCGTCACGGAGGTCGGATTCCTTCGGCGCGAAGGCGCCGATCCCAGACGCGACGACGAAGTCGACGTTGGGCGTCTCCTGACCGGGCAAAAAGCCCGTGATCACAAGCGGTAAGCCCGTCGCCAGTGCCTCCGCGATCGCGCCGGGCCCGGCCTTGGTGACCATGAGGTCGCACGCGCGCATGAGCTCCGGCATGTAATCGACGAAACCGAGCACCAGCATCGGGGTGGACCGTTCGAACTCCAGGACACGACGTCGCAATTTTTCGTTGCGGCCGCACACCACGATCAGCTGCCACGCATTCACCTCTTCGCTCAGCTCTCGGACCTGGGCGGCGACGTGGCCGACGCCTGCCGCGCCGCCCATGACCAGCACGGTGAACCGATGCTCATCAAGTCCGAAGCGGCGCCTGAGTGCTTCCTTTTCTCCTGGTGCGGGCGGCCGAAACCGGAGGTCGACCGGCAATCCGAGGAGCTTCACGCGGTCGGCCGGCACGCGGCGGCGCAGCGCGACCTTGCGGGCATCCTCGGTCGGCGCGACGACGAGGTCAGCCTGGCTGAACGTCCATCCGCGGTGAAAATCCACGAGGTCGGTGATCACGGTCATGAGCGCCCGCGGGCGGCCGCTCTTGCGGATCGCCTGATGAGCGACATGGTTGAACAGCGGATGCACGGAGAGCACGACGTCGGGATCGTGCTGTTGCAAGAGCTGCGACATCACCCGGCGGACTGCCGGTCCGAAGACGGCGCGGATGGCGGCGAAGGTCGGCCTCGTGTTGCTCGAGTGATAAACGGCGCCCCATGCCGCGCGCGAGCGCCGGATCACCGGCGAGTAGAGCGAGGCAAGCCTACGGACGACGATCGGCCCTTGCCCGATGAGCGGGTCCGCGACGGTCACGACGCAGGATGGATCCAGAAGCTTGAGCGCGTCGGTCAGCGCACGCGCAGCCGCCCGGTGTCCACCGCCGGTGTCACTGAAGAGGATGAGGACGCGCGGCGACCCGCCGGCTGGAGTCGGGTAGAGGGAGGCGCCTTCGGTTACTTGCGTCGCGCCGCTGCGCGGCGCGCGATCCATCGCATGTTGTAGGTGGACAGCAGGTACGTGATGAACACCATGGCGATGATCCCGATGCTGACCCAAAGAATGGTTCGCTTGGCGAGCTCGCCTGGCGAGAGCGCGCCGCCTCCCGGAGTGCGGTTCGACTGGATGATGAACGCAGCCAGGTCTTTGACGTCCTGCGCGGTGAGGTTGTCGTTGCCACCCTTTTTCGGCATCGGGACCTGCTTGGGGTCACCCGGCTGCGGCTGACGTCCGTTGGTGATGATGTCGATCAAGAATGCCGCGCTGAGCGGATCCGAAATATTGGGTAGCTTCTCGATGGGGTTGAGCGCGGGGCCGATCCCACCTTCGAGCGCAGCGCCGTGGCAGGTCGCGCAGTTCTGCGCATAGAGCGTTTCCCCCTTGCTGGGGTCGCCCGGAAGAGCCGTCGAGCCCGTGGCGGCCGATCCGCTCGGCGCAGGGGATGGTGAGCTGTCGGCCATCGTGGTCATCGCCGTCAGGACGACAAAAACCGGAATCCCGATCGCCAGCAGCAGCCCGCGGGTCACCCTCATCGAGGCCAAATCATATCTAGCCTAGTTCACGAGGGTGGCGGGCGGAATACCCCGCGGAGGGGTGGGTTTTAGGGGTTATGGGATCTTGCTCGCCGGTCTCCCGTTCCGGCTTTTGCTGCGTCTCTCGACGCTGGCTTGACACGAGATCGGCGTACCGTGGCTGAAGCGACTCGCCTGATCTCCGACCGCGCCGCTCGGCGGATCGCGGTCATTTCCATGCACACGTCGCCGACGGCTTCGCTGGGCCAGAACGGCAACGGCGGCCTCAATGTCTACGTCCGGGAAGTCGCTACCGCGTTCAGCGAGCGAGGCATCGCGACCGACATCTTCACCCGGCGCCAGACGCCCGACGACCCTTGCATCGAGCAGCTTGCCGAGTTGTCTCGAGTCATCTACCTGCCTGCCGGTCGCGGGCTTGACAAATACTCGCTCTACGACGAGGTGCCCGGGTTCGCCTTGCGGATTGCGGAGTTCGCCGAGCGAGAAGGCATCACGTACGACCTGCTCTTCTCTCACTACTGGCTGTCGGGCGAGGTCGCGTGCCTGCTGCGTCCTGGGTTCGCTGGCGGTTGGGCGCACATCGCGCACACGCTGGGCCTGGTGAAGAATCAGACGCTGGCGACAGGGGCTCGTCCGGAACCCGCGCTGCGCATCCGCGTCGAAGGCGAGATCGCTCAGCAGGCCGACCTCTTGATTGCGTCGACTGCGGACGAAAGCGACGAGCTCGTCAACGCATATGGGGCGGACCCAGAGCGCGTGTTTGTCGTCCCGCCTGGCGTCGACCTCTCGATGTTTCAGCCCATCGACCGGAGCGAAGCGCGGCGGCAGATCGGTTACGGGCCCGGCCGCTTGCTCGTCTTTGTCGGCCGGCTCGAGAGACTGAAGGGCGTCGAGGTCGCGATTCGCGCGCTGGCGCTGCTGCGCGACCGCACTCACGACGACGTCCGCTTGCTGATCCTCGGCGAGGACAGCAAGGAGGGCGATGAGAGCGAGAAGGACCGGCTGAAGGCGGTGGCCGCCGAGCACGGCGTTCGCGATCGAGTCGATTTCCTCGGTTCCGTTGCCCACCACGAGCTTCCCTTCTTCTACGCCGCCGCCGACGTCTGCGTGATGCCGTCCTACAGCGAGTCGTTCGGGCTCGTCGGTCTCGAAGCTCAGGCGTGTGGCAGGCCAGTCGTCGGGTCGGACGTCACCGGCCTGCGATCGGTAATTCGCGACGAGGTCAGCGGGTACCTGATAGGTGGTCACGACCCTGCGGCCTACGCCGAGCGGATCGGCCGCCTCCTGGACGACCCCGCGCTCGCCGCGCAGATGGGACGGCGGGGACGCCTCCTCGCACAGCGGTTCTCATGGAATCGGACCGCGGACCGTCTCGAGGACCTGTTCGACGCAGTCGTCGAGCGAGCTCAGGTCCGCGTCCACGCAAGCGCGCGGCAGGAATAGGGAAAAGAGGCAGGGTCCTCTTTGGTCAACGCGGTCGGGCGCGTGCCGTCCGCGTTCATCAGCCAGACCTGATCGCCGCTGAGAAACGCGATCTGATGTCCGTCGGGCGATGAGACCGGCGACGCGACCTCGATGCCTGGATCGGCAGGAATCGCGGTCGTAGGACTGAGGGCCGAGGGCGGCGAGGCCACGTTGACCACGAACGCCTTCTGCAGCGTCGCGGTCGGTGTCGTGACGGCGGCGGCGAAAACGAGATGCGTGGAGTCGGGCAGCCAGGCCGGCCGTCCGATCTGGCCGCTCGTGATCGTCGAAGTCGCCGCGGCACCGGTCAGGTTGCGCACGCGCAGGCTGGTCGTGCTCAGGTCGTGACGAAGGTAGGCGATGCGCTTGCCGGCCGGGTCCCATGACACCGAGCTCACAGGCGCGGAGTCCAGCACGAGCAGGTAGCTCGCACGCAGACCGACGTCATATCCCCACACTTCGTTCGCGTTCGACGTGCGGTGGATGAAGGCGACTCGAAGCCCGTTGGGAGCAACCGCCGCCTCTTCGACGTCGTTCGTGATGACCTCGTCGCCGCCGCTTGCGGTCCGACGATGCAGCACGCCGGAATCGTCGATATAGACAAAACCCATGCCCGCGGCAAGCGCCGCCGCCCAAACGCCCTTGAAGGTCAATGGTGCGGCCGGGCTGCCTGGCGTGAACTGCACCCAGCTTTCGTCCTGGCCCTGGATCAGCAGCGAGTCGCCCGACGGAGACCAGCTGAACGAATGGACCACTGTCGCATCGAAAAGCTGGCGCGGAAATCCGTACTCGTCGTTGACGATCCACAGACCAGCCGGTGATCCGCCCGTCGAATCGGCCGCGAATGCAATCCAGTTGCGGAGCGGCCGGACAGCGCCAGTCGTGAAGCTGATGCTGGCGTACCGCCCAAGCTGATTGCCGTCGACGTCAGTTGCGCCGACGTTGACGGCGACCTGGTATTCGGTATGTGCGGCGAGCAGCTGGGACGGCGCGATGATCGCGCGCCGGTTGTCCGTCGGGTCGAGCTTGACGTCGAATGGGACACTCGGTTGAATCGAGATAGCGTCCTTCAGATGGACCGGATCCATGCCGCGCGAGAACTGGAGGCTGAGGTAAGCAGAGGGATCGACGCCCGTCTCGCGGCTGGCCGGTTTCGAGCTTGTGAGTCCAGGCGGGCCCTCGGTGACAAACGACCAGTGGTGGCGAAGCGTGTACGTGTTGCCGGCGGGGTCGCGGTAGCCAGACTCGAGGATGACCTCGTAGTTCGTGTTCGTGAGAAGGGTTACGTGGTCGTAGATGAGCTGGCGGCCGCTGAGCCACCTGACGGAGCCGATGGTGGCCGGCGCGAGACGGAGCCGTGACGCGACCGAGGCCTGGTCTACATCGTGGTCAAACGTGATGCGGATGGGCGCCGCCGTCGAGACGTCGATCGTGTTGCGCTGCGGCGCGTAGTCAACGATCTGCGGCGGATCGCCCCCGCAACCTGTAACGGCTAGACCGACCAGGAGAGCGGCCGCCGCCAAAATGGCGCGCCCCTTCTTGGGCCCTCCCTCTCCCGTCGGCCCCCTCCCCCGAGCCAAACCAACCTGGAGCGAGGCTAACCTGAAATCGATCGAGCGCCAACCCACCCTGTTAAGGGTTTACACCAAACGACTAGAGGTGGGACTTGAGGCGCGCCCTCATCTCCTGGGCCAGCTGTTCCAGTCGCGAAGAGTCGACGAACAGGAGCGAGATGCTCGGGATCTGGTCGATCGCCGCCTCGATCCCGGCGAGCGACGGGTCCGCGGCGCCCAGGATGTCCTTCACCTTGCGCGCCCTGTTTCCGAGTGCTTCCTCGGCCATGGCCTGGAGCTCAGAGACGATGCTGCCCCAGTCGAGCTGTGGTCCGGCCGGCCTAGGCGGCGTGGTCGGCGCCACCGGCACCGATGGGTTGGCCGGCTGGGTCGGCGGCGTCGGCTGTGTGTAGTTGGAGAAGGAGCCCGTGGGGATCTGCGCTGTCGGGGGTTCCGCAGCCATGGGCGGAATCACCGGCAGCGTCGCGGTCGCGGCGACCGGTTCGGGATTGGGGGCAGGGGCTGGAGCAAACGACGGAGCCTGCGCGGCAGCGCGATTCCTCTGCCCGCTCACCACCTCGTCGACGTCGAGCGGAGGGTGCTTGGTCGCGTCCGCCGATTTCACCTCGATCATCGCGTTGGGGTCGTCGCAGAGCGCGAGCGCACGGTCCGGCTTGTCGGAGATGTCGCGAGACTCGCTCGTGTACGCCCCCGCGAGCTCGCCGTGCGCGAGGATGAGGACCCCGGTGCCCGCGCCGGAGCGGATCATCACGCTACCGCTGAGCTTGCGATCGCTCAAGAAGCTCAGCAGCGCCTTCATGTCGACCCATCCCGCGTACAGCTCGGTGTACATGGGCCGGGAAACGGTCAGCTCGTAAAGGCCGTCGATCAGCTCAGCCGAAAGGCCGACGACGTCCAGCACGCCGTGACCCGCCGTTACGTCGTCGTTGAAGTGCATCAGGGCCGGCTTGCCAAGGACGAGGCTGCCCGCGTCGGCGGCGCCGTCGTACAGGCACTCGAGCGCGGAGCCTTCACGGAACAGGATCAGTCCGGCCGCGTCATCGGTGAGTAGGCGTACATAACCGGTGTAGCCCTCGCGCTCGAGCGTGGTCAGCAGGCGAGGGAAATCGACGAAGGAAGTCTTCAGCGAGTCGTAGAGGATCTGCCCCGCCGGGACAGGGATCGGCTCGCGGCCATGTTTCGGTTGCGGGCGGTGCTTCACGCCACGCCTCGGCTGCGGTGCTTCCACCTTTCGTTCCGATTCAGCATGCTCCTTCCTCTCGTTTTTTGGCTCTGGGCTCTGATCTGCGGGCGGCTGGGGCCGCTCCGCGGGCGGCTGAGGCTTGGTGGTCTCGGCGCCGCCGGGCTTGGGTGCGGACTCCGCGGCGTGGACCAGCTCTGGGATTCCTGCCTTGACCGTCTCATCGGCCGGCAGCTTTGCCTTGGCGTCGAACTCGAAGTCGCCTTTCGTCCAGTTGAGGGCACTCACCACCGCGTCGTCGCCCGACCTGCCCTCGCCCTGGGCGTGAAACAGGTGCCCGAACAGGAAGTACAGGGACGTGGACTGCCCGTTTCCATTGCGGACGACGAGGGTGCCGGTGGACCGCTCGCCCTGAGCGGATTCCAACAGCGAGCGAAGGGGGGTTTCGGCCAACGAGCCGTGAGATTGCAAGGCGTTCTCCTGAGATCGGCCCAGCCCGATCGAGATCTAAGAGAAAGTTAGTATAGGCATCGAGATCAGACCTGCGCGCCCGGAGCCTCCTGAACTCCCGCTACCGGCGCGGCCATCTCCCGCGCGCCTCTTCCTCATCCGCCACGGGCAGTCGACCTGGAACCGCGACCATCGCATCCAGGGCCAGCTCGACCCTCCACTTTCGGACGAAGGGCGCCGGCAGGCCGCCCTCGTCGGGGCGCGACTTGCCGGTCGCAAGTTCAGTGGCCTTTATGCGAGTGACCTGAAGCGCGCCTTCGAGACCGCGGAGGTGATCGGTAAGGCGGTCGGCGTGCGACCCGAGCCGACCGAAACGCTGCGCGAGATCTACCTCGGTGAGTGGGAGGGGCTGCGCACCGAGGAGATGGCCGAACGATTTCCCGAAGCCTGGGCGAGCTGGGTCGAAGAGCCGGACTGGGATGTAGTGCCTGGTGGCGAAGGCGCCGCCATCTTCGATGCGAGAGTTGGCGCCGCGGTCGAGACGATCATGCGACGGCATCAGCACGGCGATGTGTTGGTCGTCACGCATGGCGGCGTGATCCAGGCAGCGCTGCACAGGATCGTCGGCAAGCCGCCGCAGGGCATCTTTCCTTTCAGGATTCAGAACGCCTCGATCTCGCTGATCGAGAGGCGTGACGGTCGCATGGTGATCGGGGGCGTGAACGATATCGCCCATCTCGAGCCGGGATTGATCACCGAAGTCGGTTCGCCGGGCGCGAGTAGGGCGCACGAATCCAGATGACCGCCGACGCCGAGCTGTGGGATCGCGAGCTCGCGGAGCGAGCGCCACGCGCTCCGCTTCTCCAGTCGTGGGGTTGGGGAGAGGTGCAGTCGCGCGCGGGATGGAGCGTCGAGCGTCTGCGCATCTCGCCAGGTGGCGCGATGGCGAGCTTGCAGATCCGCAAAGTCGGCCTCGCGCGTGAGGTGTATGTGCCGCGTGGCCCGCTGCCCGCCACGATCGAGGCGATCGACGGCCTTGTCAAGTGGGCGCGTCGGTCACGGGTAGCGAAGATCGTCGTCGAGCCCGAGGCGTCGAAAGATCTGCGCGACCCCTTGAAGGAGAGAGGATTCACGCGGACGAGTCCGACACAGCCGCAGCACACCCGCATCATCAAGCTGCTCCCTCCCGAAAAGTTGTTAACGACCTTTCGTCACGGTCGCCGCTACAACATCCGGGCCGGACTCAAACGCGGTGTCGTCGTCGAGGAAGGCAAGGACGCGGCCGAGCTCGCGCGGCAGTCGGCTGCCGTGGAGCGCAGGGAGTCGATCAACCTTCCCGACAGGCGGTACTACGACCTGCTGCTCAGCCTGCTGCCGTGGTGCCGCACTTACACCGCGTTCTCACCTGACAAGCACGAGCCGCTGGCGACCGTGCTGGTGGCGCGGCACGCGGGCCGCGCCTACAGCCTGTTCGCGGGCCGGAGCGGTGCGCATCGCGAGCTGATGGGCAACGACCTCGCCTGGTGGTCGGCCATCTCAGCCGCCGCCGAGGCGGGCTGCGACGACTTCGACCTCTGGGGAGTGCCGCCCCCGGGCGCCGGGCCCGACCACCCATGGCACGGTCTGGGCTTCTTCAAGTCGGAGTTCGGCGGCGAGGAGGTCGCCTACGCGGGCTCGTGGGAGCTGGTGCTCTCGACTGTCGGCGCCCGGTTGCTGAGCGCAGAGCGGAAAACACGAGCCTACATTCGGGGCTTGAAACGAAACATTCCCTAACAATCCTTCAAATCGGTTAGGATAAAAGGGATGGGTGTGGCGGAGTCTTCGCGCAAGGTCCTTGTCGTGGAGCCGGATAACTTGACACGGCGCGAGATCAGGGTCGCGTGCGAGCAAGACGGCTACCTGGTCGTGGAGGCCGACGCCGGCTCCGAGGCGTTGCGCCAGGTCGAGAGCTCAAGGCCCAACGTGGTGCTGCTCGAGGTGACCCTGCCAGACGCGGCCGGTTTCGACGTCTGCCGCGAGCTGCGCAAGATGGACCCGGGAGTCCCGGTGATCATGATGAGCACCCGGTCGGACGAGATCGACGCTGTGGTCGCCCTCGAGATCGGCGCCGACGACTACGTCACCAAGCCCCTCCGGCTCCGCGAGCTCGTGGCCCGCATGGCCGCCCATCTGCGACGCGCGCGGCTGGAAAACGCTGAGGCGATGCGCAGCCGGCTCGAGTTCCGCGATCTGACGATCGACGTCAATGAGCGCAGGACGTACAAGGCGGGCAAAGAGGTCGAGCTGACCCACACCGAGTTCGACCTGCTGACGTTCCTCGCCAGCAACGCGGGTAAGGTCCTGAGCCGGGAGAAGATCCTCAACTCGATCTGGGGCTACGAGTACCCGATCGAGACGCGCGTGATCGACGTGCACATCCGCAACCTGCGCCGCAAGATCGAGACGCAGCCCTCGCGTCCTTATTACATCCTTGCGGTGCCGGGGATCGGCTACCGCTTCACGAACGCGCGCCCGGCTTAACTCCTAGCTCCCCGAGCGAGTCGAGCACAAATCGCCGCGCCGCGATGAGCGGATGCGGGATGACGAGGTCTTGCTCTTTGACGCGCTGAGTCCCGAACAGAAGGATGTCGACGTCGATCGCCCGGGGTCCCCATCGCTTCGCCGCTCGCCGCCCGCCCTCGCGCTCGACGGCCTTGGCCGCGCGCAAGAGCTGACGAGGTGACCCTTCCCACTCGCCCTCGACCACCTGGTTGAGAAATTTCGGCTGGTCGGCCACGCCCCAGGGCTCGGTCTCGATGACGTGGCTTTGACGAAGGATGCGTACGCCTTTTTCGCGCAAGCGTCGTCGCGCGGCGCTGAGGTTTCTGGAGCGTGTTCCGAGGTTGGATCCGAGGCCGAGGTAGACAGTGGTCAACGCATATGGTCGGCGGCGCGCACGACGCGCGTCATCTGCAGGACGTCATGCACGCGCACGATGTCTGCTCCCCGCAGCACCCCCACCGCCACCGTCGCCGCCGTGCCTTCGAGCCGTTCCGTGACCGGGAGGTCGAGCAGCTTGCCGATGAACGACTTGCGTGAGGTGCCGATCAGGATGGGATGGCCGAGCTCCTTCAGCTCATGGAGCCGCCGCATCACCTCCCAGTTGTGCTCGGCCGTCTTGCCGAAGCCGATGCCCGGATCCAGGATCACCTTCTCCTTCGGCACGCCGGCGGAAACTGCACGCGCGGCGGCCGCGCCAAGAAAGCGCTTGATCTCTTGCAACAGGTCGCCCGCGTAATCGGTCCCGTCCTGGTTGTGCATCAGGACCATCGCGCATCCGTGGCTCGCCGCCAGATCCGCGATCGCGGGCGATCGGCTCAGGCCCCACACATCGTTGAGGATCGTCGCGCCGGCCGCGATGGCTGACTCCGCGACCTGTTGCTTGTAGGTGTCGATCGAGATCGGGACGTTGGCGGGGCCCGCCAGGCGCCTGACCACGGCCTCGGTCCTGCTGATCTCTTCGACCGTGGAGACCGGCACGTGGCCGGGACGGGTCGACTCGCCGCCGACATCCAGCATGTCGGCGCCTTCCTCGACCATGCGGAGTCCTTGAGCGACCGCGGCCTCGACGTCCGTGCCGAGGCCGTCACCGCTGAACGAATCCGGCGTGACGTTGACGATGCCCATCACGTAGGTGCGGGTTCCCCATTCGAAACGCCGCCCTCCGATTTCGGCGATCACGACGCGATTATCCTGCGGACTGTGCGGCTGGCCGATCTCGCGCGCGGAGCTGGTGCGGTGCTCGACGGTGATGGCGACGTCGAGATCAGCGGCATCGTCTACGACTCTCGACGCGTCGGTCCTGGTGACCTCTTCGTGGCGGTCCAGGGCATTCACGTCGACGGCCACGATTACGTCACCGAGGCCGCCGCCCAGGGCGCGGCGGCGATCGCGCTGGAGCGCGACGTCAAGGTGCCGGCGGGGGTGCCCGTGCTGCGCATGCCCTCTACGCGCATCGGTCTGGCGGAGCTTTCCGCCGAGTTCTTTGGACGGCCGTCCCGGCGGCTCAAGCTCGCCGGCATCACGGGGACCGACGGCAAGACGACGGTGACCCACATGTCAGAGCACATCCTGCAGGCGAGCGGCATCTTGGCCGGCGCGATGAGCACGGTGGCCTTCAAGGTGAGTGGTCGCGAGGTCGACAACGTCAGCGGGCAGACGACGACGGAGGCGCCCGAGGTCCAGGCGTGGCTCGGCAGGATGGTTGACGCGGGCGCGCAGTGTGTCGTGATCGAGACCACTTCACATGCACTTGTGCAGGAGCGCGTCCGCGCATGCGAGTTCGACGTCGCCGCGTTCACCAACGTCGGCCGCGACCACCTCGACTACCACGCGACCTGGGAGGACTACCTCGAGGCGAAGGCTCGGCTCATCGATCTCACAGCCAATGCCGCGGACAAGGGAGTCGAAAAGACCGCTGTTCTGAATCGCGATGACCCCAGCTACGAGCGCCTCGCGCGAAGGCCGATCTCTCGTCGCTGGACGTACAGCCTGAAAACCGGAGCCGATTTTTATCCGCTCGACCTCTCCATCACGGGGTCCGGTTCACGGTTTCGCATGAAAACGCCGCTGGGGGAGACCGAGGTCACGCTCAACGTGCCCGCCAAGTTCAACATCTACAACGCGATGTGCGCGGCGGCCGTCTGCGTCGCCATGGGCGTGCCGGTGGAGGAAATCGGGCGCGGCCTCGCCGGGTTCGAAGGCGTGCGCGGCCGGCTGGAGCCCGTCGACCTCGGTCAGGACTTCCGCGTCTACATCGACTTCGCGCATGCGGCCGGCTCGCTTGCGAGCGCGCTCGCGGAGCTGCGTCCGTTCACACAGGGACGCTTGATCGTCGTCTTCGGTTCAACGGCCCGCTCTGACCATGACCGCCCGGGCATGGGCCGCGCGGCCGCGGAGTTCTCAGACTTCTTCATCATCACAACCGACGACCCGCTGTCTGAAGATCCGGTGGAGATCGCCCGCGACGTGCAAGCGGGCGCGTCCAGCAAGGCGCCCGGCCTCGATTACGAGGTCGTCATCGACCGCCGGGCCGCCATCCGTCGCGCGATCGAGATCGCGCGACCCGGCGACACCGTCCTCCTTGCCGGCAAGGGCCACGAACGTTCGATGCGGACCTCGCGCGGATCGGAACCGTGGGACGAACGCGCCGAGGCCGAGGCCGCGATTCGCGAGCGGGGTTAGCCAGGCACCCTCTCCCCGTCGGGGAGAGGGATCTGGGGAGAGGGGCGCGAACCGCCGCCTACCATGCGCACGATCTCGACAGTGTCCCCATCGCGGAATGTGACGCGCGTGAACGAAGTGCGCGGGATGATCTCGCCGTTGTGCTCCACCGCGACCGTGCGCGGGTTGACGCCCAGCCGCTCGAGGTAGTCGAGCAGGGAGGTTGGCTGATCGAGCTCTACCTTCTTGCCGTTCACCTGCAGGGAGATCATTCGAAGAGTCTGATGGCGGCGTAGCCCGCCGCGCCGGCTGCGAGGCATTCGGTGATGCGGGTCTCAGTTACTCCGCCGATCGCGAGCACCGGGATGCGAAGCGAGTGGGCGGTGGCATTCAGCGCGTCGAGGCCGACGGCTCTGGTGTCCGGGTGCGTCGTGCTCTCCCACACCGGACCGAAGATGACGAAATCGGCGCCCTCGAACTGCGCGCGCTGCGCGGCCTTACGGGAATGGACCGAGCGGCCGACGAGTCCGCGCCGGATCAAGCCGCGGGCGAATTCGATTCCGATGTCCCGCTCGGGCAGGTTGACCCCCGCAGCGCCGGTGGCGACGGCGATATCGCATCGGGAGCTGATCAGCACCGGAACCGGTGACGCGACGACCAGGCGCATCGCTTCCTGCTCGAGCTGTTTTGCGGTGAGGGAAGGCGCGCGCAGCTGGAGGATGGTGGCCAGGGAAGCCGCGCGGAGGCCGCCGTCGGCGCTCGACACGATCGCCATTGCAACCGGCCGGGTTAGCTGGGTCGCGAAACCCCCTCGGTCGGCGAGCTCGCGCTGGCTTCGCCGCGCCTGGGGATGCGGCCGGCCAGGTACGCCTTGCGTCCCGCCTCGACCCCTTCTTTGATCGCCTCGGCCATGAGCGCCGGATCTTTCGCGAGCGCGACCGCGCTGTTCACGAGCACTGCATCCGCGCCCAGCTCCATCGCCAGGGCGGCGTCGGATGGAACGCCGATGCCGGCGTCGACGACGACAGGCACGTGGGCCTCGTCGACGATGATCCGGATCTGCTCGAGGGTCTGGAGGCCCTGGCCGGACCCGATCGGAGAGCCCAGAGGCATGACAGTGACGGTGCCGATCTCTTCGAGCTTGCGCGCAAGCACCGGGTCGGCGTTGATGTAGGGCAGAACCTTGAACCCCTCCTCGACCAGGATGCGCGCGGCCTTCAGCGTCTCCTCGGGGTCGGGGAAGAGGTAGCGCGGATCGGGGATGACCTCGAGCTTGACCCAGTCCGAGAGACCCATCGAGCGGGCCAGGCGCGCGATGCGCATGGCCTCCTCGGCCGTGCGGCAGCCCGCGGTGTTGGGCAGGATGCGGTAGCGGGACCAGTCGATCGCGTCCAGGATGGTCTTCTTTTTCGGGTCGTCGAGGTCGAGGCGGCGCAGGGCGACGGTGACGAGCTCGCATCCGGAGGCCTCGAGCGCGGCCAGCATCGCTTCATCGCTCGCGTACTTGCCGGTGCCGAGAAACAGGCGCGAGCGCAACGTCACGCCGGCGACGACGAGAGGGTCGGCGTGCGTCAGGGTTTGCACACATCCAAGAATACGGGAGGGCCCCTTCTGCCCTTCGGGCCACCCCCCATGAATGGGGAAGAGTTCCCTTCCTTAGAGATCCTGCTGCAGCAGCAGCGTCTTGTCGCGGCCGTAGGTTAGGCGCTTCAACGCATGGCCCAGGGGAAGCCACAGCAGCTTGTCGACCTCTATCCCCGGTTTGAAGCGTCCGCCGCGCACCTCCATCACCCAGTAGCACGCCACCTTGTCGCGCCCGCGACGGTCGACGTAAGCGGTACACCCGAGCGGCCGTACCAGGTCGCATCGCAGGCCCGTCTCCTCGCGCACCTCACGCAGCGCGCAGTCTTCGGGAGTTTCGTCGGGCTCGATCTTGCCTTTCGGCAGAGTCCAGTCGTCGTATTCGGGACGATGGATGACCGCGATCTCGGGCTCACCCGACCGCGAATTCCTGACGACGACCCCGCCCGCAGCTCTGATCACGCTTACATCCGCAACATCAAGGATCTTTGTTGCCACCGTTGCTCCTTCGTCTGCTGAAACGTTTGGGCTCAGCGCTGAGCGCCAGTTTAAACGCGAGGTGCCACTTAATGAAAGAGCCTTTGCTACCCGCGCAGGCCCGCTGTGTGAAGGATCGCAAACGCGACCCATGCGATGAGGGCTGAGGCGGGGATGGTGATGATCCACGCCGCAACGATGTTTGCGCCAACCCCCCAGCGGACTGCCCCGAGGTTGCGGCTTGCGCCAACCCCCAGTACCGACCCGGTGACAACGTGTGTTGTGCTGACTGGAAGACCGATGAGCGTGGCGCCCTGGATAACGCTTGCTCCCATCAGCTGGGCAGAGAATCCAGTTGCCGGCTCGAGTTTGAAAATGCTCCAGCCGAGCGTGCGAATGATTCGCCACCCACCCGCGTACGTTCCGAAGCCGATCGCGGCGGCGGATAGGGCCACCACCCAAAGAGGTACCTGGAACTTCGGCAGGTCCCCCGCAGCGACCAGCGCGAGCGTGATGGCCGCCATCGTCTTCTGCGCATCGTTGGCGCCGTGCGAGTAAGAAAGGAAGGCAGAAGTTGCGATTTGCAAGCCGCGAAGGGTACGGTTGACCGGCGCCGGCCGCCAGTGGGCCCGATGCACGACCACGATCAAAGCAATCGCGAAGGTCGCGGCGGCCACGAACCCAAGCGGTGGCGAGATGACAAGGCTTGCGATCTGTTTCAACAGCGCCGACCACTGGACTCCACCAATTCCGCCGGCGGCAGCGACCCCAGCACCGCATAGACCGCCGATCAGCGCGTGCGTGGAGCTGCTGGGTAGTCCTCGATACCAGGTGACCAGATTCCATGCAATTGCACCGAGCAGTGCCGACACCACGACTACGAGCCCAGGCTTGATCGCCAGTGTGCTTGCGATCGTGTTGGAGACTTTGGCCTGGAAAAAGGCCACCGTCACAACCGCTCCGATGAGGTTGAATACGGCGGCTAGGCCCACGGCTGCCCGAGGCGACAGTGCGCGCGTCGAGATTGATGTTGCTATGGCGTTGGCAGTGTCGTGAAACCCGTTGGTGAAATCGAAGACGACTGCCACGGCGATGGTGATCCATAGCAGGATCACGGTCTCACGCATTCTTGATTGCGATCGTCTCCATCACGTTGGCGGCGCGTTCGCACGAATCCATCGTCGCCTCGAGCAGGTCGTAGACGTCTTTCCATTTCATGAGCTCAGAAGCATCCTTCTCACGCGAGAACAGATCACCGATTGCCGCGCGAGTGAGGCGATCGCCTTCGTTCTCCAGCCGGTGGATCTCGAGGCGGTGCGGCTTCAGCTCTGCAAACCCTTCGAAGCGGTCGAGGGCGGCGGCGATCTCGATGCCGGCCCTGGCCAGGTACTCGCCCATCTGCCTTGCAGGATCCGAGATGTTCTGTATTCGGTACAGGTCGATTTTGTCGCCCGCCTCCTCGGCGAGGTCGACGACGTCGTCGAGACTCGAGGCCAGGAGCAGAATGTCCTCTTCGTCGAGGGGCGTGACGAACGCGCTGTTGACCAGATTGTGGATCTGATGAGTGGCCTCGTCGCATTCGTGCTCCAGGTCGCGCAGCCGGGCATGCCGGCTCCTGCCTTCGAGCAATGATTTGCTCAGTTCGGTCAGGGTCTCGCTCACGAGCTTTCCCTGGGTCCGAAAAAGCTCATAAAAGCGCCGTCCAGGGGTGACGGGAGTGATTCTCATCGCATCCTCCAGCAGCAGGCGTCCGTTTCAGGTCGCCATGGGTCCGAATGTTGTGCGCGCCGCCCAAGTCCTCGTCGAGCCTTGCGGTCTGACATCCCTCAGGCGTTCTTGATGGCGATCGTTTCGATGATCTCGGCGACCTCCTCGCACTCGTCCAGGGTCGACTCGAGCAGCGCGTAGACGTCCTTCCACTTGATGAGGTCAGCGGCCGTCCGGTGATTCTCGTCGAGAAGCTCGTGCAGGGCCCGGCGGGTGATCGCATCGCCTTCGTTTTCGAGCCGGTGGACCTCCTGCAGCACCGGGTCCAGCCCACGGAAGTCATCGAGGCTGGCGGCGGCCTTGGCCACCTCGCGTCCGGCCTGCGCGAGGCACTCGCCGAGTTGTTTTGCGGGGTCGGTGATGGCGCCGACATCGTAGAGGTCGATCCTGTCCGAGACCTCTTCCGCGAGATCGACGATCTGGTCCAGTGAGTGCGCAAGTGTAAGGATGTCGTCTCGATCCATCGGGGTCGTGAAGGTCAGGTTCGTCAGGTTGTAGAGGTCATGCGTGATTTCATCGCATTCGTGCTCGAGGTCGCGTAGGTGGGAATGCCGACTTCGCCCCTCGACAAGCGACCTACACAGCTCGTCAAGCGTCTGGGAAACCAGCTCGCCCTGTCGCTTGAACAACTCGTAGAAGCGAAGCTCACGCGGGATCAGGCTCAGCAGCACGTTCTCCCCACCCCGCTAAAAGGGTAAGTGAGATGGCTTGTGCGGCGAGCGGCCCGAAGGTCAGCCAGCATCGCGTTCGAGAAACGTCTACAGCTGACCCGCCAACGCGATATGACGCCGCAGAATCCATCGGCTGATGAGGTTGATGCTCAGCACCATCACGATCAGCACGAGCGCCGCTCCCCATGCCTGGTCCTGCAGCGACTTGTAGGGCAGCAATGCGTACTTGAAGACCGTCACCGGCAGTGCCTGCATTGGACCGCTTGGATCGAACTCGAGGATATGAGCGCCGAAGGCGGTGAACAGCAGCGGCGCGGTCTCGCCAGCGGCACGGGCAACCGACAGCAGCGCCCCCGTGATGACGCCTGGTGCCGCGGCCGGCAGGACAAGCTGCAGCGAAACGCGCCACCGGGGCAGGCCAAGGGCCAAGCCGGACTCGCGCAGACCGTTCGGGATCAACGCGACCGCCCCCTCGGTGGTTCTAGTCACGATCGGCAGCATCAAGACCGCGAGCGCGACCGCGCCCGAAAAGGCGGAGAAGTGGTGGAACGGAACGACCAGGAACGCGTACGCGAACAGCCCGATCGCGATCGATGGCGTGCCCACGAGGACATCGCTTGCAAGCCGGACCCAGTTGGACCAGGGCGCGACGCGGTACTCCGCGAGATAGATGCCGCCGAGAACGCCGACGGGGATCGCGATCAACGACGCGATGCCGACCATGATCCCTGTGCCAACGATCGCGTGGCCGATCCCGGCTTGGGACACGATGGGGCACCGCGGCTCGCACGGTGGGAGCTCGCTGTTGAAAAGGAACTGCGGGTGGATGACGGAGGGCAGTCCCTTGGCGATGGTGAACCACAACACCAGCCCCAGAGGTATCAGCGCCAGAAGAGTCAACACGTACATGAGTCCCAACCCGGCGCTACTCACATAGGTGCGCCGATGATTGCGGTTCATACAGCGCGCCTGGCATCGCGTGTGGATGACTGGACGAGAAGCAATGCGAGCATGTTGACCACGAATGTCACGAGGATCAAAACCAGCCCGAGCTCGATCAGGGCCGCCGGGTAGAGCGTCCCCGTCGCTTCGGTGAACTCGTTGGCGATCACGCTCGCGAGCGTGTATGCGGGCTGGAAGATCGTTTGCGGAATCACGTACTGGTTGCCGATCACCATCGTCACAGCGATCGTTTCCCCGAGAGCACGCCCGAGCGCAAGGATCGTCGCCCCGAAAATCCCTGCCCGGGCGGAGGGAAGGATCACCCGCCACGTGGTCTCCCACCAGGTCGCGCCCAGCGCCACCGCGTTCTCCTTCAAGCCCCGTGGCACGGCTTTGATCACGTCGCGCGAGATCGCGGTGAGCGTCGGCAGGATCATCACAGCAAGGACCAGTGAGGCGTTGAACAGCCCCCGCACCGCGGGCGAGCCAAGCCAGCCGATGAAACCGGCGTGCTCGGAGATCGGAACCTCGATGTGCTCGTACGACCAGGGTGCGAGCACGTAGAGCGCCCAGATCCCGTAGACGACGCTGGGTATCGCCGCCAGCAGCTCGATGCCCGTGCCGACGAATCCTCGCAGCGTCGTGTGGCCCGGTTCCGCGAGCACGACCGCCACCGCCACGCCGACGGGTAGCGCGAGCGCGAGCGCGAGGAACGCGGTGAAGACGGTGCCGAAGATGGCCGGCGCTGCGCCAAAGTTCTCCGTGACGGGGTTCCAGTCCGTGTTGACGACGAATGCCAGGCCGAAGTGCTGGATCGCCGGCATCGCCTGCTGCAGCAGCGTCAGGACGATCAGGAGGAGCAATGCCGGGACGGCGCTCGCGACGATGCCGACCACCCACTGGAATCCATCGCGCGGCCGGCTCGTCACGATGCCGGCTTTGGCCTCGGCTCTGACCGCCATGGCTCAGCCGGGCAGTTCGGCGGAGAGCTTGCGGTCGAGCCGGTAACCGACGCCGCGCACCGTCACGATCTCGAAGGGCGCAACCCCGGCAAACTTCTCGCGCAGCCACCGCACGTGCACGTCAACCGTCTTGCGGTCACCCGAAAACTCATGACCCCACACGTTTTCCAGCAACACGTCGCGGGTGTGGACGCGGCCGGGATGCGCGAGCAGGTAAGACAACAGGTCGAACTCGCGCGTGGTGAGCTTCACGTCGGCGCCGCGCAAGATGACGCGGCGAGCAGCGCGGTCGATCGCGAAATCTCCAAACGCGTCCCGCTCGGGAACTGCGTTTGGGTCATTCCCGTCGGCCGATGCTCGCCGAAGGACTGCGTTGACCCGCGCGAGGACCTCGCGCACGGAGAAGGGCTTGGTGATGTAGTCGTCGGCGCCGAGCTCGAGGCCGACGATCTTGTCCACCTCGGCGTCTTTCGCGGTGATCATGATGATCGGTACTCGGCTGCTCCGCCGCAGAGCGCGGCAGAAATCGAAGCCGCTCATGCCCGGCAGCATCAGGTCGAGCAGGATCAGGTCCGGGCGCGACGTGCGCGCAGTGCGCAGGCCGGTCGCACCATCGCTCGCCTCATGTACCGAGAAGCCGGCTGTGACCAGGTTGTACTTCAGCATCTCCCGGATTCCCTCGTCGTCCTCGACGACGAGCACCCGTCCCGCATTGCCATACGGCTGGGCGCGGCTCATCCGAGCTCGACGACCTGGCCGGACTCGAGGAAGATGATGTCCTCCGCTACGTTGGTGACCCGGTCGGAGATGCGCTCGAGGTTGTGGGCGACCAGAAGCAGCGTGACTGACCGCAGCGCGCCGTCAGAGTCGACGTGGCCGTTGCCGATCTCCTTGACGAGATCCTCGAAGACGCGGTGGTACAGACGGTCGATCTCGTTGTCGCGTGCCGCGACTTCCCGCGCGCGGGGCTCGTTCTGGTCGATGAGCGCCTCCAGGATGTCGTGGACCTGTCCGATCGCGAGCTCGCCCATCAATCCGAACTCGGCGCGCAGGGGTTGATCGGGCAAGGCCACCAGCGTTCCGGTCATGCGCGCTATGCGCACCGCGTAGTCACCCATCCGTTCCAGCTCGGTGGCGATCCACTGCAAACCCATCAGGTAGCGAAGATCCCGCGCGACAGGCTGCTGCGTGGAGATGACCATGAAGACCTGCTCGCGCATCTGGCGGAACAGCTCGTTCAGGTACTGATCCTGCGTGCGAACCTTTTCCGCCGCCGAACCGTCGCGGCGGCGCAGCGCGTCGAGGGCGGCCTCGATCTGCGATTCGACGAGGGTCCCCATCCGGACCAACGACTCGCGAAGGCTCGCGAGCTCTCTTTCAAATGTAAGACGAGGCATCAGGTCAACCTTCTATCCGAAGCGCCCGGTGATGTATGCCTCTGTGCGGTCGTCCTGAGGCTGGTTGAAGAGATCGGCAGTGGGGGCGAACTCGATGAGCTCGCCGAAGCGCCCTTCGGGGTTCATCAGCATGAACGCTGTGAAGTCGGAGACGCGGGCGGCCTGCTGCATGTTGTGGGTGACGATCACGATCGTGAAGTCGCGCGTGAGCGTCGACATGAGGTCTTCGATCTTCAGGGTCGCGACCGGGTCCAGGGCTGAGCAGGGCTCGTCCATCAGAATCACCTGGGGACTCACCGCGATGCAGCGCGCGATCGCCAGCCGTTGCTGCTGGCCTCCGGAGAGGGACGTGGCGGGCTGGTCCAGGCGGTCCTTCACCTCATCGAGCAGGGCCGCGCGTTCGAGGCTCTCCTCGACAGCGCTTCTGATCCGCGATTGACTCCAGCCCAGCAGCCTCGGCGCGAACGCGACGTTGTCGCGGACCGACATCGGGAACGGGCTGGGCCTCTGAAACACCATGCCGACCTTCTGCCGCAACTCGAGCAGCCTATGCGTCGTCACCACGTTCTCGTCGTCCAGGAAGACGTCCCCGCTCGCGCGAGCCTTCGGAACCAGGTCGTACATCCGGTTGAAGACGCGAAGCAGGGTACTTTTGCCGCATCCGGACGGGCCGATGATCGCGGTGATCCGCTTCTCGGGGATGTCGAACGTGACTTGGTGGAGTGCCTGGAACCTGTCATAGAAGAACGACAGGTTGTCGACCTTCAGCTTGGCTTCCCCCGCTCCGCGCAAGGCTCGCAAGCCGGGCCTCCCTGAGTCAGCCGGTGGTTGGACGTACGCCCTTACGTCTGCCATCCCCGGGCATCAGGATAGGCGCGGCCGGGTTAACGGCAATTTATGCGGTCGTTAAGACTTCCCTCGGCAGCGCGATGTAAAAGACCTGTCCGCCCTCCCGCGCCGCCTCGGTCCAGATGCGTCCGCCGAGCACCTGGACCAGGTGCTTGGTGATCGCCAGCCCCAGTCCAAAGCCTCCTGCCTCCCGCGGTCGTGCGCGATCGACTTTGTAGAAGCGCTCGAACACCCGGCTCCAGTGTTCGGGCGAGATCCCGGGGCCTCGATCACGAACGCTGATCACGAGCTCGTCGCCGGCCACGGCCGCCTCGAGGTCGATGGCGGTCGCCGGTGGAGAAAACTTCGCCGCGTTGTCGAGCAGGTTCGCGAGCGCCTGGACCAACTTGGCACGGTCTGTCTCGAGCGTCAGGCCGGGCGGGATCGCGATGTTCATCGGTCTCTCGACCGCCAGGCGTGTAAGGCTGTCATTGACCAGCTCGTCCAGCTCGAACCGCGAGACGTTGACGGCGAGGGCACCTTCCTCGATATCGCCGAGCTGACGCAGATTGTCGATGATCTTGCTGATCAGGTCCGCCTCCTGGACCACTCGCTCAGCGAAACGTCGCCTGTCCTTGGGCAGCGGGTCGCCCAGGAGGCTCTCCGCGGTCAATCGCAGTGATGTGATCGGGGTCTTCAGCTCGTGCACGAGGTTGGCGACGAACTCCTGGCGCACGGTTGCAAGCCGCCGGAGCTCAGTGACATCGGACAGAAACAGGATCCTTTGGCCCGCGTCCGGGCCCGGAACGAGGTGAGCCTGGGCGGTCCGCCGATGGTGAACCAGGTTGACAGTGGCCTCCGCCTCGCCGGCGTTCACGATCTCGAACAGCCGCGACTCGAGGGTGACCTCGACCACGCTCGCGGGTAGCCGGTTCGGGTCGATCGCAAAGAAATCGCGCGCAGCGGCATTCGCGCGGACGACGCGTCCGTCGGCATCAAGGAGCAGCGCGGTGATCGGCGCGTGCTCGAGCATTTCGACAAAGCCATCTCCCGGAGCGGGCTCTGCCCCCCGCATCTCATCGGCACGCCGGCGGTCCCAGATCACGGCCGGAGTATATGCAGCCAATTTCGGAACCCTGCTACTTAAGTTCGCATTAACCGCGCCTTAAACGGGCTCGCCTAGCGTGATTGACGCGATCAGATCGGAGCCAAACAGGAGGGGTTAGATGCTTCGTCTTTCATCCGTCGGGCGGTTTGCGGTTATGGCGGGAGTGGCAGCCATGGTTGCGACCGCCTGTGGCGGCACCAACACGCCAACTTCGACCGACGTCGGACAGGGATCACTGACCGGCGCGGGCGCGACGTTCCCAGGTCCGTTCTACGACAAGGCGTTTCTCGACTACTCGATCAAGTATCCGCAGGTGAAGGTGAACTACCAGGCGGTGGGATCGGGCGCGGGAATCCAGCAGTTCATCAAGAAGACGGTCGACTTCGGCGCGAGCGACGTGCCGATGGGAGCGACAGACATCGCGTCGGCGGGTGGCGACTCCGCGCTGACGCAGATTCCCACGACCCTTGGTGTCGTATCGGTCGCGTTCAACGTCAAGGGCGTCGACAAGCTGAACCTGGACCCTGACACCTTGGCCGGGATCTTCCTTGGCAAGATCAAGAACTGGAACGACCCGAAGATCGCTGCCATCAACTCGGGCACGATGCTGCCCAACAAGGCGATCACCGTCGTCCACCGCTCGGATGGAAGCGGCACGACTTTCCACTTCACCGACTACATGAGCAAGATCTCCGCCGACTGGAAGTCGACCGTCGGGACCGCGAAGTCGGTGAAATGGCCGACCGGTGTCGGCGCAAGCGGCAACCAGGCCGTCGCGCAGGCAATCACATCGACCGACGGCGCGGTCGGCTACGTCGAGCTGGCCTACGTCGTGCAGACGGGCATGAAGCAGGCCGCGCTCAAGAACGCCAATGGCAAGTTCGTGCAGGCGAGCATCGACGCCGCGACAGCCGCGGCCGGCACGAACACGAGTGTCAGCCCGACCAACTACTCGATCACCAACGCGGCGTGCGACGCCTGCTATCCGATCGCAGGATTCAGCTGGGTGATGCTCTACACCTCGTACAGCGACGCGGCCAAGGGCAAGGCTGTCGTCAATCTCTTCAAGTGGCTGGTCACGGACGGCCAGAGCGACAGCCAGGACCTGCAGTACGCTCCGCTGCCCGCAGCGGTGCAGCAGCTTGCACTCAGCAACCTGAAAGCGATCAAAGCCGGGGGCTCGCCGGTACTCGGCTAGAGGCTTTTCCCTAGACGGCGAGGCGCGAGCCTCGCCGTCGCCACCGACGCGACGAGGGTTCGAGCCCCTCGTCGTTTCCTTTTTCATAGGGGTTTGCGGGCGGGAACTCCGGAGCGCCGCGGATACCTCGAGGGGGTGGGCCCGACCTTTGCAATCACCACGATTGTCCCGGTCGCGCGAGCGGTCGAGGGGGCCGGTGACACCGACTGGAGCGCGCCGCCAAGCAGCTCGATGGCGCGCTGGGCCGCCGGAACCTCTTCCTTATCTGTCTTCTGGGCCAGCAGGTTTCCACCCATCCGGACCAACGGCAGGCACAGCTCGACCAGGACCGGCAGTGGGGCGAGCGCGCGCGCCACGGCCACGTCGAACGACTCGCGGTATCGCGCGTCGTGTCCCACTTCCTCTGCGCGCCGCCCCACCACCTCCACATCGATGAGCCCCAGTCGAGCGCATGCCTGGACCAGGAACGCGGCCTTTCCCGAGTCGGCCTCGACTAGGGTCACCGCCAGCTCGGGCCGGGCGATCTTGAGTGGGAGACCCGGCAGCCCGCCACCAGACCCGACGTCGACGAGCCTTTTGGCATCGCCGAGGTGGTCGAGGAGCACAAGGGCGTCATCGATGAGCTGATCGGCCGGCCCCGAAACCAGGCCCGGCCACTCCGAAATCATCCCCGCGAGCTGAGCCAGCTTAGAATCCTTCACTGAGATGCCCATCTACGAGTATCGGTGCGAGAGCTGCGCCGAGAGGTTCGAGGTGCTGACCCGCTTCGCCGAGCGTGACACCGCGCAGATCTGCCCGGTGTGCGAATCGACGAAGACGCGCGTCCTGGTCTCGAGCTTCGCGGTCGCCGGCGGCGAGCCGTCAGCCTCCGACTTCGCTAGCGAAGGCGGCGGCGGCGGTTGTTGCGGCGGCGGGTGCGGCTCCTGCGGCTCCGGACCAAACTAGCGGTCTAATTGCTTTTCCCGGTCACGTACCGGGTCAACGCTGCCGGCCACATCGAGGTGGGCGGCTGCGACCTCGTCGAGCTGGCCCGAACTCGTGACACTCCGTTATACGTCTACGACGAGGCGACCGTCCGCCAGCGGGCGTCCGAGTACGTGGCCGCGATGGGCGGCGCGGGGCAGGTGCTGTACTCGGCGAAAGCCTTTGCGTCGCCGCGGTTCCTCCGCGTGGTCGCCGAGGAGGGCCTCGGACTCGACGTCGTCTCCGCCGGCGAGCTGCACCTCGCGCTGAAATCGGATTTTCCGACCGACCGCATCCATTTCCTCGGCAACAACAAGAGCATCGAGGACCTGCAGGCGGCCTACCGGGCCGGGGCCACCATCGTCATCGACGGCGACCACGAGTTCGACCTCCTGCGTCAGGTCGTCCCCGACGGCCGTCGCGCCGCCGTGATGCTGCGTCTCTCCCCTGGTGTCAAGCCGGACACGCACGACCACATCTCCACCGGCCAGCTCGACTCCAAGTTCGGGTTCTCGATCGAGTCGGGCGCCGCGCGGAGGGCGGTCGAGACTGCGCTCCAGCATCCCCGTCTAGAGCTCGTCGGCCTTCACTCGCACATCGGCTCGCAGATCTTCGCTCTGCGCGCTTACGAGGACGCGATGGACATCATGCTCGGGCTGCTCGCGCAGCTGCGCGACGAGCTCGGCTTCGAACCGCGCAAGCTCGGTGCGGGCGGAGGCCTGGGCATCGCGTACACGCGCGACGACGACCCGCCGACGCCGCGACACTTCGTGGAGACGGTGCTGCATGCTCTGACGACAGGGTGCGCGCGGCGCGGCCTGAAAACGCCGGAGCTCGTCGTCGAGCCGGGTCGGTCGATCGCCGGCCCCGCCGGGATGGCGCTTTACACCGTGGGTTCGATCAAGGACATTCCCGGTGTCCGCCGTTACGTCGCCGTCGATGGCGGTATGGGCGACAACATTCGGCCCAAGCTCTATGGCGCGCGCTACGAGGCGTTCCTGGCCTCGGGCCCCGATCGGGCCACGAACGGGAAGGTGACGATCGCCGGCAAGTACTGCGAGTCGACCGACATCCTCATCACGGACATCGAGATGCCGAGCCTGAAGCCTGGAGACGTGATCGCGGTGCCGGCCGCGGGGGCCTACTGCCTGGCGATGGCGAGCAACTACAACGGGATGCCCCGGCCGGAGGTGCTGATGCTGCGCGACGGCGAGGCGACGGTAATGCGGCGGAGGGAAACGCTGGACGATCTGATCGCCGCGGAAGTCTTCTAAGCAACCACCGAGACGTAATTGGAATATCCGCAACAGCCAGTCGTCACGCGAGCCTGACCGACATGAAGAAACGAGCTAGTTGGCTTGATTCCGACAGGAGTCTTGAAACTGACTGTCCAGCTGGTGCCGGGCGTAACAGACAAGGGATTGAGCGCGTACGGGTAACACGTACCGTCTTGACAGAGATAGATGGCTGTGGCCGTGCCGTAGAAGTAGTGAAAAGTCACCTTGGTCGTGAGTGAGGCGGACACCGAGACCAGAGTGACGTATGGCGTTGGGGTCGGATTCGAGCTGGAACTTGGGCTCGGGGATGGCTTGGGGCTAGTTTTTGGCGTGGAGGTCGGTGTCGAAGTCGGGTAAGCCGTCGTGCCTGAGGTCGGGGTTGATCTTGGCGTCGCCGTCGATCCGGGCAGCGGCGTTGAACCAGGGCTTCGCGTCGCGGTGGGACTCGTTCCCGGGGTGCTGTTCGCCACGGGGGTCGACGACGGGACCTCGCCGACGCCGGAGACGACTCGCAGCGGCGTCTGTTGGTGGCAGGTCCCGGCCCAGCAGATTCTCACCGTGTGATTGCCCAGCTCGATATCGCTCGGCACCGTCATCTCGAGCGCCACGTTTCCGTCCGAGTCGGCCGCCACGAAATAGGTATGGACCGAGCTCAAGAGCTCGACCTCGGCGGCCTGGTTGGCGGGCAGGTGCGTTGCCGTGACCTTGACCACGCCTCCGGGCGCGGCGATGCCGGGATCCACCGCCAGCGTGACCGCCTGGCTGTTGACCACCGCGCAGACGCCCATGAGCAGGAGCAGCACGAGGACCGCAGCCAGCGCGATCACCTGGCGGCGACGCGAGCGCCTGGCCGGGGCGACTGGCGGCGGAGGCGATGGGTACGCGACCGCAACCGTCTCGGGGTCGAATAAGACGGTCTCCGCTGGTGGCGGAGGCGCGGCACCCCGTTTGGTGAGCCGCCGGGTCGATGCGACCGGCGGCGCCATCACCATCGTCTTGGCCAGCACCTCCGCGGGCGGCGCTGCCAGCGCCGACTCGAGCGCGTCGACGAACTCCGTCGCTGAGGCCCACCTCGAGGCCGGATCCTTGGCCAGCCCCTTCATCACCACCGCGTCGACTTCCGTGCCGAGGGACGCGACTCGTGCGCTGGGCGGGGTTGGGAGACGGTGGACCTGCGCGTAGAGAAGCTCCATCAACCCTTCGCCATCGAAAGGGATGACGCCGGTCAGCATCTCGTACGCGATCGTCGCCAGCGAGTACCGGTCGGCGGCCGGGCCGACCTGGTGCCCGGTGACCTGCTCCGGGGCCATGTAGGCCGGGGTGCCGGTGGTCACGCCGGTCATCGACTTGAGCGATGAGCCCTGTAGGAGCTTGGCAAGACCAAAATCGGCGAGCACCGGCGTGCCTTCGTTCGTCAGGAGGACATTGGCGGGCTTGATGTCGCGGTGCACGACGCCGTGGCCGTGCGCGTAGTCAAGCCCGGCGGCGATGCCGCGGAGGTACTTCAGAGCCGTCGCCTGGTCGGGTGCGCCGTGCGCCATCGTGCCGGCGAGGCTGCCGCCTGGTATGTACTCGACGATCATGTACGGCGTGCCCTGGTACTCGCCGAAGTCGTAGACGTCGACGATGTTCGGGTGCCGCAGCTTGGCGATGGCCTGGGCCTCGTGGCGGAAGCGGGCGACGGTGTCAGGGTCAGGCGTGATCGCCTGCATGACCTTGATCGCACCGGTCCGTTCCAGTTGCGCGTGATAGGCGCGGTAGACCACGCCCATCGCTCCCTGGCCGATGAAATCCTGGACCTCGTAAGGCCCTAGCTTCGTTCCTTGCCCGATCGACACGGCTGCTGATTATGCGGTTGGGTTGATCGAACTCAGATCGCCTTAACCGTTCCTTGACTTCCAAACGCCCGGACCGCCGCGTCGGATCGCAACAAGGCCCGCCAAAATCGACAAAGCGATCTCCTGGGCCGTACGTGCGCCGATGTCGAGCCCGACCGGGCTCTGGATCCGGCCGATCACCTCTTCGGGCACGCCCTTGGCCCGCAGTGCCTCGAGGTGGTGGCCGGTGTGGCGGCGGCTCCCGACCAGGCCGATGAAGCGAGGCTTGCGAGGCAGCACCGCCTCCAGCGTCTCCACGAGGTCCTCCGAGTCGTGGTTCGTGTGTACGACGTACAGGTCGCCTGCGCTTGGTGCCGGCAGGTCAGCGAGCCTTTCGACCAGCACCGGGCGGAACCCGACCTCCTCCGCCCATCGCACCAGGGATCGGGCGACTGGGGTCGCGGCGAAGACGAGGAGGGTCGGTGCGGCCGCGTACGGCTCCAGATAGACCTCGATCGAGCCCAGGTCGTGCCTGTATGTGCGCAGCTGCGGCGAGGTGCCCCCAGCGATCGACGCCGAGTCGGTCAGCGCCGCCGAATCGAACTCGCTGCAGCCCAACGTGCCGGCGAGGGAAGCATCGCGCGACATCAGCAGCTTGGCTCCCGCCTGGGACGGCGGTTCGCCGTCGAGCTTGACCACGGTCGCCAGCACGACCTCCTCGCCACTTGCGAGGCGCCGCGCGAGCTCCTCCTCGACGCTAGGCACGCGCCGGGGCCCGCGTGAGGACCGAGCGCAGGATCGCGATGGCGCGGGAAATCGACTCCTCGGTGGTCGCATAGCCCGTCGACAGACGAAGGCTTCCCAACGCCTGCTCCAGGCTCAAGCCCATCGCCAGCAACACGTGTGATGGATCGAGCGAGCCGGACGCGCAGGCGGAGCCGCTGGAGGCGGCCACGCCGGCGAGGTCCAGGGCCAGGAGCATGTCCTCGCCGCGCCGGTCTTCAAAGGTGCACGAAGCGAGATTGGGCGTTCTTGCCTGGGCGCCGGTCACCGTCGCGCCCAGCTCTTGCAGTGCGCTCAACAGGGCATCTCGCTGACGCCGCGCGTTCTCAGACCGCGACTCGCGGACGGCGGCGCACACCGACAGGGCCGTCGCCATCGCCGTCGCTGCACCGACATCCTCGCGACCGGCGCGACGTCCCCATTCCTGCGGCCCGCCGAAGAGAAGCGGGTCGATGCGCACGCCGTCCCGGACTAACAGCGCTCCGCCGCGACCCGCGCCCAGCTTGTGGCCGCTGAGCGAAACAAGGTCGGCGCCGTCGGGGATCGCCACCCAGCGCGGCCCGGCGCACGCATCGACATGGACGAGAGCGCCGACCTCGTGCGCGCGCTCGATGACCGCGGCCACCGGCTGGAGGGTGCCCACCTCGTTGTTCGCTAGGCCGATCGAAACGAAGGCGGTTCCGGGTGTGATCGCGTCCAGGTCCACGGTCGCGCTGCTGTCCACGCCGGCGATGACCACCGGGCGGCCGGACATCTGCAAGCGCCGGGCTGCGCCGAGCACCGACTGATGCTCCGCGGCCCATGTGACGAGCGGTCCCCGCGTCCCAAACAGGGCGAGGTTGACTGCCTCGGTCCCAGAAGAGACGAACGTGACCTCGGTCCGCTGGGCTCCTATCGAGTCGGCGGCCAGGTCACGCGCGCGGTCGAGGGCGGCTCGGGCGGCCCGTCCCTCCGCATGCGGGCTCGACGGGTTTCCCGCGGGCAGTGCGCGCAGAGCGTGGGCAACTTCGGGGAGGATCGGCGCCGACCCGGCGTCGTCCAGATAGATGCGCGAAGAGCTAACCGCGGCTGTGGTCTGGCTGGTGGATCAGCTCTTTGAGCGTGCCCTGGAAGTTCTTCAGGTAGAGGTGAAGGTCGATGATCTCGTCGACGCTGATCGGCTCCGCCACGGCCACCGGTTCCTCGACGGCTTGAATCGCGGTGTTCTCGATCTCTTCCACGGCGCCTCCCGCAATGGCGAGCACGACGATGAAGGTGACCTGGCACTGCGCGCACGTCACCTGGAGGTGAAACCGCTCGTCCTCATGGCTGAGGACCTGCACGTCGCAGCCCTTCAGGCTGCGCCCACAGACCGGGCAGTTGTAAAACCTGGCGCGGTCGCGGATGAACTCGATGATGCTCATCGCAGACGCCATATTACGCCCCGAATCTGAGAGCAGACGGGGCTAGCGATGACCCTCGATGCAGGTGCATCCCGCCTGTCCCACGACTGCCGAGTGAACGGTACCGGCGGGTAGGACCATGCGGTCTCCGGGCTTCAGTTCGAGGCTCCGGCCTTCGCCTTCCAGCGCAAAAGTGATCGCTCCGTCGACGCAGTAGAGGACCTTTTCGTAGTTGTGCGTATGGGCCGCGTAGCGGTCTCCAGGCCCATTCGACCACGAGTAGCATCCGCTCGCCTCTGACTGCAGCTTGGTCATGAGCTCATCCAACGTGGTCACAACCCGATTCTAAGATTGGATCGGTGAAGCCCCGGTTTCTCGCCGACTGCAACGTCGGGCGGCTCGCACGCTGGCTGCGTGCTCTCGGCTACGACGCCTCCTATCACGCACGGATCGGCGATTCGGAGCTGGTGCGAGAAGCCGCGGCTGAAAACCGAGTCCTTCTCACGCGCGATCGCGACCTGACAAAGCGGCGAGTCATCACGACAGGCATCGTCCGCGCGATTCTCATCCGCGACGACGAGGTGACCAAGCAGCTGCGCCAGGTGTTCGCCGAGCTCGGCCTCGAGCTGAAGGAAGCGCTGACGCGCTGCATCGAATGCAACTCCGAGCTCGAGTCGCGCGTGCCCGCGATGGTTGCGGAGCGCGTCCCTCCCTACGTGAGGCGTACGCAATCGCGCTATTCCGAATGCCCGCAGTGCGGCCGCATCTACTGGGCCGGGACGCACTGGCAGCGGATGCGCGAGGTCCTGCTGGGTTTGTGAGAGACGTCCTGCGGCGGCTGGTCGCCGGCGAGCTGTCCGAAGACGACGCCCTGGCAGAGTTGCGCCGCATGCAGCTGGACGAGCTTGCCGGGCGGGCGCGGCTCGACCTTGGCCGCTACATGCGGCGCGGGATCCCGGAAGTGGTGCTCGCGACGGGCAAGTCGGCGACCGAGGCCGCGCGCCTGGCGGTGGTGATGGCGGAACAGCAGGGTCAGGGGCTCATCAGCCGCATGACCGGCGCGCACCGCGACGCGCTGGGTGATGCGGTGAAGAGCGCAAACATGACGGTGGTCCCGTACCACTCTTCGGCGCGCGTGCTGCGCGACGGTTTTGCCCCCGAGGCGATACGGGGCAAGGTCGGCATCCTGACCGCCGGCACGTCCGACGTCCCCGTGGCCGACGAGTGCCGGATGGTGGTCGAAGCCGGCGGGCTCGAGGCGCGGCTCGAATCCGACCTCGGCGTCGCCGGCCTGCATCGATTCGTGGGTCCGCTCGCCGCGACCCTCGACTGGGGAGCCGACGTGATCGTGGTCGCGGCCGGGATGGACGGGGTGTTGCCAGGGCTCGTCGCCGGCCTCATCGACCTGCCCGTGGTCGGGCTTCCAGTGTCGACGGGCTACGGCCGCGGCGGCGCGGGCGAGGGCGCGCTTACGACCATGCTGCAGTCATGCTCGACCGGGCTTGTGGTCGTGAACATCGACAATGGCATCGGGGCGGGGGCCGCCGCGGTGCTGATTGCGGCGCGGGCCGCTCAGGGACGGCGTCGCGGACGAAGCACGGCGACGATCGCGAGCACGACCGCACCCACCATGAGCAATCCGAACACGGCGGCAGCGACGGCCCGCGAAGCATCCGGCCCGCCGGGAATCGCGAAAACAAGCCCAAGGGCCAGGATCGCCGCGAGGACGATGACCAGCAGCCACGGAAAACCACGCCGGCGCCGTCCGTAGAACAGCAGCCACAGGAAGCCAGGCCTCTTCTTCGGTTCGCTCACAACAATGAGGTCAGCTCGCCGAGCGAAGCGATCGTGGGTACGCCGTCGCGTGGCTCGTCCTCGGCGTGCGCGGTGACGACGATCGCGCGCATCCCGACCGCACGCGGCCCCTCGTAATCCTCGCGCACGCGGTCGCCGACGAAAACAGTCTTCTCGGGCGGGGTCCCAATCGCGTCGATTGCCGCCTGGTAGACCTCGGGCGCCGGCTTGCGTCGCCCCACCTCGCTCGAGAACACGATCGCGTCGACGAGCTCGGTGATGCCGTTGCTGGCGACCTGGCGTCGCATCATCTCGGGCGGAAACGGTGCGTTGGAGCAGACGCCGCGCTTGATTCCGCGTTCAGCCAGCCACGCCAGCACCCGCACCGCGTCATCGTCGACTTCGACGGCCCGGTCCCAACACCGCTGCTCGGCGTCGAGGATCTCGTGGAGCAGGTCGTCGGGCAACCTCAAACCGGCGCGCTGCCAGGTCTTGCGGTAGACGTCCATGTAGTCGACCTCGTCCTCGCTCATGCTGCCGACGTATTCCTCGAGCGGGAGCAGGACGTCCTCGAGGATGGTCTCGGCCTCGGGCGCGGGCAGGCCCAGCGCCCGCTCGATACGGGGACGGAACTCGTCCAGGACGCGCAGCAGGTCGTCGGTCGGGTAGCGGAAGGTCACGAGGGTGCGGCCGTAATCGAACAGCACGCCTTGCACGTCACCCATCCGCATATCCTGATGCCCAATGGCAAAGCGCTTGACCCACATCGACGAGAAGGGCGCAGCGCGGATGGTTGACGTGGCGGACAAGATCGCCACGGTCCGCGAGGCGACCGCCGAATGCGTCGTGCGCATGGCGCCCGAGACGGTGAACGCGGTGCGCGAGGGGACACCCAAGGGCGATGCGCTGCAGGTGGCGCGGGTGGCTGGGATCATGGCCGCGAAGCGGACGTCCGAGCTCATTCCGCTCTGCCATCCGCTGCCGCTGACGAGCGTCGGCGTCGACTTCGAGTACGTTGCCGGCGGCGTGCGGATCGTGACCACGGCGAAGGTCCTCGGTCAGACAGGGGTCGAGATGGAAGCCCTCACCGCTGCAGCCGTCGCGGGCCTGACCCTGATCGACATGACCAAAGGGGTGGAACGGGGCGTGTACATCGAGTCGGTGCGCTTGCTCGAGAAATCGGGCGGGCGCTCCGGCACGTGGAAGCGGAAGGAGTGACCCACCGCGCCCACGTGATCACCGTGAGCGACGGCGTATCGGCGGGGACGCGCGAAGACATCAGCGGCCCTGCGTTGCGGACCCTGCTCACGAACGCGGACTTCGAGGTTTCGGGACCGGAGGTGGTTCCAGATAAGCACGAGCGAATCTCGGACGCGATCGTCGCGGCCGTCGTCGGAGGTGCGGACTTCGTCGTCACCACAGGCGGGACCGGGCTGGGCCCGCGCGACGTCACGCCCCAGGCGACCTCTCTGCTCATCGACTACGAGGTGCCCGGGCTCGGCGAGCTCATGCGCCTGGCCGGCGCGGCGAGCACACCGATGGCTTCGCTCTCCCGCGGGGTCGCGGGCGTGCGCGGGCACTCGTTGATCCTCAACGTGCCGGGCAGCATGAAGGGCGCGACCGAATCGCTCGAGGCTGTGCTGCCCATCCTCGGCCACGCGATCGAATTGCTACACGGTCACACGAAACACTCATGAACCTGGCCTCGCCGATCCGGACCGGCATCTGCGTCCTGGATGCGGGCGATACGTGCGTTGGCACTTGCGCTCCGGTCCTCACGCATCTACGCGATGCGCTCCGGTCCGGTGCTCGTGCCGCCTTCGCCTCGACGGCCCCAGGCCACATCTGCTCGGCCCGGCCAGCGAGTCCAGGTTCTTGAACCTGAACGCCGACATAGGCGAGGGTGCCGGCGAGGACGAGGCGGTCCTCGCGTGCATCGACAGCGCCAACGTCGCGTGCGGCGTGCACGCGGGGTCGCCCTCACTCACGATCGCGACGGCGCGCCGCTGTAAGGCGTTGGGAATCCAGGTTGGTGCGCATCCCGGCTACGACGACCGCGCGGGGTTCGGGCGAATCGAGCGATCGCTGGCCGCGGAGGAGATCGAGGCGCTCATCGCGTACCAGGTCGCCGCGCTGGCGGCCGTCGCGCCGATCGCGTACATCAAGCCGCACGGTGCGATGTACCACCGCTGCCAGCGGGACGCGGCGTCGGCAGATGGCCTGGCCCGGGTCGCGAAGACCTTTGGCGTCGGCTTGATGGGTCAGCCTGGATTCGAGATCGTCGCGGCGGCCACCCGCGCGGGCGTACCCGCTCATCGGGAAGGCTTTGCCGACCGCCTCATGCTGCCGGACGGCAGCCTCGCGCCGCGCACGCAGGCCGGTGCGCTGCTGAATCCATCGGTTGCCGCCCAGCAGGCGGTGCGACTTGCCCGCTCGGGTCGCTACGACACGATCTGCGTCCACGGCGACACCCCCGGCGCGGGCCAGATCGCGTCGGCGGTTCGCGGCGCATTGCGCGAGGCCGGCATCGAGACTGCGCCACTCGCCGGTTGAACCCGGCCGGCGCGCTAGCGCTCAAGCTCGTCCTGACTCCGGCGCTTGTCGGCGCGGCAAGCCTTGCCGGACGGAGGTGGGGATCCGCGGTGGGTGGTTGGCTGATCGGGATACCTTTCACCTCCGGCCCGATCGCCTTCTTCCTTGCCCTGGATCCGGGACCGGATTTCGCCGCGCGCGCCGCGGCCGGCGTCATGGCGGGCGCCATCTCGCAGGCGGCGTTCTGCGTGGCTTACGCGTGGACCGCCCAACGCTGGGGTTGGACGGTCTCGCTGATCGCAGCAGCGGCCGGTTTTGTGGCGATCACGATCGGGCTCAACGCGGTGGCGCTTCCGACGGCAGGATTTTTCGTGGTCATCATCGTGGTCATCGTGGTCTCGCTCTTCCTGATGCCGCAGCCGGCCCCAACCCGCGCGGAGCCAATCGAGTTTCCGGCGTGGGACCTACCTGCCCGCATGCTGGTGGCGACCGCGTTCGTCGTCGTCCTCACGGCGGTCGCACCGCTGCTCGGTGCGCGGCTCGCCGGGCTGCTGGCGCCCTTCCCGCTCTACGGATCGGTGCTGGCGGCGTTCGCGCACCGCATCCAGGGCGCAGGCCCCGCCGTCGGAGTGGTGGGCGGCCTCCTGCTGGGGCTGTTCGCGTTCTCGTCTTTCTTTCTGGTCCTCTCGCTGCTGCTCACCCGCGGTGTCGCACTGGCGTTCGCGTGCGCGATAGTGGTGGCGCTGGTGGTCCACGGCGTATCCCTCCTCATCGGCCGGCGTGTGGGGCTCGCATGAGCATGGAGATCAGAGAGCTCCACGACATCGAAGACCTGGAAGTGCTGGCGCAGCTCTTCTCTTCGATCTGGGGCCGCCCAGGCGAACCGCCCATCAACTCCGACATCCTCAAAGCCCTCGCGCTGTCCGGCAACTACCTCTCGGGCGCGTTTGCAGATGGCCGCCTGATCGGAGGGTTGGTCGGGTGGTTGGGCGGGGCGCCGCCCCACGACCTGCACATGCACTCGCACATCCTCGGAGTGCTCCCCGGGAGCGAGCGCCACGGTCTCGGGTTCGAGCTCAAGCAGCACCAGCGGAGCTGGTGCCTGGCGCGCGGGGTCAAGGTCATGGAGTGGACGACCGACCCGCTGGTTCGCCGCAACGCCTACTTCAACCTCACCAAGCTCGGCGCCGAGGCGCCGGAGTATCTCGTGAACGTCTACGGCCAGATGCGCGACGGGATCAACGCCGGCGAAGAATCGGACCGCCTGCTGATTCGCTGGCACCTGGATTCGGAGCGGGCCGAAGCCGCGGCGGCGGGCGAGCTGGGCGAGCTCGACGCCGAACGGTTGCGCAGCTGGAGCAGCGGCACGATTCTCGCCGTCGGCTCCAGCGGCGAGCCGGTGACGAGGGATTCTTCCGCTCGCGTCCTTCTATGTCAGGTGCCTGACGACATCGTTGAGGTGCGACGCTCGGATCCTGCCCTCGCCCGTTCGTGGCGTATCGCGCTGCGCCAGGCGATGACCGAAGCGATGGCGGCACGTTATGTGATCACGGGTGCGACGCGCGCAGGCTGGTACGTTCTCGAATCCACCTAATATTTGCCGCGTGCTGCAAGTGGGGGACAAGGCTCCCGACTTCAAGCTGCCAACCACCGGCGGTCACGAGGTCACCCTCGCCGACGCGCTGCAGAAATATCGCGCGCTGGTCCTTCTCTTCTACGTCCTCGACTTCACAGGAGGTTGAAGGACAGAGTTGACCGAGTTTCGGTCACGGAACGAGGACGCTGTCGACAACGGCGTCGGCATCTACGGGATCAGCGTCGATTCAGTGTTCTCGCATCAGGCCTTTGCCAAAGAGCTTGGTGGTCTGCCCTACGAGCTGATCGGTGACTTCGAGCGCAAGATGGTCACCGACTACGGCGTGCGACGCGACGACGTCGCCGGCTACTCGGGCCTGGCGCGCCGGAGCATCTTCATCATCGACAGGGCCGGCGTCATCCGCTCGACGTGGGTCTCCTCGCGAGAGAAGCCGCAGCCGGACTACGACGCCGTGCTGAGCGAAGCCAAGCAGGTCGCGGCCGGCGGATGAACGAGCCGAACAGCGTGATCGCGCCCATCGAAAAGGGATGGAACGAGCTGAATGCGCTGGTTGACCTGCTCGGCGAGGAGGGCCTCATGCTGACCGGCGACGACGGTTGGGCCGTGAAGGATCACCTCGCTCACGTCGCCGCCTGGGAGGCTTCGCTGATCGGCCTGCTTGACGGAAGCGACCGCGCCGCGGCCATGGATATCAATGCTTCGGACGATGAGGACACCGACTCGATCAACGCCGCGATCTGGTCGCTGCATCATGACCAGACGCCCGCGAAGGCGGTGGAATATTTCCGCGAGACGCACTCCGCCTTGATGAGCCTGCTCGGAAAGATGAGCGACGCCGATATGCAGCTTCCGTACAACCACTACCAGCCCAACCAGCCGCGAGACCCGAGCGACGACCGGCCCGCGCTCGATTGGGTGGCGGGCAACACGTGGGAGCACTACGCCGAGCACATCGACTGGATCAATCAGCTCATCAAGGACAAAAGCGCGGCGCGCTGAACGGCGCGCAGCTCGAGCGCTTTTGCGATCGAGACCTCTTCGAAGCGGACCTCGTCACCCGGCGCGAGCTGGGCCGCTACGGGCATCGAAGCGCTGATCACCACGGCCACCACCGGATAGCCACCTGCCGTCTGATGGTCGGCCATCAGAAGAATGGGCCTTCCGCCGGCAGGAAGCTGAACGGCCCCTGGGATCAGCGCGAAGGAGAGGAGCTCGTCGCCCGGAGCCTCGAGCGATGCGCCTTCGAAGCGGTAGCCCATGCGGTTGGAGTCGTGAGTCAAGGTGAACTTTGCGCTGAACAGGTCATGGCGCGATGCGGGGGTGAGACGATTCGCGTGGGGACCCACGACCGCGTGCAGGAGGTGCTCGTGGTAGGGCGGCCGTTGGTCGCCGGCGAGGCTTCGGCCCGCGACGTCGGGATATTCCTGGATTGCCGCGGACACCACGTCATCGGTCGCAAGCGCGCGGCCATTCATTCCTCCGCGCGCGGCGAGCAGGTTGGTCGACATCGATCCGAGCCATCGATCGCCAACCACACCGCCCGCCACGGCGATGTATGCCCGCGCCCCTGTTCGCCTGCCGGCAAAACCGATCTCGTCGCCCTCCCGCAGGTCGATGCCCGTCCACGTCGGGACGGCCTCGCCGTTGACGCGGGGATCGAAGTCGGCGCCGGTGACGGCGACCAGGCACTGGCGGAGCGCAACCAGGCGGGGTCCGGTCAGCGTGCATTCGAGCGTCCCCGCCCCGCGGTCATTGCCCACCAGCAGGTTGGCCGCGGCGTGCGCGAATCTGTCCATGGCGCCGCCAGGGGTCACGCCCGCGCCGACCGCTTGCGGGCGTCCTAGGTCCTGGATCGTCGTCAAGAGGCCGGGCTGCCGGACGCGAAGCGCAGCCGTCATGAGGTCGCGGCGAAAAACTTCACTCGATCACCGACGCGAAACAGGCTTGGGGGGTCGGAGTCGGGCAGGAACAGCTTGACCGTGCTGCGCCCGAGCAGGTGCCAACCCCCTGGGCTGGCGAGGGGATAGATGCCGGTCTCCTGGCCGGCGATGGCAACCGATCCAGCGGGCACCAGCGTGCGCGGCACGGCGCGACGCGGCAGCACGAGCTCGTCGGGGAGCGGGCCAAGGTAGGCCCATCCGGGCACGAAACCGACCAGGAACACCCGGTAGATCGGGCGGCTGTGCAGCTCGACCACCTTGCCAGCCGGCAGGCCCAGCACGGTCGCGACGCTCTCCAGGTCAGGCCCGTCGTACACGACCGGGATCCGGTGCAGGCGCCCGGGCTCCTCGACCGGCGGGCGCTTGGTGGCGAGGCGTCGGATCGCGGCGGCCAGCGCCTCATATGTGATCTGGTCAGGGTCGAACTGCACGGTCACGTTGCCGTGGGCGGGTACCGCCTGCCGTACGTCGCGACGTTTCTTCAGCGCCGACGCAAGCGCGATGGCCCGGGTGTTGAGCGCGGTGTCGAGTCGCGTGCCGAGCTCCGCGATGAGCGCGGTGTCACCCAGTGGATGGACGCGTACCCGGACGGTGGAGCGCTGCGGCTGCATGTGCGCTCACAAGGATGGCGTAGAAGACGCCAGGCACGAGACCGATGCACAGAAGGCCTATGCACGCGATTCCGATCGCCCATGCCGTGACGATGGCAGCGGCGACCAGGTTCCAGGTCGCGAAGTCGGCGCGCACCCCGCGGATGGCTGCGGCAACGTCGAACAGATCGTGAAAGTCGCCTGAGGCTGCGAATCGGGCGGTCGCGTGAGGAGCCAAAAGCAGCAGGACGAGCCCCCATCCGAACCAGAGGATCAACAGCGCGACCGCGCCCCCGGTGAGGTCGCCCAACCGCGGCGTGAGCGCTGTCGCCAGCGGGTTGTACGCAAGCGCGAAGGGAGCTGCGGAGATCGCGACCGCCACTGCCACCCAGGCGCCGTCCCACAGCAGCCGCGCCGACCACCGCCAGGGCGGGGGCCCCGTGGACGCGTCGGCCTCGGTGGCGCGGATGGCGGCGACCGCGTAGCCGAAGAGCGGGATGAAGAGCAGCGGCAGCAAGAGGACGGTCACCACGCCGATCGGCCACGTCCAGCGCGACCGTCCGCGGAAAGGCCACGCGAACGAGCCGGCGACCAGCCTCACGCGGTTAGCGGCGTGGACCTTGCAGCTTGATGCGCACCTCGAACCCGTCTTCGGTCGGCGTGACCTCGACGTCTCCGGCCCTGATTCGCATGCCTGCCTCGACTCGGGAGGCGACGACCTCTCCTTCGAAGAGCAGCTCCGCGAAGCGCCAATCCCTACCGTGCTTGCGCATCCGGACGATGACGCCTCCGGGACTTCGCCACACGCCTTCCCCGGATGGCTTGAACCCACGGGTGATCAGCTCACCCAGCTCGTCCGGAGTCGTCTCCTCGGGCGCTTTGGGCGCGGGCCACTCGACGGGCTTGTCCCGGTCGTGGGCCGGACTCCGGATGACGCGCAGGTTTGGTTTTCGCGACCTCGCTTGTTCGAGCGACAGCCGGAGCAGCTCCGAGCCTTCCTCCTGCGCGAAGAAGGCGCCCGAGATGCGGGCCTGGTCCTTGGAGCGCCGGATGCAGTTCGCGCAGTCGGGTTCGGAGTCGACGGCCGTGTACGAGCCATCGCCAAGCGTCTGGTTGCAGAGCGTCGTCACTGGTCCCGATCTCGGAACCCTCGGAGTCAAATGAATCCGCCCGCCTGATTTGCGCCGAACGGATTCGAGCTTGATCTTCTGCACGCTCTAATTCTCCCGATTCGTCGGGAGGAGAACTCCTTCCAGGCGCCGCGTGTTTGGCGCCTCGTCAAGGAGGTGTGGCGCCCCCGGGTAAAGGCACCGGGGTGGGCGCTTATCTAGCAATCCATGAGCCTCCTCATCCTGCCCCCCAGCCGAACCCCTCTCCGCCGCCAGCCGATCGCCCTGGCCGATGAGCTCCACTTCGACCCCGGGGTGGTGCGCCGAGCCGTGGCGAAGCTGGAGCTGGACGCAGGCAAGTCGCACTCGCGGGGACTCCTCATCCGAAGCGACCTGCACGGCTTCAAGGTCGCGGATGCCCGCCGGGCCCTGGTGGGACTGCCCACACCTGGCGATTACAGGGTCGTGATCAAGCCGCTTCGCTACCGCACGCGGCCAAGCCTTTCCGGCCTCTGTGAGTTCGACATTGGCCGCATCATCGTCCGCATACCCGAGCCTTTCCGGCCGTTCGACGAGCTTGTCTACTTCAACGCACGGCGCAAGCGCGGCGCCGGGATGCGATTTGCCTGGGTGGCTGAGAAGGTCAGGTTCCGGACGCGGCGCGAGGTGCTCCGCTTTGTCTACTGCCACGAGTGGCTGCACTGGTACCTCCGCGAGGTGCGGGGTCGGCGGTCGGGCGCCGAGACCGCGTGCGACCGGTTCGCGCTGCGCAACTTCAGGCGCCGGCAGGTCACCGTCGACGACGCGCTGGAAGCCCTTCAGGGAACGCGGATGCAGCTCCTGCCTGATTACTTGAGGATGGCCGCCTAGCCCCGTTCGGTCCACGACTGTCCATTCCGTTGGCTTTCGAGGAGCCTTGACACCGGCTTTTGGGGACAGTCGTTGGAGTTAACGACCAGAGTTCTCTTGCCGCACGACGACGCACATGATGCAGCGCCTGGCGGTCGAGTACGACGGCCCGGCTCATCGCGAAAGCCTGACGGCCGATAATCGCCGCCAGAATCGCATGGTGAAGGCTGGCTTTACGCTGCTTCGGTTCAGCGCGGCTGACGTTCTGTCCGCTCCGGATTCCGTCGTTTGGTTGGCAAGGCAGATGCTGCGTGCTTGACGGGACCACGCTCGGGACGCTCGTCGAGCTCATGGTCGAGGCCGAGGTGCTGGCGGGTTCCGGCGGTCGCCTGATCCCGTCCCGTATGGAGCCTGACGTGGACCATCGCGACATCGTGGTTGCCGATGTCGGAGGGTTCGGAGTGCTTTGGCTGCAGGTGAAGGGGACGACCCACCCCGACAGTGAGGGGCGCATCGTCGCCTTCGCCAACTACGCGGTCGATGAGGTTCCGGAGAGTGCTCGTCTTCTCTATCTGGTCTGCCTGCTCGATGTCGAGCAGCATCTTCTCGCGAGAACCTGGCTCGTGCCCTCGGCGGACTTCAACCACCTCGCATACCGCGAGCACTCGGAGCGGGCGGGTCGCGTAACCCTGCAGTTCTCGTGTCTTGCCTCGGGCGATCAGCGCTGGGACCGTTTCGAGGTCCCGAGGCTCGAACTGGGTGCTCGGTTGATGCCTCTGGTCGCCGCGCTCGGCCCCGCGACGACCGAGGCGCTCAGCGCGTTGCGCGACCGGCTCCTTATCTAGTTCGGGTTGTCTCCCTCGGATTGTGAAGCGGCGTCAGGTTGGCTTCGACCTGGGCGCGCAGGTACTCAAATGCCGGCGGGAGCGACAGCCGCTCGCCGAGGTGCTCCTTCGGCTCGTCGGATGAGAAGCCGGGGCCCACGGTCGCGATCTCGAACAGAACTCCACTCGGCTCCCGGAAGTAGATCGACCGGAAGTAGAAGCGGTCGATAACGGGCGTCGGGTCACCGCCGCCCCCAATGACACGGTCTCGCCACGGCACGTGGTCCTCCATCGTCGACGACCACGCGATGTGGTGCACGGTCCCGGACCCGCCGAGGCCGCGCGCTTCGGGAGCGGCGTCATAGACGTAAAAAGAACCGCGCGAATCCCCCCGGGACTGGTATGCGTCATCACCCGTGCCTTGGAAACCGAGTGTCTCGGCCAAGAACGCATGGCTTGCGCCACGACGGCGTTCGAAAGCCCTCACGCCGGCGAACCCCTGCAGGGCGAACTTCTCGGGAATCTCGGGATGTCGCGCCACGAGCGGTTGATCTTGAGTCGTGCCGGCGATGAGCTCGAAACCGAGACCCTCCGGGTCTTCGAACCGGAGACGGTCGTCTTCGATCGTGGGTTCCAACCCGGCCGCCTTCAGGCGCCGCGCCCAGAACTCGAGGGCTTCCTCGGGACCCACCCGAAAGCCGATCCGATGGATCATCCCCGCGCCCGCACGTCCGCGAACGAGGCCTGGATACTCGAAAAATGTCAGGTCCGCACCGGGGCTGCCATCTTCGTCCGCGTAGAAGAGGTGGTAGACGGCAGGGTTGTCCTGGTTGACCGTCTTCTTGACCAGTCGCAAGCCCATGACCCCGGCATAGAACTCGAGGTTCCTGGTTGCGTCGGCGGTGATGGCGCTGATGTGGTGGATTCCGTTCAGTGGGTTCATGTTCGGTACTTTCCTACCCAGGTTCCCGTCGATTTTGTTCCACCCCGGATGTAACAGAAGACTCGGTCCGCGCGTAGAACCATTAGCCGCGTGAGCGACGACGGGCCGCGACTCCTCGAGCGCGCGATGGCCGGCGACGGCCAGGCATTGGAAGAATTGCTCACGCCTGTGCTGGAGGTCGCGTTTCGACTGGCGATGACGATGCTGAACGACCGGGAGGCGGCGGAGGATGCGGTGCAGGACGCCGCATTCAAAGCCTGGCGGAAGCTCGACCGCGTACGTCCCGACGCGCCGTTGCGACCGTGGTTTCTCGCCATCGTCGCCAACGAGTGCCGTTCGGCCCGGCGCGGGAGATGGTGGAAGGTGCTCCGCTTTCCAGAGGTCAGATCGACCGGAACTATGGTGAACCTAGAAGAGCGCATCGACCTCGCGACGGCGCTCGAACGCCTTGCGCCGAAACACCTGCTCCCGCTGTCGCTGTACTACCACCTTGATCTGCCGATCGAAGAAGTCGCGCGAGTCCTGGATTGCTCAGAGGGCGCGGCGCGAGTCCGCATCCATCGGGCGCTGGCCGCCCTCCGTCCGGCGATGGCCATCGAGGTGGATGGATGATTCCCGACGATCCGGAGCTGAGGCGTGCGCTGGACGCACGCAGCGGCGAGCCTTCACCGGAATTTCGCGGCGGGCTACATCAGGCGCTCGCCCGCGGCCGTCCCGCGGCGAACTGGATACCCGCGATCGCGGTCGCGACTGTGATCGTCCTGACGGTGGCGTCGGTGGGTGTGCTGCTCGCGGCTCGCAACCTCGCGCACCCACCACATGGTGGCCTGGTGAGCGGAGCGCGAACCGCCTCACCGACTACCAGCCCGACTGAGTCACCGGTGGTTCTGCCCAGCCAGGCCTATCTGAGCGCGCCGTCGCGGGATATCGTATGGGCGTTCGTCGATTACAGGCTCCTGTTCCGCTCGCAAGACAGCGGGCAAACCTGGGAACGGCGCCAGTTGCCCCTGGGCGTGGATACCGGTCGGTTGGTGTTCACGTTTGCCGACGCGGACAACGGCTGGGCGTTGCTCGCTATCAGTCCAGCGACGCAATGCCAGGCGGAGGGCGCGCAAATCTGGCATACCGCTGACGGCGCCAACACGTGGAGGTTGATCACATCGGTCGCCGCCGAGCGCGCCGGCGGCAACGGAATCCGCGCCGAGCAGTGCAAGGAGTTCATCTCCTTCGTCGACAAGGCCCGCGGGTTTGTGACGGCGTGGGATGACAACTCACCTCCGACGATCTACCGGACGATTGATGGTGGAGCGACGTGGAAGAGCTCTCGCCTGCCCGACCCGCCCGGGTTCCAGACCGCGACCGGCGGTTTCACGTTGCGCGCTCAAGACGTGTACCGGTTGGGAAACGTGCTCCTTGTCACCGCGTACGGCATGCAGGAGTCTGGCGGCAAGGGTTACGTGTTCAAGTCGATCGATGGCGGGGCCGGCTGGACATACACAGCCACGATCCCCTCCCCGGCGATAGCGGTGGCCTTCGTCACCGAGTCGCGGTGGCTGCAAGTCATCTTGCCTGGTCAATCAGTTGAGACCACCGATGCCGGCCGCAGCTGGCACGCGTATGCATCTGACTACGGCCAGGCCGCCCCGGTCTCACCGCAGGTCGTTTTCGGGGACGCGTCCGTCGGTTACGCCACCGTCCGCGGCTCGATCCAGCGCACCGAAGATGGCGGGCTCCACTGGAAGTACATCAAGACTCCAGGCACTTAGTCAGGCCGGATAATTCGGCTTCGTGGCGGTCCGGGTGGTGGGGTTCGACGGCGACGACACGCTGTGGCACAGCGAGACGCGATTTCACGTCACCCAGGCTGAGTTTCGCGAGCTGCTCGCGCGTCACGCGCCCGGCGCCGACATTGATACGCGCCTCGCCGAGATGGAGATGAAGAACCTCGCCATCTATGGCTACGGCGTGAAGTCGTTCACACTCTCGATGCTCGAAACCGCGATCGAGCTGACCAAGTCCAGCATCCCCGCCACCGACCTCGAGGTGATCCTCGGCTGGGGCAAGCGGATGTTGATGGAGCCGACCGAGCTGCTCGACGGCGTCGAGCCAACCCTGCGCGCGCTTAGTGAGAGGTACGACATGCTGCTCATCACCAAGGGCGACCTCTTCGACCAGGAGAGCAAGCTCGCTCGGTCGGGCCTGGGTGAGCTGTTCCTGGGCGTGGAGATCCTCAGCGAGAAGAACGTCGAAACATACAGCCGGATCTTTCAGCGCCGCGGCATCAACGCAGCGGACTTCGTGATGGTCGGCAACTCGCTGCGCTCCGACGTCGTGCCGGTGGTGTCGCTCGGCGGGCACGCTGTTCACATCCCGTACGAGGTGACCTGGCAGCATGAGCACGTCCCGGAAGAGGAGATGCCGAAGGCCGGCTGGAGCCGGATCACCACGATCGCGGAGCTGCCGGCGCTCCTCGACGAGCTCTAAAGGCTCGGCCCGACCCTCAGGCGGCGCCTTCGCGCGCTTTGCCGCCTCCGGTCATGAGCAAGCCAAGGCGTTCCTCTGGCGTGTCCGGGCTCTCGATGCTCACGATCCTGCCTTCGTACATGACCGCGATGCGGTCGGACAGGGAGCGCACCTCGTCGAGTTCGGCGGACACGAGGAGCACCGCCGTGCCTCCGTCGCGCTCCTGCACGATCCGGCGGTGGATGAACTCGATCGCGCCGATGTCCACGCCGCGCGTCGGCTGAGCCGCCAGAAGAACCTTTGGTTTGCTCCCCATCTCCCGGGCGACGATGACCTTCTGCTGATTGCCGCCGGATAGGTTGCGTGCGGCCACGTCGATGCTCGGAGTCCGCACGTCGAACTCCTTGACCAGGCGGCGCGCCCAGTCGCGGATGGCGACCAATCTCAACACGAACTCGTTCCATGAGAAGCGTGGCGAGCGCTCGCGTCCGAGGATCGAGTTCTCCGCGATCGAGAAGCTCAGCACCAAGCCTGTGCCGCGACGGTCCTCGGGGATGAACGCCATCCCTGCATCGCGCTCCGTCCGGGCGTCGTACGTGGTGATGTCCCGGTCGCCGAGGAGCACACGGCCGCCGGCGGCATGACGCGTCCCCGCGATGACCTCCATCAACTCGCTCTGGCCGTTGCCCTCGACCCCGGCGATACCGAGAATCTCGCCCTGGCGCAGATCGAACGTGACACCCTTCAGCGCCGGCACCCCTCGGTCGGAGTTCGCAGAAACGTCCTCGACCCTCAGCACGACGGCACCAGGCTTGGCGGGTTTCTTGTCTACGCGCAGAAGGACCGCCCGGCCGACCATGAGCGTCGCGATCTCCTCTTCGTTGGTTTCCCTCGTCGTCAGGTGACCGACGACTTGGCCTCGGCGCATGACTGTGATGCGGTCGGAGATGTCGAGCACCTCCTTGAGCTTGTGGCTGATGAAGATGATCGTCTTGCCGGATTTCACGAGATCGCGCAGGACGACGAACAGCTCCTTCGTCTCTTGTGGAGTGAGGACGCCCGTCGGCTCGTCGAGGATCAGGATGCCGGCGCCGCGGTAGAGCACCTTGACGATCTCGGCTCGCTGCTGCAACCCGACGGGCAGATCACCCATTCGCGCGTCGGGATCGAGCGCAAGGCCGTAACGCTTCGTCAGGTCGTTGATCGCATTGCGCGCGCGTGCGTGGTCGTAGAGGTCCGTCCCGGTCACGGGCTCCCGGCCCAGCATGATGTTCTCCCCGACCGAGAAAACCGGTATGAGCATGAAGTGCTGGTGCACCATGCCGATGCCCAGCGAGATGGCATCGCGCGGTCCCGCCATGTGCACCGGCTTGCCGTTGATGAGGATCTCGCCTGAATCGGGGCGGATGAGCCCGTACAGGATGTTCATCAACGTCGACTTGCCGGCGCCGTTCTCGCCCACAAGCGCGTGGATCTCGCCGGTGCGAACGCTGAGGTCGACGTGGTTGTTGGCGAGCACGCCCGGAAACTGCTTGGTGATGCCGCGCATCTCGACCGCGAGCTGCTGGTCGCTCATTCGGAGCCCGGCACGTACGGGAGGCCATCATGGGCTGGCGGCGTGCTGCGGCCGACGAGGCCCGCCAGTATGACAAGGGTGAGGATGTAGGGCAGCATGCTCAGGAGATACGGCGAGATGTGGATGGTCGAGTTGTTGTCGTAGATCGCCTGCCCAAGTCCGAATATCAGGCACGCGATGAAGGCGCCAAACGGCGTCCACTTGCCAAAGATCACCGCCGCGAGCGCGATGTAGCCTCGACCGTCCGTCATGTTGGGGACGAACGTGTTCGAGACGCCGATCGCGAGGAATGCGCCGGCGAGGCCTGAGAGCAGCCCGCTCGAGATCACAGCGCTGTAGCGGATGAGGAAAACGTTGATGCCTGCGGTGTCGGCTGCCTGCGGGTGCTCGCCGACCGCCCTGATCCGAAGCCCGAGCCTGGTCCTGAACAAGAGGATATGGATCCCGACCAACAGGATCAGTGCGAGGTAGACGACCACGTTCTGCTGGAAGAGGACCTTGCCAAAGAACGGGATCTGGTCGAGGCCGTGGATGTCGATGTACGGGAGACCCTCGGTCGGCCCGATATGCCCGATGTCTTGCAGGCCGTAGATGCGGTTGACCAGGAATACGGTCAGTCCCGCCGCGAAGATGTTGATGGCGATTCCGCTGACGATCTGGTCCGCGCGGAACTGGATCGACACCACAGCGTGGATCGAAGCGATCAATCCACCGGCGATGATCGCCACCGCCGTGGCCAGCCAAGCGTTGTGCCAGGCGAGGTCCGCGACGACCGCGAAGAACGCGCCGGTGAGCATCATGCCCTCCATGGCGATGTTCACGACGCCGCTGCGTTCAGAGATGACGCCTCCGAGCGCGGGCAGCAGGAGCAAGACGGCCGCGGCAAGCACCGCCTGCCACAGGTTCGCCGTCAGGAGCAGCTGGCCGACATCGCCGAGCGCGCTCATGTCGGCTCCGGGGGAGGGACCGCCGCCTCTGACATCAAGCCTGCCGCCGGCGGAAGCTCGGGCGGCAGCTCGGCCGACGCGCGACCGAAGGGCAGGCCCCTCCGGATCGCGCCGACAAAGTTGGCGGCGATGCTGAACAGGATGAGCGCCTGCAGGACAAGCACCAGGTTGCTTGAAATCCCGGCATCGCTCTGCATGATCGACCCGCCCGCGTGCAGAGCGCCGAACAGCAGCGACGCGACGACGATGCCGACAGCACTACCCAGGCCGAGTAGCGCGACCGCGATCGCGTCGAAGCCGGTCGTGTCGCTGAAGTACATGTCGGTCAGGTTGTGGTCGACCCCGGCAACCTGGATCGCTCCCGCCAGCCCCGCAAAGGCTCCCGCGATGAGCATCGTGAGAATGATCGTGCGGCGGACGCTGATCCCAGCGTAGCGAGCCGCCTTCTGACTCTGACCGACCGCCCGGATCTCATAACCGAACGACGTCCGCCACAACAGGAAGGCGAAGATTGCGGCAGCCGCGAGCGCGATGAGCAACCCGGTATGCACGCGGTACACGCTTGCGGGCAAACCGAAGATGATCAGTGAATTGTCCGAGGGCAAAAGCGTCGGAAGGCGTGCGCCATGGCCGATCGGCAGCGAGGTCGACGTGCCCTCGCGCAATTGCAGCGGGCCGCCGATGATGAGGTAGCGAAGGAGCCACTGCGCGACGTAGTTCAGCATGATTGTCGTCACGACCTCGTGAGCACCGACGGTAGCCTTCAGCACCCCCGCGATTCCCGCCCACAGCGCGCCGGCGGCCATCCCGCCAAGCAGCACCATTGGCAGCAGGATGGGCGAAGGCAGACCGCTGAACTTGACCCCGATCGCCGTGCAGGCGATCGCCCCGGCGATCAGCTGGCCCTCGGCGCCGATGTTGAACAGGCCGGCACGAAACGGAAGCGCCACCGCGACTCCGGTCGTGATGAGCGGGGTGAGGAAGACGATCGTGTTGGAAATCTGCAGCGCAGAGTTCTCGCCCTGCGCGCATGCGATACCAATACCGCCGCACAGGAGCCCGGAATAGGCGTCCACGGGATTGGCGCCAGTGACCAGACAGATGAGAGCGCCGACGACGAACGCGAAGAGCACGGACCCGAGCGGCATTCCGAGGCCGCCGGCCAGACGCCGGATCGCGGGTGGCAGCCCCGGCGGTCGGGGACGGGCGGCGCGTGCGCCCGTCCCCGAGGCAGTTGCTATGCGGGAATGTCCGCGGGCGGGGTCAGGGCGCCGGACTTGATCTGGCCCTGGACCTTGTCCAACTCAGCCTTCAGGTCCGCCGGCAGGTCGAAGTTGTCGACCGCGTAGCCCGCTCCTTCGTTGGCGATGCTGAACGTCAGCGCACCGCCCTGGAACTGGCCCTGCACCACGTTGTGGATCGCTGTGTATGTCGCCACGTCGACCTTCTTGAGGGCGCTGGCGATGACCGACGGGTCGGCGTCCTTCTGGTCGGCGTCGACGCCGATGCTGTATACGCCGGACTGTCCGGCCTGCTGAAGGGCGCCCAGGCCGCAGCCGCCGGCCACCTGGAACACGATGTCGGCCTGCTGGTCGATCTGAGCCTTTGCGACGGACTTGCACTTGGCGGGGTCGTTGAAGTTGTTCGAGTAGCCGACCAGGACCTTGATCGACGGGTCTTCCATCTTGGCCGCCCACTTATAGCCCGCGATGTAGTGGTTGACCGGCGGGATGCTGACTCCGCCCACGGCGCCAATCACGTGCTGGTTCTTCTTGGATTTGCCGTTCTTCTCCAGCCATCCGGCCATGGCGCCGACCATGGCGCCAGCGTCCTGCTCCTTGAAGAACAGCGAGACGACGTTCGAGTGCTTGAGGTCAACGCCGTTGGCGTCGGTGCCGGCGCCGTCGATGATCGCGAAGTGGATGTTCGGGAATGTGCCCGAGACGGTACCGACCGCCTGTTGCATAAGGAAGCCGACCCCAATCACCAGGTCGTAGTTCTTGCTCGCGAAGTCTGTGAGGTTCGGGATGTAGTCAGCGCCCGTCTTCGACTCCTTGACGTCGCCCTGGATCTTGAAGTCGGTCTTGGCCTTCTCGAGACCGACATCCGCCAGGTGGTTGAAGCTTTTGTCGTTGAGGCCACCGGTGTCGGTGACCAATCCGATCTTGAATGTCTTCGCCGGCGTTCCGCCGCCGCTTGAGCCGCAGGCCACGACCAGGACTATGGCGACAGCAATCAAGCCGACGAACCTAAGACGCTTGTGACCCATCCTCATCGCTCCCTATCAGAACTGAAGCCCGGGTGAATCCCAGGCGCGTTTCCCTTGATCGGGCGGATTGTACACCCGCTTACGATTGCCTCCGATGAACCCTTTGGAGGTCATCGGACGCAAGCGCGACGGGCATGAGCACTCGCCGGAAGAGATCGAGTTTCTCCTCTCCGGCTACATCCGCGGCGAGATCGCCGACTACCAGATGGCGGCCTGGTTGATGGCAGTTTGCATTCGGGGCATGACCGCCGCGGAGACGCTTGCGCTGACCCAGACGATGGTGGCGAGCGGCGAGGTGCTCGACCTCAGCGCGATCCCGGGGATCAAGGTCGACAAGCACTCGACTGGAGGCGTCGGCGACAAGGTGACCCTGATCGCGGCGCCGCTGGCGGCGGCGTGTGGCGTCAAGGTGCCGAAGCTGAGCGGCCGCGCCCTCGCCCACACGGGCGGCACCCTCGACAAGCTCGAGTCGGTGCCCGGTCTCACGGTTGACCTGGACCCAGATCGATTCATCAAGCAGGTGCGAGAGGTTGGGATCGCGGTCGCATCCCAATCGCCACGCATGGTGCCGGCCGACAAGCTGCTGTACGCGCTACGCGACGTCACCGCGACCGTGCCGTCGATTCCGCTGATCGCTTCGAGCGTGATGTCGAAGAAGATCGCCGCCGGCGCCGATGCAATCGTGCTGGACGTGAAGTTCGGCCGGGGCGCGTTCATGCCCGACGTCGCCTCGGCCGAGGAGCTGGCCGCCGAGATGGTCGAGCTTGGAGAGGGTGCGGGGCGCCGGACGGTGGCGCTGGTGACGGCGATGGACAACCCTCTCGGGCGCTCAGTCGGTAACGCCTTGGAGGTGCAGGAAGCCCTGGACGCGCTCGCCGGCGTGGGCGACGACGAGCTGCTCGAGGTTTGTCTGCGCGTGACTCGTGAGATGTGCGAGGTCGCCGGAGTCTCGGCCGATCCCGAGAAGGTCTTGCGGGCGGGGGCCGGGCGGCAGACTTTCGAGCGAATGCTCGCGGCCCAGGACGGGCACCTGGAGCGCGGACTGCCCGTGGCGCCGGTGCAGGTTGCCGTCAAGGCCGAATCCGACGGCCACGTCGAAGCCATCGATGCCCTGGAGGTTGGACTCGCCGCGATCGAGCTCGGCGCGGGACGGATCCGCAAGGAGGACAAGGTCGATCCTGCGGCGGGCTTCGTGATCGAAGCTCAAGTCGGAGCCCGAGTCGCCGCGGGGGACCCTCTGGTGACCGTTCATGCGCGTTCGCAAGCGCTCGTCGACCGCGTTTCGAAACGGCTGGTCGGTGCGTGGAGACTCAGCGACAGTCTTGTGCGCCGGCCACCTCACGTGCTGGCCCGGGTCGATAAAAACGGGATCACCAAGGGCGGCTAGTATTCGCCCGATGGCGGTGACGGAAAAGAAATACCACGTCGGTCTCGGCCCCGGCGACGTCGGCGATTACGTGCTGGTGCCGGGCGATCCGTTTCGGACGCCGCTCATCGCGAAACATCTCGACGATGCGCACGAGGTCGCGTTCAGCCGCGAGTACCGCACGTTCACCGGCAGAGTTGAGGGAGTGCCCGTCTCCGCGATGTCCTCCGGAATGGGCGGGCCGTCGGTCGCGATCGGCGTCGAGGAGCTGCATGAGCTTGGCGTGCACACGCTCTTGCGCGTAGGCACGTGCGGAGCGTTGCAGCCCGGGATCAAGATGGGCGATCTCGTGATCGCAATCGGCGCAGTGCGCAGCGAGGGGACGCCGGACGGCTACGTGCCGAAGGAATTCCCCGCGATTGCGTCGCTTGATGTGGTGAACGCCCTGATCGAGTCAGCCGAGGCCTTGCGGGTCCCGTACCACGTCGGACTCATGCGCTCGGTCGACGCGCTGTATTCGGACCTGGTGCCGGATCAGATGCCGCGGCCTGATCTGCGAGGCGAGCTGGAAATGTGGACGAAGGCAGGGATCATCGGCAATGACATGGAAACCTCCACGCTGTTGATCGTTTCGCGGCTGCGCAAGATGCGGGCGGGCACCGTATGCCTGTGCGTGGACGAGGTTGGCGCGGGCGAGATCCATCACCTCGACCCTTCATATATGGACCGCATGCTGGCGGTCGCGGTCGACGCAATCCGGCGGCTGATCAAGCGCGACGCAAGTGCCGCTAAGCGTCAGTAAGCACCCGCTCGTCGCGGACAGCCTGCGAGGCCTGCGCGACAGCAGCACCGAGCCCGAGGAATTTCGGACTCTCGCTCGCAACGTGATCACCATGCTGCTCTACGAAGCCACGGCGGACCTTCCGGTGCGGCGCGGCAAGGTGCGGACGCCGCTCGCCGAGGCCGACGCGATCGAGATCGAGGCCGAGGTGGTGGCGATCCCGGTGCTGCGAGCGGGTCTTGGACTCCTCGCGCCAGTGCTCGAGCTGCTGCCGCGGGTCAGCGTCGGCTACATCGGCCTGGAGCGTGACGAGGAGACCGCGGTCGCACGCATCTACTACAAGAAGCTGCCGAAGCTCAGGGGCAAGATCCCGCTCTTGCTCGACCCGATGCTCGCCACGGGCGGTTCGGCGGCCCAGGCGCTCGACCTGATCAAAGAGGCCGGCGGGCGCGACACGCGCATGGTGTGCATTGTGGCCGCGCCGGAAGGGGTGAAGGTGCTCGAGGAGCGGCACCCCGAAGTCGACGTCTACACCGCGGCACTGGATGAGCGCCTCAACGACAAGGCGTACATCGTGCCGGGGCTGGGCGACTTCGGCGACAGGCTGTTCGGGACGGGGAACTAGGGCAGCCCCATCCCAGCCCTTCGGGCCGGACTTCCCCACAAGTGGGGAAGATTTCCTCTCTCCCTAGCCGAATTTCGCGGCGTAGGCGGATTCGTTGCAGCGGCGCAGCTCGTCGTCGGTCATGCCTGCGGCGGACATGAGGTCGTACTCGTGGCTCAGGGTCGTGTCTGCCACCGTTCGCGAGTCTGTGCTGATCGTGCAGCGGACGCCTGAGCGGACCAGGGCCGGCAGCGGATGCTCGGCCAGTGTCTGCACGGCCTTGCACTTCCAGTTCGCCGTCGGACACATGTCCAGGACGACTCCCTCGTCGCGAATTCGTTCCACTATCCGCGGTTCGCGCGCGCCGATCACGCCGTGGGCGATGCGCTCTACACCAAGCCTGAGGGCGTCCTCGACGTTGGAGGGATCGCCAGCCTCGCCCGCGTGGCAGGTCAGATGGAGCCCGGCCGCGCGGGCCGCCGCGAAAGCCGGGGCGTGAGGCGCCGCGGGGTAGAGAACCTCGTCGCCCGCGAGGTCGAAGCCGACCACTTTCCCTGCGAAGCGGCCGGCGACCTGCGCCAGCTCGACGTTCTCGTCGGGCGAGTGCTGCCGCATCGCGCAGACGATGGCCATCGCCTGGATCGGTCCGGCCTCGAGGCCGGTCAGCACTGCTTGGATCACCCGCTCCATGGCCAGCCCGCCGCGCAGGTGCAGTCGCGGTGCCCACCGCACCTCGAGGTAGTCGACGTTTTCGGCAGCGGAGTCCTCGCACAGCTCCCGCGCGATGCGCTCGAGAGCGGCTTCGGTTTGCATCACCGCGATCGCGTCGTCGAAGTACGTGATGTACTCGGCCTGGCTGTGACAGTCGTCGGGCGCGACCATCCGAAGGCCTTGCCTTCCGGCCAGGTCCTCCGCCGTGGACAGGCGTACTGCTCCATCCAGGTGCGAGTGCAGCTCGGCTTTCTTCCAGCCGAAGAATCGCGCCTCTATGTCAGGGCGTAGATGTGAGGCAGCTCGCGATACAGCCCGGCGTAGTCGAGGCCGTAGCCGATCACGAAACGGTCGGGGATGACAAAGCCGGTGAAGTCGATCGTGACCTCGACCTGGCGGCGCGCCGGTCGGTCGAGCAGCGCCGCCAGCCGCACCGAGGCGGCGCCGAGCCGCCGAATCCGTCGCGCGACTGCGTTCACGGTGACGCCTGAGTCGATGATGTCCTCGACCAGCAGCACGTGGCGGCCGACAAGTGTGCCCTCCACCATGTGCGCCAGCTTCAACCGACCGTTGCTCGACGTTCCGGTCGGATAGCTTGAAGCGCGCACGAACTCGAGCTCGGCGGGGATGCTCAGGCTGCGAAGCAGGTCGGCGGCGAAAACGGTGGCGCCCTTGAGGATGACGACCATCACCAGCGGTGTGTCGATGTCGGCATAGACCTCCGAGATGCGGCGGCCCAAGCGATGAACCCGTCGCGCGATCTGCGCCGAGCTGATCATCGGCTTGGGGTGTCTGGCCCGGTCCAGCGCAAGTCCCGACGCTTCGCTCGGGGCCGGCTGGGTGAGGACCTCAGTCATGCAACTGCAAGTTTAGGGACGATCAAACACCAATTGGATGCCACACTGTTTTCATTTCCATGAAAGCGGAGATCAGGTAAGGACTCATCTCGTCCTTTGTGAGCTTGATGACACGCTTTACGTTGCCTGCCGCTGATTCCTCGATTGCTTTGATTTCGTCGGTGGTGCAACCCGCCGTGTCGATCGCGTTGATGTCCATGTGAGACGAGAGCCAGGGCAGGAGCTCCTTGCGCTGGCCGCTGATGATGTTGACGACGCCGGCGGGCAGGTCGCTCGTGGCGAGCACCTCGGCCAGCGTCAGCGCGGCCAACGGCTGCGATTCCCCCGCGAGCGCAACCACGACGTTGCCTCCGCAAAGCACCGGCGCGAGCCGGCGTACGAGCCCGCTGAGCGCGTCCCCTTCCGGCGCGACGATGGCGACTACGCCGGTCGGCTCGGGGATGGTGAAGTTGAAGTACGGCCCCGCGACCGGGTTCACGGTGCCGGTGACCTGCGGAAGCTTGTCGGTCCAACCCGCGTACCAGACAAGCGTCTCGACCGAGCGCTCGAGCTCGCGCCGCGCGCGCACGCCCCCGCCCAGCAGCTCGACGAACTGGGCCGCCCGGCCGTCCAGCATCTCCGCTGCGCGATAGAGGATCTGGCCGCGATTCATCGCGGTGCGACCGGCCCATCCGGGGAAGGCGGTGCGTGCGGCGCGCACGGCGTCGCGCAGGTCTTTCCGCGAGCCGCGGGGCACGTTCACCATGCCGTCGGGCCGGTAGGCGCGGCCCGACTCGGAGCGGACGAACTCGCCGTTGACGAACAGCTTGTACGTCTTGCGCACGTCCATCAGTTGAGATCCACGTAGGGGAGCAGGCCGTGGACGCCACCCTCGCGGCCGAAGCCGGATTCCTTGTAGCCACCGAACGGCGAAGTCGGGTCGAAGCGGTTGAACGTGTTGGCCCACACCACGCCCGCCCGCATGCGCTCCGCCATCCAGAGGATGCGCGATCCCTTGTCCGTCCACACGCCGGCGGAAAGGCCGTACGGCGTGTTGTTCGCCTTCTCCACCGCCTCGTTCGGCGTCCGGAACGTCAGCACCGAGAGGACCGGTCCAAAGATCTCCTCCCGTGCGATCCGGTACGACTGCGACACGTTCGTGAACAGCGTGGGCGGGAACCAGAACCCGCGCTCAGGCAGCACGCACTCGGGCTGATAGAGCTCGGCTCCCTCGTCGACGCCGGACTCGACCAGGCCCTGGATCTTCTCGAGCTGCGCCCGCGAGTTGATCGCTCCGATGTCGGTGTTCTTGTCGAGCGGATCGCCCAGGCGCAGCGTCGAAAGCCTCCGCTTCAGCTTCTCGAGCAGCGGCTCTGCGATCGACTCCTGGACCAGCAGCCGGCTGCCGGCGCAGCAGACGTGTCCCTGGTTGAAGTAGATGCCGTTGACGATGCCCTCGACCGCCTGGTCGAGGGGCGCGTCCTCGAAAACGATGTTGGCGGCTTTGCCACCCAACTCGAGCGTCAGCCTCTTGCCGCTGCCGGCGATCGCGCGTTGGATGAGCTTGCCGACCTCGGTCGAGCCGGTGAACGCGACTTTCTTGACGCCAGGGTGCGAGACCAGAAGCGAGCCCGTCTTGCCCGCGCCGGTGACGATGTTGACCACACCGGGCGGCAGCTCCGCCTGCATACAGATCTCCGCGAAGAGCATCGCCGACAGGGGCGTTGTCTCCGCGGGCTTGAGCACGACGGTGTTGCCGGCGGCGAGCGCCGGCGCGATCTTCCACGACAGCATCAGGAGCGGGAAGTTCCACGGGATGACCTGGCCCGCGACGCCGAGCGGGCGCGGCTTGCGATTCGGAAAGGCCCACTCGAGCTTGTCGGCCCAGCCCGCGTAATAGAAGAAGTGGGCGGCGCTCAGCGGGATGTCGACGTCCCGCGACTCCTTGATCGGCTTGCCGCCGTCCATCGTCTCGACGACCGCCAGCTCGCGCGACCGCTCCTGGAGCAGTCGCGAGATCCGGAATAGGTAGCGCGACCGGCGCGAGGGCGACAGGCGCGCCCACGAATCGAATGCCTTGCCTGCCGCTTTGACGGCGCGGTCGACGTCCACCTCATCGGCGTCCACGACCTGAGAAAGCGTTTTCTCCGTGGCCGGGTTGATCGTTGGAAAGTGCTTCTTGCTGTGCGCCTCGACCATGCGGCCGCCGATGAACAGCCCGTGGCGCGGCTGGATCTTGACGTGGTCGATCGCCTCCGGCGCCGGGGCGTACTCGAACGCCTGCCGGGCCAGCTCGGCCGATTGCTTCTTGGTGATCGCCATCAGTCGACGGTGAAGTAATCAGCGGACTGATACGCGCCGCTACGTTCCTTGTCGATCTGCATCAGCACGTCGTTGAGGAGGGTCGACGCGCCCAAGCGGAGGCGATCCGGCGTCATCCAATCGGCGCCCAGCGTCTCGTACGTGATCACGAGATACGCAATCGCTTGCTTGGAGGTGCGAATTCCGCCCGCGGCCTTGAAACCGACAGGACGGCCTGTCTCGCGAACGAAGTCGCGGATGGCTTCCATCATCACAAGCGCGACGGGCAGCGTGGCCGCTGGCTGCACTTTTCCGGTCGAGGTCTTGATGAAGTCCGCGCCGGCGGCCATGGCGAGGATGCTCGCGCGCCGCACTGCGTCGTAGTTGCCGAGCTCGCCGGTCTCGAGGATGACCTTGAGATGTGCGGCGCCGCACGCCTCTTTGACCGCGACGATCTCGTCGTAGACGCGCTGGTAGTCGCCGGACAGGAACGCGCCTCGGTCGATGACCATGTCGATCTCGTGCGCGCCGGCCTGCACCGCCTGCTCGGCCTCGGCGACCTTGATCGAGGTGAAGCTCTGGCCCGAAGGGAACGCGGTCGCTACCGACGCGATGCGCACCGCGCTGCCGCGGAGCGCCTGCACGCAGTCCGCAATGCGAAGCGGATAGACGCACACCGCGGCGACCGAAGGCACCGTGGCGTCGCCGGGCTTGGGCCGGACTGCTTTGGCGCACATCGCCGCGACCTTGCCTGGGGTGTCCGCTCCCTCGAGGGTGGTCAGGTCCATGCAGCGGACCGCCAGGTCGAGCGCCCAGAGCTTCGAGGACTTCTTGATCGAGCGTTTGGCGAGGGAGGCGGCGCGTTCGTCAGCGCCCACCTGGTCGACGCTCCGGACGCCGCGCATGAGGGAGCCGAGGTGCGTGAGCGAGAGCGCGGTCGCCATGTGGGGATTATGCGACGGCGGCTTGTGGCGCAAGGCCGGGGCACCACGGGCGTTTTACCAGCTGACCCTTCAACGCCGTGATTGGGCGGGTCATCGAGGCCGCCCTACTTTTACAAGGCACGTGAGCCCCATCCGGGCCCGCGGCCGGTACTTCCCCGTAAACGGGGAAGAGTTGGGTCTGAAATAGTCGACTTTGTGAAGCGCTGTGCCGCGTTGGCCGCCCTGCTGCTGATGGGTGCTTGCAGCTCTGGCACCGCATCGCAGGCGCGACCGTCGCCCAGTCCCTCGCTTGCCTCGCCGAGTTCTTCGCCCTTGTCGTCGCTGTCGCCCATGCCTCTTCAGCGACTCGAACGATCACTGCCGTCCCCTATCGAAGAGACGGCGGCGGCCGCGGCGGGCGGAAAGCTTTACGTCATGGGAGGTTTCAACGCGGCGGGCGCGAGCCTCAACACCGTCTACGTCTTCGACGGGACGACATGGTCCCTCGGGCCGAGACTTCCTTTTCCGCTGGACCATCCCTCGGCGGCGACCCTCGACGATCGCGTGTACATCGCGGGCGGCCACAGCAACGGACGTGACAGCGCGCGCATGTTCCGGCTTGATGGCGATCGCTGGACGGAGCTGGCGCCGATGCAGTTCGCGCGGGGCGGCCACGCCCTGGTCGCCGCCGCGCGAAAGCTCTACGCGATCGGAGGCAACACAAGCCGGGGCAATGTCGCCGCTGCCGAAGCCTACGACCCCGCGGCGAACACCTGGTCCGTCCTGCCGGCGTTACCGCAGCCGCGCAACCACGTCGCCGGCTTCACCCTGAACGGAATGGTCTGCGTCGACGGAGGCCGATCGCCCACCACCGCGCGCGTCGACTGCCTCGACGTCGCGCGCCGCGCGTGGTCGCGACTCGCCGACTTGCCTCGGGCCGCCAGCGGCGGCGGCGCCGTCACGCTCGGTGGCACCGTCGTCGTGGCGGGCGGCGAGGACGCAAGCGAGACGCGGATCATCGACCAGCTCGTCTACATGTCCGGCGCGCCCGGCGCGACCGGTGCGACCGGCGCGAGCGGATGGACGGTGAAGCAAAAGATGCTGGCGCCACGGCATGGATTCGAGCTCGTCGACTTCCAAGGACGCGCCTGGGCGTGCGGTGGAGGCAGCGCGCCGGGCTTGCACCCGGTCGCGACCTGCACCTCATTCGGGGATGGATTGTCCGCGCTCGCGAATAGCTGATGCGACCGAGAGGGTCAGCCCGCTCAGGACGATGACCAGCAGAGGAACGCCGTAGTTGAACTCCGGCGTCGTCAGGAGCGAAACGTCGGTGTTCCAGACCTGCTCGAGCAGGAGATCGCCGAGCTCGATGATCGCGTAGAAGACCAGGATCACCACGTTGGCGATCAGCGCCGCGAGTGCGATCGGCTCACGCACATACCAGAGCAGGGCCGCAAAAGGGACGGCCGCAAGGAACGGACCGAAGAAGTTGACGATCGACTGACGGACCACGTCAAGCGGCTGGGTGGGCTGCGCGTGCAGCGACCAGATCCAGACGTCCAAGTACCCGAGGTGCCAGGGCCGCGCGATGATCGAGCCCTGGGCGCCGACGGCGTAGATGAGCAGGAGGTGCATCACTTCGTGCGCCCCGAAGGCGGCGACGAACAACAGCAGCGAGACGATCACAACCCTCACGTACATCGGTGGCGGTATAAATCCTCCAATGCCGGACGTGATCAACGCAATCACGGAAGCGCTTCAGATGGCGTTTTTCATGTTCTGGGAGGTCCTGTGGCCCCTCGCGCTCGGCTTCCTGATCTCCGCTGTCGTGCAATCGCTCGTCTCCCGAGAAGCGGTGGTCAAAGCCCTGGGCGCCGACGACCTTCGCGGCGTCACCTTGGCCACAGTGCTCGGCGCAGCAAGCTCGAGCTGCTCGTATGCGGCGGTCGCGGTGGCCCGCGGGCTGTTTCGGAAAGGATCGACCTTCACCAACGCGATCGTCTTCGAGTTCGCGAGCACCAACCTGGTGTTCGAGCTTGGTCTCGTGCTGCTCGTTCTGCTCGGCTGGGAGTTCCTGACCGCTGAGCTCGCCGGCGGGCTGTTGATGATCGCGATCCTCGCCGTGACCTTCAAGTACACGCTCCGCCATCGGATGGTCGATGAAGCATGGGCCCAGGCCGAGAAGGGTTTGCGCGGCCGCATGGAGGGCCACGGCGAGATGGACATGTCGGTCACCGGCGGATCTTTCCTGAACAGGCTCTTCTCAGCGCGTGGCTTCACCGCCGTAAGCCATGTCTTCTACACGGATATCGCGAGCATCGCCCAGGACCTAGCGCTCGGCTTCCTGATCGCGGGCGCGCTGGCCGCGTGGGTGCCGAACAGCTTCTGGCAGACGCTTTTCGTGTCCAGCGATCCGGCGGTGGCGGCGGTTTGGGGCCCGATCATCGGCCCGGTGATCGCGATGCTCACGTTTGTGTGCTCGGTGGGCAACATACCGCTGGCGGTGGTGCTGTGGAACGGCGGCATCAGCTTCGGCGGAGTGATCAGCTTCATCTTCGCCGACCTGCTCATCATCCCGATCCTGAACATCTACCGGAAGTACTACGGAAGGCGGACGAGCCTCTACCTGCTGGTCACCTCATACGGAGCGATGGTCCTGGCAGGCCTCGTCATCGGGGCGCTTTTCCAGGTGCTTGGGCTCGTCCCCACCCATCACGTCATCGAGGCCTTTCAGAAGCGTCCAAGCTGGGACTACACGACATTCCTCGACTTCGCGGCGCTGGCGCTCGCGCTCATCCTGGGCTGGCGATTCGTACGCACGGGTGGCCTCGCGATGCTGAAGGCGATGGAGACCGCGCCTACGGGCGGGCACAGGATGTCTCACCATGACCACCATGCCGAGCACCACCACCACTGAGATGCAGCGCGACTACATAAAGGAATTCAGCCACGCCCTCGGCCGCGAGATGGAGGTTCTCCACTTCGGTCACGCGGGCCGGCCGCTGCTTGTGTTCCCGACCTCGATGGGCCGTTTTTATCAGTGGGAGGATTTCGGCCTGGTCGGAGCGCTCAGCGACCTCATCGAATCGGGCGCCATCCAGCTTGTCTGCGTCGACAGCGTGGACGGCGAGTCGTGGTATGCCAAGGACCGGCCGCCCGCCGAGCGGGTCTTGCGCCACCTTCAGTACGAGGCGTACATCGTCGACGAGGTTCTTCCCCGCATCCCGGGCGCGCCGCTGGCTTGCGGCACCTCGTTCGGCGCCCTGCACGCGGTGCTGCTCGCGGCCAGGCACCCGACGCGGATCGGCGGCTTCATCGCGCTCAGCGGTGCCTACGACACAAACCGCTGGCTCGACGGCTACCACGACGACAACGCCTACTACACGAACCTATTCGCCTTCCTGCCGGGTTTGAACGACGAGGCATACCTGGGCCCGCTGCGAGCGCAGCACCCCAAGGTGATCGCCGCCGGCGCGGATGACCCGAACGTGGAGGACTCGAAGCGCCTGGGCGCGCTGCTGCGCCACAAAGGGGTCGATGTCGGACTCGATATTTGGCCCGGTTGGGCGCACGATTGGCCCTACTGGAAGGAAATGATGCGGCGGTATCTCAGCTAGGCGACAAGAGAGGAAGGAAAGATGGCCCGCAACAAGATCATCGGACTGCTGATTGGACGCGAGAACACGTTTCCGAGCCCATTTCTTGACATCGTCAACAAGAAAGGCGCCGCCGACGGCATCACAGCCGAGCTCGCGGTCCTGGGCGGGACCTCGGAGCTCGCCGAGCAGTACCACACGGTTCTCGTCGACCGGATCTCGCATGAGGTGCCGTACTACCGGGCGCACCTGAAGAGCGCCGTCCTGATGGGCACCACGGTGATCAACGACCCGTTCTGGTGGGAAGCCGACGAGAAGTTCTTCGAATGCACGCTGGCTCGCAAGCTCGGCGTCGCGGTGCCGAAGACGATCGTGCTGCCCAACAAGCAGTACATCCCCGACATCGACCAGCAGCGCTCGCTGCGCAACCTGCAGTTCCCGCTCGACTGGGAGGCGCTGGTCAACTACACGGGCCTGCCCGCGGTCCTCAAGCCGAACACAGGAGGCGGCTGGAAGGATGTTTTCATCATCAACTCGATCGAAGAGCTGATCACCGCGTTCGACCAGACCGGATTGAAGACGATGATCCTGCAGGAGTTCATCAACTGGGACGACTACATTCGCTGCATTTGCGTCGGCCGGCAGCACATCCTTCCGCTCCGCTACAACCCGAAGGCGCCATTCGAGGAGCGCTATCTGATCTCCAACCCGCCCGAAGGGAGGCTGCGGGACCAGGCGATCAACGACGCGCGGACGCTCGTCGAGGCGCTGGGCTATGACATGGACACGGTCGAGTTCGCCGTCAAGGACGGCGTGCTCTACGCCATCGACTTTCTCAATCCCGCGCCCGACTTCGACAACTTCTCGATCAAACAGGACAACTTCCAGTGGGTGCTCGACAAGATGAGCGACCTCGTCCTCGCTTACGCGCGCGGCGAGGCCACGCCGCCGTGGCGTGACGAGCACCGCTGGTGGAAGCACGTCTCAAGGGCACCTGCGGCAAGTCCCGCGCAGGCGTGACCGACCCGGTCGCCGCGTACCACGCGCTACTCGACGATGAGCGGCTGACCGGCGACAGCGCGGAGGCTCTGGCCGAGGGACAGCGCGCGCGGCAACTGATGTTCGGCGAGCGGCCGCTGTGCGTCGCCATCCGTCCCCAGATCCTGACCCGGCCGCGCTACGAGCAGGCGGTGAAGGCCGCCCAGGCGGTCTACAGCGCACTGGCGGCGCTCGAGAAAGCCGTGCTGAAGGACGACGACCTGCGCCGCGAGCTGGCTCTCGAACCGGAGGAAGAGCGCCTGGCGATGGCGGATCCCGGGTTCAAGTCGTCGTCCTCGTCCGTGCGCCTTGACAGCTTCTTCGCCGACGAGGTGCGCTTTGTCGAATACAACGCGGAGTCGCCGGCGGGGATGGCGTACAGCGACAACCTGGCCGCGGTCTTCGTGCGCCTGCCCGTGATGAAGGCGTTTCGCAAGCTGTTTCGAGGCAACTTCCTGCCGACCAGGCGCCGCCAGCTGTCGGCCATGCTGCGGGCGTTCCGGCAGTGGGACCGCGGCGCGACACCCGTGATGGCCATCGTCGACTGGGAGGGTCTGCCGACGGCCCCCGAGTTCGAGATGTTCAAGTCGTTCTTCGAGGACGCGGGCGTCAAGACCGTCATCTGCGATCCTCGCTCACTCGAGTTCCGGTCGGGCAAGCTGTTCGCGCGGGGCACGGCGGTCAACCTCGTCTACCGTCGCGTGCTGACGAGCGAGCTCCTCGAGCGCGGCGAAGGCACGCAGGCTCTGCGCGAGGCCTACATGGCCGGAGCCGCGTGCGTGGTCAACAGCTTCCGCGCGAAGCTGCTGCACAAGAAGATGAGCCTCGCCCTGCTGTCTGACGACCGGTACGAACGCCTCTACACACCGGCCCAGCGGGCCGCCATCCGGCGACACATCCCGTGGACGAGGCGGGTGCGGCCCGAGCTGGCGGAGGACATCGCGAAGCGCCGCGAGACCCTCGTCCTCAAGCCGAACGACGAGTACGGCGGCAAGGGCGTCGTTCTCGGTTGGACCGTCGACCAGGCGGAGTGGGAGTCGGCGATCGCGATCGCGACCACCCAGAGCTACGTCGTCCAGGAGGCGGTCGAGATCCCGAGGGTGCCGTTTCCCGTCGTCCTCGACGGTCTGAAGTACATCGACCTCGCGGTCGACCTGGACCCCTACCTGTTCGATGGCCGGCCGGGAGGCTTCATGACACGGGTTTCGGCCGCCGCGCTCCTCAACGTGACAGCCGGGGCGGGCAGCGTCGTGCCAACATTCGTGGTCGAGGAACCTGCATGAGTCGGGACGGCTTTCTGACGATCGGTGTCGAAGAGGAATACCAGATCATCGACGCCTCTGGCCAGCTCCACTCGCATATCGACACCCTGCTGGCGGCGGCTGCACCGAAGCTGGGCGACAAGGTCAAGCGGGAGATGATGCAGTCCGTGGTCGAGGTCGGCACCACCGTCTGCGAGAACGTCGACGAGGCGCGTTACCAGCTCGGCGAGATGAGACACACCCTGTCCGAGCTCCTCAAGCCCGAGGGACTGCGGATCGCCTGCGCGGGCACCCATCCGTTCTCGCGCTGGGAAGACCAGCAGATCACCGAGCACGAGCGTTACAAGATGCTCGAGATCGAGCTCCAGGACGTCGTGCGCTCGCTCGTCATCTTCGGGCTCCACGTGCACGTCGCGATCCCCGATCCTGAGCTGCGGATTGGCGTGCTCAACGAGGCCCGCTACTTCCTTCCGCACCTACTCGCGCTGAGCACGTCGAGTCCTTTCTGGATGGGGCGCAACACTGGCCTGAAGTCGTACCGGAGCGTCATCTGGTCGAACTTCCCCCGCACCGGCATCCCGCCGGAGATCAACTCGTACGACGAGTACGAGAGCTACGTCGAGCTGCTGGTCAGAACCGGCTCGATCGACAACGGCAAGAAGATCTGGTGGGACCTTCGCGCGCACCCGAGCTTTCCGACGCTCGAGTTTCGCGTCTGCGATATGCCGACCCGGCTGGAGGAGACGGTGTGCCTGGCAGGTTTGATGCAGGCGATCTGCGCCAAGCTGCTTATCCTCCGTTCGCGTAACCTCGGCTTCCGCAAGTACATGCCGGCGTTGATCGCCGAGAACAAGTGGCGCGCGATCCGCTACGGGATCGATGGCAAGCTGATCGACTTCGGCAAGCAGTCTGAGGTGCCGATGCGCGACCTGGCGATCGAGCTGCTCGAATTCATCGACGACGTGGTCGACGACCTGGGCTCGCGAAAGGCGGTCGAGTATGTGCACACGATCCTGGCCGAAGGGACAAGCGCCGACCGGCAGCTTCGCGTGCTGGAGAACGGCGGCGACACGCGCGCGGTCGTGGAGATGCTGGCGGCGGAGACGGTGGGCGCGGCGGCGAGTTTGCGTGAAAAGACCGGGTGAGCTGATCCGGGAGACGGTCACCTCATGGCCGGGGGTGACGGCCTGGCCGCATCGCTTCGGAGGCACCGAATACCGATTCGGTAGGAAGGAGATGGGCCACGTCCATGGCGACCGGCTGGCGGACTTGCCCCTGCCGCGCCGGGTTCACGACGAGGTCATCGCGTCGGGGCGGGCGGTTCCGCATCACGTGCTGCCGGAGACTGGCTGGGTGAGCGTGTGGATGTCGGGCGCCGACGACGCGGCTTCGGTGATCGAGCTGTTCCGGATGCAGTACGACCGTTACTCGAAGGCGCCAACCCCTTCTCCATCAAGCGTTTAATTAGTCCGTGGCGACACGGACGGAGGCGCGACCGCCAAGCGCGGTAAGCGAGAAGCGGCGGCAGGAGCTGGTGCTTGCAGCCTACCGCGAGATTGCGGAGCGGGGCTTCGAGGGTTTGCGTACCCGCGAGGTGGCGGACTCGGTCGGCGTGAACATCGCCACGCTGCACTACTACTTTCCGACCAAGGAGTCGCTCATCCGCGCCGTGCTCGATCACGCGATGGAGCGCTTTCGATCGACGCTCGAGCCGCACGGATCGCCCTCCCACCAGCTGAGGAACTACCTGCGGTCGGTGCGCAGCCTCCTGGTCGAAGAGCCGGAGCTCGGCGCGGTGATGGCGGAGCTGGCTCTTCGCTCGGTCCGGGACCGATCGATCGGCTCGATCATGAACCAGATGTACGACGTCTGGCACGTCACCCTGCGTGGCCTCCTGAAGCGGGCGGTGCGCGACGGCGGCCTGCGGCCGGGGCTGGACAGCGATGCGGTGGCCGCGCTGATCATCGCGACGCTGACCTCGATGACACTGCCGGTGATGACCGACCCCAGGCGAGGCGATCGGGCGCTGCGCCAGCTGGAGCTGTGGCTGGGAATGGCTGGCCGGCGCTGAGGGAATTCCACAAAAACCTCTGGCCCGCCACCCGGCGGCCCCATCCCCCGGCCCCTCCGGCCCTTCGGACCACCTCCCCATGAATAGGGAGGAGTTGAGTGGGTCAAGCAACTGATTGATGGAGCTGCTATGATGCAGTCATGGCAACGGTTATGGAATCCCAGGCTCCTTCGTTCGTCAGACTCTTCAACCCGATCGCCCGCCGCATCCTGAAACGAGGGCCGCTGCTCGGTCCCAACGCCCTGATCACCGTCCGAGGACGCAAGAGCGGTCTTGCCCGCACCACGCCGATCGCGCTGGTGGAGATCGAAGGCAAGCGCTGGGTGATCGGGACCTTTGGCGAGGTCAACTGGGTGCGCAACTTGCGTTCCGCGGGTGAGGCCACACTTTCGGTCGGCAAGCGCCGCGAAGAGGTGCTGGCCACCGAGCTGGACCACCAGGCGGCCACCACGTTTTTCCGCGACGTCATCGGACCATATGTGCGCGAGATTCCGGTCGGATTCGGTCCCGTGCTGCTTTCGATGCTCGGGGCAGGCGAGATCCTGAAGGACCCCGCCGCGGCGGCCGACCATAGGCCGGTGTTTGAGCTGCGGTCGACCTAGGGGAGGGACCCGCCGGAATAGGACGAGTTAGTCTGGCCCGCGTGGCAAGCCGAAGGTGATCGTCGGCGCAATCACGACGATCTGTCGATCGCTCTTGATCAGCTGCCATCCGCCCTCATGCACCATCCGATGATGCCGGCGACAGAGCAGGATCAGGTTGCCGAGATTGGTCTCGCCCCCGTGGATCCAGTGCACCAGGTGATGACCATCGCACCAGGATGCTGGTCGCTCGCAACCCGGCCACCTGCAGTGGCCATCGCGAATCTTGAGCGCCTTGCGCAACGTGTTCGAGATCACCCGCTTGCTCCGGCCGACGTCGATCGTCACCGACTCCTGGTTCAACAGAACTCGCGTCACGCTGCAGTCGCAGGCCATCCGCTGCACGGAGGTCGAGGAGATGGGAAGGGAAAACTCCATCTCACCGGCCGCTGCGCCCGCCAGGCCCTTCAGCGTCTCGATGGTCGCCGTCACCTGGAGGTTGGCCGGCTTGCCCGCCGAGGCCAGCTCGACCAGCGCGTCCGCGTAGCGCTGTGGCAGCAGCCGGTGGTCGTGGGCGCCTGACTTCTGCGCCAGCGGCTCCAGTGCGGTGCGCACCGCCGCGCCCCCG